>Ga0307373_10008324_pt1 | contig 15842 bp, 15 predicted proteins | sample OX2MG_FD_202534 | JGI IMG/M metagenome (GOLD analysis project Ga0307373, IMG submission 202534) | Soil microbial communities from Risofladan, Vaasa, Finland - OX-2 | ecosystem: Environmental > Terrestrial > Soil > Coastal area > Acid sulfate soil | place: Finland: Risofladan, Vaasa | collected... | reverse complement strand
CGTCGTTGGCGAAATCTCGTGGAAGGTGCGCCACACCGTCGAGTCCGAGGGGACGAAGCCGAACAACGTCGGTTCGTCGCGCAGGTATTCGACGTCCGCGCAGCTCTTGCCGCCACCGGCGATCGTCGCCATCTGGTGCACCAGCACCTTGTCACGATCGTGCAAAGGTGAGCGTTCGCCACGCAGCGGGATGGCCGAGGAGAGCGAATCACCGAGCCCCAACCGATCGGCGAACGAGCAAAGAGCGTGCAGCCCAACGTGAGCGACAACACCGCTCCCACCAGGTTCCACCACAACGGAGCGAGCGCTGATAGATTTCATCTCACAAGTGCCCTTCTTGTTGGCGTAGATGTTGTGTCGACAACAACAGTCTTGCCTGCAAGAGGGGCCAATTCGTGGATACGCGCCAGTCAGCTCACGAGGATCCGTGAAAGATCGGAGCTAGGTCGACGGTCGCCTCTCGATCGTCCGATACATGATGATGTGCATGCCGATCTCTTCGACCTCGAAGATCTCTCCGCAGCTCGAGAATCCCTCGCGCGTATAGAACCCCTGAGCGCGAAGTCGGGCGTTGCACCATAAAAGCGCTGATTCCCTTTCGGTGATGAAGTCGACGATCGCGTCGAGGACGAGCTTGCCAAGACCCTCGCTCCTGCGATGTTCCTCGGTTGCCACGGCACGGAGGTGCCAGGCCCGATGCATTGAGCCGAGCAGAGTAAGGGGAGTACAGGCGGTCGGCGGCTCTTCGCGGTAGACGGTCGCCGTAGCGAGAATCCGCGGGTCTTCACCCTCGGTTAGACCGAAGGTGAACGCCTCGTCGACTGCGGTGCTGTTGACTGTCTCTGCGAATGGCCGATTCGGGCGCAACACCCGGTGGCGAAGCTCATAGGTGCGAGAAGGATCCACAATTTCAACCTTCACATCCATGCGAATCACGGTAGCCGAGCCGCCATAGGCGATTCACGCTCCTTGCAACAGGTAGTCTTTGCCAAGCCTCGATGGCAGGTGTTCTTGCCCTCGTTGTCGCGGACAAAGGTATTGAGACAAAGGTATTTGGAGGCAACATGACACCCGACGTCATCGTGGCGAATGCATCGATCGATGCAGGCGTTGATGGCGACGTCGAGGCTGGCGCAATCGATCCAGCGGCGCTCGATGTCGCGACGGTACGTGAAAAGACCTCCGTCGCGAGTCGGATCATCACCTCGGTCGCGCTCATCGCTCCGGTGTTCGGGATCCTCAGCGCGGCACGACTCCTCTGGGGCGTCGACCTGCATCCGCTCGATCTCTATCTGTTTGCATTCTTCTATCTCGTCACCGGGCTTGGAATCACCGTCGGGTATCACCGACTCTTTACCCACAAGGCCTTTCGCGCCTCTCAACCGGTGCGCGCGATTTTTGCCGTTCTCGGTGCGATGACCCTGCAGGGTCCTGTTACGCAATGGGTGACCGATCATCGCAAACACCATGCGCGGTCGGACGCGCAGGGTGATCCGCATTCGCCGAATCTCGCCGGCACGGGATTTTTCCACCATGTCTACGGTTTCTTTCATTCACATGTCGGATGGTTGATCTCGACCAAGGGCATGGAACGCGGCATGCTCTATGGACGCGATCTGTTCGAGGATCCCGTTATCCGATTCATCGATCGTGCCTACTTCGCGTGGGTGGCTGTTTCGATCGGACTTCCCTATCTGATCGCCTATGCGATTACCGGGAGCAGTGCCCGTGGCGTCGAGGCGCTTGTCTGGGCTGGACTCGTGCGCATCTTCTGTTTCCAGCACGCGACCTTTGCCGTGAATTCGGCCTGTCACACCTGGGGGAGACGACCCTACGTTACGGGTGACAAGAGCACGAACAATCTCGCGGTTGCCGTGCTCACCTTCGGCGAGGGATGGCACAACAATCACCACGCCTTTCCCCGTTCCGCGAGGCATGGACTTGAAACTGCCCAGGTGGATGTCTCATATCTTGTCATTAAGCTGTTGACGAAACTCAGACTTGCGAGTGAGGTTCGACTCCCCACAGAACACCAGCTCGCCCGAATCGTGAGAACGGACTCTCCACTGACCTGAGTTGTTCACGGGATTGGATCTCGCGCTGGTCGAAACCGTGACCATCTCCGCGACGATCTCGTTGCGCCGATCAATAGTCACGGTAGTGATGATCCGGGTTCGTCGAGCGCGATTGACCGACTCCTCTCGTGCAACACCCTTGGAGTCATGTTTTTTCGAATCGAGAGTTGCGCTCCCGGCTCGAACTGGTGGCGTGTCCCGTCGCGATCGATCCACCAGACGGACTGTTCTCCCATGACAACGAACTCATCTGGAACTCCGATTGTCGTCGCGATGCTGACAAGTGCGGTGCGCTCATCTATGCCGATCAACGTGACGTCATCGGGAGTCTTGAGAAGGATCTCCTTGACAAGCTCAGGTGAACGTCGGTCGAAGCGGTCGAAGTGCGGGATGACAGCGAGGTGATCGATCAATCCGAGGCCCTTTGATCCCAGCTGTTCGGGATGACGGAAGCCGCCTGCGATCGCGGTGAGCGCACAGGCACCCGCCGAACAGCCTCCAAGCGCTGCTCCGCGTTCCCACTCAGTGATGATTGCTGCCGCAATCGGAGTCGCACGCAGAGTCTCGGTGAGATATGCCGGTGATCCTCCCGAGAGATAGATCAGTCCTGCTCCTTCGACAAGTGCCGCGAGTTCGGTTGAGAACGCATCCTCTCGCGTCATGACCGGGAGGACGGTCGCCTCGACTCCGAGTGCCGCATAGTGACCCAGGCCGAGTTCGTTCCAGTAGCGAACCCGTTCCTCTCCCTCTTGACCCGCTGCGGTCGGCAGCATCACGACGCGTGGCGTACGCCCATCGAGGAGATGACGGTCGATGGGGCGCATAACCGGGAGGTATTCGCCGCTTCCAACAAGTGCAATCGGGCCAGACATGCGCATCACGCTAGTGGTTCTCTCCGCTTTGGCTCAAAGGGCGTACGGAGTGAGGACATTGCATGGGATAATGGAATAGGACAATTTCTGTCCACCCCTATTTCAAGAATCCCCTTTAATGCTCAATGCCAAAAACATCGAACTCGCCGCCGGCGGCCGCAGCCTGATCCTCGGCGCGACCTTCCAGATCGCGCCCGGTGACCGCATCGGTCTCGTGGGGCGGAACGGCGCGGGGAAAACCACGCTCACCAAGGTACTTGCCGGAGAGGCGCTCCCCGCCGCGGGCACGGTGCGCGCGGCGGGACCGGTTGCCTATCTCCCCCAGGATCCGCGCACCGGTGATCTGAGCGTGCTTGCGCGCGACCGCGTCCTCTCCGCGCGCGGGCTCGATGTCGTGCGACGCGACATGCATTCGATGGCTGAGATCATGGCGAGTTCAGTGGGCGACTCCCAGCAGCATGCGATGCGAAGGTACTCGCGACTTGAAGAGGACTTTGAGGCACTCGGCGGCTGGTCGGTCGAGTCGGAGGCAGCCGCGATCACCTCAAGCCTCTCTCTTCCCGATCGGATTCTCTCCCAGCCACTCGGTACGCTCTCTGGTGGACAACGACGACGCGTCGAACTCGCGCGGGTACTGTTTTCCAAAGCTCCGACGCTGTTGCTTGACGAACCGACAAACCATCTCGACGCGGATTCGATTGCATGGTTGCGTTCATTCCTTAAGGGCCACGAGGGCGGATTCATTGTGATCAGTCACGATGCCGAACTTCTCGACGCATGCGTCAATCGTGTGTTCCATCTCGATGCAAACCGCGCCGAACTTGATATTTACAACGTCGGCTGGAAGATCTATCTCGAGCAACAGGCTCAGGACGACCGTCGCAGAATACGTGAGAGACAGAATGCGGAGCGTAAGATCGTCACGCTTAAGCGCCAGGCAGACAAGATGCGCGCGACCGCGACGAAGGCTAAGGCCGCGCACCAGATGGATCGGCGCGCCGCGCGACTTGCCGATGGACTTGAAGGCGTGCGGGAGAGAGATCGCGTCGCGAAGTTGCGTTTTCCAGAGCCAGCGCCCTGTGGCAGGACCCCGCTCGTCGCCAGCTCGCTCTCGAAGCACTTTGGCTCACTTGAGGTCTTTGCCGGAGTTGATCTCGCGATTGACCGCGGCAGTCGCGTCGTGATCCTTGGACTCAACGGCGCGGGCAAAACTACATTGCTGCGCGTGCTCGCCGGAGTCGAGCGACCCGATACTGGCGAAGTCGTGCCGGGGCATGGCCTGAAGATCGGGTACTACGCCCAGGAACACGAGACCCTTCGGCCAGAGGAGAGCGTGTTCCAGAACGTCCGCTCGGGAGCGCCGGCAATCGTGAGTGATGTTGAGATCCGTCGCATTCTCGGTGCGTTCCTGTTCAGCGGCGATCGTATCGAGCAGCACGCGGGGACGCTTTCGGGTGGGGAAAAGACGCGCCTCGCGCTCGCCGCGCTTGTCGTCTCCTCGGCGAATGTTCTTTTGCTCGACGAGCCGACGAACAACCTCGATCCGGCGAGTCGTGAAGAGGTGCTCTCTGCTTTACGAGCCTATGGTGGCGCGATTGTGTTGGTCACCCATGATCCGGGTGCGGTGCAGGCGCTTGCACCGGACCGGGTGCTGTTGATGCCAGACGGAGTCGAGGATCTCTGGAGTGACGAACTCGCGGATCTTGTCGCTCTCGCATAGCTCCGGACGGATTGCCGATGGTAAAAACCGCCGGAACCGTTAGGGTGAACAGGGAAAATATTCACAGGAGATCATCAGGCAGAACTCAGCGAGGCTCAAGAACCGGGCGCGAGAGTAGAGCTAGATCAAATCGGCAAGAACACAGTTTGCATGTCGAACGAAGTATGCAACAGTAAGGGAGTAACCATGGATGAGCATGTGGAGGGCAACACCGAGCACAACGGCAGCGCATCGGACGAACCCCTGATTCCACCTTCGAGACCGTTTCCTCCTCGCGAGGAGTCCGCTCCGATCGCGGAGCCTCCGACCGAGCCATTTTCCGTCACGCCAACCCCGACCGAGCAATTTTCCCTCGCGCCAACCCCGACCGAGCCCCTTCCGCTGATGCCACTATCGATGCCTTATTCACCTCCGAGGGCCGAAGGGAACGCCGCTTTCGCTGCGGGATCGGGCGCCACGCCACCTCCCGCTGGTACCTCCTGGGTTCCGCTTACCGACGACGGCTTTCCGGGACATCGCGCCAATCAGCGGCGACATGTCGTTGCGCTCGTGGCGGTTGTTGCACTGGTCGCGGGAGCGGCGGGTGCCGTTATCGGTATCTCGACTCAGCACCGTGCTCCCGCAACGGGCATCAGTTCGCTGCCAGCGACCCCTTCAACCTCTTCGAATTCTTTCTCATCGAAATCTGGGACCAATTACGTCACCTCGGTCGCGGCTGAGGTGACTCCCGCGGTGGTTGATATCGAGACAACAATTGCAACCCAGACGGGCACGACCGTGCAACAGGCGGCGGGCACGGGAATGATTGTCACCCCCTCGGGAGAGGTTCTGACGAATAACCATGTCATCGCGGATGCGACGAGTATCAAGGTCTTCATCCAGGGTCGCAAGGGGCTGTTTCGCGCCCATGTTCTCGGTGTCGATCCCCCGCAGAGTTCGGACATCGCGCTCTTGCAGATCGAGGGAGTCTCGAACCTTCCCTATGTGCATCTCGGCGACTCATCCCAGGTCACGGTTGGACAACCCGTCGTCGCCGTCGGCAACGCACTGGGGATCGGTGGTCCGCCATCGGTGGTGAGCGGGATCGTCTCCGCACTCAACCGCACGATTACCGCGGGAGATTCGACCGGCGTTGCAAGTGAGACGCTGCATGGATTGATCCAGACCGATGCGCCGATCGTCCCGGGAGACTCGGGAGGACCGCTGGTCAATGCCGCCGGCGTGGTGATCGGTATCGACACCGCCGCGTCGTCGACCCAGGGCAGCGGAGCCACGCTCGGATTTGCAATCCCGATCAACATCGCCCGTACGATTGTGACCAACATCGAGAACCATGTCGCCTCTGGTGGAATCATCCTGGGTGAGTCTCCCTATCTCGGGATCTTCGAGCAGACGGCTCCAGGGTTTGGTTCCGGCGGATTCAACTTCAACTTCGGGAACAGCGGCAACACGGGGATTACGGGCAACACCGGAACCGCGACTCCGAGCGCAGCCGGTGTCACGCTCGGTGGCGTGGCGATCGGGAGCCCCGCAGATCAGGCCGGGCTGCTCGCCGGCGACGTCATTACGGCGATCAACGGCGAGAAGACACCAACTTGGTCCGCGCTCGTCGCGATCGTGCAGCGGCTACGCCCGGGAGACACCATCTCGCTCAGCTTCGTCGACGCCTCCGCAGTGCCGCACACGGTCAGTCTCAAACTGGCAGGAATCCCCAAGTAGTTCGCTCGCGGGGCGCTCTCCGCGCCTCCTCGCGCACATGTTCCCCCCGGAACGCGGTTGTCATCTCTCCCCCTCAGATGTCGACTGCGACGAGCGAGGCCCCGTCCGCACTGTGGACGGGGCCTCGCTCATGAATCCGTCGCGATCTGACGGTAGAACAGCGGGCTACACGCCGCTCTTTGCTGCGAGATCGATTGCGATATTGAGCTGTTCGACGAGAGCCCGCGCTGAATTGAGGTCGAGTTCGACCGCGACACGCGCATCTGTCCCGAGGTCGTAGTTGACGAAGTCGAGCAGCATCGCGTGATCATCGTCGCAGTGTGAAGCGTGGTCATATCCAACGGTTGCCTGGGTGATGGGGAACCAGCCGTTGCTTCCCTTTCCCGCACCTTGAACCTTTGTTGTCGAGGCGATCATCGTGCACATGAAAGTTCTCTCTTTCTCGACCCGGGCTAGTTCGCGAGCTGTTTCGCCCAGAAGGCGAACACCTTCTCGGTTGCGTCCATCGCCTGCTCCTGGCGGTACATCTGATTCTGGTAATACATGAACCCGTGCCCCGCGCCATCGTAGCGGTGGAACTCGTAGTCTTTGTTGAGCCGCTTGAGCTCGGCTTCGTGCTGGTCGACCTGTTCGGGGGCCGGGGACTTGTCATCGTTGCCAAACAGCCCGAGGAGCGGAATTGTCAGTTTCTCGGTGTAGTCGATCACCGGAACCGGTCGCTGCGGGGTGAGCTGGTCTTCGGCCATGATGACGTTTCCGCCCCACAGGTCGATGACGGCCGTGAACCCTGGGACGAGAGAGGCGACGAGCAGGGAGTGGCGCCCACCCGAGCAGGTCCCCATCACGCCGACCTTGCCGTTCGAGGTCGGTAGTGCCTTGAGGTAGTCGAGCGCGGCGGCGCAGTCCGCGACGACCGAATCATCCGCGATCCCACCCTGGGCGCGGACCTTCGCCGTGACGTCATCGGAGGTGCCATGTCCGACGCGGCAGTAAAGGTCAGGACAGATGACGTCATATCCGTGTCGCGCGAGTCGCTCAGCGAACTCCTCATAGAACTCGTCCCAGCCGGGCATGTGATGGATCAGAACGATGCCGCCGCGGCGGTAGTCGTCGATTGGATGGGCGACGTACGCGTGGATCTCATCGCCGTTCCCACCTTTGAACGTGGTGATCTCCGCGGTGACGCTGACATGAGAGTCGGTGGTGAAGCTATTCCACATGAGATTCGTCCTCCTGATTGAAACGATTGGGTAGGGGCCAGCCTATGCGAGCGAGCGCATCGGATGGTAGGGAGAATTTCCGCGGGTTCCCCGAGAGGTGCGTCTTGGCATCGGTCTCCAACTGGTTGGGTATCCTCTGCAAAGCAGGGTGATTTGCCCGCGCGCGAGGAGGGTCAAAGCACTAGGGTGCTGGTTGCGAGGACTGGGATGGGCGGGTCCTCGCGGAGGTGACCGAGATGATCGTTGGAGTGCCACGGGAGGTAAAGACCGACGAGAACCGGGTTGCAATGACTCCAGCGGGGGTGCGCGAACTCGTCCACGCGGGACATGGCGTGCTGGTCGAGGCGGGCGCCGGCGCCGGCTCGATGATCTCCGATGAGCGATACGTCAATGCAGGAGCAAAGATCGTCGATCTCGCCGAAGAGGTGTGGGCGCGATGCGACCTCGTCGTCAAGGTGAAAGAGCCGATTGCCTCTGAATTCGCGTTCCTCGGCATTCATCGGGGACAGGTGCTGTTTACCTTTTTGCATCTCGCCGCCGCCCGCGGCTGTGTCGACGCGCTGGTCCAGGCAGACAATGTCGCGATCGCCTACGAGACCGTACGCGCAAGTGACGGCTCCCTTCCACTGCTCCGGCCAATGAGCGAGGTCGCAGGGCGGATGGCGCCGATGGTCGCAGCCACCCATCTGATGCGTCCCGGAGGTGGCCGGGGTGTGCTGATGAGTGGAGTTCCCGGTGTTCCACCGGCGCGGGTGGTTGTCATTGGCGGTGGTGTCGCAGGGCTCTCGGCAGCGACGATCGCTCGGGGGATGCACGCGCACGTCCAGATCCTTGACAAGAATCTCGATCTTCTTCGCTCGATCGATCACCACTTCGATGGAGCGGTCGAGACCATCGCATCGAACATGCACAATCTCGAAGAGGCCTGTCTTGAGGCCGATATCGTGATCGGCGCGGTGCTCAACGTTGGGGCAAAGGCGCCAAAACTCGTCTCTAGGGATCTCGCCTCGCGCATGCGTTACGGTTCGGTGCTCGTCGACATTTCGGTGGACCAGGGAGGGTGTTTCGAGGCGACCCGTCCGACGACGCACTCGAACCCGGTGTTCTTTGAGGATGGGTGTGTCTACTATTGCGTCGCCAATATGCCGGGGGCGACTCCTGCGACCTCGACCCAAACGCTCGCCAATGCCACACTGCCCTATTGCATCGAGCTCGCGAACTTGGGCTGGAGAGAGGCGGTCCGGCGAAACGCATCCCTGCGTGAGGGCGTCAACGTCGTCGATGGCATGGTCACCTGTGCTCCCGTGGCGCAGGCACACGGGCTTGTCGGTAATGACGTCGCAAAGTTGATTCGAGGAGCCGATCCACAAGTGGCGCGCAATCGCGGATGAGGAGCCGCAGATATCCATTCAGGCGGGTCGCTGAAGAGACCTCCTGGAGGGGGTGCGAGGACGGGCGCGCCGAGATCATCAGGGGAGATCATGACGCAATTGTGATGAGGAGTTCGCACCGCGGATGCAGGTCAAGCGATGGCTGACATGTTCGCGTTGCCCTTTCGTCATCTATTCGTTATGCTCCTCAGCGCCAGCCCATCGAATCAAGTTTCTGCCGCACGATTCGCTGTCTGGCAGTGGGCTTTTTCCACCGATCAGGGGGCCAGGTGGCGTGAATGAAATTGGACGGATCCAGGCGATGAACGCGCGCCCTCGAACCCACAGGTCGGTGTTTGACGCGTCGCGCGTCGTCCGATGAGCCTGTTCATTGAGTCGACGGGATTTGGCATCGTCGTCGCCTCGATCCTCTCGATCGCCGCGGTCGGCTTTACGTTGCAGTGGGGCGTCACCAATATCTTGAACCTCGCCTATGTGGATTTCATGATCCTCACGGCCTATCTCGACTACTCGCTCACTCAGGTCGCTGGACTTGACTTCTGGCTATCGGCGATCCTCTCGGTGCTCGCTGTCGGCGGGTTGTCAGTCGCGTTCAATCACTTTCTCATCCAGCCGTTCGTTCGGCGCGGGATCAAGTTCTTCTACCTCTTGATTATCGCCTTTGCGACCGGGACGGTGCTGCAATATGTCATCCAGTCGATCTGGGGTTCGACCTTTTTCAACATCAGTGTTGGGGGAAACCAGTCCTACGATCTCGGTGGCATGCTCTTGACAGAATCGCAGTTGATCATCATCGGCATGGCTCTCGTGGTGATGTTTTCGCTCCACATGCTTTTGACGCGAACCGATTTCGGACGTTCGATGCGCGCGGTGGCAATCAATCCAGTCCTCGCGCAGTGTTCAGGTATCCGCACCGCGGTTGTGTTGAACGCCACCTGGTTCCTCACTGGCGTGCTTTGTGGAATTTCGGGATTGGTGCTTGCGTTCAACACCGCGACCTTCGATGTGAATACTGGTACGGTTTACATCGCGCAGATCCTCGCGGCCGTCGTGCTCGGCGGGATCGGCTCTCCCTACGGAGCGATGCTCGCGGCGCTCATCATCGGACTGATATCTGAGTGGGCCTCTGCCTTCATCAACCCGTTCTTCAACGTCGTTGTTGCACTTATCGTTCTCGTCGGTGTCCTGTTGTTTCGTCCAGAAGGCCTACTGCGTTCCCTGACGACGAGCTCGGGGGGTGGTACCTCATGACCGCGTTCTTGGTCACGATGGGGATCTACTTCTTCATCGATCTGATTCTCGTACTGAGCGCGAATCTTCAGCTCGGATTGATGGGTATGGCGAACCTTGGATTTGTCCTGTTCCTCGGCATCGGCGCCTACGCGGCGACGGTCTTCTCGATCGGACCGGAGCCGGCAAACTCGCTCCAGCAGTATTTTTTCGGTGTCGCGCTGCCCTTCCCCCTGCCCATCATCCTGGCAATCGTCTGCGGCATGATCGGCGGACTTATCGTTGGTCTCGTCTCGCTCTATCGGATGCGTGGGCACTATCTCGCGATCATCACGCTGGCGATTCTGACGATATGTTCGACACTTGTCGAGGGATATCCGAAATTCCTCGGAGGCAGCAACGGCCTCACCGGAATCAAACAGCCGCTCGCATCGTTGACGAGTTCGTACAACGGATACCAGTTGATCTTTCTCGGACTGAGTGCGGTGCTTTGTCTCGCGGCCTTCCTGTTTTGCCAGCGTTTCATCCATTCACCGCTCGGCCGAATGGCGAAGGCGGTACGCGAGAATGAGTCAGCGGTAACGACGCTCGGGATCAACCCGTTCCGCGTGCGTCTGCTCGCGACGGTATGTGGTGGGGGAATGGCGGCGCTCTCGGGCGCACTCCTTGCCGAGTACGTGACCGCGTGGGGAATTGCGCCATGGTCGTTCACCGAGATCTTCCCTGCGACTGCGGCGATGATCATCGGAGGACGCGGCAACAATTGGGGAGTCGCGCTCGGAACGTTCATGACCTATGTCGTTGTCGGCGAGGGCCTTCCCTTCCTTCCGGGAATATCTGCAGATCCAGAGCTTGGGTACGCCATTCAGTGGATCATCTATGGGGTTGCGCTGGTCGCCTTTCTCTGGTTCCGTCCCTCTGGTCTTTTGCCCGAACGAAAGGGACGCTGGAAGCACGCTCCAGAGTTTGTTCCCGCCATGGTGTCGGCTCCCTCCGATCTTCCCGCAGCGGCGACGATCGCCGAGCAGGTAGCGCAAGAGGGGGTGCATGCCAGTGACCAGTGATGCGATCCTTGAGGCCGACGGTGTCAGCTGTGCCTTCGGCGGCGTCCAGGCGGTCGACCACGCCTCGTTGAAGATAGACCGCGGCACAATCACCGGCTTGATTGGCCCGAACGGCGCCGGCAAGTCCACGTTGGTCAACATCATCTCTGGTCACACCAAGGCTCAGGAGGGCAAGATCGTCTTCGCCGGACACGAGACGACTGGGATTCCCGCCTACCAGGTGGCCCGGCGGGGTCTGATCCGCACATTCCAGCTCTCCAGCGAGTTTCCCAACATGACGCTTCTCGAGAACATGCTGGTCGCCCCGCGACAGATGGGGACGGGTTTTTGGAATGCGATGTTCCGGAAGTCCGTCTGGAACCGTCAGGAGTATGAACTGCTCGACAAGGCGCGTCACCTTCTTGTCGAGTTCGGTCTCTACAAGCTCGCGGATGAGTATGCGGGGAACCTGAGCGGTGGACAAAAGCGTCTGCTCGAGATTGCCCGAGCGTTGATGGCCGACCCGACGATGTTGGTGCTGGACGAGCCGATGGCCGGCGTTGCGGGCGTGTTGATCGACCGGCTCGTCGACCACATCCTCGAACTCAATAGGTCCGGCCTCACCTTTTTGGTCATCGAACACGACCTCGAGGTGGTCGACCGTCTGTGCGAGAACGTCTACGTCATGGCCCAGGGGAGTGTCCTCGCGTACGGGTCGATGAGCGACCTGCGTCAGAACGAAAGCGTCCTTGAGGCCTACCTTGACTGATTCTTCTCACCCTGGCGCAGCGGCGGTGCCGACAAAGGCGAGAGAACTCGCGCGTCACGAGCTGGTGATCTCCGATGTCACCGCGGGCTATGGCCCGGTGCCGATCATCCACAACGTCTCGATGCGCGCCGAGTCGGCGCGTCTCGTCGCGTTGATCGGGCCCAACGGCGCCGGCAAGAGCACGCTGCTCAAGGCGATCATGGGGATCTTGCATCCGAGAAATGGTTCGATCCTGCTCGATGACACTCCTGTACACGACCTGCGCCCGGATCAGATCGTCCGCGCCGGAATTGGCTATGTTCCCCAGGTCGGTGACGTCTTTGACCATCTCACGGTGGCGGAGAATCTCTCGGTCGGTGGCATCATCGCGAAGAAAACCCGCGATGCAAAGCGCGAGGAGGTGCTGGAGCTCTTTCCACTGCTCGTCCCTCGTCTCAAACAGCGCGCACGGACCCTGAGCGGAGGAGAGCGCCGAATTCTCGCGGTGGCACGCGCACTGATGAGTTCGCCAAAGCTCGTGATCATGGATGAGCCAAGTGCGGGTCTGAGTCCAAGGGCGATGAAGCTTGTCTGGGAGCACCTCGAGATCCTGCGTGACGAAGGACTTGCGCTGCTTGTTGTCGAGCAGAAAGCCAAGGCGATCATGGCGATTGCCGACTGGGTCTATGTTCTCGTAGATGGGCGCAACGCGCTCGAGGCGGCCGGAGAGACGATGCTCGCAAACGTGCACGATCTCGGAAGAATCTTCATGGGCCAACAGCTCACGTTAAACACGGGGCCAGAGGTACCGGAGGGTGCATGAACCTAAGTACCACAACACCAGCCAACATTGGCTACAAGAAAGCAAGGGGGACAGCATGGGGAGACAACCTCTTTTCTCAAGAGGCAAGATGAAGTTCGTCGCGTTGCTCGTGGGAGTTGTACCAGTATTTGCCCTCACGGCATGCGGGGCGGCAAGCCAGACGCCGGCGAAGCAAAAGGCGTCAGGTGCAGCGGTGCAGATCGACGTGTTCAGTCCGTTCTCGGGTGCGAACGCGTTCATCGGCACGACGTTCAACCTTCCTCCGGTGAAGATGGGCGCGGCGCTCATCAATGCCGCCGGTGGAATCAACGGCCATCCGGTCTCGGTCATCGCGACGGACTCGGGAACCGACCCTGCAGACGCGCTTCCCGCGATCCAGCGGTTGTTCGTCCAGCATTCGGGTGTTGCGGGCATGCTCGGGCTCGACTCGTCGAATGCTCCGGCGCTCGCTCCGGTGATGAACAGTCACAAGGTGGTGACGATGAGCCTTGCCGGTACGGCCTCGCTCGACAAGAACACGAATGCCTACTTCTTCCGACTCGCCTCGCCGGACTCGATGATGGGAACCGCGCTCGCGCAGTCCGCATTGCACTTTGGCTACAAGAAGGTGGCGTTGATCTTTGACTCGAGTGGTACCTCGCAGTCAGATGTTCCTGGCATCGTCAAGGAGTACACCAACCACGGCGGAAATATTGCCCTGAACGAGACCGTCCAGGTTGACCAAGCCTCGTATCGTACCGAGGTAGCAAAGCTCAAGGCTGCGCACGTTCAGGCACTCATCACCGAGACCGACCCGCAGACCGCGGCGACGTTGTATGCAAATATGAAGCAGCTCGGCGTCATTGGAATCCCCGTCATCGGCGGAGCCGAGAATGACGTTGCGGCATACTTCACCTCCGTCGCGAAGGCTGTCGGCGGCATGGCTGCCGAGTCGAAGTTCATGTATGTCGAGAACTTCGCACCTGCAACTGCACCGGGACAGGCCTACTTCAACGCGCAGTGGGCGAAGGCTGATCCAAAGGGTGGCGCACCGGTGCCACCTCAGTACGCGCTCTATGACGGTCTGAACATCATGGCGCTTGCGATGGACGAGGCTCATTCGTCGACTCCCTCGGTGTATCTGCACTTCATGAAGAAGGTCACCTACAACCCGGGCGGCGAGGTCGTCTCGAACTACGCACAGGGTCTTGCTGCTCTCAATGCGGGGAAGAAGATCCAGTACGAGGGAGCCTCTGGACAGTTGGTGTTCAACAAGTACAACTGGCCACCACAGGGCTTCGAGCTTTTGAAGCTCACTCCGAAGGGAGCGCTGAAGTCTGTGTACAAGCAGACGAGTTCCTCGGTGGGCGCATACTTCAAGTAAACCCATCAGTTGCCAAGGAGGGGGCTCCGTCGCCTGTTGCGGCGGAGCCCCCTCGTGCTTTCCGGGTTGTGCTGACACCCTTTGGCATGTGCGTTGTGCGATTGAACCACGCTGCTTAGCTTGAAATCACTGAAATACTCCGGTGATCTTTCGACGTGATGGAGTCGGCAACCGTTTGATATCAACGACGGCGTTCCACGAGTCCTCCGTGAATCTGGGCGTGGCTCAAGAGAGCTTTTCGCTCCTCTTTGGACTGTGAGCCGCTCGGCAACTGTGGGCCATCGACGATGATCGCTGTCGGGTGCGAAGTGACAACGTAATGGTCCCGACAGGCCTTGACGACATGTTTTGAGAAGTACCCGGAATCGGCCCGCAGCGGCATCGTCGGTCCAGGGTTCGCCGCCGCACTCAATTCGGTGATGATGTCGCAGGCGCGCACAACCTTCGGCAATGTATCGAGGTCAATCTCGAAGGCGATCTGGTCCTTTTTGTAAGAAACGGTGCGCTGTCATACGTGTTCAGCAGGCCTTTTGACGGCGAAAACGCGATGCGCAAGATGGGCCAAGCAATGTTGCCGCTCCGCCACGCGGCGTATGTCGTATCGGCCGTGTCGTCGATGGGATGGTTGTCGATTATCTTTGATCTCTGTCGCGTCCTCGTTTTTTTCACGAAGGCCACGCAATTCATGGTGACGGCCATCTCGCCGTTTCGAGTCTCACTCGGCTGCTTCGCACTCTCCAACGAGGCGGTCGATTGGGTCCGGGCTCCGAAACTTGGCACCGATCGGAACGATGGTCAGCGTCTCATGAGGCTCTTTACTCCTCTTGAGATCCGTACCAAATAGAAATTCTCTGCTTCGGACTACCGATTACCGTCTACGTGTCAGCTTGAAAGCGAGAACACAACGTCGACGGTGGCCGTTACCGCCTGCGTCCCAGGACGTAGCGGCACGGCAGTGGCAGGGCCCGCAGAGCGCTTTTGAGCCGCGGCGTAATTGAACGGAATCGGAGTCGTCGAGTTCGACTGATCGGTGATCTTGGCAACCGAGACGACCGCGGAGTTCGCTGCCTCTGCGAGCACATCGGCCGATGTCCGCGCGTTTCGGATTGCGGCGGCTCGAGCGAGGTTTAACACGCCATTCACATTTTCGAGTGAGTACGAGATGTTATCGATACTCGCGTCGTTCCCGACAGATGACTGCGCGGCAGAGATCAACGCTCCTGCGTTCGCAAGATCTTTGAGCGTTGCGGTGAGGCTATTGCTTGCGATGTAGCCAGACGGCTTACCGTTCGAGTTGTAGTTCTTGCCGACGGTAAGATTCGATGTCGCGAGATCCTTCGCGGGAACACCGCCTTGGCGAAAGACACGCTGAAGAGCGCTCATCTCGGCATTATCCCTCGTGAGTGCTGCATTTGACGTGGGTCGCACAACCTGAACCGTAAGATTCACGGTCAACGTGTCCGGCTTGGCATTTATCGTCGCGGTTCCCGTCACCTCAACAGTATCCGCCACAGCCATTGCAGACGGCGCCGAATTCGCCAGCGCAATGCCACCTGCCGCAATTGCGAGCGCAATCGCGGTGATCGAATACAGGACTGCGACATGAGGCTTGTCAAACAATGACAATTGCCTCCCCTT
>Ga0307373_10008321_pt1 | contig 15845 bp, 16 predicted proteins | sample OX2MG_FD_202534 | JGI IMG/M metagenome (GOLD analysis project Ga0307373, IMG submission 202534) | Soil microbial communities from Risofladan, Vaasa, Finland - OX-2 | ecosystem: Environmental > Terrestrial > Soil > Coastal area > Acid sulfate soil | place: Finland: Risofladan, Vaasa | collected... | reverse complement strand
GCCCGCACGTACCGGCGCAGGTACGGCCCGCACTGGTCCTCGAAGGCGAGGCAGGCGCGCGCCTCCTCCACGTGCCGGGCGATCCCCATCCGGCGCAGCACCTGCGGGAGGCTGTCGGCGAGCGGGAGCAGGCTGGAGGGCCGCCGCCGATCGCCGGGACGGCTCACGGTCCGAAGGGCTCGCCCGGGTCGCCGCCGAGGACCCGTCCGCCCTCCATCCGCAGGTGGCGGGCGCCCGGAACGCCCTCCGGTCCATCGCCAGCGACGGTGAGCAGGGTCTGCAGGTCGGCGCCCTCCTCCGCCAGGACCGCGAGGAGCGCCGCCTGGCGGGGCCGGTCGAGCTCCGAGAGGACGTCGTCCAGGAGCAGCACCGGCTCCTCGCCCGCGGCCAGCCGGTGGAGGCGGACCTCGGCGACCTTCACGGCGAGGACGATACTGCGCTGCTGCCCCTGGGAGGCGAAGGCGCGGGCCGGGCGCCCGTCGAGCGTCATCTCCACCTCGTCGCGATGGGGGCCGACCAGGGTCTGCCCTCGCGCCCGCTCGTCGGGCTCGGCCCGCGCCAGTCCCGCCGCCAGCCGCTCCGCCGCCTCGGTCGCTGTCCGCGGCGGCGGCTCGTCCGCTCCGGCGGCGAGCGCGGTCAGCCGCGGCCGGTAGCTGAGCCCGAGGGTCGCCGGCTCGCCCACCTCCGCCAGCGCCGTGCCGGCGAGCCGTCCCAGGGCCTCGACGAAGGCCGCCCGGGCGGCGACCATGACCGATCCGAGCTCGACCACCGCATCGTCCCAGCTCCGGTGGGCGGCGGGCCGCCCGCGGTCCCGGGTCTGGCGCAGGGCCGCGTTGCGCTGCTCCAGGGCACGTCGGTAGCGGACCCCGGCCTCGGCGTAGGCGGCGTCCCCCTGGCTGATCGCCATGTCGAGCAGGCGGCGACGTCCCGCCGCCGCCCCCTTCACCAGCCCCAGGTCGTCGGGCCAGAAGCACACGACGCGGAGGGCGCCCAGCACGGTGCGGGCGGCGCGCGGCTGGTCGTCCAGGCGGAAGCGCCGGCGCAGACGGCCCGGGCTGGCCTCGTCCCGGTCCCAGCGGAGGTCCAGGGCGATCCGCCCCCGCCTGGCGGCCACCTCGGCCTGGAGCCGCATTGACGGGGCGCCGAAGGCGAGGCACTCGGTGAGCGAGGGGGCGAGCGGGGAGCGGGTGAGGGCGAGGACCGCGATCCCCTCCAGCAGGTTGGTCTTGCCCTGGCCGTTGCGCCCGTGGACCACGGTGAGGCCGGGGCCGAGGGTCAGGCGCAGGTCCACGTGGCTGCGGAAGGCGAACAGGCGGAGCTCGGCGATGTGCACGGGACGGGTGGCTGACCGCGCGGCTCGGGCGGGCCTCCGCCCTCAGAGCGCGACCCTGACCGGCATGATCACGTACCGGTAGCTGTCGTCGCCGACCGCTCGGACCAGCCCCGGAGCCAACGAGCCGTTCAGGAGCAGCTCGACCTCCTCACTCTCCAGGATCTGGAGGACGTCGAGCAGGTAGCGGGCGTTGAAGGCGATGCCCAGCGGCTCACCGGTCATGGTGGCGGGCACGCTCGCCTGGTTGTCCCCCACCTCGTTGGTGGCGGCGGAGATCGTCACCGAGCCGGGCTCGCATCGGAGCTTCACCACGTTGGCGGCGTCGCGGGCGAACAGCGCCACCACCCGGGCGGTGGCGAGCAGCTCCCGGTTGGCCAGCCGGACGGTGCTCTGCCCGCTGGTCGGCACCACCTTGGTGTAGCTCGGGTAGGTGCCCTCGATGAGGCGGGTGTGGAGCTGGAACCCGGGCAGATCGAAGCTCGCCTGGGTCTGGCTGGCGGACACCGCCAGACGGACCATCGTGCCAGCGGCCTGGCCGCGCAGGAGACGGCCGAGCTCGGCGAGGGCCCGGGCGGGCAGGATGATGGTCTGGGTGGGGACCTCCGACCCCTCGGCGGCCGCCTCCCGGCCGCCCGCCGTCAGCCGCCGCACCGCCAGCCGGTGCCCATCGGTCGCGACCAGGGTGACCGCGCGCCCCGCGATCTCGGTGAGGACGCCGGTGTACAGCGGGCGGGCCTCGTCGGAGCTGGCGGCGAGGACCGTCTGCTCGATGGCGCGGGCCAGGACCGTCGCCTCCAGGTCCAGCTGGGTGCCGTCGTCCAGCGTCGGCAGGGGCGGGAACTCGGCGGCGTCCACCCCCCGGATGTGAGCGTCGAAGCCAGCGCAGCTGAGGTGGACCGTCTGGGTGTCGGTGTCGAGGGACCAGCTGAGCGGCGCGTCCGGGAGGGCGGCGACGAACTCCGAGAGGATCCGGGCCGGGACGGTGACGCGGCCGGGGTCCTCCACCTCGGCCGAGAGCTCGTGGCGGAGGGAGAGGTCCAGGTTGGTGGCCGCCACCCGGAGCTCGGATCCCTGGCACTCGACGAGGACGTTGCCGAGGATCGGCAGGGTGGCCCGGGGCGAGACCATGCGGCTGACCGCGGCCAAACCGAAGGCCAGGGGTTGGGGCGGGACGGTGCACCTCATGCGGCGCGACTCCTTGGCACGACCGCGGCTCCATGGCCAGCGGGCCGGGCCGGTCGGGTTGTGAACAGGCCCGAATGGTAAGACATGCGACTCATCTGAATCGGAAGCAGCCGTAGGGGGCGGGATGGTGGGGACAACTGGGTGCGGCGATCTCGACGCGGGGTGGGAAAAGCTGTGGACGGAGCCCCGCCAGGCGGGGCGCCTCGGCGGGGGCGGGCAGGGGCGGCGGGTTCCCCACAGGCGGGGCGGGCGATTCCAACAGCCACCGGTGGATCGAGAGCCCGGGGGCGTGGTCAGACGACGTGGAGGGTCTCGCGCAGGCGGGTGAGGTCGGAGAGGAGGCGGGCGTCCTCCTTGATCTCGGTGCCGATCTTCTCGTAGGAGTGGAGGACGGTGGTGTGATCGCGTCCGCCGAAGGCCTGTCCGATCGCAGGCAGGCTCATCGCGATCTCCTCGCGGATGATGTACATCGCGACCTGGCGGGGGAGAACGATGTGCTTGTCGCGCCGCTTGCCCTTCATCTCCTCCACCGAGATCCCGTAGTAGCCGGCGACGGCCTCCTGGATCGCCTCCACCGTCGGCGGCTGCTGGTCGGCGGTGGGGATGATGTCGTGGAGGAGCTGCGCCACCTCGGTGAGGCTGAGCGGGTGCCCGCCGGTGAGCGAGACGTGGGCGAGCAGGCGGATGAGGGCGCCCTCCAGCTCGCGGATGTTCTTCTGGATCTTGTGGGCGATGAAGGAGAGGACTTCCTCGCTGAGCCAGTGGGCCTCGTCGCCGAGCTTGCTGCGCAGGATGGCCAGCCGGGTCTCGAAGTCGGGCGGCTGGATGTCCGCCATCAGCCCGCCCTCGAAGCGCGTGCGCAGGCGGTCCTCCAGGGTCGGGATGTCACGCGGCGGCCGATCGCTGCTGATCACCAGTTGGCGGCCCAGCTCGTGGAGGGCGTTGAAGGTGTGGAAGAACTCCTCCTGGGTCCGGTCCTTGCCGGCCAGGAACTGGATGTCGTCGACCAGGAGGACGTCGACGGTGCGGAAGCGGGTGCGGAAGTCGGCCATCCGGTTCTCCTGGATGGCCAGGATCATCTGGTTGAGGAAGCTCTCGGAGGTGATGTAGGCGACCCGGCAGCGGTGGCTCTCCAGGACCGCGTGCCCGATCGCGTGCATGAGGTGGGTCTTGCCCAGGCCCACCCCTCCGTAGAGGAAGAGCGGGTTGTAGGCGCGGCCGGGCGAGTCCCCCACCGCCCGGCTGGCGGCGTGGGCGAAGCGGGAGCTGTTCCCCACCACGAAGGCGCCGAAGGTGTAGCGGGGGTTGAGCGTCCCCAGCACGATCGCCCCGCCACGGGCGTCGCTGGCCGCGGTCGAGCCGTCGCCGGATGGTGGGGCGAGGTCGAGGACCGGTCCCCCGGTCGCCTCCGGGGGGCCGCCGGGGTCCGGCGGGCTCGCCACCGCGACGTCGACCTCGACCTCGCAGGCGAGGATGGCGGCCAGCGTCTCGCGGATCAGGGGCGCGTAGCGCTCGGCGACCCATTCGCGGGCGAGCTCCGTCGGGACCCCGAGCCGGACCCGGCGGCCGTCGTCGCCCACGTCGATGATGCGGGCGTTCTTCAGCCACGCCTCGAAGCTGGAACGGCTCACCTGGAAGCGGAGCTCGTCCTGGGCGGCGGACCAGAGCTGGTCCGGGTCGATCACCGGGGGTCCTGTCTCTGGCGGGAGGCCGGCCCGCGCCGGCTGTCGCGACCGTCCCGCCGGCCGGGGCCGGGCGCGACGGCACGCGTGAACTCCACGATTCACACCTTTTGCACAGCAGTGGAAAACCTGCGGCGAGGCATGGTGCACCGAGGAGTGGGACGCAATGCTGTGACCCGGTCCGACCGACCCCGGAGGCGAGTCGGAAGCATAGCACCGGGGGGAGGCGGGTGCAACGAACCGCCCCGGTCCGGCCGCCCGCCGAGCGTGCCGCCGAACAGGCGTTGCCACCTCCCTCCTCGGCGGCGAACAGGCGCCCCGGCGGGGCGGCCTGGCGCGGGGCGTCTGCTATGCTGGCGGCCCGCGCCTGCGGCGTCCTGGGTGGTGTGCGCCCAGCCCCGCCCGGCCCGAGGCCGCCGGTGAGGAGGCCCTTCCATCAAGCGCACCTATCAGCCCAAGAAGCGATACCGCCGCAAGACCCACGGGTTCCGGATCAGGATGGCCAGCCCCGGTGGCGTGCGCGTCCTCAAGGCCCGCCGCCGCAAGGGTCGGCGCCTGCTCACGCCCGCGCCGGTGCGGTGAAGCGGCGCCACCGCCTGCGTCGGTCGCGTGACTTCGCGGCGGTGCGGGCGGCGCGGATCGTCGCGGCTGGGCCCCTCCTTCGACTGCAGCGGCGGGACAATGGACTCGGCCATCCGCGCGTCGGCATCACCGTCGCCGCCCGCCTGGGTGGGGCGGTCCAGCGCAACCGCCTGCGCCGCCGCCTGCGGGCGATCGCGGCCGAGCGCCTCGATCGGCTGGCGTCCTGGGACCTGGTCGTGATCGCGACCCCGGCCGCCGCCGCGGCCGGCCCGGACCGGCTCGGGCGCGCCCTCGACGAGGTCCTGCGGGGGTGGGGAGCGGCGCCGTGACCCGGATCTCGCTGGCATTCCTGCGCGCCTATCGGGTGACCCTCGGACCGGTGTTCGGCCTGGTCAGCTCCTGCCGCTACCAGCCCACCTGCTCGCAGTACGCCTACGAGTCGATCCGGCTCCACGGCGCCCGCCGCGGGTGGTGGATGGGGATCCGCCGGATCGCGCGCTGCCATCCGTTCCACCCCGGCGGCTACGACCCCGTCCCGCTTCCCGAGGAGCGTCGCAGTGCACCTTAGCCTGCTGGTGGCGAGCAGCTGGAACCCGGCCCTGCCGCCGCCGTCCAACCCCATCCTGGGGGTCTTCTTCTGGGTCCTGCTGACCCCGATCGCGGTCAGCCTCCAGTTCCTGTTCCACGCCTTCCGCACCTTCGGCCCGACCCACCTGATCGGGGCCTTCGGGCTCGCCGTCATCGCCCTCACCCTGATCCTGCGGGGCCTGCTGTTCCCGCTCTTCCGGTACCAGATCCGCACCCAGCGCCGGCTCCAGCGGGAGCAGCAGGGGATCGCGCCGCAGCTCAACGAGCTGCGCAAGAAGTACAAGGCCGACCCGCGCCGACAGCAGCAGGAGATCATGGCGGTCTACAAGGAGCACGGCATCAGCCCGTTCGGTCAGCTGACCGGCTGCCTGCCCCTGCTGCTGCAGATGCCGATCATCTATGCGCTCTACGGGTCGATCCACAAGCTCACCACCGTGCTCCACGGCGGCCTCTACTTCCTGTGGATCCCCGACCTCACCCGGACCCCCTTCCAGTCGGACCTGCTCGGGCATCCCCAGCTGATCATCGTGCCGCTCCTGGCTGGAGCGCTCACCTTCGTGCAGACCAAGATGATGGTCCAGCCGCAGCGTCCCGACATGAGCGACCAGGAGCTCCAGATGTACAAGGTGAGCTCCCAGATGGCCTACCTGATGCCGGCGGTCATCGTGGTGGTGGCGCTCAACTTCCAGCAGGGGGTGGCGCTCTACTGGGTCACCCAGAGCCTGGTGATGATCGTGCAGCAGTACTTCATCGTCGGCTGGGGACAGATGCCGGTGCCGCGCTGGTTCCCGGGCTCAGGACAGCAGTCCGGCACCGGCGGCGCCGGCATGATCAAGGCGGTGGCGTCCGCGGGGGCGGTCGGACGCGCCGGCCTGATCAGCGAGGCGCAGGCGCGGGCGGCGGCGGGCGGTGACGGCCGCAAGGGGGGGACGGCCCCCCGCGCCAGCGGCGAGCGGGCCAGCGGCCCGAGCACCGGCGCACGGCGTCGACGGCGCGGCGGGCGGGGGCGATGAGCGACCGGGCCCAGGTCGAGGCGACCGGCGCCACCGTCGACGAGGCGGTCGCCAGCGCCTGCGCGCAGGCGGGCTGGGACCCGGAGCGGGTGGAGGTGGAGGTCGTGACCGCGGGCCTGGTCTCGGCCCCGGGTGAGCACCTCGCCGGACGGGCGGCCCGCGTCGTGGTGCGTCCGCTCCCCGAGGCGGCGCCGCGGGCCCTCGCCTTCCTCCGCGGCCTGCTGGACCGGATGGCGATCGAGGCCGCGGTGACGGCGCACCGGGTGCCGGCGGCGCCGGCGGGCGCTGGCGAGGCCGCGCGCGCGGGCGCTCCGGACCCCGTGCTCCTCGAGGTGGAGGGCGAGGACCTCGGCGTCCTCATCGGCTGGCGGGGCGAGTCGCTGCGCTGCCTCCAAACGGTGGTGAACCTCGCCCTCGGGCCCGGTGCGGCCGGCTCCGCCACCGCCACGCCCGCCCCCACGTCCCCGGGCCCCGGCGGCGGGCCACGGGTGATCGTCGATGTGGCCCGCTACCGCCGCCGTCGCGAGGAGCAGGTCGAGGCGATGGCGCTGCGATGGGCGCAGCGGGTCCGGCGAACCGGTGAGCCCCTGACGCTCGACCCGATGCCCCCGTACGAGCGGCGGGCCGTCCACCTGGCCCTCCTGGATGCGCCCGGCGTGCGCACCGAGAGCGAGGGGGTCGAGCCCGAGCGACGGGTGACGATCCTGCCCCAGGCGCCCCAGGCCGAGCCGCTGGACGGGGCTCGCGCGGACCGCGGGGTCGGGTGGTCCTGAGACCGCGCCGGTCGGGGGTGGGGGGTGCGGTCCTGACCTGCGGCCTGCTCGCCGGCTGCGCCCCGCAGCCGGCGCCGACCGTGATCCGGACCGACCCGGCGCGGCTCGTGCTCACCCTGTCCGAGCTCCCCTACCCGGGGTTCCAGGTGGCCGCCGCCACGCCGGACAGCGGGCGGCGGTCGAACCGTGCCGAGGCCGGCGGCAGCCCCGCGGTCCTGCACCGGCTGGAGCAGGAGGGGAGGACCACGGGGTACTCGGCCACCTACACCCGCGCGGTCCAGATCGCGTCCGCCGTCGGGCCCGTCGTGATCCAGAGCGTCGCCACCGCCTACCGGACCGACGGCGACGCCACCGCCGCGCTCGGCCGCGACGCGGCCGGGCTGGCCGGGGCCGGCGACACCCGGCTCTCGGCGGGCCGGGTGGGCCAGGCGGCGGTCGCCTTCACCAGCCAGCGCTCGGCGGCCCAGGTGACCTATGCGCAGTACGTCGTGGAGTGGCGGGAGCTGAACGTCGTCAACGCTGTCGTGGTCGAGGGCAACGCCCTCACCCTCGACCTGGGCTACGCCCTCACCCTCGCCCGCCTCCAGCAGCGGGGCGAGCACCCGTGATCCGCCCGCCCGGCCGCCGGCGACCGCGCGCCGCCGCGGCTCACCTGGCCGGGTCGGCCCCGCGGCTGAGGTGGGAGGAGCGCGCGCTCCCGGGGGGTGGCCGGCTCCTGGTGACGCCGATGGCGGAGCGCGCGTCGGTCACTGTCTCCCTGCTGCTCGACGTCGGCTCCCGCCACGAGAGCCTGGCCCAGGCCGGCCTCTCCCACCTCCTCGAGCACATGGTCTTCAAGGGCACCCGTCGCTACCCCTCCGGCCGGGCGGTCTCGGAGGCGATCGAGGGCGTGGGCGGGGTGCTCAACGGCGGCACCGACAAGGAGGCGACGGTCTTCTGGGCCAAGGTGCCGGCGGCTCACGCCGAGCGGGCGGTCGACGTCCTGCTGGAGCTCGCCTTCGCGGCGGTCCTGGACCCCCTGGAACTGGCGAAGGAGCGGCGGGTCGTGCTCGAGGAGCTCCGGATGGTGCGCGACCAGCCCCAGGACCTGGTCAACGTCGACCTGGAGGCGGCCCTCTGGCCCGGGCACGCCCTGGGACGGGACCCGGGCGGCACGCCCGGGTCGGTCCGCCGGGCGACCGGGGACGACGTCGCCCGCCACCGCCGCCGCCACTACCGGGCGGCCGCTCTCGTGGTCAGCATCGCCGGGGCCATCGAGGTCGACCGGGCCGCGCACCTGGTGGCGTCCCGGCTGGAAGCGCTCCTGGAGGCGGCCGGGTCGGCGCCGGTGGCCGGTCGGGCGGATGGGCCGGGCCCCGCCCGTCGGGCGGCGCCGGCCCGGCCGCTGGCCCCGGGGACGGCCGTCCACCTCCGCCACCGCCGCACCGAGCAGGCCCACTGCCTGGTGGCCCTGAGGGCCCCCTCGTACCTGGACCCGGACCGCACGGTGCTGGACGTCCTCAACGGCGTGCTCGGCGAGGGGATGAGCAGCCGGCTCTTCCTGGAGCTCCGCGAGGAGCGCGGGCTGGCCTATGACGTGGGCTCGTTCACGGTGAAGTTCAAGGACACGGGTGCCCTCGTCCTCGCCGTCGCCACCGAACCCGCCCAGGCGGAGGCGGCGGTGACCGGCGCCTGGCGCGAGCTCCACCGGCTCGCCGAGGAGCGGGTGCCCGGCCCCGAGCTCCGCAAGGTGCGGGAGTACCTCAAGGGGCGGCTCCTGCTCGGCGTCGAGGGCACCAGCGCGGTGAGCGACTTCGTCGGCCAGCAGGCGCTCCTGCTCGGGGCCCCCCGCTCGCCGGCGGAGCTGGTCGAGGCGATCGAGCGGGTGGACGCGGAGGCGGTGCGCGGACTGGCCGCCCGCCTCCTCGCCGCGGGCGCGGTGCGGGCGGCGATCGTGGGCCCGCTGCGGGACCCCGAGCCCTTCCGCGCGCTGCTGGAGGCGAACGGGACGAACATGAGCCAGGAGGCGAGCGCGTGATGGAGCGGACCCTGGTGTTGGTCAAGCCGGACGGGGTCCAGCGGGGGCTGGTCGGTGAGCTGATCGCTCGGTTCGAGCGCCGGGGGCTTCGGCTCACCGGCCTCAAGCTGCTCCGGATCGACCGGGCGGTCGCGGAGCGTCACTACGCCGAGCACCGCGACAAGCCGTTCTTCGGCCAGGTGGTGGCGTTCGTGACCTCCTCGCCGGTGGTGGCGATGGTGTGGGCGGGGCCGGGAGCCGTCCCGCTGGTGCGGGCGATGATGGGCGCGACCAACCCCAGGGAGGCCGCCCCGGGGACCATCCGCGGCGACCTCGGGGTCGACCTCGGACAGAATGTCGTCCACGGCTCCGACGGCGCGGAGCGCGCCGAGGAGGAGATCGCCCTCTTCTTCCGCCCCGAGGAGCTGATCGCCTGGGTGAGGGACGGGGAGCGCTGGATCCACGGCGCCGACTGAGCGGGCGGCGGGGCGGGGTGCGCCCCCGCCGCGGCACCGGGGACGTCGGCGCGGGCGAGTCCTCCGGCCCCGGCCGGCTCGGGGCCGGAGGCCCGACGGGGTCAGGCCGACGGCGTCCAGACGAACGGGGTGGTGGAGGAGACGATGTCCCATTCGATCCATCGAGCGCTGCGGGTGTCGCTCGAGCCGCTGCGGGAGGGCCGTGTGCCGTAGCAGAGATGCTACCCCGGTGGGATGACCGATATCCCCGCGCGTGAGCTCCGAAATGACGTCAGCGCCGTGCTCCGCCGGGTAGAACGCGGTGAGCACCTGAGGGTGACGGGAAGCGGTCGCCCCGTCGCCGAGCTGCTGCCGTTGCCGACGCGGCCAACGTCGATGGCCTGGGGTGCGTTCGTCCGGGACCGTGATCGGTGGCATGCCGATCCCGGACTGGCCCGGGTGCTGGCGGACCTTCTCCCCGGCACGACCGACGACCTCCCCGTGGCATGACCTCGGCCGGCGACGACGTCGATGGAGAGCTGGCGCTCGCCGACACCTCGCTCTTCATGGAAGCCGAGCCAGAGCGGCCACTCTCGTCTCGTCCGCCCGAGCATGTCGCAGTATCGGTGGTCACCGCCGGCGAGCTGCGCCTCGGCGTCCTGGCAGCACCAGACGGACCGACTCGGGCCCGGCGATTGGCCACCCGTTCGGTGGCGGCGGCGCTCCATCCCCTGCCGGTTGACGAGCAGGGTGCCCATGCGCGGGCCGCCCTCCGCCTGGCACTCCGGGATGCGGGCAGGCGGATGCGGATCAATGACGCGTGGATCGCCGCGACCGCCATCGCCAACGACCTGGCGCTCGCATCCCAGGACAGCGACTACGACGACATCCCCGGAGTCCGCGTCATACGGGTCTGCGGTCGGACCGCGCGGCACAAGACGCGCGAAGGGTGAAGGCGGCTCCACTCCGGTCGACCTGCTGCCGACCACACCGTCCTGAGCCGCACCGATGCTCGGCGGTTTTCGGGTGGTGGTGACGGCGACGAGACCGAGCCCCTCCAGGATGGGGCGGCTGGCGTCCGACGCATCGACCCGCGGGTGGCGGACGCCCCCGGCCACCCCAGCTGAGCACGGCGGGTGACGAGGGCCGGCTGGAGGCCGCAGCGGCCCCCTGCCGCCGTCGAGCCGCCCCACCACGCGCGCGCGAACGCCGTCCCGGGCGTGAACGCGAAGTGGGCCGTCACGGCCAGGCCGCCCGCCGCGGCCACGAAGACGGCGATCTGGTCGGGCTCACCGCGGACCCGAGCTACCAGATCCTCGGCCAGCCATCCCCAGTCCTCGCCCCCCACCTGGGAGTGCATCGTCCGCCCCCTGTCGCCGGCGTCGGTGGTCGGGAGCGCGACGACGCCCTCGGGCACCGGGGCCTCGTGGCGCGCCAGGTCCTCGGCCCGGCCGACCCGCACCCTCTCGTCGGTCCCAGCTCCGGCGGTCGATCGTGGCCCCGGGTCTTCCACTCCACCGCCTCGCCGCGCGCGGCGAGGAACTCCCGCTTTCGGGTGACGAGCACGTCGAGCGGTTCCCCCTGGAGCCCGAGGTCCCGGGGGGCGCTGATGAAGCCGCGGGGCCGGCTCACGAGGCGCCCGATCGGCCCGTCGCGCTCGGCGCGGACCCCGTGGGGCAGGGTGGCCGCCTCCGCCGGGCGCAGCTGCTCGTCGTGCGCGGCCCGGAGCTGGTCGGGGTCGGGCACCCGGGGAGAATACCCGGAGGCGGCGGATCGCCCGGCCCGGTCGCTGGCCGAGCGGCCGCCCGCGGCCCGAGCTCGGGCCGGCACCGGTTGACACACCCCGGTCTCGCCGCCATAGTGCGTGGTGCACTATGGCGATGGACAACACCAAGAGCCCCTCGCGAGATCTCCTCGCCCTCACCGTGCTCGCGCTGCTGAGCGAGCGACCGCTCCACCCGTACGCGATCCAGCGGACGATCCGCGATCGCCGCAAGGCGTTCGCCCTCGGCAGTGGGCGGGCGCTGTACCGGGCGGTGGAGCGGCTGGTGGCGGCCGGCTGGATCGAGCCTGCCGAGACGACCCGGGAGGGTCGCCGCCCCGAGCGCACCGCCTACCGCATCACCGACGCCGGCCGGGAGGAGCTCCAGAGCTGGCTCAGCGAGCTGGTCCAGACCATTCTCCCGGAGGCGCCCGTCTTCGAGTCGGTGACCAGCTTCCTCGGATACCTCGACCCCGCCGATGCGGCCCGCGCGCTTCGCCACCGGACCGTGGCCCTGCGGAGTCGCATCGCCTCGCTGGAGGTGGCGCGGAGCGAGCTCCAGCAGGGGCTCCGGCTCCCCCGCCTGGTCCTGCTGGAGCTGGAGGCCGAGCGCGCCCGCCTCCGGGCCGAGCTCAGCTGGGCGGCGGAAGTCGCCACCGACTTCGAGAGCGGGGCGCTGGCCGTCGACTGGAGCACCTGGTGGGCCGAGGGCGGCCAGGGCACCGCGCGCTGGCCGGGGACCGACGACCTCGAGCAGGTGCCGAACCCGCCCGGTCCCGCTGGGCTCCACCACCCGGACGATCCGGGCCCGGTCCCGGCCATCCACCCCGACCGGGGAGGGCGACCCGCATGACCCGCGTTGCGAGGCCGGCAGGGGCCGAGGAGCCGATCATCCAGACGAGGGGGCTGCGGCGGACCTTCACCAGCCGCCGCGGCGCGGTGGAGGCCGTGGCCGGGATCGACCTCGAGGTGGAGGCGGGGACCATCTTCGGCTTCCTCGGACCCAACGGCGCCGGCAAGACGACGACCCTGCGGATGCTGGCGACGCTGCTGCCACCCACCGGCGGTGACGCGCGGGTGGCCGGCTGCGACCTCCGGAGCGAGCCGGCCGGTGTCCGGGAGCGGATCGGGTACGTCAGTCAGCGGGGCGGCTCCGACGTGGCGGTGACCGGCCGACGCGAGATCGAGTTCCAGGCCCGCCTCTACGGGATGGGGGCGGCCGCCGCTCGGGCCCGGACCGCGGAGCTGGTCACGGCGCTCCAGCTCGAGGAGTGCGCCGACCGCCGCTGCGGCACCTACTCCGGCGGGCAGCGGCGGCGGCTCGACATCGCGCTCGGGCTCGTCCACCGTCCCCAGCTCCTCTTCCTCGACGAGCCCACCACCGGCCTCGACCCCCAGAGCCGCGCCCACCTCTGGGAGGAGGTGCGGGGGCTGCGCGACCAGGGAACCTCGGTCTTCCTCACCACCCACTACCTCGACGAGGCCGACCAGCTCTGCGACCAGCTCACCATCATCGACCACGGCAGGCTGGTGGCGGCGGGGACCCCGACCGCGCTGAAGCGACAGATAGCCGGCGACGTCATCACGCTCGGCGTCGGGGGCGATCCGGCCGCGGCCCTGGCGCTGCTGGAGCCGCAGCCGTTCGTGCGCGAGGCGGCGGCCGCCGCCGACGCCGTGCACTGCTTCGTCGACCACGGCGAGACCGCGACCCCGGCCCTGCTCCGGTTGCTCGACGGCGCCGGCATCGAGCTGCGCTCCCTCACTCTCACCCGGCCCAGCCTGGACGACGTCTTCCTGCGGCAGACCGGGCGCCGGCTGCGCGACGAGGCGGTGTGACGGTGACAGCCGCGCGCGACACCGCCCTGGTCTTCCGCCGCTACCTCGGCATCTTCCTCGGCAACCCCGCCTGGGTCGTGATCGGGGCGGTGCAGCCGCTCCTGTACCTGCTCCTCTTCGCGCCCCTGCTGAAGTCGATCGCGTCGACGCCGGGGTTCCCCCGCGGCGGCGCCTACAACGTGTTCGTGCCCGGGCTGCTCATCCAGCTGGGACTCTTCGGCTCCACCGGCGTCGGGTTCGGGCTCATCGCCGACCTCCGCGCCGGGGTGATCGAGCGGCTGCGGGTGACGCCGGTGAGCCGGCTGGCGCTCCTCCTGGGACGGGCGCTCCGCGACGTTCTCACCCTCCTCCTGCAGTCGCTGATCCTGATCGTGGTGGCGATCCCCTTCGGGCTCAGCATCAACGGCGCCGGCCTCCTCATCATGCTGGCCCTGGTGGCGCTGATCGGGTTCACCATGGGCTCGATCGCGTATGCGGTGGCCCTCTGGCTGGGCGACGAGAACTCCTACGCGCCGCTGGTCTTCACCGCCTCGCTGCCGCTGCTGCTCCTCTCCGGGGTCCTCCTCCCGCTGACCCTCGCTCCCGCCTGGCTGCGCGACATCGCCGCCGTCAACCCGCTCTCGTACGCGGTGACCGCGGCCCGGGCGATCTTCCTGGACCACCTCGGCGACCGCTCGGTGGTGGAGGGGGTGGCCATCTTCGTGGTCCTGACCGCGGTGTCGATGCTGCTGGCGGTGCGCCGCTTCAGCCGCGCCATCGCGTGAGCGCGGGGGGCGCGTGCCCGAGCCGGCCGCGCCGCGGGCAGGTTCACCAGAGCGCACCGGAGCCGCCGCCCCGACGGACCGGGGCGATCCCTCCCGGCCGCGCCGTGACCGAGGCGCATCGACCCTGACCCTGGACTCCGTCACCGCGACCGACGATGCCCTCGACGTCGAGACCATGCGGGCGGTCCCTGGGGGTCGAGGCGGTTCGTGCGCATGGCAGCGCCGACGACGGATCGGCAAGCCGTGACCGCCGGATGGAGTGCCGGACGTGGCCAGGGCCCTGTTCACGGACCGGACGTCTGGCGCTGTGCTCAGCGCTCCGCCTTGGGGTCGAGAACGGGCTTGACGTCGAGGATCGGGGTTCCGTTGAGCACCTCGAGGGCATCGACGAGGATGCGCAGCCCGTCGACGGTGAGGATTCGGACGCGGTGGAGGCCGATCGGGTTGGGCCGGTCGGGTGCGCGCAGGCTGAAGACTCCGAGGACGGGACCGCTCGGGTCGTCGCCGGGATAGGTGCGGAGGACGTCGCGACGGGCCCGATGAAGCCAGGTGACCACGATGACACGGTCGCCGACGTGGAGATCGCGAACCGCGTCGGCGAATCGGGATTCAAAGACGAGCCATGCGGGGGGGGCCCCGGCGTCACCCTGGTTCGGCGCCTGCGAGAGGTCTGCCAGCGGTGACTCGACCGACCCGACTGGCACGACGTCGAAGTGCTGATCGGTCACGACCGCGCGCGCCTCCACTGGTCCGGTGTCAGGACGGCATCGAGACGATCTGTGTCCCAGCGGAGCTGGGTGGGCCCGGGGGACTCGTCCCAGGACGTCGCGATGGCCGACGACCGAGCCGAGGCATCCCGCTCTGGCTCGTCATCGCCCCGCCGCGGCCCACCACGGATCCCGACCGCGCTGGCGTCGTCCGGGCTGAGGTGGAGACGGAGCCCCTCGACGCCGCGGTGCGCTGCCCCGTGCGACCGGAGATCCTGATCGGCCACGTGCTGCAGGTGGGCCGGGTTGAGCTGGAATCGCTCCCCTGGCCCATCGTGGTCACCGATCGGCCACCCGTCCCCGTCGCCGGCTGGCATCCCTTTGGCCAGCGCTGCCCGATCGGTGGCCCCGACGCACCGACCTCCGATGACGATCGGAAGGGACGTGGCACTGCCGACCTCCGTCACCGGCGGCCCCACGCCCGCGAGCGGCGCGTCGGCGCACGCCGGCGGGACGCCGCCCGCGCCATCGGGGTGCTTCGCCGACGCAGGCGTGATGCCATGGAGAGGGTCCGCTTCATGCTCGGCGCCCTTCGCGGGGCGGCCGAGGTGCGCCGGGCCGCGGCCATCGCCCAGGGCGCGCGCAGCGGTGCGGGCGGTGCGGAGGTCCGGAACGATGGTCGATGTCGACCGCGCCGGCCGGCCGCACCATCGGTGCCGCCGGCCATCGAGAGGGCCGAGGTCGCGGCCGGCGGCAGCGGCCGTCCGGTGCGCCGACCCCACCCCCGCGGGTGGCGGACCGGCCACCGCGCGCCGCGTCGATGACCGCGCCTCCCCCATCGCTCAGCCCCAGGAGCCGGCCACCTGCCGGGTGGTCACGTTGAGGCGGTTGAAGACGTTGGTGGTGGCGATCGATAGGATCAGGGCCGCGAGTGCCTGCTCGTCGTAGTGGCGGGCGGCCTCGTCCCAGACCTCGTCGGGCACCGGGTCCGCCCGGTCACTGAGCCGGGTGACGGCCTCGGTGAGCGCCAGGGCGGCGCGCTCCGCCTGGCTGAAGTAGGGCGCACCCCGCCACGCCGCCACCGCGAAGAGACGCTCATCCGTCTCGCCGGCCTTCTTGGTGTAGCGTGTGCCCGAGTCGACCCAGGCACTGCAGCCATTGATCTGGCT
>Ga0307373_10008320_pt1 | contig 15845 bp, 10 predicted proteins | sample OX2MG_FD_202534 | JGI IMG/M metagenome (GOLD analysis project Ga0307373, IMG submission 202534) | Soil microbial communities from Risofladan, Vaasa, Finland - OX-2 | ecosystem: Environmental > Terrestrial > Soil > Coastal area > Acid sulfate soil | place: Finland: Risofladan, Vaasa | collected... | reverse complement strand
CGTCGCGGCGCCCCTGCCGGCGAGGAAGCCGGCTTGGCGGTCGCGCTTGGCGCGGTCCTCGCCGACACCACGCTCGAGCCGGCATTTGTTGCGCTGACGCTGATGCCGCCCAGCGAGAACGATATCGCCCGCGAGATCGGCCATGATATCGATCCGGAGGCGATCTTCGTTGCACGCAAGAATTTGCGCGCCGCCGTCGGCCGTAACCTCGCCGCGACGCTCGCAGAAAAATACCGGCAGATGATGACGCCGGGTCCGTATCGGCCGGATGCGGCCAGCGCCGGCCGGCGCTCGCTTAAAAACGTGTGCCTCGACCTGCTGACCGCAACCGAGGACCCTGAGGCGATCGCGCTTGCCTTCTCTCAATACCAGAGCGCCGATAACATGACCGACCGCATGGCGGCGCTGGAAACGCTGGCCTTGCACGACCGACCGGAGCGTACGCAGGCACTCGAGGCCTTCTATGCCAGCTACCAGGACGATCCGCTGATTATCGACAAGTGGCTCGCCTTGCAGGCGGCGATACCGGAACCGGGCACGCTTGATCGCGTGCGGGCACTCACCGCACATCCTGCATTCTCCATGGCCAATCCCAATCGCGTGCGGGCGCTGATCGGCTCGTTCGCACAGGTCAATCATACCCAGTTCAACCGGGCGGACGGCGCTGGCTACGATTTCGTGGCGGATACGGTGCTCACACTCGATCCGAAGAACCCGCAAGTTGCGGCTCGCCTGATGGGGGCCTTCCGCTCCTGGCGTGTGCTGGAGCCGCAGCGGCGCGAACATGCCGAAGCGACTTTGCGCCGCGTCGCGGCTGCACCGTCGCTGTCGCGCGACGTTGGCGATATCGTTGCCCGGACGCTCGCCGCCGAACGATAACCGCTCTGGTCGCTCTATACCGCGGAGCCGGGCGGGAAAGTGGGCTTGCGTTTCTCAAGATGGGCGGCGAGCCCTTCCGCCGCCTCCGGGCCGGTGAAGCCCATAAACTCCAACGCCAAGGACGCGTCGAAGATCGGTCCGGCCTGGCGAAGCCAATTGTTGAGGGAAAATTTGGTCCAGCGAATGGCGCTTTGCGCGCCCTCGGCCAGCCGAGTCGCCACCTTGAGCGCTTCGCTGTCCAGATCGGCATCCTCGACCGCCAGGCCGACAAGGCCGATCCGCTCCGCTTCGGCGCCGAGCAGTTGATCGCAGAGCAGCAGATAATATTTGGCTTTGGCCATCCCGCAAAGAAGCGGCCAAATAATCGCCGCATGATCGCCCGCCGCGACGCCCAATCGCGTGTGGCCGTCGATAATGCGGCAATCCTTGCTGGCAATCGAAATGTCGGCCAGGAGACCGCAGACCAGTCCGGCGCCGACCGCAACTCCGCGCATGGCACTAACGATCGGCTTCGAGCAATTGATGATGTTGTAGACAATATCGCTCGCCTCGCGCCAGACGCGGGCGCGATCATCGAAATTACCGATGATATCCTGGATCATCCCGAAATCGCCCCCGGCGGAAAACATCGTGCCGGCGCCGGTGATAATCGCGACGTTGATTTCAGGGTCGGCGTCGACATCCCGCCAGACTCGTGCAAGCTCGGCGTGCATGGCCCGATCGGCGGTATTGAATTTGCCGTTGTCCATCGTGATGCGCAGCACTTTGGGATGCGGCGTATCGAATTTTAGCCTCGTGTAGTCGGAATAACGCTCACTCATGATGCATCCCTCGCCTACCGTTTCTAAAAATCCTGGTTAGACCGCAATGAAACCGTTTCTCTGTCAAGACGAGAAGCGGCCGTCACGATGCGAGGAACGGCATCGCTGCCGCGCGTCAGTCAAATTCGAACGTGGCGGAACTTCACTGATGAACTTACCTTCGACGCCGGGACGCCAAGGGCATCTGCACCATCCCGTTGATTTGACTCACGCTTTGCCGGCGTCAGCGCCGTCGGCGCGAAACATCAAAAAAGCATTGGATGGAATTAAGAAAAATATTGACTCCCGACTCTCGACAAATCAACGCGCATCGATTCATATCGGCGTGATTCGGAAAGAACTGCAAAAGTTAATTCCTTCCGAACGCGGGTGCGGGGACGTTCCAAAACGGAGGCAGGCATGGCGCGCGCCGATCTGGCGAGTGCGTCTCTACGACCGGATTCGATCCAGGGCTTGGCAAAATCGATTGCCAAACCCGCCTACCGACGCTTGTTGAGCGCGGAACCGCTTCTGCGCCGCGCCGTCCCGGTTCTCATCGTCGCTTTTCTGATCACGATCTGCATCGGCGCCGCGGTGCAGGTGCTTGAGCAGCGCCGGCAAGTCATGCTGCAAGCGCGGCAAGCAATCGAGGCGCTTGCCGATCAACTGGCGATCGAGCTTGATCGCGCCGGCCGCGAGGCAAAAGGAACGCCGGGCCGCACGGCGGCGGCTCTCGACCGGGCATTGCCCCGTTGGGCAACGGCAGGCAAGCGGTCGATACTTGTCGCCGGTTCGGACGGCATCATCGTCGCCACCAATCCATCCGATCCGCAGAGGATCGGCCGCCGCATTCTTGATGTCCTCGGCCCGTCGCAAGCTTTGACCGCGTATGGCCAGGAAAGCGGCACACTCGAGATCACTTTGCCGGACGGTAAGGCGGCGTTGGCGACGGTGCGGGCGCTGCGTAACCCGCTCGGCCTCGTCGCCGTCACCGAACGCGCCGACGACGCACTCGCGGGCTGGCGTTCCGCTACCGCGCTCACCGTCACCTTGTCGGCCACGACTGGATTTGTCGTTCTGATCCTCGGCTTTGCGTTTCATTGGCAGGCGACGCGCGCCCGCGAGGCAGACGCCATCCACGACACGGTGCGTTGCCGGATCGATACGGCGCTCGATCGCGGCCGCTGCGGCCTCTGGGACTGGGATTTGGCCCGCGGCCGGGTGTTTTGGTCTCGCTCCATGTTCGACATCTTGGGGCTGCCCGCCAAGGACGATTTGCTCAGTTTCGGGGAGCTTGATGCGCTGGTTCATCCGGACGATGTCGATCTCTATGAACTTGCGCACCAACTCGCCGATGGCGGGATTAGTTCGATCGATCACGCCTTCCGCATGCGGCATGCCAACGGTCACTGGTTGTGGCTACGGGTACGCTGCGAACTGATACGTCAACAAGCCGACGCCGGCCCGCACCTCATCGGCATCGCAGTCGATGTGTCCGAGCAGAAGGATCTGGTGGAGAAAACCACTGCCGCGGATTTGCGCCTGGCCGACGCCATCGAAACCATCCCCGAAGCATTCGTGCTGTGGGACGCCGATAACCGGCTGGTACTGTGCAATTCGAACTTCCAGGAATTACACCGGCTACCTGACGCCGCCGTCATCGCCGGGACGCCCTATGAAACCGTGGTCGCCGCCGGACGGAAACCGATCGTCCGCACCACCATCGCAAATGAGGACTGCCAGCGGCAAGGCGCGCGTACCTTCGAGGCCCAGCTCAATGATGGACGCTGGCTGCATATCAGCGAACGCCGCACCAAGGACGGCGGCTATGTCTCCGTCGGCACCGACATCACGAAAATCAAGCAACACGAACAAAAGCTCATTGAGGGCGAAAAGCGCCGGATCGCAACCATCAACGATCTGCGCCATTCGCAGCAGGCGCTTGAGCGCCAGACCGGCGCACTTGCCGATCTTGCGGGAAAATACGCGGAAGAGAAAACCCGCGCCGAGGACGCCAATGCGGCCAAATCGAAATTCCTCGCCAACATGAGTCACGAGCTGCGGACTCCGCTCAACGCCATTATCGGTTTCTCCGAAATCATGGAATCGGCGATGTTCGGACCGCTCGGGGCCGACAAATATCTCGAATACTCGCGCGATATCCGCGAGAGCGGCCAATATCTCCTCGACGTCATCAACGATGTTCTCGATATGTCGAAGATCGAAGCGGGCGGCATTCACCTTCATCCGGAGCCGGTGGAGCTTGATCCTATCCTTACCGACTGCCTGCGGGTCGTCGTCGGCCGCGCCAACGAGAAACATCTGACGTTAAATTCGCAGGTCGCGCCTGGTATCAAGCTCACCGCCGACCGCCGGGCGCTCAAGCAGATCGCAATCAATCTCCTTTCCAACGCGGTGAAGTTTACGCCCGATGACGGAGCGGTCAGCGTCCGCGGCCGCATTCGCGGCGGCATGGTCACGATCGCGATCGCCGACAGCGGCATCGGCATCCCGAAAGACGCCCTGCGTAAACTTGGCCGGCCGTTCGAACAGGTCGAAAGCCAGCTGACTAAATCCCATCAAGGGTCGGGCCTTGGGCTGGCCATCGCCAAATCGCTTGCCGAATTGCACGGCGGCAGCATGCGCATCCGCTCGGCGCTGGGGAAAGGTACGACTGTCTTCGTGCGGTTGCCGCTTTCGCAAAACGCGCCGGCAACTGCCGACAATGATGCTGACCCCCTCCCCCTGGCGAGCTGACCGGCCCTTGCTGTCACTATGCCGCGCCTATAGATGTGGCATGATGTGAATTATTGCCGGATAGTCGCATCGTGCCACAACAAATCAAAACCGGATTTCGTGCGCTGCTCGATGCCGCCGAGCGCGAGATCGAGACCTTATCGGTCGAACAGGCGATCGCGCTGCACGGGCGCAACGACATAAACTTCATCGATCTGCGCGATCCCCGCGAGCTTGAACGCGAGGGTCGCATACCCGGCGCGTTTCATTGCCCGCGTGGCATGCTTGAGTTCTGGATCGATCCGGAAAGCCCCTATCACAAGCCGCTCTTTGCCGAGGACAAGCGGTTTGTGTTTTTCTGCGCCGGCGGCTGGCGCTCGGCCCTCGCCGCCCAAACGGCACATCGCATGGGGCTGCAGCCGGTCGCCCATATCAAGGGCGGCTTCGGCGAATGGCGCAAAGCCGGTGGTCCGGTCGAGCCGCCAACGGCCAAGCCGAAATCGGGCTAAGGCGCCTTCCCCAAAATCCGCACGAAGCACTCGCGCACCTGCCGCTGCGTCTCGGTAAGATAGGCTTGCAGCGCGGGAAAGTCGGGCAAGTCGGCTGCGCGCGCGAGCAACGCAAGGACGCCGGCACCCGCCGTCTTCGGATCAAACGCGCCGGGCAGACAAAGTCGCAAGATTTGCGTCAGGTCTTGCAGGAACAGCACGGCCGGACGGAGTATAGTCGCGTCTTCCGGCTTAAGGATGCCGGCACGGGCCGCCTTTTCCAGCGTGCGCACGGTCGAGGTGTCGAGAATATCCGGCGCCGCCGCGGCATGCACAAGTTGCAAATATTGGGCGATGAATTCGATATCGACGAGGCCGCCTGCCGCGTATTTTAGATCCCAAGGATCGGCATCGCCCTTCTCGTTAGCGATCGCACCTCGCATCTCGACGACGTCGGCGGCGGCCTTGTGCGCGTCGCGCTTCTTCTTCAACACCGCATGGATTGCCGCTTCGACTCGCGCTGCGAAGGCGGGCGACGCCGAAATAACGCGAGCGCGCGTTAGCGCCATATGCTCCCAGGTCCAGGCCTTGTGCTCCTGATAGCCAGTGAAGCTATCGATATGCGTCGCCAACGGGCCGGAACGGCCGGAAGGCCGCAGTCGCATGTCAACGTGGTACAGCACCCCATAATTGGTCTGCACCGTCAGCGCGCTGATCAACCGCTGGGTTAAGCGAGCGAAATACTGAGCGCCATAGAGCGAACGCTCGCCGTCGGAGTTCGGATATGCAGCGTCGAAATCGTATACGACGATCAGATCGAGGTCGGAGCTTGCCGTCATCTCGCGCCCCCCAAGCCGCCCGAGCGCCACAATGGCCGTCTCCTGCCCACGCAAATGGCCGTGGGCGGCGGCAAAGTCTGCCTCGACCCGCGTGTGCAGTGCGCCAACGAGAACATCGGCAAGGCCGGCAAAGACGTCGCCCGCCTGTTCCGCCGACAACGAGCCCGACAAAATGCGCGCGCCGATCAAAAACATGTTTTCCTGGCCAAACAGTCGGATGGCGTCGAGCATGGCCTCGTAGCCCGGTGTATCCGCAAGCAAGCCGGCCAGTTCCGCTCGCAGCCGCTTTGCATCGGGCAACGCGCCGAAGAAGCTCGGATCAATCAGCGGATCGATGACGTGCGGGTATTGCGAAAGAATATCGGTGAGCCGCGGCGCAGTACCCAGGATGAGCGCGATGAACCGAACAAGTTCGGGATTTTGCCGCAGTAACGACAAAAGTCGTCCACCGGCCCGCAAGCCGGCGAGAAAGTAATCAAGCGCGGCAAACGCTTTGTCCGGATTTTCGGCCTTTGAGAACTGATCGATGACGACTGGAATGAGTTCGGTAAGATTTTTTCGCGCCTGCTCGCCATGCAGCGCGCGATAAGACCCCGCCTGCCAGCGCCGCACCGCGGCGACAAGTTCGCGCGGCTGGCGGAACCCGATTTCAGTCAGCCGATCGAGCGTCTCGTGATCGTCCTCGCCTTCCCCGGCGGCAAACGACAGGTTCTGCTGCTGTGCGAGCAGAGCCGGAGCGCTTTCGAACAAGCGGACATAGTGCTTTTCGACCGCGCGCAAATGCTTGAGCAATTCGGCCGCGAACGCATCGCCGTCGGCAAACCCCAGAAATCGGGCAAATATTTCGAGTGCGTCGCGCTCGGTCGGAAGCGTGTGGGTCTGTTCGTCCGCCATCATTTGCAGCCGGTGCTCGACCCGGCGCAAAAAGTCGTACGCCGCGCTCAATTCGGCGCACGTCGCGGCATCGATCCAGCCGCCGGCCGCAAGCGCCACCAAGGTTGCGATCGTCTCCCGGCCGCGCAAACCCAGGTGGCGGCCACCGGCGATAAGTTGCTGAGTCTGCACGAAAAATTCAATTTCGCGGATGCCGCCTCGACCGAGCTTGATGTTGTGGCCTTCGACCGCAATTTCGCCGTGGCCCCGGTAGGCATGAATCTGCTGCTTCATCGCGTGAACGTCGGCGACCGCGGCGTAATCGAGATACTTCCGCCAGATAAACGGCGCGAGCGCGCCCAGCAGCCTTTCGCCCGCGGCGAGATCGCCCGCGCTTGGTCGTGCTTTGATCAGTGCCGCCCGTTCCCAGGTCTGACCCCGGCTCTCGTAATAATCGATAGCGGCGTCCATCGAGATAGCGATCTGCGTTGAGGACGGATCCGGACGAAGCCGCAGATCGACGCGAAAGACATATCCATCCGCTGTTCGCTCCTGCAAAAGCTTGACCAAGTCGCGCGTGAGCCGAACGTAGAATTGTCCCGGCTCGATGTCGGCAGCAAGCCGGCCGGCTGCTGGGTCGAAAAACACCATGAGGTCGATGTCGCTGGAAAAATTAAGCTCGCCGCCGCCCATCTTGCCCATCGCGAGCACAACATAGCCCGAGCCCGCCGCCGGATCGCGTGGATCAACCGGCAGGAATTTCTTGCGCGCGGCCGCTTCGCGGAGAAGATACTGAATTGCCAAACCGAGCGTCACGTCGGCGATTTGCGTGAGCGCGCCGGTTACTTGCGCAACGGACCATACCCCGCCGGTGTCGGTCAAAGCGCTCAACAGTGCCGCGTCCGCCTTGGCACGGCGAAGAATACGCGCAATTTTCGCCGGCGCCCGCGCCGACCGAGCCGCGTTGCGCGCCACTTTCACGATCCCCGCAAGCGACTGTTCCGGGTCGCTGGTGAAGAACCGGAGCGCGCGCGAAGGATCGGCCTCGATAAGGTCCCAAAGATACGGCGCCGTTTCTGCGATACCGGCCAAAAGTTCGCTGAGCTTGCGATGTTCCCCGACCAGGGACGCGAGCGCTCGGCCGTCGGCGGTGCCCACCAGGCCTTTCAGCCACTGCGAAAAACGACGGCGCCCGATCGCCGAGGGACGCGGCAGCGCGTCGGCAAGTTGCCGCACAATCGCCGGGTCCGTGATTTGTTTGCGCGGTTTCCTCGGCGCAGGACGCCGCATCAGGGCCCCGCCGGCCCGGCGCGCGGGAGAACAATAACGCTGCGCAAGCCGGGGTGATTATCCTCGAGCTTGAGTTCCCCGCCATGTAGCCGCGCGACCGCAGAAGCAAGACTCAAACCAAGTCCCGATCCCGGCTGCGAGCGGGCTTGTTCCAGCCGCACGAAACGTTCGACCACCCGGCCGCGCTCGGATTCGGCAATGCCGGGACCGCGATCTTCTACTGCAAGCGTGATGCGCTCCCCTTCGGCGCCGGCTTTGACTACGACCTCGGCCGGCGCACCGTTGATCCTACTCGCGTCCGGACTGGCATATTTGATGGCGTTGTCGATCAGATTGGCCAGTGCCTGACTTATCAGCTCGCGATTGCCCCGCACCGGCGCCACCAACGGCGCCTCGACCTTGAGCACGAGACCATTTTGCTCGGCGAGCGGCTCGTATAAATCACCGATGTCGCGCGCGATCGCGGCGGCGTCGAATTCAGTCATGTTATCGCGCGCATGGCCGGACTCGGCGCGTGCGATCATCAATAGTGCGTCAAAGGTCCGCATGAGTTCATCGGATTCGGCAATGGTCGATTCCAGCGCCGCACGGTAATCGCCATCGCTTTTGGCGGTGCGCAACGCCTGCTCACACCGGTTGCGCAAGCGGGTGAGCGGTGTTTTCAAATCGTGCGCGATATTGTCGGAGACTTCCTTCAGGCCGCCCATCAGCGCCTCAATGCGTTCCAGCATGGCGTTGACATTTTCGGCGAGCCGGTCGAGTTCGTCGCCGGTGCCGGCGATCGGCAAGCGACCGGCCAGATCGCCGGCCATGATCGTGTGCGCCGTGTCGGTCATTGCATCGATCCGCTTGAGCACGCGGCGGCTGACGAAAAATCCCCCCGCCACTCCGAGCACCACCACCAGCGCGAATGACCAGCGCCCGGCATTGGCGATAATGCCGTAGATACGCTCGCGTTCCTCAAGGTCGCGTCCCACCAAAAGCCGGAAACCTCCCGGCAATTCGACGACCAGCACCAGCGCCCGATGCTCGGTATCGTCGGGTGCCTCGATCCGCCGGTAAAGCGCCTCCACCCAACCGGGATGGTCGAGCGCTCCAGGCGCCAGCGCGCCGACATTGCCGGCGAGTGCCTCGCCGGTCGGCGTCGTCACCAGATAAAGGTTTGAGCCCGGCCGCCGCGAGCGCAGGTCGATGAACAGCACCAGTCCGCGAATGCCAGCGTCACGGTATTGCTCGCGCAGCCGCCCAACTTCGGATGTCACCGTCCGGGTTATCTGCTCGGTGATGAGCCGGCGCGTATTTAGCGCGAAGTAGCCTAGCAACGAAACTGCGAACAGGACAAACACCAAGAGATAGACTAGCGTCAGTTGAAACGCGGTCGTGCGCAGCAGTTTCCCCAGCGCCGTCACGTTCAGAGACTCTCTCGCTGCAGGCGCAGCTCGTCTTCGGAGAAATCGTCTTCCCAAAATTCAAGCGGAACGCGATCGCCGTTATCGCGTTTGGCCGCCTCGCTGCGCCTCAATTCGACACGGCGGATTTTGCCGGAGATCGTCTTCGGCAGATCGGCGAATTCAAGCCCTCTCACTCGCTTGAACGGTGCAAGAGCCGAACGGCAATGGCGGAAAATCGACAGCGCGGTCGCGCGATCGGGCGCATGTCCGGGCGCGAGCGCAAGGTAGGCTTTCGGCACCGCAAGCCGCAGCGGATCGGGCGACGGCACAACTGCGGCTTCCGCCACCGCCGGGTGCTCGATCAGCGCGCTCTCAAGTTCGAACGGGCTGATCCGGTAATCCGACGATTTGAAGACGTCGTCGGCGCGACCAACATAAGTCAGATAGCCTTCGTCATCGAGAGTAGCGACATCGCCGGTCCGATAGACCGCATCAAGGATCGGTACCACGCCGCCGTCGTCGCCCTGATAGCCCTGCATCAACCCGATCGGCCGCGGCGTCAGCGTGAGGCAAATCTCCGCCTCCTTCGCCGCTGAGCCTTCGTGATCAAGCAGGGCGACCTGATAGCCGGGTAGCGGTCGCCCCATGGAGCCGGCTTTGAGCTTTTGCCCCGGCGTATTCCCAACCAGCCCCGTTGTCTCGGTCTGGCCGTAGCCGTCGCGGATCGTGAGTTTCCAGGCTGCCTTCACCCGTTCGATCACTTCCGGATTGAGCGGTTCACCGGCGCTGATCAGTTCCTTTAACTGTACGCGCCAGACCGCGAGATCTTCCTGGATAAGCATCCGCCAAACGGTCGGCGGCGCGCAGAAGGTCGTTACACCGCAGCGTACGATGGTATCGAGCAAGCCGCGGGCGTTAAAACGCCGTTGATTGGCGATGAAGACCGTCGCTCCGGCATTCCACGGAGCGAAGAAACAACTCCAGGCGTGTTTCGCCCAACCGGGTGAAGAAATGTTTAGATGCACGTCACCGGATCGAAGGCCAAGCCAGTACATGGTCGACAGATGCCCAACCGGATAGCTTTGATGGCTGTGTAGAACGAGCTTTGGCGTCGCCGTCGTGCCTGAGGTGAAATAAAGAAGAAACGGATCGTCCGCGCGAGTCTCGCCGTCCGGCAAAAACTCTGCCGGCGCCTGATAGCTATCCTCATAAGCGATCCAACCCGGCAGGCTTCCGCCGACGACGATGCGGGTATAATCGCCGGGCAATTCGGCGAATTTCGGCGCGACATCGGCGGCGGCAACGACATGGCGAACGCGGCCGCGCGCAAAACGGTCAGCCAGATCGTTGCGCGTGAGCAACAAAGTCGCCGGCACAATCACCGCGCCAAGTTTCATCGCAGCTAGCATGCACTCCCACAACGGAGCGACATTGCCGAGCATGAGCAGGATGCGGTCACCGCGGCGCACACCAAAAGCGCGCAGCGTGTTGGCAACACGGTCCGACCGCTCGCCAAGTTGCGCGAACGTAAGCTTGACCTCGGATGATCCATCCTCGTCCGTCAGCCAAAGAGCCGCCTGCTGATTGCCGCGCGCCATGCCGTCGAAGTAATCGAGCGCCCAGTTAAAGCGATCGAGCTTCGGCCATCTGAAATCGCGGTAGGCGACCGCGTAGTCCTCGCGGTGGCGGATAAGAAAATCACGGGCCGCGAGAAAAGCGGTCGCGTTACCCGAAGTCATGGCAATCTCCCGGGCGGAACGAGACAGAGCTAGTGGAGCGGATTTAACATTCGCTACCCACCTAGCGGCAGCCTCGTGAAGCGAATGTCAAATCCAAAGCTCCACTAAGACTCATATTCGCTAGTGGTCCTTTTGATTCTAACATTCGCATGAGAAGCTGCCGAATACGGAAGCGAATGTTAGAATCGGACCACTAGCCTGTTGACAAGAACTCAGGCGCCCTCTCCTCTTTGCCTGATTTTTGCAGACGAAGTGCCTGAACGCCAATGAAAAACAGGAAAGGTTGGGACCGGTGATGGACGTGGAGAAACAACCAGTTATTCCGAATTGGCGATTGAAGGGCGATTGGTTCGACCTGTGCAGTTGCAACATCGGCTGTCCGTGCGTGTTTGGCGCCAATCCCAGCAGCGGGACGTGCGAAGGGGTGCTTACCTGGATCATCCGCGAGGGCAATTACGGCGACGTACCGCTCGGAGGCCTCAACGCCATCATCATCAGTGCATGGACCGGGAATGTGCTGGAACGCAACCGCCATTTCGGCTTTCTGATCGACGATCGCGCGAACGCACGTCAGCGTGACGCGCTCGAACGCATTTTTACCGGCCAAGTCGGCGGTCATTTTGCCGCCTGGCGCGACCTTACCGAGCAGCAAATGGGCGTACAGTTCGTGCCGATCAATGTCACGTTCAGCGACGAAAAATGGAAAGTCGAAGTACCCGGTATGATCGACGGCGAAGGCGCCCCTTACCGCAATCTGATGGTGCCCGACGGCAAGGTCTGCAAAATCTCCAATGCGCCGCGGCCTGAGGTCGGTCCGGGGGACATCACCGTAGGCCAGGCCAAGAAAAATATTTTCGAGGGTTTCGGCATGAAATGGGATTGGTCGTCCCTCTCGGCCAAGCACATTCCGTTCGAACACATCGGTCCCGGCAAGTTTTCCTGGCGCAAGCCGTGGGATCGGCAAACGCAAAGCTGAGGGCATAACCGTGCTTTCGCGCACCGAACGGCTGGTACTCTACACGGCGCTGATGCTAGCCAGCGCCGCGGCATGGTCGGTCACTTGGCTGCAATCTTCCAATTTGTCGGCATTGAGCCCGTTCCTCGCCCAAGTCTGGTGCGGCGGCGCGTGGGGCGCGGGCGGCGCTGCATCTTCATTCGTCATGTGGTTTGCGATGATGGCCGGAATGATGTTGCCGGCGGTCGCGCCGACAATCGATGCATTCGCCACCATCGCGCGGAGGCGCCATGCCCGCGGAGCGCCCTATACGCCGACAATTATATTCGTCGCCGGCTATTGCCTCGCCTGGGCGGCATTTTCCGCCGCAGCGGCGGCTGCGCAGTGGCAGCTCTATCGTACGGCGCTCCTGACCCCGACGACGCAAAACGTAAGCCCAATTCTCGCCGGCGCGGCATTGCTCATGGCCGGGCTTTATCAGTTCACGCCGGTCAAAATCGCCTGCCTGCGCGGCTGTCGTTCGCCGTTGTCCTTCATCATGGCGGAATGGCGGGATGGCCATATCGGCGCATTGCTCATGGGTGTGCGGCATGGCGTGATCTGCGTCGGTTGCTGCTGGGCGGTGATGTCGCTGATGTTGTGCGTCTCGTTGATGGATTTGCGCTGGGCCGCAGCGTTGGCCGTCTATGCGGCCGCAGAAAAACTGTTACCCGGCGGCGATACCGTTATTGCACCGGCTTTCGGTTCGGCGGCAATCTTGGGCGGAGCGGCGCTAATCGGCTTGGCCTTGCTCTGAGCTTTAGCGCGCAAGCGACAATCGGGTGATGGAATGGGACCACTCGCAGGCTTTCGGATCGTCGAGTTTGTCGGCATCGGTCCGGGGCCGTTCGCCGCTATGCTGTTTGCCGATCTCGGCGCCAGCGTTATCCGCATCGACCGACTGACCAGCAGTGGACTCGGCATCGATCTTCCGGTCCGTTTTGCGTTGCTCGGACGCTCGCGGCCATCGGTTGCGGTGGACTTAAAGCATACGCAGGGCATCGCGCTGGCCGGCGATCTGATGGCCAAAGCCGACGCGCTGATTGAAGGGTTCCGTCCCGGCACGATGGAGCGGCTTGGGCTGGGTCCCGATCTGGCGCTCAAGCGCAATCCGCGGCTCGTTTACGGCCGTATGACGGGCTGGGGTCAGACCGGCCCGTTGGCGCAAGCCGCCGGCCACGACCTCAACTACCTCGCGCTCATCGGCGCGCTCCACGCCATCGGTCGCGCCGGTTCAAAGCCGACCCCGCCCCTCAACCTGGCCGCAGATTTCGGTGGCGGCGCGCTCTATCTCGCGTTCGGCATGGCCTGTGCCATGCTCGAAGCGCAGCGTTCCGGCAAAGGTCAGGTCGTCGACGCTGCGATGGTTGATGGGGCCGCATCGCTGATGACGATGTTCTATGGCATGTACGCGGCCGGGCGGCACAGTCTAGAGCGGGGTACCAATCTGCTGGATTCCGGGTCGGCCATCTACGAAACCTACGAATGCGCCGACGCCCGTTTCATCTCGATCGCACCGATCGAACTGAAATTCCGCGAAGTGCTGTTCGAAAAACTCGGCCTTCCCTACACCAAAGACGATGGCCCGGAATTGCACCGCAAGCTTGAAGAGCTCTTCAGGACGCGCACGCGCGACGAGTGGTGCGCGCTACTTGAAGGAACCGACGCCTGTTTCGCACCGGTGCTTTCCATGGCGGAAGCGCCGCGACATCCGCATAACGTGGCGCGCAAAGCCTTTGTCGAAGTTGAAGGCGTGGTACAGCCGGCGCCGGCGCCGCGCTTTAGCCGCACCCCCTCCGCGCGCCCGAACGCGCCGCAATGCCAGGGCGAAGGCACCCGCTCGGCGCTCGCCGATTGGGGGGTGCCGCACGACAGGATCGAGGCGCTGCTCAGGGATAGCGTGATTGCGGAATCGCAACCTGAAAAAGCCGCTGACTAGAACGGCTGACTACCGCGCATCCTCTCGGATCATGTAACCGGCGCCGCGCACGGTATGCAGGAGCGGCTGCGCGAAACCTTTGTCGATCTTCGATCGCAGGCGCGACATATGCACGTCAATTACGTTCGTCTGAGGATCGAAGTGATAATCCCAGACGTTTTCCAGGAGCATGGTGCGGGTGACGACTTGCCCGGCGTGCCGCATCAAATACTCGAGCAACCGGAATTCGCGCGGCTGCAACTGAAGTTCCTGCCCACCGCGACTGACTTGATGCGATAGCCGGTTGAGCTCGAGATCGCCCACCCGATAGACGGTCTCTTCGCCGCGACTGCCGCGCCGGCGGGCCAACACTTCAACGCGGGCGAGCAATTCGGAAAATGAGTACGGCTTGGCAAGATAATCGTCACCACCGGAGCGCAAACCTTTCACCCGGTCGTCCACCTGTCCGAGTGCGGAGAGTATCAGCACCGGCGTTTCAACCGACTTCGCCCGCAGCGTGCCGATCACCGAAAGCCCGTCTAGCTTGGGCAACATGCGATCGATCACCAGCACGTCGTACTGGCCGTCCAGCGCAAGCGCCAGACCCTCTTCTCCGTCGGTCGCACGATCGGCGATGTGGCCGACTTCGCGGAACGCCTTCACCAGATACTCAGCCGCGTCGCGGTCGTCCTCGATGACAAGCAGGCGCATAGGCGATCGCCGTACCGGGGTGGCCGCGGGTAAACCCGACTTACTGACTTCCTGACCGATGATATCGTCTAGCACGGTTCACCCGCCAACGCGTTTGCCAAAAATAGTGTGGGGGTGGCGAGGGTTGGCCCGCCACCCCCTCAACCGACTCCACCCCGGCGGGGGCGACGGATGCCGGGAAGCAGAGCTGGTATTAGGTGGGGGACGGGCCTTACGGCCCGCCCCCAGGGTACGCCCGCCAGCGGGGGCGACGGATGCCGGCGGATCGCCCCATTACTTGATCAGACGTTGCCGAGCGGCAGCGCAACGAAGCGCGTGCCTTGACTCGACTTCACCCGAAACAATAAAGCGTGCTTCCCATCTTTACGGGCGTCCGTAAGCTGCTTGCGAACGTCCGCAGGGTTGGTGACTGACTTGCCGCCAACGTCGAGAATGACGTCGCCGACTTGGAACCCGTGATCGGCGGCCACGCTGTTAGGATCGAGCGCGGTCACCACAACACCGTTACCCTCGGCACCGGCGACCTTGTTGCCCGGCGCGAGGGTAAGGCCGAGCTTCGACATCTCATCGGGCGCCGCAGGGTGGTCGTCCTGATTGGAGGCTAGGTGCTCGTTCGGCAACGTTCCGAGCGTGAGCGCGAGAGTTTTTTCCTGATTCTGGTGGATCACGCCAAGCTTGATCGCGGTGCCCGGCGCCATGGTGCCGATCCGCCGCGCGAGTTCGCGGGCGTCGGCGACCGGGCTTCCATCAACCGAGGTGATAACGTCGCCGCTTTCGATTCCAGCCTTCGCTGCGGGGCTGTTCGGCTGCGGCTCGGAGACCAACGCGCCAGACGCCTTTTTAAGGCCCAGGCTGTCGGCTATTTCAGGCGTTACCGGCTGGATCTGCACACCGATCCACCCGCGCGTGACGCTGCCCTTGTCGCGCAGCTGGGTGACCACGCTCTTTACCGTGTCGGCCGGAATGGCGAAGGCGATCCCGACCGATCCGCCGGATGGTGAGAAGATCGCCGTATTCACGCCTATCACATTGCCGTCCACATCGAAGGTCGGACCGCCGGAATTGCCTTTGTTGACCGGCGCATCGATTTGGATGAAGTCGTCGTACGGGCCGGCGCCGATGTCGCGGCCGCGGGCGGAGACGATGCCGGCCGTTACGGTGCCGCCAAGACCGAACGGATTGCCGAC
>Ga0307373_10008319_pt1 | contig 15846 bp, 12 predicted proteins | sample OX2MG_FD_202534 | JGI IMG/M metagenome (GOLD analysis project Ga0307373, IMG submission 202534) | Soil microbial communities from Risofladan, Vaasa, Finland - OX-2 | ecosystem: Environmental > Terrestrial > Soil > Coastal area > Acid sulfate soil | place: Finland: Risofladan, Vaasa | collected... | reverse complement strand
TGGGTGGGGACCCTTGCGGTCGCCTTCCGTGACCACGAGGAGTTTGAGGCGCGCTAGGCCTGAGCGTCAAGGTTGGGTGGGGACCCTTGCGGTCGCCTTCCGTGACCACGAGGAGTTTGAGGCGCACCCCGATTCTTATTTGAAACGCATTAATTATCACAGCCCAAACGCATATGGCAACAAGTCAGACACCGAAAAGTCTCGCTCGACGCCATCGATGTAAATAACTGCATGTGGGGCCAGATCGGCCAGCCATTGGCGGCAGGCTCCGCAGGGGGTGCGTTCGGCGATGCCTGCTTGCGGGGGAACGTCGATACAGGAAACTGCTACCTGCGTGACGGGTGCGGCTCCGGCGCTTATAGCGGCGGCCAGGGCAGAGCGTTCAGCGCAAAGCGTCAAGCCATAACTGGATATCTCGATGTTGACGCCCGTGTAAATGGTGCCGCCCGCGACGAGGGCCGCGCCAACGCGAAAATGTGAATAAGGACTATGCGCGCGACGCGCCGTTTCGCGCGCCAGGCGTACTAATTCTTCGCGAGAAACCATGCCAAAATCTCCTCTATGTGAGAACCCTGCTCACTGGCTACCCTATTCAAGAAAGGCGAAACTGCCGATGATAGGTTCTACGAGCATACTTTTTACGCAATAGTAAAGTGCAGCTACTCTGGTGACTGGTCATAGCCCAAATTGTACCATGATGTTACTACCTATGGTGCATCCCGTTACTAGCAATGAGACGAACTTTATCTATTAATGGATTGGGCCTGCTTGCGTCGAGGTACTGGGAAATCTTAAAACACAGGTCCACAGGAGGAAACACGAGTGAAAATCATGGTGGCGGATGACGACCGCGACATGGTTGATATGCTGAGCTACTGGCTCAAAGGACACGGGTACGACGTTGTGCGCGCCTTCGATGGTGAACAGGCCATCAAGCGCTGGCGTGAAACATTGCCCGACCTGGTGATCCTTGATGTCCAGATGCCGAAGCTTGATGGCTTCGAGGTGTGTCGCCAGATGCGGAGCGAAACCAACGCAATGGTCTTGATCCTGACCGCACATGATCGTGAAGATGATGAGATACGTGGATTGGAGATGGGAGCCGACGATTATCTGCGCAAACCGTTTAGTCCGAGGCAGTTACTCGCGCGCATTAAAGCTATAATGCGTCGTTCCAACAATTCTAAGGGGTCATCCGGCTCTTCATCCGTTACCGTCGGGCCTGTTACGCTCGATGCTATGCGCCATGAAGTGATGCGCGATGGTACTAAAGTACGACTCACACCTACCGAAAGCCGCCTGCTGCACCTGCTGATTACTCATACGGGGCAAGTTCTGACTACCGATATGATTATTGAGCGCGTCTGGGGATACGACGAAGCCGGCGACTCTGGACTGGTGAAGACTCACATTCGTCACCTGCGCCAGAAAGTTGAACCTGATCCCAACACTCCGCAATATATTATGACCGTACCCGGCGTTGGTTACACGTTTACCGCGCCCGTTACCGTTGAACAAATGTAGTACGAATGTAGGGGGCTGCCAAACATGCCAGGCAGCCCCTGACCCTTCTCTTTTTCCCCTTCTTAACCTTCTCTTCGCGTTCTCAACCATAACACAACTCATTATGTATGTGAACCTTCTCTTCTACACCGTATAATCAGGCTCAGTAGCGGGGTAATCCATTACACCTCTACACTATTACCAAACATTGCTCAAATATACGGGAATGCTCATGAAACGCGACGTACATAGCCTGTTTACATCTGAATGCACTACGATCAATATCGACAGCCCGACAAGCGAACGCTGCGACTGCTTACCCTTGTCTTCACTGCATCGCGCAGCGGGGTCTGACGCGGATAATGTGGGTGACATTACTCCTGTAACGCCGACCTCACGAGAGTTAAATCGCTACCTGCGCGCCAGGCTTGCGACTTTTTTTCCGCGTTCAACTCCTCTCAGCCTGCTGCTTATTCACGCTTCACAGTTGGATCATATCCATATCACGCCGAAAACAACCATACTGCATAAACGCCAGCGCTATCACGCGCCTGCCAGTTTTCTGGAACAGGTATTGACCAATGTACGACGCACCATGAGGAGCGCTGACCAGGTTATCCTGCACGCGGGCACGGGCGCGGCCATCATCCTGCCCGATGTAGACGAAGAGGGAGCTTTCAGCGTCATTGAGCGCGTCTATCATAGTATCAATCTTTTACAGCCTGAAACGGTCATTCCGCCTCTGAAACGCGAAACCGACATATCCATCGGTATTGGCTCGTATCCCCGGCCAGGCGTGTCTCTCGAAGATCTGCTTTACCATGCCAGTTGCGTTGCGCATAATCTGACCCTGCGGCCCGCCGTCAACGCACAGCTACGCGCAAGCAAAGCCATGCATGCCGCTGAGATAATGCTGGGGCAACCACTCGACGATGTACCGACCAGCAAACAGCCTTTACACCCCGGCGGCATTCCCTACATGCAACTCCCAACGCGCCTCCCACAGAGCCTGAAACGGCTGGTTCCATACCGGCTGGCCTCTGAATTGCGCTGCGTTCCTGTCGGTCGCGATCACAACCGCCTCACCGTCGCGATGGCTCAACCAACCGACACGCGCGCCATCAAGCTCTTGCAATCCGTGACCAGCATGACCATATTTCCCGTCGCGTGCGAAGCGGGCGCGCTTGACTTTATGCTTTCTAAAGAGTGGTAGTGATTATCCAACCAGAGAAGCGATAAAATTAACCAGATCATAACTGCTTCTCAATATGAAAGCGCATCAGCATTGGTTACTATAACATGCGATGAGACAAATATGTGTATCAATTGATACAACTTTCAACACTCGTCATATCTGTCGAGTTTGAACACCTGGTTTGAACAAAAGGAAGGTAGAGTACACATGGTTGTGCAAATGATTCAAGATGATGTTCTACTTACATTCAAGGAGGCGATGGGTTATTTGCGAGTTAGTCGCTCAACACTCTACCGCCTCATGTGGTCCGGTCAGCTCACCGGCCATAAAGTAGGCAGCACCTGGCGCTTCTATCGCGAAGATTTACGCGCTTGCGTCGGTCGTGAGATTTCTCTGGTCGGCACACAGGCAGGCATCGCGTAAGCGAAAAGATAGGCGCGTTCTTCTTTTCTCATTTGTATTTATATCTATCTTTTACATGAAAATCATATGATCTCTGGTTTACAGAGTCCGTTCGAAAGGCAATTTTCCAGGGCGACCGCAAGAGCCAACCAGGGCGGGGACAAGCCCGCGCCCGTACCCTGCTACGAGATGGCTGGTAAAGCCGTATAGGGTACGGGCGCGAGCTTGTCCCCGCCCTGGTTCGTGTGTAAAGCTTCAAAACTTGGAAAGGTCTATCGATGTAATCAACCAGTTGCCATTGATAGAATCAGTCACCACGGGCACACTATATGAAGCGTACTGGCGCGTGACATTTACTGTCACCTGCCAGTGGGTCGTATTAGGAGCCGAGTTTGAGGCGTTAAACGCAGTTGTATCAATATTAAACGATACGATTTGACCATACTGAGAATTAACCGCCTGCGCCTCTTGAATAAATGTCGCTGATGTAAGCCTATTGATTTGCAGGTCTGCGTAAGCCCCGCTATAATTCTGGCTTAACAAATTCTGGTAGAAATCTTGCACCACCGGCGTTCCGGTATTCGCCTGCTGGTAAAGCGCGCCAAACACGTTGAACAATGCCCAGCTGCCCGCTCCACAGAGCAGCAGCGCGCTTACGCTAATGATAGCCACGATCACCCATAACTGTCTGTGCGAGCGCCTGACAGGTGGTGGTGGTACCATATCACGATACTGTCCAGGCGCGTAATAGGTCGGCTGCGTTTCTTTTACCGGCGGTTTGGAAGCGTCGTACTGCTTCTGCGCGCTAGAGCGAGTAGTAGCTTCAGGCGGTCGGGGTTGAACTGGCTGCGGTTGTAGTGACTTCGCGGGCAAAGGGGGTGGTTCAGCAGGCGCAACCATATTTTGATAATATGATGGTGGTGGCGGATACACCAGTCCTTGTTGAATATCCCGCGCCGTAGCTTCTTCCGATGGCTGTTTAGAGTCCATGCAAACATTCCTTCGTCTAGTGTCCAAATTGCCCTCTACAATGCTATGAGTATAGCTGTTTGCGTGCATGAGCGCAAGCCAGGGACGAGGGTGCCTCATACACACTTTTCCACTACAATTAGCGTCCGATGCTATTAAAATTGTTTCCTACATTGTTAATACCAAAGTACTACATTTGTATGAAAAGTTTGTCAAATGTTTTTTTCGCATGTTATACTTTGCTCAAATTTGGTAGAACCTGAATTGCAGCATATTTGCATGAAGGACGAGGAAGTTGTATGGCAGTAAATAACCGCGTTCACGAAAACGAAAGTGGATTACCTCTGAATGCTATTGAATGGCTGGAGACACACCACCGCAGTAAAGCGCCCGAACGCGAGCAAATGATTCTAGATTTACACCTCAAAAAGGGCAGTAATGTGATAGATGCCGGTTGCGGGCCAGGTCTGTGGACACCCCTGCTGGCGTGCGCCATCGGATCGCGGGGACGCATCACCGGCGTAGATATTTCCCCGGCGGCGCTGGTTACAGCGCAGCAGCGCAGTCATGGACAATGGTACCAGCGACAGGTGCAATACAAACAGGGCATACTGGAACAATTACCGGCGCAGGCGGGCAGCGCGCATGTTATTTTTAGCGCGAACGTCAGCCAGTATCTCCCCGACCCGGCCGGCACATTTGCCGCTATGGGCCAGTACCTTGTTCCGGGCGGGCAGTTGGTTATCAAAGATATCGATTTTGGCACCATGCGCTTTCACAATATCGATCCCACCTTGCAGGCGCGGGTCTTGCAGGCGCGCGAACGCTGGGAACGTGAGCGAGTCGATGAGGGATACGCCTTCGAGGATAGCTGGGTCGGTTCAAAACTGGCCGCGTATCTGCGAGCAGCGGGGTTCGAGGAAGTTGAGGAGAAAAGCTACCACATTGTGCGCCGCTATCCACTTCCCGCTGATTTTCGGTTCTACTTGCAGGGTATTGCCGAATGGTTCGTGTGCGAAGGCGCGCCCTTACTGGAAAACACCTATCACAAACAGTGGCTACAACTCTTCCTGGATGGCGATCAATGCGCGCTCGATAATGAGACGTTCGTCAGCGAAGAGACAGAGTTTGTGGTGACAGGAGTCTGGCACAAACCAGCGCTCGCCCAGGTCAGCTTCTTCGATATGCATGTTTCGGTATAAATAAGGCAATGGAACAGATTGCACCAGGGCGACCCTTGCGGTCGCCCTGGTGCAATCTGTTCCATTGCCAAAATTACTATCTCAGGGAAGGCTACTAAGCTTTTCTGCCACCAGCGCAATCGCCGACTCACCCACGATCTCCTGCAACTGGCTGTGCAGGTGTCCCATATTTTCCATACGAGCGGTGATAAAGTCATGTTTTGAGGTGCCATACGCGAGACCACTCAGGCCACGATACGCGGCTTCATACTCCGCGCTTATCTGTTCAAGCAATCGCGCTACTTCACTCCGATTCCCCTCAGATCCAGACATAGCTACCTCCTATTGACTGCAAGTTGACTGCAAGGTACTAATTAAGCCTAATTGATTTCCTTACATACGGTTAAGTCCGCACATACGGCTAAGTCCGCCCAGATAATGACAAGTCATTTAACGTTGTCAATACAATGTGTGCTACTTGTACATTACAAGCAACAGAAATACATATACACAGTATGCATGATGCGGTGCATTCTTGTCCAGAGGTTTAATACCCTTTTTTCACGAAAAAACGCTAATAGCGTAATATTCACACAATTTTAATAATTAACATACATTGTGTACTACAAATGTGTCGGGGAAAGAATCACCAGGGCGACCGCGAGGGTCGCCCTGATCGCTTAATTACGCAGCGCTTTGCCGGTCATTAACAGAGACTGCATGCGATCCTGGGATTTCTCCATACCGCACAGGCTGAGAAAAGCTTCCCTTTCAAGATCGAGCACGTATTGTTCCGTGACGGGTGTAACGGGCGAGCAGTCGCCGCCTGTCAGCACTTTTGCCAGGTGTTGACCGATTATGGCGTCATGCTCGCTGATTTTGCCTGTCAGCAACATGCCGTCGATTTGCTGCTCAAGCACCATACGCGCCCCGATGCCGGGTAAGAGCAACAGGGGAGCCTGGACTGGCTGCCACTTACCGGCATCCTTCGCGTCGGCCAGGTGCAGGGCATCGGCCTTCGCGTCGCGCAGCAGCAAATCGCGGTTGACGGTGATGGCATCGCTTTTGCGCAAGAAACGCAAGTCCTGCGCCTCAGTCGCGCTGGTCGAGACGGTAGCAAAGGAAATGATCTCGAAGGCGCGGCGCGCAGGTGTAAACGGCCCGCCCGTCCTGCCCGCCTTCTGCATTTCAAAGGTCGCGCCCTGGCGTACCAGCAGCTCTTTACAGCCGCCGCCCGCCGGAATCAGGCCCACACCGACCTCCACCAGGCCGATGTACGACTCGGCATGCGCTCGCGTGTGGCTGGCGTGCATGACAATCTCACAACCGCCGCCCAGCGCGCGGCCCGATGGCGCGGCCACAATGGGGATTGGGCTGTACTTGAGCAACTGGTGCGCCTGCTGCAATCCATTGATGGCATTTTCCAGCAGCTTCCACTCACCTGCTTTCGCGCTCATCAATACCAGCATCAGGTTTGCGCCCGCCGAGAAATCCGCCGCGTCATTGTTGAGCACCACGGCACGGAAATGCTGCTGACCCTCCTCTGCCACGTAGCGCAGCATCTCGATAATGCCCTCGTCGATAGAGTTCATCTTGGTATGGAACTCCAGGCAGGCCACTCCATCGCCGATATCGATCAGCGAGGCCGAGCCATTGTCGCGAATGACTTTATTGGACGCTTTGGCAGCGTCCAGGGAGATAGCGCCGTCAGGCGTGGAAACAGATTTGTAGGTGTCGCTGTGGAAGTCGAAGTACTGGTGCTGACCAGCCGCGCCAGTGTAGAATGTTCCCTTGCCAATTTTTTGCACGCGCTGCACCAGTTCAGGCAGTTCGCGCCCCTGCATGACCTTTTGCAGCGTTTCTGGATGTTGCAAGAGGATATCCCACGTTTCAAAACTGCCCATGTCGAGATTGAAGCCCCAGCGCATGGCTTCGTCAATGGCTACGATGCTGTCAGCGATCTCAGGCGCGAGCACGGCGGCGTAGATCAGCGAGTCGGCGGTAATTTCGCGCGCCAGTTGCGATGCCCGGTCGTCACCATCCAGCACTGTCAGCACGCGCTGCACCGGGTCTTCGATGCCTCGCGCCGCTCCCAGCGATGGGAAACGCACCTTCTGTTGCGCTTCGTATTCGAGCGTCTTGAGGTTGAGTTCCAGGATGGTAGACCCGCCGCCGGGATTTTTGATACGTTTGTAGAAGCCCTGCCCGCTCTTTTCGCCGAGCCAGCCCCGCCGAATCATCTCACGCACCACTTCCGGCAGGCGGAATGTCTCGCGCTGTGGATCATCAGCGGCGTTTTCATACAGGTTGTCGGCCACGTGCGCCAGCGTATCCAATCCCGACAGGTCGCCCGTGCGGAAGACCGCTGATTTAGGGCGACCCATATTTGGCCCCAGGATGGCATCCACCTCGCCGACGGTGTAACCTTCGTCGATGGCGCGCCTGACGGTTGCCAGTGAGCCATAAACTCCTATGCGATTGGCGATAAAGTTGGGCGTGTCTTTGCCAATCACCACGCCTTTGCCCAACGTCTCGGTAGAAAACTGCTGCATGAACTGCATTAGCGCGGGGTCGGTGTCCACGTCGGGAACCAGTTCCAGCAGGCGCATGTAACGCACCGGGTTGAAAAAGTGCGTAATCAAGAAGTTGCGCCGGAATGTCGCGCTGCGCCCTTCTGTGAGCATGTGGGCAGGCAGGCCGGAAGTGTTCGACGAAATGATGGTGTCCGGCCTGATGACCTTTTCCAGCTTCTCATACAGCGACTGTTTTATATCAAGCCGTTCAATGACTGCTTCGATAACCCAATCGACCTCGCCAAGTTTGTCCAGGTCATCTTCGATATTGCCGGCGGTAATGAGCCGCGCAGCCCTGGGACTGTAGAAAGCGGCTGGACGGGCTTTGAGGGTTTTCTCCAGGCCGCTGCGCGCCACTACATTGCGATCTTTGCCGGCATTGGGCGGCACAATATCGAGCAGCAGGCTGGGGATGCCAACGTTGGCGAGATGAGCAGCGATGGCCGCGCCCATTACACCGGCTCCCAGCACAGCGGCTTTACGTATCTGGTAGGGCGTGGAGGGAGCGGACGCGATAAATCGCGTCCCTACATTTTCGTTGAACACGGCTACGACATCCTTTCGATAATCGTTGCCAGACCCTGACCACCGCCGATGCACAACGTCGCGATACCAAAAGTCTTATCGTGGGTCTGCAAGTCGTTGATGAGCGTGGCGATGAGGCGCGCGCCGCTGCATCCCAGTGGATGGCCCAGGGCTATCGCGCCGCCGTGCGGGTTCAGTTTTTCCAGGTCGATGCCCATCGCCTTGACTACTGCCAATGATTGAGCGGCGAAGGCTTCGTTCAACTCGATGATGTCGATGTCGCTCAACTGCATACCGGCGCGCTGTAAAGCTTTGCGCATGGCAGGCACCGGCCCGATGCCCATGATGTCGGGGCGCACGCCCGCCACAGCCATCGTATGCACCCTCGCCAGGGGTGTGATGCCGAGATCGCGCGCCTTCTTAGCCGACATCAGCACGACAGCGGACGCGCCATCGTTGAGCGGACTGGAGTTACCGGCGGTGACGGTACCACCCCCCATAAAGGCCGGTTCGAGCGAGGCCAGTTTCTCTAACGAGGTATCGCGGCGCGGCCCTTCGTCGATCTCCATCACTTTGCCATTGGGCAGCGGCACAGGTACGATTTCGCGCTTGAAGACGCCGTTATCGGTAGCGGCAACGGCGCGCTGGTGGCTGCGCAGCGCGAAGGCGTCCTGCTCCTCGCGGCTGATACTATATTCGCGAGCCAGGTTCTCAGCCGTCATACCCATAGGGATGTAGCTGGATAAGACCCATTCGTGTTCGACGGGCGGATAGAGCGATTCGTATTTTTCACCGGGGCGCGGCTTGATGAGGCGCGGGTTTAAGCTAGGGTTAAAGCCGCCCATCGGCACGCGCGACATGTTTTCGATGCCGCCTGCTACGATTGCATCGCCCTGACCAAGCATGATACTCTGCGCCGCCATGTTGACAGCCTGCAAGCTCGAGGCGCAGAAACGATTAACGGTAACGCCGCCCGCCGTCTCCGGCAAACCGGCCAGCGCGCCAACTAAACGCGCCAGGTTCATACCCTGCTCCCCTTCAGGGAAAGCGCAGCCCAGAATGACATCTTCGATCAGCGCGCGATCTAGCTGTGGTACGCGTTCAACGGCGGCCCTGACCGCGAGGGCAGCCAGGTCATCGGCGCGCACATCTTTGAGTACGCCCTTATTGGCGCGCCCGATGGGGGTGCGCACCGCGCTGACAATTACTGCTTCTGCCATGTATGTATTTCTCCTTTTGTCGATTTCATGCTGCAACGAGCCAGGGCGGGGACCCTTGCGGTCGCCCTCCGACCTCACTGGGTACTATCCTACAAAGGATAGCGCTGTTTTTCGACTACGATGGCGGCGATTTCACGCTGCAAGGTCACGCCATTGAGCAGGTAGTCGCCGATGTAGGTACGCACGCGAGCCAGTTCTTTCTCCACTTTGTCCTCGTCGATGCTGGTCATAATCATCTGGTCGAGGTTGGCGCGCAGGCGCGAGAAGGCCAGCCAGGTGGCGAGTTTCGCCAGCTTGACGTGTATGGAACTGTTTTCGTCGCCCCGGCGTACTGCTTGCGTGGCGCGAGCGAGCGCGCTATCGACGGCGTACAGGTCGATGAGCAGGTTTGCCAGGTACTCGATGAACTCCTCTTCGTTCACGAGTGACTGCATATATTTCATGGCCCCCTTCATAGCCGTGTAGATGGTGACATCCCTGGCGCGTTCAAGCGCGTTGACGGCCTCGCGCAATTCGGCAGGTATGTCCTCACCTGCATTGTTGAGCGGCTGAGCAGCTTTAATACGCGCTTCAATCTCTGGTAACTTCGCCATCAGGGATACTTTACCCGACATGACGCGGTTCAACAGCGCGCGAACGGCAACGAGGCGATTAATCTCGTTTGTGCCTTCGTAGATACGCTGGATACGCGCATCGCGATAGGCTTTCTCAATGGGATATTCTTGCATGAAACCGTAGCCACCGAAGATTTGCACGCCCTCGTCAACCGCGAAAGCCAGCACTTCGCTGCCATGCACTTTCGCGATGGACGCCTCAACCTCATATTCTTCGATAGCCTTGAAAGCTGCCTCGGTGTTATCGCCCGCGCCGCGCCGCGCATTCTCGATATTGGCAGCCGTGCGGAATACTTCGCTTTCAGCCGCGTAGGTCTCGGCGGCAATGCGCGCCAGCTTCTTCTGGATCATGCCGAACTCGTGCAGGAATTTGTTGAAGGCTTTGCGCTCTGTCGTATAGGCGGCGGCCTGACCCAGCGCCGTGCGCGCTCCACCAACCGCGCCCGCGCCCAGTTTCAGACGCCCGATATTGAGAATGTTGAACGCAATTTTGTAGCCCTTGTGAATCTCACCCAGCAAGTTTTCTACCGGCACTCTGGCGTTCTCGAAGTAGACCTGGCGAGTCGATGAGCCTTTAATGCCCATCTTGCGCTCTTCGGCGCCCGTGGAAATGCCCGGCCAGCTCGTCTCAACGATGAAGGCCGAGGGCCGCTGGTCGCCGATACGCGCGAAGACGATCATCATGTCGGCAAAACCGGCGTTGGAAATCCATTGTTTGGTACCGTTCAAGATGTAGTATTTGCCATCCTCGGAGAGTTCGGCGCGCGTTGACAGACCCATCGCATCGGAGCCAACGCCCGGTTCTGTCAGGGCATAAGCTGCAATCCACTCGCCCGATGCCAGCCGTGGCAAATATTGCTGCTTCTGTTCCTCGGTGCCATAAAAGACGATAGGCAGCGTGCCGATGGTGGTGTGCGCGCCAAAGGCGGTGCTGAACGAACCCTCTTTGAAGCGCGAGCCGACCAGCGAACTGACCAGCAAGCCGAGTTCGCTGCCGCCATAGGCTTCCGGCACATCGATGGAGAGCAGGCCCTGCTCCCCGGCTTTTTTGACCAGGCTGGGCATCAGACCCGGCTCCTGGTGATCGATGGCTTCAACATGTGGGAGCACTTCGCGTTCCATAAAGGTGGCAGCGGATTCGGCGATCCAGCGCTGCTCCTCGTCCAACTGCTCCAATGTGAAAATTTTGTCCGCGGTTTCGCTTACAGAGGTGGTCAGGAAAGCAGTACCCACCTCGGTTGGTTTCATAGTGGTTGACATAGATGTTTGTTTCTCCTCGTTGCGTCCCTACATCGGTCGTTTGATGGTGTTTTTCAATTCGCGTTTTAAGACCTTGCCAACCAGTGTCTTGGGCAAGCTCTCACGAAATTCTACAATTTTGGGAACCTTGTAAGGCGTTAATTCCTTTTTGCAGTAGGCGATGATGTCTGCGCGGGTCTCATCGGTAGGGGCATACCCCGCTTTTAAGACGATAACAGCAGCGACCGTCTCGCCGCGATAGGGGTCAGGAACGCCAAGCACGGCGGCTTCCGCGATGGCCGGATGCTGAAAAAGCACCTCTTCCACTTCGCGGGGGAATATGTTGAAGCCGCTGGCCAGGATCATGTCTTTGGAACGGTCTATCACGTAGAAGTAACCTTCCGCGTCCATTTTCCCGATGTCGCCGGTGCGCATCCAGCCATTGGTAAAGATGTGAGCCGTCTCCTCCGGCTGATTCCAGTAGCCCTGCATGATGTTCGGGCCTTTGACCACAATCTCGCCTACGCCGCCCACGGGCAATAGTTCGCCTGCCTTCTCATTGAGGATAGCTGATTCGACATTGGGGAAGGGCAGCCCCACGCTGCCGTCGCGAATATCGCCATTGAGAGGGTTGCAGTGCGTGACGGGTGAAGCTTCGCTCAGCCCATAGCCCTCGACCAGCTTGCCGTGTGTCAGGGCTTCCCAGTCGATATGCACCTGTGCCGGTAATGGAGACGCGCCGCTGATGCAGTATTTGATCGAGCGCAGATGCGCCGTGTGTTTGCCCATTTCACGCATAATGGCAATGTACATGGTGGGAATGCCGGGAAACATGGTTGGATGATAACGGTTAATGGCCTTCACGACCTCTTTCGATTTGAACTGCGGCAGCAAGACCATTGTCGCGGCTACCAGGATGGAGAGGTTCATACCCACGGTCATGCCGTAGACATGAAAGAAAGGAGCTACACACAGGGTAATTTCTTCATTATCGCGTGCCTTGATAATCCAGTTGCGCGCCTGCAGCGCGTTTGCCAGCAGGTTGCGATGGGTCAGCATCGCGCCTTTTGCCAGGCCCGTGGTGCCACCGGTATACTGAAGCGCCGCCAGGTCGTCGCCAGATGAGCGTTCCGGCAGGTGAAATACCTCTACGCCGCCTTTCGTATGCGACTCCAACAGGCTGTTCATACTGTGCAGCGTCGCATCCTCGCGCATCTCTTGCGCGGTTAAACGCGGTTGCGGGTGCTTAGCGTTGCGCTGGGTGAGCGGGTAAAGCGCGCGCAAAAGTGGTGGCAGAAAATCGGCGGGGCTGGTGAGAATGACATGTTCCAGGGCAGTTTTGGTGCGCACCGCCCGCACTACCGGGTAGAACATATCGAGCGTAACGACTACCCGCGCTCCGGAATCGCCGAGTTGGTGCTGCATCTCGCGCTCGGTGTACAGCGGATTGGTGGGAACAACGACCGCTCCCGCTCGCAATGCGCCAAAAAAAGCGATGGGATATTGGGGAACATTCGGCAGCGCGATGGCGACCCGATCGCCTTTTTGGATGCCCAGTCGTTGAAGCGCGGCAGCGAAACGGTTCGCCAGCGAAGAAAACTGGGCATAGCTTATCTTCGTTCCATAGTAAATGAAAGCTGTTTGCGACGGGAAACGGCTCACGGTTTGATCGAGTATCCAGGTCAGAGGATGATCTGGAATATCGATGTGAGCGGGTACCCCTTGCTCATAGTGACGTACCCAGGGAAAACCGGCATCACCCGGAGAATGTTGTTCCGCTTGAGAGCTATTAATTACCGACGGGTCAGACATTTTGTGCTAGCTCCTCTCTGAGCCATAACAATAGCAAAACAACCATTATACATTAAGTATAGTTTGCCTGTGAAAAGAATAACATGTTGCCAGCTAACAATATTTCGTGCATAATGAAGGAGTAGCTAACACAATCAACGTGTACATGTGTAGGGACGCGATTGATCGCGTCCACCTGGCGGCAACGCGACCCATCGTGGTGGACGCGATCAATCGCGTCCCTACAAAAGGTGGAATCAATGGCAATCAGCAATATCTCAGATTTCGCGCAGTTGGTGACGCAACTCCGGCAGGAATGCCATATGTCGCAGGGACAACTGGCCCAGGCGGCACGCCTGTCGCGCACCTACATTTATCACCTGGAGGCCGGCATGCGCAGCAACCCTTCGCCGCATGTCGCGGAGAGTATCGCGCGCGCCCTTGAACTCACGGGCGAAGAGCGCCGCCAGTTCTACACTGCCTATACTCATCTAACGGGTCAGTTGATCGACGATCAGTTGCCTGAAAGCGTGCTGCTCAATTTTGGAGAACTGGCGCATTTGCTGGTACATAACACCTCGTACCCGGCGCATTCGCTCGACCGGCTGTGGTTCCTGGACTCCTGGAACGAGGCTGCCATCATGCTGTTCGAGATGCAGCAGGAGCTAGCGAAGAATGAGAAGCTGCACCTGCTTGAACTCGTTTTCGAGCCACGCCTGCGCCGCCACTTTCATAGCTGGGAGAACCTGGCGCGCCGCCTGGTGAGCGACTTCCAGTATAACACGCGCACCTTGACGCACTTGCCCGAATATAAAGAACTCTGGAAGCATTTGCGCGAAATGCCTGAGTTCCGCCGCATTGCCGCCGCCACGTACCCCGAAGGCAAACCTGCCCCGTCATTCGTCTTTCACGTGCAACATAGCACGCTGGGCAGGCTGGCTCTGCGCACTGCCACGACGGTCTTCACGGGAGTTTACACCTACTCGATGGTGAGCTACGTACCCGGCGATCAGCACACGCTGGAGATTTACAGAAAGTACAGGTGGCAGCCGGATTAATACACTACGTCACCGGAGAGAAAAGAATTCTAACTTTCATCGTTTACAGCCGTATATATTGCCAGGGCAACTATATAATAACGGCGAAAATCATTGTCCACATCTTACAAATATCGGGGAGTAGAAGAAACAAGGAGTAAGCTATGGATGCCAGATTTTATCAATCCGAAGAAATAGACATTGAGCGACTTGCGAATGACCTGGAAAATATGTTTCGCATGCAGGGGTACGAGGCGCAGCACATCGGCACTAAAGATCAGACGATGGTGCAGTTGAAGAAAGGCGGCGACCTGGTAGCCCTGATTGGTCTACAAACAGCTTTGACTGTCATCATACAGCGCATGTCTGGCGGCACCGTTGCCATGATCGGCCAGCAGAAGTGGATGGACAAAGCGGCGATCGGCGCGATCGGCCTGGTTGCCGCGCCTATCCTGTGGCCCCTGATGCTGACGGCGGGCGCGGGCGCGATTAAACAGGCCAGCCTGGGTAATCATGTACTCAATACACTGGACGGACTGGTACATCAGAACTATCCAGGCGTGACTTTAGGCCCTATTCCCGCTCAACTGATGCCGCAGGTTCAGCAGCAATGGGCGCCGCCTCCGCAATATGCACAACCGGTACCAGTGTATACGCAACCCGCGCCTGTCTACATGCCGCCCGCGCCCGTCTTTACACCATCCTCGCAGCAGCAATCCGCGCCCGCGCCGGCAATGCTGCGCTGTCCTACCTGCAATACGCCATACGAGGCAGGTGATACATTCTGCAGCGGGTGCGGGCGTTCGCTTGCTCCGCAGCAAAAAACCATCTGCCCCAACTGCAAGTTCGAGATCAAGCCGGGCGTAGCCTACTGTCCTAAATGTGGGTCGTCGGTCTTCCAGACGCTTTCGGGCACGCAGGCGGCTATTCCGCCTGTTGCGCAGCCGACCATTCCGAGCTACACGCCGCCCGCACCCAAACCGCAGGCTCCGCGACCGGCCACGCCACCACCGCCGCCACCCGCGCCCTACGTGCCGCCAGTACCGCAACAGCCGCCGGTCATGCCCAAACCCTCAGTGACGCTGATACCCGGTTCGTCCAAACCGGCCACGCCGCCGCCCGCGCCCAAACAGCCGCCAGTTCCCGTGTACATACCGCCGTCACAGCCTACGCCGGTGTACATTCCACCCACGCAGGCCACCATACAAACGAACGTCACTCCCGACGCGCCGACACTGCAAGCGCCACGCCAGCCTATCATGGCCAGGCCAACTAGCCAGCCGCTCGCCAGTACCAGCGCGCCCTGGGGTAAGCTCATCTTCAGCAATGGCAAAGAAGTGCAGCTCGTGGGTGAACAGGCGCTGGTTGGTCGGGTCGATCACGATGTCGAGGGCATCACACCGGATGTTGACCTGAGCGATCTGCCTGGCGCGGATACCACGTCGCGCATTCATGCAACTATTGAGCGCGCCGGGAGTACATATATGGTGACGGACTTGAATAGCACCAACGCTACGCGCGTCAACGGGAAACGACTGGAACCGGATAAAGCCAGCCCCATCAATGATGGTGAGGCGCTTCAATTTGGCAAAGTTAC
>Ga0307373_10008318_pt1 | contig 15847 bp, 8 predicted proteins | sample OX2MG_FD_202534 | JGI IMG/M metagenome (GOLD analysis project Ga0307373, IMG submission 202534) | Soil microbial communities from Risofladan, Vaasa, Finland - OX-2 | ecosystem: Environmental > Terrestrial > Soil > Coastal area > Acid sulfate soil | place: Finland: Risofladan, Vaasa | collected... | reverse complement strand
ACCCCGGAAGCGATGCGAACGGTCATCGAACGCGAGGCACCCGGCTTAGGCGAGGCCATGCGGGCGGCCACGCTAGCGGCGGTGCCGACGTCGATGCTGTCGCGTTCGATTGCCGGCATCCGCAATCGCACCCTGATCGTGAACCTGCCGGGCAGCCCCAAGGGGTGCCGCGAATGCCTGGAGGTGATCATGCCCGTGCTGCCGCACGGCATCAGCCTGCTCAAGGGCGAAAGCGGCTCGCATGGCTGATTGCCGGCCAATAGGCATATTCGATTCGGAAGTGGGCGGGCTCACGGTGTTGCGCGAGATTCAACGCCAGCTGCCGCGGGAGAGCACTATCTACCTGGGCGACACCGCGCACTACCCATACGGGCCGCGTCCGCTGCGGCAAGTGAAGCAGTTCGCCTTCGAAATCATGCGCTTTTTTATGGAGCGCGAAATCAAGTTGGTGGTCGTCGCCTGCAACACAGCCACGGCGGCGGCGCTGCCGGAGCTGCGGAAAGCGTTCTCCGTCCCAATTGTCGGCGTCATCCGGCCGGGGGCCGAGGCTGGCGCGCTAGCCAGCCGGAACCGCAAGATCGGCGTCGTGGCCACGGCCGGCACCATCAAGAGCCGCAGCTACTTCGACAACATCAAGGACATCAACCCGGCGGCGGAAGTATGGGAGCAGGCCTGCCCCGAATGGGTGGACCTGGTCGAAACCGGCCGGGCCAACGCGCCGGACTCCGGATCGATCCTGCGCAAACACCTGGATCCGCTCAGGGCCAAGGGCATCGACACGCTCATCCTTGGCTGCACCCACTACCCCTTGCTGCGGGAGCCCATCGAAGCCATCGTCGGACCCGAGATTACGGTCGTCGATTCGGCCACGACCACGGCCGCCACAACACGCATGATCCTGGAGGTGAACCGGCTGGGGAGCGACGGTGAGAGCCCGCGCCACGAGCTGTGCTCGACCGGCCCGGTGTCGAGGTTTACGGAGGTGGCGGAGCGAATGTTTGGGGCGGAGCTGCCGGAGGTTCTTTCGGTCCAGCTCCGCTGAGCGCCGCCAGCAGATCCGCCACCGTGGCGCCCTGGGTGGCGGGTTGGTCCGGCTTGCCGGGCAACATGGGGAGCCGGACGGTGAAGGTCGAGCACTTACACGAGGAAGTTAGGGCAAAGGGGACCACCGGCCCCGGACGAGCGCCAATATCCCGGGCAACAAACCGACGACAGACCATGCGAGAAACGGCGGAAGCGTGGGTTTCTCTCCTGTCGACTGGGTCGTGGCCACGGTTGGAACCGTGGACGTGGGCTGCGCAAGCGCGCCCGCGGAAACCAGGATCATCGAGTAGGCGCCAGCCGGGCTGACACCAAGCCCTGGCGCGTCGGCCGAACCGGCATCGGATGGGGCCACCACTGGGATCGACTCCGAAGCTCCGGCCGGTTGGGACGGGGCGTGTGACTGGCTGGGATCTGCTGTTCGGACAGTGACAGGCGGCGTGGTTGCGCCGGCTATAGCCGACTCGTTGGCCAGGGCATTGATGACTGGCGCTGGCGGCGCCGCCGAACCCGCCGCGGGTTCGGGAGCCGAAGCCGGGGCCGAAGCCGGCGAGACGGTAAAGTTCGGATCTGCCACGCGTAAGATCGTCGATCCCGATGTGGATGCCGGACCGGGGTCAACAGTTGCTGGCGGGGTCGGGCTGGCTGGCGTGACTGGAGTCACTGGCGTAGCTGGCGGGTTCACAGTGGGCGGCGGAGGATCGACTTGGGCGATTACGGCCACGTCGCCGCTCTGCGATCTGCCAATGCCGAGGTTGATGACGCGATCGTTCTGGCTGATCGCGATCGGCAGCGGATTGTTGTTGTCCACCGTGACGGTGGCCGGTTGCTGCTCGTCGATTGTCGTGCTGGCCACGACGCCGGTGGCGTCGGTTGCGCCGGACGACCCGATGGCAATGGCCGAAGTGGACAGCGAGTTGTTGTTCCCAGACGTCGGGACGCTGGGCTGCCCGCCCGCGTCGCCAGCCTGAGCCATGGCTTGAGCATCGCCGCTCTGCGCGGCCGCCGTCCCGGTGTTGGAGACCGCCGCTCCGAAATTGACATCAACTTCGTTGTTGTTGCTGTTTTGGCCGGCTTGCAGGATGACGGACTGGTTCACGCCGATGAGCGTGTTGGCTTGAACCCCTATGGCGGTCGCGGAGCCGCTGAGGGCGGTCGCGCCGTTGTCCACGGTCAAGGAACCAGCGGTGGGGTCGGCCGGCAACGGAAGAGAGCCGTTGCTTCCAAGCGCCGACGTCGAGCCGCTGATGGCGGTGGCGGAGCCGGTATTCTGAACGACGACCTGGAAGGTGATGATGATGCGATTGCCGGAGCTGTTGTCGTCGATGATGACGAGCACCTGCTGCACGCCGTTGATGACGGTGTCCGCCTTGACGCCAATGGCCAGAGCGTCCCCCGATTGGGCAAGCGCGTAGTTGACGTCGCGGACGTCGACGGTGTTGGTCGCAGTCTTTGCCCCAGCGGCGCCCGCGGCCTGGCTGGTGCTGTTCGAAGTCGTGTTGCCGCCAGCGGGCTGATTGCTGGTTGTCGCGGCGCCGGCCGCGCCGTTCAGTAGAGCCTGCGCCTGGACGTTGCCCGACTGGCTGGTGGCTGTACCGGTGTTCTGGACCGTCGCGTTCAGGGTGACGTTGATGGTTTGGCCGGAGGTGTTGGCAGGAATGTGGACGACTACCGCCTGGTCGCCGCTGATGACGGTCTGGGCATTGACGCCCACAGCGGTCGCGCCGCCGGATGCGGCCGTGGCGCTCGTAGTGGCGGCAACCGAGACCGAGGCTGCTACGGCGGAGGTGGGCGTGCTGCCCCCGCCCTGGGTTTGGGTGGCGCTGGTCGTGGCTGTGCCCGGGGGGAGAGTGGACGCTTGCCCTGTGGAAGCCGCCGTGCTGATGGTGGCATTGAAGCTGGTCGATCCGGCCATGCCGGTGGCGGCGGCGTTGCCGCTGGCGGCCGTGCCTTGACCCTGGTTGCTGGCATTCACGTCCACCGCGAGGTTAACGGCGTTGCCACTGGATCCTTGACCCTGGTGGACCTGCGCTGTCTGTTGGGTGGTGACGGTCGTCTGCGAGCTGACCCCCTGAGCGTGCGAATTGCCGCTGCCGGAGACGGCCGAATTTGTGACCGAAGCTCTGGCCGGCGGAGACGGGCTTGCCGGCGTCAACGGGCTTGCCGACGTGGACGGGCTTCGCGGAGGCGGCATGCTTGTCACAGCCACGGAGGCTTTCGGCGACAGCGACGGCGCGTTGCTGGCCGAGGCGGACGAGCCAGCCGACCCAGACGACGGCGCGCCCAACGCCAAGTGCGCAGCTGCCGCTGAGCCCAAAGAGGCGGGCCCGGATAAGGCCAACCCCGATCCCGACCCTGGCGAGACCGAGCCGGAGGGGCTGGATGAGCCGCCGGATGGCGAAAGAGATGGAATTGAGATCGAGGGACGAGAACCCGACTGTGCCCCGCTGCCGGAGGATGATCCGGACAGAGCCGAGGCTGAGGATGGGGAACTGCCAGTGGACTGCGAGCCTGCGCCGGGGGAAGACGCCGATGGCGCCGAGCCCGAAGATGCCGCGCTGACAATGGCTGGCGAGCCTGCGCCGGGAGCTTGTGACTTGCCAGCCGGCGATCCGGCCGAAGCCGAGCCCGCGGACGCCGTGCCACCAGAAGACGGCGAGGTCGAGCCGGAGGCTTTTGCACCACCGGAGGACCCAGACGGGCCCGAGGCTGAGGACGCGGAGCCGCCGGAGGAGGGCGAGTTCGAGCCCGGAGGGTGCGAGCCGGTGGGAGACGATCCAGACGGAGCCGAGTGCGAGGATCCAGATGACGACGACGGTGCGGGGCCGGACGATGCCGGGCTACCGGCCAGGGCAGCCGTGCTGGGCAGGAACGTAAGGATGGCCGCCACGGTCAGCCGGAGGAAGAATCGTGATACTTGCAAAGTACGCCTCGGGTGATTACTTGGGCAGGTCGCTCCTGGCCCAATGTCACGCTACCCGTCGCCGAGGCTATTGCCTACGTGAGGTTCCGCCGCTCTGCAGGTTGGGTATTCCTACCGGCCGTAGGTAATTCCGGCAGTGACCAGACTACGATCCGCCGGTGACGGTCACTTGGCCGTTATCGATCACAATCCGGCCGCCTGAAGCGTCGGCGGTGCTTCCGCCCGAGACGGTCACCTGCCGGTTTACCGACACGGACGCGTCGGAGCTGGTGACCGAAGAGCTGGAAGTGTTGGCGTCGTTGGAGGTCACCGTCGAGCCGCCGCCCAACCCCGGCGATACGTTCAGCACGAGCTGGGCGCCACCGCCGCTGGCAAGCTGCAACTGCAGGCCTGTTGAGTTCGATTGGAAAGAGATGGTGGAAGTGCCGGGGCCTGACATGCTGCTGCGGCTCGAGTTGCTCTGGTCCGGGCTGGCCATCGAAACGTCCACATCGCCGGAGCTGAGGCGCAAGGTCAAGGTCGCGCCGCTGAGCCCCGGAAAGCCGAAGTTCGCTGAGCCGCCCGCCGGCAGCGCGATGGGCACATCCTGCCCGAGGGGCAAAGGATTGTTGTCGGCCATGGCCGATGCGGAGCTCATGAGCAGGATTGGAGCCGCCAAAAGGGGCAGGAACGGGCGTAGTTGTGATAGCACGCCAGAAGCATATGACCGGGCGGCCCCGTCCGGCATCGGCAATTCCGGCAGGAGGACATGAGTGGATCGAGCAAAAAGAGGGGCCGGGACCACGTGGTCCCGGCCCCTCTTGGTCAGCGCCCGATTAGCCGGTGATCATGTGCATTATGCTGCTGAACAATGCGGTCATGGCGTTCGATCCACTGTTGCCGCCGCCGGCGCTGTCGACGGTGCCGGTTGACGCCGTGGTGCTGTTGGAGCCCGTTTGGCCAGTGCCATTCGAGGACCCCGTGGTGGTGTTGGCGTTGCCGGTGCTGTTGATGGTGTCGCTGTTGCCGGAGGTCGAATTCGAGGTGGTCGTCGATCCGGTCGTGCTGCCGCCGGTCGTTACCTTGCCGTTGCCACCGTCGTCGATGGAGGTGGTGGTATCGACGCCGGAGCTGTGGGCGTTGCCGCTGTGGGCGTTGCCCACCGCGTCGTTGACTGCGCGCACCAGCTGATCGCTCATCGTCATCGTCGATGAGCCGCTGATGCCGGCGTTGCCGCCGCCTGCGGCATCCACCATGGTGACGCTGCCGCTGGTGGTGTTACCGCCGTCTTGCCCCATGGCCGTGGCCGATCCGGAGGTCGAGTCGCCGGTACCGGTGTTGCTCACGGTCGAGGCGTTGATGGCCGAAACCGTTGTGCCGCTGTTCGATCCGGAGCCGGTCGCGCCGCCGGTGGTGACCTTGGGGCTGCCTGAGTTGCCGATTTCGGTGCCAGCGAAGTTGATGCCGTGCGAGCCGCTGTTGCCGCTGTGCGCATCGGCACTGCCTGCGTTGGAGGAATCGACCGTCTGGCTGTCCTGGGCCGTGGTGTTGCCGCCGCTGCCGGAAGCGTTACCACCGCCCGCGGCGTCGACCATATCGACGGTGCCGGTGGTGCTGTTGTCGCCGGTTTGGCCCGTAGCCATGGCGCTTCCGCTGGTCGAGGTCGCCGAGCCGCTGTTGGTCACGGCGTTGGTGTTGGAGGAGGTGAAGCTGCCAGCCGAGCTGCCGCCGCTATCGGCGCCGCCAGTGGTGATCTTGCCTGCGCCCGAGCCGTTGTTGACCTTGCTGTCGGCAAATCCGATCCCGGCGCCGTGGGCATTGCCGGACGTCGCGCTCGCCGCGTCAACGTTGAGCGAGCCCACGTCCTGGGTGTTGCGGGCGGTGGTGTTCCCGGCCCCGCCGGAGCCAGCATTGCCGCCACCCGCCGCATCGACCCCGGTGATCGTGCCGGTGGTGACGTTGCCGCCAACCTGACCCATCGCCATCGCGCTGCCGCTGGTATCGGCAGCGTTGCCAGTGTTGGAAACCGTATTGGAGTTGCTGCTGGAGAAGGTGGCTCCGCTGGCTGAGCCTGAGCCACTGGCGCCACCCGAGGTGGATGTGCCACTGCCTGCATTGGTCACATCTGTGCAGTCAGCCACGATGCCGGTCCCGGTCGCGTTGCCGGAATCGGCGCCGGCAAGATCGATGTTGATTGAATCGACGCTTTGGTTGTTGATGGCACGGGTGTCGCCGCCACCGCCATTGTCAGCGCCATTGCCGCCGCCGGCCGCGTCGACCGCGGTCGTAGTCCCAGCCGTGTTGTTGTCGCCGGTTTGGCCCATAGCCATCGCCGGCCCTGAGATATTGCTGGCAGTGCCGCTGTTGGTGACGGTGTTAGTGTTGCTGGCGATCTCAGTCGTGCCTGAGTTGGCCCCGCTGTCGGCGCCGCCAGTGGTCACACTGCCGCCGCCACCGTTATAGATCTTGCTGTCAGCGAAGCCGACGCCGTTGCCATGAGCGTTGCCGCTGCTGGCCCCGGCTGTGCCTACGTTGAGAGAGCTGACGTCCTGCTGGTTGGAGGCCGAGGTCGAGCCGCTGCCGGCTGACTGGTCGGAGTCTGCGCCTTTCCCGGAGGCCGAAGCGGTGGCGTTGCCCACGTTGCCGCCGTTGGCAGCGTTGACCATGGTGACCGTGCCCGTGGTCGAGTTGCTGCCGTTCTGGCCTGTGGCATTCGCGGCGCCGGAGGTGTTGTTGACCGTGCCGGTGTTGGAGATGGTGTTGGAGTTGGTGCTCGATATCGTGGCGGACGAGGTCCCGCCGGTCTTGGCCGCGCCGGTCGTCACGTCGCCGGCGCCGCCGTTGCTGACGTCGGTTAAAGCCGTGTCGATCCCGTTGCCGTGGGCGTTTCCGCTGCTGGCGCCGGCGGCATCAATGTTGGCCGAGCCTACCGTCTGGTGGTTGCTGGCCATGGTGCTCCCGCTGGAGCTGCTGGCGTTCGCGCTCGACGTCTTGCCCGTGTCGCTGGACCCGGCCGTGGCGGCGTTTGCGCCACCCGCCGCGTCGATTGTCCCAACCGTGCCCGTAGTCGTGTTGCCGCCGGTCTGGCCCACAGCGTTGGCTGCGCCCGAAGCATTTTTCGCTGTGCCGTTGTTGACGGCGCTGTTGGTGTTGTTGGAAGTGAGCGTCCCGTGGCTGATGCCGCTGCTGTCCGCGGCGCCGGTGGTGAGGTCGTTGCTGCCGCCGTTGTCGATGCTGGTGGCCGCGAGGCCGATCCCATCACCGTGAGCGTTGCCGGTCTGCGCGCCGGCGAGTCCGACGTTAAGCGAACCGACCTGCTGGGTGTTGCCGGCGTGGGACGAACCGCTGGTCGAGTCGGCCGTCGCGGAGCCGCCGCTGCCGCTGACGTTGGCACTGCCGGAGTTCCCGCCACTGGCCGCGTCGACCATGCCGACGGTGCCAAGCGTGGTGTTGCTGCCGGCCTGACCCGTTGCCGTCGCAGCGCCGCTGCTGTTGTTGGCGGAGCCCGTGTTGCTGACGGAGTTGCTGTTCGTCGACGTTACGCTGCCCGAGCTGGCGCCGCTGTTCTTGGCGCCGCCGCTGACGATGTCGCCAGGCCCGCTGTTGGAGATGTCTATGACTGCCGTATCAATGCCGTTGCCGTGAGCGTTGCCGCTGCTGGCGCCGGCGGCGTCGATGTTGGCCGAGCCGACCTGCTGGTTGTTATGGCTGGAGGCGCTGCCGCTGGAGCCTGAGCCGGATGCGGTTGAGCCTTTGCCTGCGCCCGTAACAGCAGCGCTGCCGCTGTTGGCGCCGCTGGCGGCGTCGACGGTCCCGACTGTGCCGGTGGTGGAGTTGCTGCCGTTCTGGCCCATGGCGTTTGCCGCGCCCGAGGTGTTCTTGGCGGCGCCATTATTCGAAACCGCGTTGCTGGTGGTCGAGCTCACCGTCGACGACGAGTTGCCGCTGGTGTCTGCGCCGCCGGTGGTGGTGGCGCCAGCGCCGTTGTTGCCGATAGCCGTTAGCGCGCTGTCGATGCCGTCACCATTGGCATTGCCACTCTGGGCTCCAGCGGCGTCCACGTTCACGGAGCCGACGCTCTGCCCGTTCGTGGCGTTGGAGTTGCCAGTGGAGGCGTTGGCATCCGCGCTGGAGCCCTTGCCGCTGTCGGTGACGCTGGCGCCTGCCCCGTTCGCGCCGGAAGCCGCGTCCGTCGTGCCGACGGTACCGGTGGTGGTGTTGTCGCCCATCTGGCCCATCGCGGTGGCGCTGCCGGACGCATTCGTCGCCGAGCCGGTGTTGTTGACTGAACTGACATTGCTTGAAGTCGCTCCGGCGCCGCTGTTGCCGCTGGTGTCGGCCGCGCCGGTCGTGATCGCTCCCGGTCCGCCGTTGTCGATGCTGGTCATGGCCGCGTCGATGCCATTGCCGCCGGCGTTGCCGCTCTCGGCCGATGCGGTATCGACGTTGAGCGAGCCCACCTCTTGCGAGTTGTGCGCGCTGGCGTTGCCGCTCGAGGAGCTGGCATCGGCGCTGGAATTCTTGCCGTGGCCGCTGGCGTCGGCGCTGCCGGTGTTGGCGCCGCTGGCGGCGTCGGTGTCGGTCACGCTGCCGGTGGTGGTGTTGCTCCCCTGCTGGCCAGTGGCCATAGCGCTGCCGCTGGTGTTGCTGGCCGTGCCGTTGTTGGCGACCGTGTTGCTGTTGGTCAAGTTAACGCTGGCCGAGGTGTTGCCGCCGTTCTTGGCTGCGCCGGTGATCACGTCGCCCGGGCCGCCGTTGCTCAGGCTGGTGAGGGCCAGGCCGATGCCATCGCCCTGAACGCTGCCACTGAAGGCAGACGCGCTGTCCACGTTGGCTGACCCGACATCCTGGCTGTTGTGGGCGCTGGCGTTGCCGCTGCTGGCGGAGGCGTCGGCGCTGGAGCCGGCTCCCGAGTTGGCGGATGACGCACCGCCACCGTTGGCGCCGCTGGCGGCGTCCACCGTGCCGACCATACCCGTGGTGGTGTTGTCCCCGACCTGACCCATAGCGGTTGCCGCGCCGGAGGTGTTGGTGGCGTTGCCAGTGTTGCTGACGGAGTTACTGTTCGTCCGGCTCAGGCTGGCTGCCGAAGTTCCAATGGAATCGGCGCCGCCGGTTGTGGTCGTGCCCGATCCACCGTTGATGATGGTGGTATCGGCGAGCCCGATGCCGTTGCCGCTGGCGTCCCCGCTGGCAGCGGAGGCCGAGGTATCGGTCGAGGAGCCGACGTCCTGGCTGTTGCTGGCTGTGGCGTTGCCCGAGGTGCCGGATCCGCTGCCGCCGCCGCTGGCCGCGTCTACGGAGTCAACCGTGCCGCTGGTGTTGTTGCTGCCGGCATCGGCTGTGGCAGTGGCGCTGCCACTGGCGTCGTTGACGGCGCCGCTGTTGGTGACGGTGTTGGTGTTATTGGCGGTGTTGGTCGAGCTGGAGCTCCCGCTCGTATCGGCTGCTCCCGTTGTGGTCGATCCGTTACCGCCGTTGCTGATGTTTGTGGTGGAGGTCAAGCCCGTGCCGCTGGCGTTGCCGCTGCGGGCAGTGGCCTTGGAGGTCGCGGAGGAGTTGACCTGCTGGTTGTTGGTGGCCGTGGCGTTGCCGCTGCTGCCGGTGCCGGAATTGGCGCCGCCGGCGGCGTCGACCGTGCCGCTCGAGCCAGTGGTGTTGTTGCTGCCGCTTTGGCCCGTGGCCGTGGCGGAGCCAGAGCTCGTAGTGGCCGTGCCGGTGTTGGCGACGGTGTTGGAGTTGTTGGAGCTCGCGGTCGCGCCGGAGTTGCCGCTGTTCTTGGCGCCGCCGGTGATGGTGGCGCCGCTGCCGCCATTGTTGATAGTCGTCGAAGAATTCGAGCCGGTAGCTGAGGCGTTGCCGCTGGATGCGTTGGCGCTGTTGTTGGTCGCACTCTTCGTGTTCTGAGTGTTCGAAGCGCTGGTGTTGCCCGAGGCGCCCGAGCCGCTGCTGCCGCCGCCCGCGGCATTTGTGGTGCCGCTGCTGGTGCTGGTGTTGTTGCTGCCATTCTGGCCGGTAGCGTTGCTGGAGCCAGTGCTCGACGAAGCGCTGCCGTTGTTGCTTACGTTGGTGCTGTTGGTCGACGACTGGTGGCTGGCGCTGGTGCCGCCGCTGGTAGAGCCGCCAGTGGTGGTGCTGCCGCTGCCGCTGTGACTGACGCTCGTCGAGGACGTGTTGCCGGTGGACGACGCATTGCCGCTGGAGCTGGTCCCGTGAGAGCCACTCGATGAGCTGGCGCTCGACGAGCTGGTGCTCGAGGTGCTGCCCGCCGCCAGCGCTTGGCCGCTGGCGAGCATGGCCATGACCGCGGCCGCGGTTCCGGCTCGGGCAAGGGTCCTCTTCTTCCCTGACGGCGCTTCCTCGCCGGAGGGCGTGAGAGCGCTGGAAGCAGATTTCTTTTGAGACACTAGGTACTCCTTTTTTGGTGTGGTCGCGTGATTTGTGGGGATTTCATCTCGAATTTGCTGCGTCGCATGTGGAATCAGTCCAGCTCGGGCGCCTCCTTCTTGCGTCTTTTGAAGGCGAGCAGCAAGCTGCCAATGCCGGCTGGAATGAGGATGGTGCCGAGACCGAAGTTGAGGCGCAGGCCGCCTCCGCCAAGGCTGGGCAGCAGCCCCGGCGCAGTAGCGCCCTGGACCTTGCTTGCCGGAGCCGGAGCTCCGGGGACCGCTGGCGGCAGCGCGGTTGCGCCTTGCACGGCCGAGGTTCCGGGCGTGGTGGCCGGGGAGCCAGCGGAGCTTCCGGGAAGGCCGTTGCCACCGTTGCCACCGCCGCCACCGCCACCGCCGCCGCTGTTGCCGACGACTTGCGGACTCACAGCCAGGGGTTGGCTGGGAGGCGTGCTCGGTGGCGTGCTAGGCGGAGTGCTGGGTGGAGTGCTCGGGGGAGTGCTCGGGGGAGTGCTCGGCGGGGTGGAGGGCGGCGTCGAGGGCGGCCCGCCAATCGAGCTGTTGCCGCTGTTCTTAGCGCCGCCGGTGGCCAGGATGCCTTCGAAGGCGTTGATGACGGTCGTGTCGGCGGAGGCGATGCCCGTGGCAGTCGAGTCACCGCTCTGGGACGAGGCCGTATTGGTGACGGACTCGTCGGCGTTCTGAACGTTGATTGCGCGGGTCTGGCCGCTGTCCGCGCCGCCACTGGCATCGACCGAGCCGATCGACATCGTCAGTGTGTTGCTGCCGTTTTGGCCGGAGGCCGAGGCCGAGCCGCTGGTGGCGCTGCCGCTGCCGCTGTTGGTCACGGTCACGGCGTCGGTTTGGGCTACGCCGGAGCCGATGTTTTTCACCAGCGTCCCGGCCGAGCCGATGCCCGTGGCAGTGGCATCGCCGCTCATGGCGCCGGCGCTGCCGGCCACGTCCAACCCGCCCGATTGGTCGCTGCGCGCGGTCGTGTTGCCGGAGCCTGGGCCGCCGGCGGCGTCGACCGCGCCGGCCGAGATGCCGAGCTGGTTGTCGCCATTCTGGCCGGCGGCCAGGGCGTCACCGGAAACCGTGGTCCCCAGACCGGTATTCGCGACGGTGGTGGTGTTGGTTTGGGATATGGTCACGCTGCTGTTGCCGGCGGTATCCGCGCCGCCGGTGGCGATGTCGTGCGGCGCGACGTTCAGGACCTTGGTATGGGCCGAGGCGATGCCGGTGGCTGTGGCGCGCCCCGTTTGAGCCGAGGCCGCATCCTGGACGGTCAGGCTGGCGTTTTGGTCGTTGCTGGACGCGGTGTTGCCGCTGCCGCCACCGCCGGCGGAATCGACGCTGGGTGCGCCCATCACGGCGACATTGCCGCCTACCTGGCCAATGGCCGTGGCGCCGCCGGTCTGAGCGGAAGCCACTCCGGTGTTGGCGATGGTGTTGGTGTTGCTTTCGCCGATGGTCATCGAGCTGTTGCCGCCGTGCTTGGCCGCGCCCGTCGCAAAGTTGCCGGAGCTGCTGTTCCGGATGGTTGTCATGGCATCGACGCCGGAGGCGGTCGCCGCGCCGCTTTGAGCCGTGGCCGCATCGGCGGTGGTTCCGCTGGCCGTCTGGCTGTTGTTGGCTTGCGTGGAGCCGGAGCCACTGCCGCCGCCGGCCGCGTCCACCGAGCCCACCTGCACGGTCAGGGCGTTATCGCCGTTCTGGCCGGTCGCGGTGGCGCTGCCACTGAGAGCGGTGGCGGTCCCGTTGTTGGTGACGGTTGAGGTTTGCTGGTTGGCCAGCGACAGTGAGCTGTCACCGCCCTGGTCGGCCGCGCCAGTGGCGAAGTTGCCCTGGATGCTGTTGGTGATCGTGGTGTCGGCCACGACGCCGGTGGCGGTCGCTGCGCCACTGCCAGCCTCGGCAGTGTCGGTCGTGTTACCCGTGGCGTGCTGGTCGTTGCTGGAACTGACGCCGCCGCCCGCGCCACCTCCCCCGGCTGCATCGACGCTGCCCGCCTGGCTGGTGGTGCTGTTCGAGCCGTTTTGTCCGGCGGCGCTGGCGTTGCCGCTGGTGGACGACGCCGTGCCTGTGTTGGTGACGGTGTTGACGCTGCTGTTAGTGATTGCCAAGCCGCTGCTGCTGCCGCTGCCGATGGCCGCGCCGGTGGCGCCGTTGCCCTCGAACGAATTGCTGATGGTGGTCACAGCGGAAACGCCGGTGGAGGTGCTCGAGCCGGTGAATGCCGCGGCGCTGTCAGACGTGGAGCCAGTGGCGGAGGTGGTGCCGGAGGCGCTCGTCCCGCCGTTGCCGCTGCCGTTTCCGCCGCCCGCCGCCGCGACGTCGCCGCTGGAAGCGTTGGAGCTGTTGTCGCCATTCTGCCCGGTGGCGGCGGCGTCGCCGCTGGTGGAGGAGGCGCTGCCCTGGTTGCTCACCTGGTTGGTGTTGGCCAAGGCGACGTGGATGCTCGAGTCGCCGCCGTCGATGGCGCCGCCGCTGGCCATGTTGCCGCGGTAGGTATTGGTGATGGTGGTGTGGGCCTTGAGCCCAGTGGCCGCGCTGCTGCCGCTGTTTGCGGCGCCGGTGCTTTGGACAGTGTTGGAGCTGGCAGCGCTGCCCGAGGCCGAAGTGCCGCCGCCGCTGTTGCTGGTCCCGGGGCTGCTGGTGCCGGCGCCGCCGGCCGCAGCGACCGTGCCTGTGCTCGCTTTGGCGCTGTTGTTGCCATTTTGGCCAGCGCCGCTGGCACTGCCGCTGTTGGACTGGGCTGCCCCCTGGTTACTGACGGAAGTGGAGTTGCTGGAGCTCACCGTAGCGGCGCTGCTCGAACCCTTGCCGATGGAGCCGCCGGTGGCCACGCCGCCTCCGTTGTTGCTGTTGTTAACGGAGTTGCTGGAGCTGTTGCCGGTGGAACCGGCCGAGCCACTGCTGCCGCTGCCGCTGGCAGTGCCGGTGTTGGTGGCCGAGCTGGAGCCGGCCGCTTTCGTGCCTCCGCCCGATCCGCTGCCGCTGCTGGTCGTCGGAGCTGACCCGGAGCTGGTGGTCGGAGCTGATGCAGCGGTGGTGCTCGAGCTGCCGTTCTGGCCGGAGCCTGAGCTGCCGCCCGACTTGGAACCGGCCGTGCCGGAACTGCTGGCGGTGGTGGTGTTCGACGAGCTGCTGCCGGAGCCGCTGCCGTGGCTGATGGAGCCATTGCTGCCGTTGCTGCCGCCGCCGCTGGGTCCGCCGGCTATGGAGCCGCCGGTCGCGGCGCCCGAGGCTTGCGCGAGGCCGCTGGTTCCCGCCAGCAGAACGGCCAAGCACACGGTTCCGCTCGCAACCCGCCGCTTTGCCCAGTTTTTGCCTTGGGCGGATGAACCGCCGGGATGGTGAGTTTTCATGTCGCGTCTCCTTGGGACGGCCCCATGGCCGCCCGAAATGTCTTCTCCAGGCTATGAGCGCCGAGGGCCTGGCAGAAGGCGATGAGACGCAGGTTTTGTGGTGCGTGAAACCACATTGAGCGTGAGTAGCCGGAAACGGCCGGCGCAGCATTTACCTAGAGCGAATCGCGGATAGTTGTGCATAAAAGGAAAGGCCGGTCACTCCTTCGAGTGGCCGGCCTTCTGGGCAGAGGGGAACTTTAGGACATTTTTAGGAGCGCGTTCTCAGCGATGGTCTTCAGCTGCGGATCGCGCACCAGCTTGACCGCGTTTTCTAGGTCCGACCTGGCTGCGTCGCGCTGAAGCAGGCCGCGGTACAGCAAGGCTGGCCCGAATTGCGGATCCTTCGCGAGAGCTTGGTTCTCCGCCACGAGAGCCTTGGTGGGATTGCCCGTGTTCACCAGGCCGATGCCGAGATTGGCGTAGGCGGCCGGATCGGAGGCGTCGAGCTGGATGGCCTTTTGATCGTCCTGCAGCGCCTGGCTGTAGTTCTTGCGTGCAGAGAAGAGCACGCTGCGGTTGACATAAAGCGGCTCGTAGTTGGGATCGAGCGAGGCCGCTTTGTCGAAGTCCTTCAGCGATGCAGCCGCGTTGGTGGACTGCTGCAGTGTGGCTCGTTCAACGTACGCCGATACAAAGTCGGGCGCGCCCTGCATAGCCTTGGTCACATCAGCCACGGCGGGTTTCACGCCTTCCTGCCCGTATGTGGCACGCAAGAACAACAGGCGCGGATCGTTAGGCGCATTCTTCAGTTGATCGTTGATTATCTGGGGGAGGCTTACCTGCTGGGCGGGCTCGACAGTGACATCAACCTTCGCGGCCCCGGCTACGCGGGCCACATCGAATGACACCTTGTCACCCACGTGGAGCTTGCGAATCTCGCGTGTGGCTGCGTTGGCGTTGGTGGTGGCGACGCCGTTGATCTTGGTGATTACGTCGCCTTCCTTAACACCAGCCTTAGCGCCGGGCTGGTTGGGCAACACCATGACCACCACCATGCCGGGCTGCGCGGCGCTGCCCAGCAGCTTTTGCCAGCCGGCGTTGTTGACCTCGAAGATCATGCCCAACTGCCCGTTGCCCGCGGTTGGCTTGGCGCTGGCGTTGGCGCTGGCGGACGGCGACGCTGCGCTGGAGGGTGAAACCGCGGGCGCTGAGGAAGCGCTGGCGGCAGGGCTTTCGGAGGCGCTCGGCGGAGCGGCCGCGGGTGTCCCCGTGCCGCAGGCAGCTAGGGCCAGGAGCACGGTGCAGATGGCGCCGGTCGCCGCCGGCCGATGAGCGATGTGGGGTACTGAAAAGCGCATGGATCCCTTCCTTAAAAACTGTGGTTTTGAACACGGTGGTTTGTGTCTGAGCCGAGCTCAGACGGCCCGGAGCTGTCCCAGCTGTTGTTCGGTTTCACCGGCGGGCACGATCCGAATGGCTACGGCCTCGTCCGGCATGTAGGCGATGTCGCCGACCGCGATCCACGGTAGGTCTTGGGTCGTCGTCGTGTCACTGGAATAGCCGAGATAGAACCGGGTGGCGGGCCGCTGACCGTCTTCCAGATCCTGGCTGAAACGCGTCTGAAGACGCACGCCATTGGTGAGATAGACCTCAAGTTGAAATTCCTTCATCGTTGCCATAGCTCCGTGCGTCACGTACTTTACGGGAGTGGACACGCTGCCGGTAAGCGCCCTTGGCTCCCTCGATGTTGCCGTATTTACCTACTACCGGTGGGTGATTCCGGCGTGAAGCGGATTGGCGTCACATCCAATGCGCTCTTGTTGGGCGCGACGGACACGTCGCATTCCAGGGTGCTCTTTGCCTGGGCTTGCCCGCTGCCGGTGTATTCGCGGGCGGTGCTTGCGTCTGTCCCGCGATACATTCGGACGTGAAGCTGGAATGGCCCGTCGTTGGTGGCACGTAGGAGAATGCGATACTCGCCAGCCGCGTTTGGAATGGCGATCGCCTGTGGAGACGTGCCTTTGCCGGAGTAGCTCGCGCCAGGGGCTTCGAGCCTCACAAGGCCGGTATTGGGGTTCACGCCAACTCCCTCACCCGTCCCGTTCAGCACCCATGGCTCAACGGACGCGGACGCCTGGATCTCGAGCGTAAGGCCGGACGCA
>Ga0307373_10008315_pt1 | contig 15851 bp, 18 predicted proteins | sample OX2MG_FD_202534 | JGI IMG/M metagenome (GOLD analysis project Ga0307373, IMG submission 202534) | Soil microbial communities from Risofladan, Vaasa, Finland - OX-2 | ecosystem: Environmental > Terrestrial > Soil > Coastal area > Acid sulfate soil | place: Finland: Risofladan, Vaasa | collected... | reverse complement strand
CCCAGTGTCACCCCGACGACGTAGGCGAGCTCGCGGCGCGGAGTAGCTTCGAAAATCCTGACGTAACCGAACGGGCGCCGCCCACCGCTTATCCAGTCGGAGAGCTGCGACTTGCATAGCTTCGCCCCGTGCTCGGCTTCGATCTGCTTGATGATCTGGTTGTAGCTGAGCCCTTGCTTCCTGAGGTCGAGGACCAGATGGTACAGCCTGTCTCGCTCCATGGTCGGTCTGAGCCTGACGCCGGACCGGGTCCCCATGGCCTCCAACGGCGCCTCGTCTAATAACGACCAACGAGCGAACCTTTTACAAGGGTGAAATTTCGGATGGCTTTCATCCTGAAGGAGCAAAGGAGTTGTCGATCGGAATCATGCTTTCAGACGAAGTGCGCATAGCCTCTGTCGAGAGTGGAGTCCGCAGGAGAGGCGAGGGGTCACGGAGGTCTGCGGTGTGGGAATAAGGTCCGCGCTGGGTATCCTGTATTCCGTCCCGCTCCTGGGATTAGTGCTCTTCGTCTTCTCTGTGGGCTACCCTCCCTTCGACGACGCGACGACCCTCGACCTGACGACGCACATGATCCAGCACATCGTCATCGTGGTGGCGGGGATCATGATCGCGTACCCGCTCCACAGGAAGGGATACCTCAGGCTGATAGAGGGAAAGAACTCAGGGCTCGTGGGCCTCGCGGTGATAGTCCCGCTCATCGCCTTCTGGCACCTCCCCCAGTTCTGGGATGCGGCGGTCCTGAACCCGCTCGTCCACGCGGTGGAACACGCCTCCTTCCTCCTGGTGGGGGCGCTCATCGGCTCGTCGATGCAGACCCTGACCGACCGGGCGAAGATAGACGTCCTCATCCTCGGGTTCTTCGGCCACTTCTTCTATGGAATCTTCCTGATCTCGAACTACAAGATCTACCCGCTCTACTCCATAGCAGACCAAGGCGCCCTGGGGATAGTGATGTTCAGCGTCGGCCCCTTCTACTGGACGGGGATACTCTACCTGATTTTCCGCAACAGGGCTTGGTTCAGGGAGATACCGTCCTCGGGGGCGGAGGTCCCCGAGATCCCCCACCCGCGGGCCTCGCACGGCGAGCAGGGGGCGGGCTCGAAGCTAAGGGCGGGAGCCAGGCTCATCGCGCCGATATGCAGCGTCGTGATGATCGCGCTGCTGGTGGGCTTCTTCGCCTCCAGCGCGGTCGCCATCGCCATGACGTCGCCCCCGCACCAGTCCAGCTCCACGGTGCAGGTGCTCATCGTCGAGACCCCCGTCACGTGGAACTACTACCCCCAGAACGTCACCGTGGTCCTCGGCGTCAACAGCACGGTCGTCTGGGTCAGCCACTCCCTCGCCTACGACACGGTCACGGGGACGAACGGGACGCTCAGCTCGGGGTCGATACCCCCGGGAGGGACGTTCTCCTTCACCTTCACGACCGCGGGGACGTACTCCTACAGGTGCATCTACCATCCTTGGATGACGGGGACGGTCGTCGTGAAGGCGCGATCGGGGTAGCCCGCGAAAGCATAAAAAAGCGACAGGAGGTCGGCATCCGTCTTGAAAATCATAAAGTCGAAGAAGGCTCCGGAGCCGATAGGGCCCTACTCTCAGGCGGTCGTCGTGAAGGGCCTCGTCTTCGTCTCTGGGATGATAGCGATCGACCCGGCGACGGGGAAGATGGTGAGCGGCGGGGTCAAGGAGCAGACCGAGCGCGCGCTCGCGAGCCTGAAGGCGGTCCTGAAGGCGGCGGGGACGTCGGAGAAGGACGTGGCGAAGACCACGGTCTTCCTCAAGGACGCATCGATGTTCAAGGACATGAACGAGACGTACGCGAAGTTCTTCGGCAAGCACAAGCCCGCGAGGGCGACGCTCGTGACCGGGTTCGCCAGAGACGACATCCTCGTTGAGATAGAGGCTGTCGCCAGCAGATAGGATGCAGAGACCCGGCCTGTTGGTAGTGTTGGAAGGGAAGCCCAAGCAGCCACCCTGTCCTTGCTGCGGCACCCCGATGGTCGTCTCGTCGGAGACAGAGACCCGGGTCACCCTAAGATGCCCAGCCTGCCTGGTCAGCGACGTCAGGACGAGATAGCGGCGCGCCTCGTTTCTGTGAGCTGGAGCGCCTCTGACGCGCTAGACGAAGAGCGCGTAGATGACCACTGCGGAGACGAAGACGATCGAGATGGTGTTGAGGACCTTGATGAGCGAGTTGATCGCGGGTCCGGCTGTGTCCTTGAAGGGGTCTCCCACGGTGTCGCCCATCACGGCGGCCGAATGGGTGGGCGTCCCCTTGCCCCCGTAGGCGCCGGTCTCGATGTACTTCTTCGCGTTGTCCCATGCTGCCCCGCTGTTCGTCATCGTGAAGGCCAGGTAGACGCCGGCGACCACGCTGCCTATCAGGACCCCCCCTAGCGCCAGCGGGCCGAGGACGAAGCCCACGACGAGGGGCGTGGCGACAGCCAAGACGGCTGGGGCGGCGAGCTCCTTGATGGCCGCGGCGGTGCTAATGTCAACGCACTTTGCGTAGTCGGGCTTGCCCGTCCCCTCCATTATGCCGGGGATCTCCTTGAACTGGCGCCTCACCTCGTTGACCATCTTTATCGCCGCACGACCAACTGCTTGGATGAGGAAGCTGGAGAAGTAGAAGGGGAGCAGGCTGCCTATGAAGAGCCCGATGATCACGTGGGGGTCGCTCAGCGTGAACGACAGCGTCCCGCCGGGCGCGAGCCCGTACTTTGCGAACAGGTTGTGCAACGAGATCTGCCTGTTCACCTCGCTCTGGAAGGCCTCGAAGATCGAGACCGCCGCGAGAGCCGCCGACATCACCGCGAAGGCTTTCGTCGTTGCCTTGGTGGTGTTGCCGATGGCGTCGAGCTCGTCGGTGACCGTCCGCACGTTGCCCTCGAGCCCTGCCATCTCGGCGATGCCGTTGGCGTTGTCGGTGATGGGCCCGAACGAGTCTATCGACATGATGACCCCGGTGAGGGAGAGCATCGACATCGTCGCGATGGCGGTGCTGTAGACGCCCATAAGGACGTCTTTGCCCGAGCCGTAGTAGCCAAGGTAGTATGACACCAGGATCGCTACGACGAGCACCACGGCCGAGGGCGCGGTGCTCTGCAACCCAGTGGAGAAGCCCGCCAGGAAGTTGGTCGCCGCCCCGGTCTGGCTCGCCTCGGCGATGTGTCGGACGGGCGGGAAGAGGTACGACGTGAAGTAGTCTGCGACCCGCTCTATCACGATGACCACCACGATCCCCACGATAGCGCTCCCAAAGAGCCAGTAGGAGATCGAGTTGCCGCCGAAGAGCGACTGCCCGATGAAGAAGTCGATCACGACCGTGATCACAGCGGCGATCATCAGGGAGACGTTGAGGGCCGCCATCGGCTTGGACTTGATCGACCGTCGTATGTAGAAGCCGCCCACTATCGAGCCGATGATCCCGGCCACGCCAAGGGTGAGCGGGTAGAGTATCAGCTGGTTCGCCGAGACGACCGAGAGGAGCTGTGCCGGGAGGCTCTTGTCGAGCTGGACGAGCCCTCCGAGTATTATTGCCGCGATGGCCGTGACGACGAAAGACTCGTAGACGTCCGCGCCCATCCCGGCGCAGTCGCCGACGTTGTCGCCGACGTTGTCAGCGATGACGGCCGGGTTGCGAGGGTCGTCCTCGGGGATGTTCGCCTCGACCTTCCCGACGAGGTCTGCCCCGACGTCCGCGGCCTTGGTGTAGATGCCGCCCGAGACCCTCATGAACATGGCGATGAGCGACGCGCCGAAACCCAGACCTGCTATAGTGACCGGGTTGGAGGCGATCGTCCCTTGGTAGGCGATGTAGAAGAGCGAGAGCCCCAGGAGCCCGAATCCGACGACGGCCATCCCCATCACGCTCCCTCCCCTGAAGGATACGGTGAGGGCGTCTCCGAGGCCGCTCTTCGCTGCCTCTGCAGTCCTCGAGCTCGTCCTGACGGTTATCGCCATCCCCACATAGCCGGCGATGGCCGAGAGTGCCGCGCCGACGACGAAGCCGACCGTGGTCGAACCGCCCGTCCCGAGCGGGATGTCGATGAAGACGTAGATTGCGACTGCGACGATGATCGCGACCGGGGCGATGACCTTGTACTCCCGAGAGAGGAAGGCGTTAGCACCCTCCCTCACGGCGCCGGATATCTCCTGCATCTTGGGGGTCCCGGCGTTCTGCGACCTTACGTTGAAGATCAGGATGACCGCGTATACGAGGGCTACGAGCGACCCGCCGACAGCCAGAATACTGTAGTCTATCGCCATTTTATGGAAAACTGCTTTCGGGGGTTTTCGCGAACCGGTTATAAGCGTGACGTCCTCCCACAGATAGAGGCTGTGGGCTTCCAGTCCTCACGGGCCTATAGTTCCTGCTTCATCGACCTTGCTTGCCGCTCCTTTTGTCGGGAGGTGCAGAGGCCTGGTCTCGACAAGCTTGAGTTCGGGCACGTCCTGCCCTACCTGGGTCGCGATCAGCCCTGCCATGGCCAAACCGCGCTTGAGCACGATTCGAGCTGCGTTTAGGTCCCTTTGTAGGATGCGGTCGCAGCCGACGCAGACGAATTGTCTTACGCCAAGAGTGAGTTCGTTGAGAATCCCGCAGAGGCTTAGAGGCGCTTCTTCCTTTTCGTCATGGCGTAGCACGCGACGAGGGGGAGGGCGGTCGTGGCGTCGGCGATGAGGGTGGACTTCCTCGCCTTCGGCCTCACCTTGCCCCACGAGACGGCCTCCTTCACCTGGGCGCCGCTCAGGCTGCCGTCGTACTCCACCGCAGTGGTGATGTAGCAGGCGTAGTCGAGGCCTCCCTTGAACTGTGACCACCAGATCACGTGATGCTTGCTTATCCCCCCGCCGATTACCAAAGCGCCGCTCTTCTTGGAGTCGAAGGTGATGTCTGCCAGCCTCTTCTCGTCCCCGATCACGTCCACGCGGAAGTCGCTCCGTCTGTTCGCGAAGAGCCAGATCTGCGAACCCACGGCGCCGTCCATCGGCCCAGGTACGAATATCGGGACATTCTTCTCACGGGCCGCGCGCAGGATCGAGTCCGTGGCCCCTATCTCCCCGAGCTCGGAGCAGAGCCGCTCCGTGGTCATGCTCCTCTCCCCGGCCTGGTACCTGCTCTCGAGCCACGGCTGGAGGCGCTTCTCGAGGGCGGGGCCGTACGTCTCCAGGGGGACGAGGACGTTCCCGAGCCTGTGGTACCCCTCCTTCTTCACCTTCAGGTCGTCCAGGTCGAAGCTCCCGTGGTAGTAGTCGCCCCAGCTCCGCGCGAGGTCGTGGTCGAGAGTCCCCGATGCGGTGACTATCACGTCGACCATCCCCTCCCGTATCATGTCGACTATAACACCCCTCACCCCGGTCGCGACGAGGGCCGCGGGGAACGAGAGGAACTTCGTGCAGGCACGGTCGTCGAGCATCTCGGTGTAGATCCGCGCCACCTCGGCTAGGTGCCTTCCCATGAAGCCGCCCCCGGCGTGCATCTGGTCCACGAGGGAGGCGACCTCCTTCGAGGGGTGGAGGCGGATGTCCTTGACCTTCTCTAGCAATCGCATTTTTTGGTCACGCCGTCGTCTTTTAAAACGGTTCGGGGACTTTAGTTTCACGCATCCCACCCCCCTCCACGACGGGCAGACGCGCCGGAGGGCCACGGGGTCGCACGCGGTGGCCTTTCGGTAGCCGGTCCAGGAGATACCCCGAGGCGCCCGGCTCCTCCTCATGCTTACTTCGGCTTGTTCTGTGGACGATGCAAGGTGCGCGCACTGCTCGGGGAGGATGGTGGACATCGGCGAGGAGGTCGTCTGCTCCTCCTGCGGGAGCGTCAGGCAAAAGGAGGTCACGGCGGATCCCGTCGGCGGCGCCGCGGCGAGGAGGGCGCACGCGGTGGACTACACGAGCCACTCGCTCGGGAGCTTCCTCGGGCCGATTGACTACGACCGCGACGAGGCGGCCTCCAAGGGGTTCTCGGGCGCCTCCTCCACCTTCAAGTATCTCAAGACGATCTCGGACTACTCGCAGGCGGACGAGGCGGGGGTCTATCCGTGCGCGAAGCTGATCGAGAGGATGTGCGAGAAGCTCTCGCTCCCCCCGAGGGTCATTGGGCAATCCATAGCCGTGGCCAAGGGGCTCCTCGCGATAAGGAAGCAGAGGACGGGGTACACGATAGCCGCGATCTCCGCCTTCTCGATGATAAGCGCCTGCAGGATCTGCGGTGTCCCGAGCGTCGGCGTGAGGGAGGTCGTCGCCGCCCACAGGGCGCTGGGGCACAACGTCCGGCCGTCCACGCTGATCAAGATGGGGTTCGACTCCCCGGTGAGGGCGAGCGCGATGAGGGCGGAGGAGCACCTCGGAAGGGTCGCGGCCCGCCTCTCAGAGGTCCTACCGCAGTTCGGCGCGCCCCCCGGCTACCAGTACAAGCTGCTCCATCTGGCGAGGAGGGCGCTCGCGATGCTGGATTCCTCGGTGAGGGGCGGGCACAGCCCCTGCGCCCTAGCAGCGACGAGCTTCTATGCGGCGGAGACGGCGGTCTCGGAGAGCGAGTCGAGGAAGAGGTTCTTCACTCAGAGGGACGTCGCCAACTGCGTCAGCGTGGCGGAGTACACGGTCAGGGAGCAGTTCTGCGAGCTCTTCAGGCCGAGGTGGGACGGGATCTGCGACGAGCTGAGGCCTATGCTGTCCCAGAGCCGCGGACCGTCCAGTCGAAGCTTCCCGTCGCTCCCGCAACTCCAGGCTCGACAAGTGTGATCCAATAGGTAGCCGAGCAGGCGGTGGCGCCAGACCCCCAGCCCGCGGTCAGCGCGAACCCCTGAGCGGAGGCCTCCTCGACGACCCCCGGCAACACCGCGTCGAATGCCGCCTGCTCGAGGGTGGCGTTGCAAGGCGAACGCGAGAGAGCCGATGCGAGAGCGCCGAGGGCAGAGGCGCAGAGCGAGGACGCGGAGTCGACCTCGATGGGGAGGTTGAGCGTGTGGGTCTCGCTCCTCACGAGCGAGGCTGATCCGCCTCCCCCGACCTCGCTGACGGTCAAGGCCTCCTGCAGGTTGAGGGCCCCCGGGACGGCCCCGGCGAAGGGGGCGACTATGGTCAGGTTCTCAGGGAGGGACGCGGCCGCCTGCGCCTCGCTGGCGGTTGCGTTCGCCGAGTACGCGATCCCAGAGTCCTCCCCCGAGACCGAACTCGACGCAGATATCGAGGCGACGTATTGCGGCAATCCGTCGCACTCCGCGGGGTTGGACGAGACATACCCCTGCACCTTCGCGAGGACCTGGAGCGAGACGCTCCCGGCAAGCGACCGCTCCAGCAGAAGCTCCCTGGACTCGAGGTGAGACGTCTGGGCGAGCGAGGCGAGGTTGTCCTGGGCCGACATCACCGTGGCGTCGGCGGCGACGAGGACGGTAAACAGGACGACCGACGCGAGGGTGGCGGCTACCGCCTTACGAGCCAAGCCTCTATCACCACTGTGCGGGAGGGGAGGTCGATCGTGAAGGACGAGGAGGCCAGGGGCGACGAGGGTGTGGCGGTGCCGCAGCCCTGGCCCTGCACGACCACATCGAGCGCAAGAGTAGCGTTGCTTGCATCCGCGGCGGATCCGCAGATCGCAGCCACGGACGAGGTCGAGAGGAACGGGAGCCCGACGTGCTCGACGTACGCTGAGATGGCGGAGTCGAGCGCCACCTGTGCTCCTGCTTCCACGGCGGCCTCGCGAGGCGCGACCGGGTTCATCAGGACGATGAGCGAGAGGCAGACGGCGGCGTAGCCGGACGCGACGGCGATGTCGATGAAGTGCATGCGCCCCTCCTAGCCGCCCAGCGCGATGTGCGACAGGACGACGGAGATCCCGACGAGGGCAGTCGTGGAGAGCATCACCAGGGCGATGCAGACCTCGACATAGTCCTCAACCATTCCGCGCCTGCGCAACTATGATCTCGCCTCCTTTGACAGCGAAGCTGTATGGCTCTCCCGGAGAGAGGGTCACGTGCGGGAGTGCCCACTTTACGTGTGCCGTTGCCGTCGAAGTTCCGAAGGACACCGCGATCGTCGTCCCCCCCAGCGCGACCGAGAGTTGGACGCCCGGATACCTCTCCAAGCTCGCGACCACCGTAGTCCCAGGAGACATAGAGTCTATCATCGCCTCGAGCCCCGAGGCCACCGCCTGGGCCGACCTCTCCTGCGAGGCGGAATAGACGAGGTAGGTCGGCCGCGCGAGGAGGACGGCGAGCCCGATTATCGAGACGAAATAGACGGACTCCGAGAGCTGCGAGGAGACGGCGACCGCGGGCAATTCAGCAGGCCACCCCGAGCTGAAGGGCGTCGGCGGGCGCGGAGAAGAACAGGGTGCAGGCGCCGTTCAGGCCCTGAAAGTCGAAGGAGCACGGGAACCCCACCTCGTACGCTCGGGAGGCCCCGTCGATCGATACCGAGAGCGAGCCCGCCGCGCAGGAGACCGAGGAGTCCTGAAGCGGTAGCGTGAGGGTGACGTTTCCCCCCTCGATGACCGCGATCCTCGCCGCGCCCGCCACCTGGTCAGACTTGGACATGGCGGCGACCCCGTTCAGCCCCGGCATCGCCCAGTCGACCAGCATCACGCTCGCGCCCGCTACGCCCGCGGAGATCCCGAAGACGATGACGTACTCGATCAGCTCTACCATTCGATATGCGGCGAAAGATGCGTTGGGGCGATTTAAGCGTCCACGCGCCTGGGCTCTTCCAACTCTTCGGCGCAGGGGCGGATTTATTCGATTTCGAAGATGTCTGGGAGTTGCTCGCGACAAAGTGCGTTGTTCAGTCATACTCGGGAGGGCTTGACGGTCTTCTTGCCGAGTGTCTCACCAACACTTACAATGCAATCAACTATGCCGAAGCGCACGGAATTGACAACCGCAGAGAGATGAAAGGAGTCTATCGAACATTCAAGGCAGACATTCCTTCATGCTACAAGCGCGCGTCCATAACGCGAGCATGCGCCGTTGTCATGAGCCGTAAGAAGACAAGGAGGCGCGGTGTCAAGGCTATCCGCTTCAAACCTCTAAGACCAATGATATGTGTCATCTCTGGCTTCTTTGTGACTATGAAGGGGAGGCTTTTCATCCCGTTGAGACGCGACAAGTATTTCGACGTCCAGCTCAATCAGCATACCCTGAGTGCGCTATCCGACGGGAAGGTCAGGAGCCTCACGATTACCCCTGACTCGCTCTCGTTCTGCTACTCCGAGGACATCGAACCGGCTCCGGTCAAGAGGGCATATGGAGTGGACCGGAACGAGAAGAACATCACATTCGGAGACAAAGAGAAGGTCGTTCGGGTCGACATGGCGAAGCTCGCCAAGATCAAGCAGACTACCAGAGAGATAGTGGGCTCGTTCAGGAGAAACGATGCAAGGATGCGAGGGAAGCTGGCCCGGAAATACTGGGGAAGGGGCAACCGCAGGAGCGACCAGATCCTCCATGCGGCTGCGAACTATATCGTTGGTACCGCCGCGAAGGACCGGGCCGCCCTCGCCCTGGAAGACCTGACAGGAATCAGGAAGATGTATCGAAAGGGAAACGGCCAAGGAGCGGGCTATCGGTTCAGGCTCAACTCGTGGCCTCACTGGAAAGCAAAGCAGATGATCGGATACAAGGCTGCTTGGAACGGGGTAAGCGTAATTGAGCTTACAAAGTCTGAGACCTACTGGTCCTCGTCGACGTGCTCGGCGTGCGGGGAGAGGCTCTGCAGTCCTGCAAGGGATGATGTCGCGCACGCGAGGATGCTCTGGTGCCAGAAATGTAATTCGTGGATGGACAGAGACGTGAATGCTGCCCTGAACATCTCCATGAGGGGGCGGTCAAGGTTTGATCGTTCCCATTCTTCTAGGTCGGAACGGGAGGAGAGCCGCTCACGACTAACCGTGGCCTCCCCTCCAATCGAGGAGAAAGGGCTGGCAGGTGAAGCCGTGAAGGGGAACGGGACGAGGAAGACCCCAATCCTCCGAGTCGATGCCAGCAAGTTGATTCGAAGGCGCGAGCCGGAGAGTTAGCAAAACCACGCGTTGGCGCTTTATTACCGGCTACACCTATCTCGTGGATGATTGGCCGGGTGGACAAGGTCTTCCTGCGCTTCGCGCGGAAGAAGGAAGTCGACGGCCCGCATCGCGGGCCGCTCCTGGTCGAGCTCCTTCAACCGTCCTCTGACTCGGAGCTCATCGAGTCGTACCCCAACGGGCTCTTCAGGTGCGACATAAGAAGGGGAGACGCGGGAGGCAAGGCGACCCTCTACGACGTGGTCCCTGTCGTCGGGGCGGAGAACCTCGCTCTGCTGAGGGCCGCCGTGGGGAGGATAAGCGAGAGGCTCTCCCCAGCGCAGGTCGAGCCCCTGACCTTCACGAGGCTGATCGAGGTCCTAGGCCAGATGGCCGCCCACGAGCTCTCGAGGATCCGCGACCTCGGGATGGTGAGGGAGCTCTCTCGCCTGGCCGCTTTCGAGGCGGTCGGGCTTCCCACGATATTCGCGCTCTCGAGGGACAGGGACGTCCAAGAGTTCTTCCTCGACTCTCCGAACTCTCCCGTCTATCTCGACCATGCGAAGCACGGCAGGTGCGAGACCCGCATCTATCTGTCAGAGAGGGAGAGGCGCGCCCTCGAGACGCACATGGACACGTTCAAGGGGTACACGCTCGACTACGCCAACCCGTCCCTCAAGAACGAGTTCGACGTGTTCGGCACGCGGCTCCGGATCTCCCTCGACCTTGACCCCCTCGCGGTCAGCGGCTTCTCCCTCGACGTCCGCAAGCTCACATCGAACGTTCTCACCCTGCGCGACCTTGTGGCGATGGACGTCCTCTCCGTCGAGGCCGCTGCGTTCCTTCTGGCATCCCTCGAGGCAGGCGTCAACGTGACGATAGTGGGCGAGACGGGCACGGGGAAGACCACGCTTCTCAACGCCCTCGACGAGGCGCTCGACCCGAGGCTCCGAAGGGTCTACATCGAGGACGCCGTCGAGACCAAGGACCTCCTGGAGCGCGGATATCACCAGATGAAGCTGCGGGTGGACCCCTTCGAGAGAGGTGGCGAGGCGCAGCGCACAAAGTCCGCCGAGATCACGAAGATACTTCACAGGTCGCCCGACCTGGTGATACTCGGCGAGATACAGTCCGAAGAGCACAGCAGGGCGTTCTTCCAGGCGCTCTCAGCCGGGGTGAGGGGGTTGCAGACGTTCCACTCGTCCTCCCCGGAGCAGGCGATCCGAAGGTGGCTCGAGCTTCACGGCATCTCGAGGGCGAACCTGCTCGACCTCGGGATCATCGTCCAGATGCTCAGGCCCCAGAGGCTCTCGTCCAGGAGGTGCGTCCAGAGCGTGTCGACGGTCTCGTGCCGCTCCGACCCGGTGGGCGGCGAAGGGCGCGAGCCGCAAGTCACGAGGATTTACGCCCGGGCGCCCGAAGGCCCGCTCCGAAGGATGGCGTCGTGGGAGGAGCTCGAGCTGCCGCTTCCGTCGGCTGCGATGGAGAGGTTCCTCGCGAGCCTGGAGAGTCAAATCGAGAAAGTTGGCGAGCCCCGCGGCGCGAGGGCCACGGCGGGTTGAAGGTCCGGTCGTGGGACCAGGTCGGTCTCGACCAGAGGAAGGCCTTCGCCTTCGCGCTCGGGACGGCCGCGTCGTTCTTCGTGCTCCTCGTCCTCGTCGGGGAACAGCTGAGCATCGGGTCGGTCTCCTTCGTCCTCGGCGCGATGGCTGCGGCGTGCGCGGGCTACCTGGTCTCCAGCGCACCACGGAGGATCGTGCGCGTGGCGGCGTTCCAGCAGACGCTGGAGGCCCCCTCGTTCGCAGCCTCATCGAACATCTATCTGAAGTCGACCTCCTCCCGAAGCAAGACGTTCCTTATGCTGAGAGCCGAGGAGCCGCGCCTTTGCTCCTTCCTGGCGGAGGTGAGGAGGCGGGTGCTTCTCGGCTACGACGCTTCTAGTGCGACTCTGGGCGCCAGGCCCGAGAGCCACGTCTTCTCGGAGTCTGTGAAGACGGTCATCGACTCCGTGGTGGGGGTAGACAGGGCGAGGGTCGAGGAGGGCGGCGACGAGCTGGATGGGATACTCAACTCGAGCGGGCTCGACGAAGAGACGAAGCTGCCGCTCTTCATCTCGGTCTGCTTCTTCCTCCCCATCATGCTGATGCTCTTCGCGGCGATGACCAAGGGGACCGGTCCGGCGATGATAAGTGCCCTGGTCGTCCTCGAGGTCATCGTCCTCGACCTGACGTTTGCGATCTCTGGGAGCTCCGTCGCGCGGGGAAGGGGCGATCCATGAGCGTTCCCAACGCCTCGCCGACGACCGCCCAGGAGCTGGAGGTGACGAGAAGGCTCCGGGCGGTGTTAAAGCGCTCTTCGAGAGGCCTCGGGCTAGCGGCCGCGTTCGTCGGCGTCTTCTCGGGCTCGAAGGACGGCGCCGAGCGGGAAGCAGTGAAGAGGATTCTGCTTGGGGCTCCGGTCGAGGGGGCGTTCGCGGGCCTCGTGAAGGACTCAGGGTCCTCGGGCGAGCTCTTGCGGTTCATCGCGACGCTCGCGAAGATCAGTTCCTCGGAGGCGAGCAGAGGCGCGGAGAGGCTCTCCTCGATGTTCGACAGGTGGACCCTCGTAAAGGAGAAGCGCGCCATGGAGAAGAAGGTGATGGCGTTCAGGGGTCTTATCGTCTCCGTGGTCGCAGGGGTGGTCGTCGGCATGCTTTCGACCCTCGCTCCCGTCATCTCGGGCTTCCAGATAACGCTCGGGACGGCGCCCAAGGCGGCGCCAGGCTTCTCCCCGTACGAGGGGGTGGTGTTCCTGCTGCCCAGCGCGCTTTGCCTCGGTCTCTTTCTCTCTCCCCAGCGGCCCTACCTCAACGTGGCGGTCTCCCTCGTCGCCTTCGCCGGCGTCGTGTACTTCCTGGGGCCTCTCGCCTCGTTCAGCCTGGGGCCCTGAGTCGCCGTGGGAGGTTAAATAATCGCAGAGCATACTGTAGAGATGATTCTCGAAAGGATAGCTCCAAGGTTGAGGAGGAACAGGAGGGCGGCACAGCTGATCGAAGAGGCGCTCCTCCTCTCGGTGGCGTTGGTGGCTCTGTCGCTGCTGGTCGGGGGAGTGGACTCCATACTGAAGCAGGCGGGTAGCCTCACCTCCAACATCTGGACGTCCATCTCCTCCAGCCTGAACAGCCTCTTCAGCTCGGCCTTCCACTGGTGAGGCGAGGGACAGTGGTCGTCGAGGAGGAAACCCTCCCAGGCGTAGGACGCGGCGCAGGGAACCTCTTCTCCCGCTTCAAGTGGAGGATGACCAGCAGCGTCCCGATAGGGCTCGACTCGGTCTCCGTCGTCGAGGGGAGATACCTCGTCACGACCAGGTCGAACAACGTCAGGCTCTTCTCGCTGCTGCGCGTTCACCTCTCGGACTCGGTCGAGGAGCCGAAGCTGGACTACTCCGCGGCGGTGAGGGTCACGCTCCAGCACCAGCGGATGAAGGGCCTCCTCGACGGGCTGCACAGGGCCAAGATACCCTTCCTGTATACCATGATGGTGAAGCCGTCCAACCAAGACGAGGACGAGGAGAACCAGATATTCGAGTTCGACCTGGTGGTGGGGACGTGGGTCGACGGGCGAGGGAAGGAGCTGCAGGAGGCGCGGGCCGAGTGCGAGCAGAACGCCTCCACGCTCGCGGCCACCCTGTCGGTCGGGCTCCCCAACTCCTCGGTCAGGCGCCTGACGAGGAACGAGCTCGCGGGCTTCGCGCAAGCGCTCCTCCTCCCCGCGGAACCGCGGCTCCGTCAGGTCGCTGACTCCGCGACGCTGAGCACCCTCGAGTCCTTCGAGGGGCATGGCCCCAGCGTGGCCCTGGCGAGCGTCGCTCCCGACTTTTACATCCCCAACTCGAAGGAATCGGGGGAGCGAGGCGAGGGGATCGCGCTCGGGCGCGTGAAGGCGCGCGGCGGGACCTCGCACGAGTTCAGGCTCCAGCTCGACGACCTGAAGAGGCACGTCACCCTCATGGGGATGACCGGTTCGGGCAAGTCGACCACGGCGGGCGTGATAGTGCGCCAGGTCGCGGCGATGGGCCTGCCGGTGATGATCCTGGACTGGCACGACGAACATGCCGAGCTGGTGAAGTCGGTGGGAGGCCAGGTCGTCTCCCCCGGGAAGGACGACTTTGCCATAAACCCCATGGACGCGGGGCCCGCTGCAGAGCCAGCGGAGCACATAGAGATGGTCACGGACATCTTCTCGGACACGTATCACTTCACCCATCCGCAGGCATACATGTTCAGGAACGCGCTCCAGCGCTGCCTCTCGGAGGCGGCCGACAGAGAGGTCCCGACGCTCGCCTCCCTCGTGAGCACGATAGAGAGCTACCCCCTCAGGTCGGCGTACGACAACGAGACCAAGGTCGCGCTCCTCAGGAGGCTCGTGCCCCTCACGCAGGGGCATGTGGGCAAGGCCTTCAACTCGCCCTCGAGCCACACCGTCGACGAGCTGCTGGACAAGGTCCTCTGCGTCGAGTTGGGGACGATCAGGGACACCCAGTCGAGGGGCATCTTCGCGGACATACTAATGAAGCTGATCTACGAGGCGAGGGTGTCCAGGAGGAGCAGGATCGAGCACCTCCTAATGATAGAGGAGGCGAGGAACATCGCGCCGGTCAGGAGGGACGAGGACCCGCCGAGCGTGGGGGAGAGGATGATATCGGAGCTGAGGAAGTTCGGAGAGTCGATGCTCTTCATCGCGCAGTTCCCGAGCCAGGTGGCCTCTGAGGTCGTGAAGAACTCTGGCGTGAGGATAATCCACAGGGTCGCGTGGGCAGAGGACCTCAGGCTGGTGCGCGACTCGCTCAACCTGACGCCAGAACAGCTGGCGTACGTTTCGAGTCTCGGAGTCGGGGAGGCAGTCGTGAGCCTGACGAGGCTCCAGAAACCCCTCTTGGTTCAGGTCGAGGCGGGAAGCTCCGTTCTGCCCGTGAGGAGGGACATCCGCCTGGCAGAGGAACCATAGCTCTCGGTCCAGTCGATCCATCTAGCAGGTCGGCGCCTCCTCCCCATCAGCAACACGGCCGGGCGGTCATATTGGCGGAAAGGGACGTGCTTTCAGCAGCAGAGGCCCCCAGCCCGTTTCCACGATGGTCCTAGGTTCAAATTCGACGGTTTTTAGACCCAAAATCGGTACAAATCCGCTAAATCAGTATTGATTGGAGCGACGTCACTCTTACTCATTTGGGCGGACGGCTGACGATAGATAGCCGATTGGCGCTTTCTTTCAGTAAGACTCTAGCCTCTTTGGGCATCTTTCTCATGTCCTGGCTGTTGAGTTTGCCAAGAGCGATTATCTCGAAACCAACTATCTCCCCGCGACGGTTACGCTTACTGACGAGATTGTCGGTGATTGGTTCAGACTCAGTTTCGCTTGACGGATCACCGAGCCAGATGTCAAGAGTGTCGGTGCCTGGATTATAGTAGAGCGAATTTACTGTTTCTGTTTCCATATCGAATCACCGATCATCCTTCTGGTCAAGTAGGCCGTAATTACGAAGCCATCCCCATTTAAGAACTTAACCACAGTGCAGACAAGAAGCTTTGCCTCAAATCTGCCATAGTGGAGGTGGACGCTCTGATCTCTCCTGCTCCTCCTGACCTCGATTGGCTCGGTCAGCGAACTCTGGACGAGCTGCTCCAGTCCGCGCACGGAAGGATGCTTGACGTTTACGATATAATCCCAATAAGATTTGTTGATTCTGGTGTGGACCCTCCATTTTGAGAGCGCCTTTCGGCTCTCAAGCCACATAGGTCCGGTCGTCTGCCCTTCACGCGGCATTTAACAGCTTCTCCTTTTGTTCATCGCGATCCGCATCGGCGTACCAG
>Ga0307373_10008314_pt1 | contig 15854 bp, 18 predicted proteins | sample OX2MG_FD_202534 | JGI IMG/M metagenome (GOLD analysis project Ga0307373, IMG submission 202534) | Soil microbial communities from Risofladan, Vaasa, Finland - OX-2 | ecosystem: Environmental > Terrestrial > Soil > Coastal area > Acid sulfate soil | place: Finland: Risofladan, Vaasa | collected... | reverse complement strand
AGATGGCGCCCGCCTGGTTGGTTGCGTCCATGTCCCTCGGGGTGTCCCCCACCACCATGACCTCGTCTTTGGCCAGCCCGCGCCCGTGCAGCCGGGCGGCCTTGCCAATGGCCATCCGGGTGAGCTCGGTGCGGTCTGGGGAGTCGGATCCATAGGCCCCGAAGATGAAGAACCGGTTGAGGTTGCCGGGCATCATCTTGGTCCTGGCGGCGCCCTCCATGGCACCGGACACGACACCGAGGATCACTCCGGCGTCAACCAGTCGGGAGAGCGTCTCCACGACCCCATCAAAGACTCGGTACTGCTCGGAGTGCCAGATGTCCTCGGCCAAGTGGAGCAGGTACTCGGAGTAGATGCGGACCATCTCACTGGGGCGGGGCTTGCGCCCCAGCACCGCCTCGAAGGTCTCGGTGCCTACCTCGGGGTCGGTCTCCCCGGCTGAGGTGTGCTTGCCGATGTCCGCCTTGACGCCGTAGAGCTTGTCAAATGCGTAGGCCCAGCTCCGGGCCCCCGAACCACCGGTGTGAACCAGCGTCTCGTCGATGTCGAAGAGCACCGCCACCGGTTTGGTCATTTGGACTCGCCTCCTGGGACGCCTAGCCACTCCCCCCTCACCTGTCGGCCGCCTTCTCATCATGGCCACCGAACTGCTTGCGCATGGCCGAGAGGGTCTTGTTAGCGAACTCGTCGAGTCCGCGTGAGGAGAAGCGGGAATACAGGGCGGCGGTCAGCACCGGGGCCGGGACTCCCTCGTCGATGGCCGCGACCGAGGTCCAGCGGCCCTCCCCCGAATCCGACACCTTCCCCTTGAATCCGGACAGGTCCGGTGACTCCTGGAGGGCTATCGCGGTCAGGTCGAGCAGCCAGGATTCCACCACGCTGCCACGCCGCCACAGCTCAGCCACCGCCGTGGTATCGATGTCGAAGCGATAGAACTCAGGCTGCTCCATGGGAGCGGTCTCGGCGTCAGACGCCTGCTGGCGGGCACCAGCGTTGGCATTGTGGAGGATGTTCAACCCCTCAGCCAGGGCCGCCATCATGCCGTACTCGATCCCGTTGTGGACCATCTTGACGAAGTGACCGGCTCCGTTGGGACCGCAGTGCAGATAGCCCTGCTCACACGGGCCCGGTTTTCCCTTCCGCCCGGGTGAGCGCGGAGCCGCACCCACGCCCGGGGCCAGCGACGCGAAGATGGGCTGGAGCTGCGCGAAGGCTTGGTCTTGACCCCCGATCATCAGGCAGTAGCCGCGATCCAGCCCGAAGACCCCCCCGCTGGTGCCGCAGTCGACCAGCCGGATCCCCCTCTCGGCCAGCTTGGCGGCCCTGCGGATGTCGTCGCGGTAGTAAGAGTTGCCGCCGTCCACGATGATGTCGCCCTTCTCCATCCGGCTGGTCAGCTCGGCGATGGTGGAGTCGGTGATGCCTCCCGCCGGCACCATCACCCAGGCGGCCCGGGGCCGGGTAAGTTTGGCGACGAAATCGTCCAGGGAAGCGGCTCCGGTCGCCCCCTCTGCCTCCAGCTCATTGACGGCGGCTGGGTTGACGTCGAAGACGACGCACCGGTGCCCGTCCCGCATCAGCCGGCGGACCAGATTGGCTCCCATCCGCCCCAGACCCACCATGCCGAGCTGCATCGGCTCACTGCTAGCCATGCCTTCCTCCTTGATGATCACCGCAGCTGCGGACTTCAGATGTCCCCATCACCACCGGCCGATCCCAGCCAAGGCTGCTGCCAGGCGGGATGCCCTGCGACCAGCAATTTGGCCTGAGTGGGCCCCCATGATCCCTTGGCGTACCGCCGCAGCGGGGGCGGGTCGTTCAGCAGTGGCTGGACAATCCTCCAAGTCTCCTCCACGCTGTCCTCCCTGGTGAAGAGGCGGTGGTCACCTCGCAGGGCATTGTCGAGCAGGCGCTCGTAGGGGCTCAGTGGCTGAGCCAGGTCCTTGGCGAAGGAGAGGTCAAGATCGACCGACTGCGAGATCCGGCGGCCGCTGCCCTGAGAGGTGAGGCTCAGCCGCAGCCCCGGGTCAGGGTCAATCCGCAGCACCACCTGGTTGGCCTCGGTCTGGGACGCCCGGCCCAGGAAGGCCAGCCGCGGTGGGTGCCGGAACACCAGCCGGACCTCGGTGACCCGCTCCGCCATCGCCTTGCCGGCCCGTAGGAAGAATGGCACCCCGACCCAACGCCAGTTGTTGACGGCCAAGCGAAGGGCGACATAGGTCTCGGTCTGAGAACCCTTGGCCACCCCGGCCACCTGGCGGTAGCCCTGGTACTGACCGCGCACGCAGTGAGCGGGATCGGCGTCGGGAATGGCCTGGAAGACCTCAACCTTCTTGTCGCGCAAGGCGTCCGCGTCGGACCCGGACGGCGGTTCCATCGCGATCAGGGCCAGCACTTGGAGGAGGTGATTCTGGACCACGTCTCGAAGCGCTCCGACGGCGTCGTAGAAAGCGCCCCTGTCTGCGACCCCGAAGTCTTCAGCCAGGGTGATCTGGACGCTGGCCACATGGTCGCGATTCCACACCGGCTCTAGGATGTCGTTGGCGAAGCGCAGAAACTGGATGTCCATCACCGGCTCCTTGCCAAGGAAGTGATCGACGCGCAGGATCTGGTCCTCGTTGAGCAGAGAATGCAGCTCCGAGTTGAGAGCCCGGGCCGACGCCAGGTCGTGGCCGAAGGGCTTCTCGACGGCCACCAGGGCCCCTTTGGTCAGCCCGGCATCGGCCAGCGACTCAACTATCGGAGCGAACAGCGAGGGAGGCGTCTCCAAATAGAACAGCGGGCGCGCGACGCCTCGCAGCCTCCGGGCCAGGCGCTGGTAGGTGGATGGATCGCCGAAGTCGCCGGGCACATACGAGAGCCGCTTGACGAATCGGGACAACAAGGGCGGGGAGAGCTTCTGCCCAGTCGACTGAAGCGCCTGCCGCGCATGCTCCCTCAGTGCTTGCTCAGACCAATGGTCCTTGGCCACCCCGATCACCGGGCAGTCGAGTCGTCCCCGCTCCTCCAACTGATAGAGGGCCTGGAAGGTCATCTTGCGCGCCAGATCCCCAGTGATTCCGAAGATCACCAGCGCCCCCACCGGCGCAGGGCTCAATTTGGGCACCTTCGCCTCCAATCCATTAGGCCTCGCCCGATCGTCGAGCTGAGGATTTCGATGCCCAAGGCGAACCTGGCTTGCCCCAGCTCGGGTGCTCGAACGATAACGGCTCGATCTCGAACAGCGCCGGCAAGACCTTTGAGAGGCCCCTTCACCGCTTTAAGAACCACCGGTGCGAAGACTATGGCTCTGGAACGAGTCCTAGGTTTCGTCGACCCCTCTGATCGGATCTATGGGTTCAGTTTCGGTGCCGGCGGTGGCTGCCTCCCGGAGACGGTGACGGTGTCGAGGCCTCCCGACGTCCGGGCATTGTTGGAGTGAGCGGCGATAGGTCAAGGGGATCGTTGCAGCCAGCCTGATCACCACGGTCCCGCCTCGTGAAACGTCCCGACCGGAAGCTTATCGTGGTCAGATGGCGACTCTGGAGGCACGCGTGATCGGGACCGAGCGCTGATGCCAAGCCTGATGTGCGGACTGTCCGTTAATCCAGGGGCGCGCTCGCTCACGCGGTTTCCGGCCTGCCCGAGCCGGCTTGGCACCGGCCCCCTGTAGGCCGTGGCCCTCCCACCCTCCGGCCAGCAGTTCGAGATCAGCTGGGGCGATCAGCGGGCCACCATCGTGGAGGTGGGTGGTGGCATTCGCGAGTACTTTGCGGGCGACCGCCCAGTCCTCGACCCCTATCCGATCGACGCCCTGTGTGACGGGGCCCATGGAGCGCCGCTGATCCCCTGGCCCAACCGCCTGGCCGACGGCCGCTACCGCTTCGACGGGGTTGATTACCAGGTGGCCCTCACCGAGCCGGAGAAGCACAACGCCATCCACGGCCTGCTCCGCTGGCGGCCCTGGTCGGTGCTGGCCCGAGAGCAGTCTCGGGTCACCATGGGCAACCGTCTCTTCCCTCTCCAGGGTTACCCGTTCCGGCTCGATGTCCAGGTCGAGTACGTCCTTAGCCAGGCTGGTCTTCGGGTGGCGACGACCGCCACCAACCTCGGAGGCGAGAACTGTCCCTACGGAGCCGGCCAGCACCCCTATCTTTCCCCGGGGAGTGGGCTGCTCGACGAGTGCACCTTGGTGCTGGAGGCCGAAACCAGGATCGTCACCGACGATGAGCGCCAGCTTCCGGTCGGGACCGAGTCCGTCTGGAACACACCCTACGACTTCCGGAGGGGCAGATCCCTGGGCGGCCTCAAGGTTGACTTTGCCTTTACCGGCTTGGCCCGGGACCGGGGCGGTAGGGCCTGGGCCCGCCTAATGGGGAGCGATGGGCGCCGGGCCGAACTCTGGGTGGATGGCAGCTACCCGATCGTCGAGATCTACACCGGCGACACCCTGGCCCCCCACCGTCGGCGCCGAGGGCTGGGCACCGAGCCCATGACCTGTCCCCCCAACTCCTTCCGGACCGGCGACGGTTTGATTCACCTGGAGCCCGGTCAGGCGGTGACAACCACCTGGGGGGCGCGCCTCACCTGAGCGGCTTGGGGCGACGAGCGGCCCTAACGTGCGAGCACTTTTGCGATCTGCTCGATAGATGGCGCTCCCTCGGAGCCACGGTCGTTTGACACGTCCAGCCTGAAAGTCCGGTAGGGAGGAAGGCTTCTGCAAACGGGTCGGGACCTTCGATCAGGATTGTGGGCGAACCCTTGAACTGGCGTAGTTGAGCCTCTGCTGAGCTCGAGACGTCTTCCTAGCTGACCTGGATATCCGTTCTCCCAGACCGGTCGATCGCCCGCCGGTGTCGGTCGCGGGCCAGTCGCCGGTGAGGGCAACTGTCCAAGAGCAGGAGAGCGACTTCCATATCCGATGCCTGGGATGGGTTCAGGCGATGGAACGACGGAGGCGCCCCCTTCGGCGGCGTCTGGCGGCCAGGAACCCCGTTGATGAGCCTGGGCTTCTGGTAGGGCGGATGGCCCATGGCCGAGGCCCAAGGCGGCACCGGAGCGCACACGATCCAATTGCCCACACCGGTGCCCATTACCAACTCCCAATTGTTACGTTCCGGGCAACCGAGCTGGACCCGCCCAACCGAAGAAGATGTCCGTGGCCACTGATTTAGGGAACAAGATCCGGGCCGCGATCACAGCCTGGCAGCTCGGGGATGTATCAGCCTTAGAGCCTCTTCTTGACCCTCATGTCGAGCTGCTTTGGTGGGAGCCGGGCGGTTGGGACTGTCACGGCAGGGCCGCTGTCCTCGCTCTGCTACGCCAGCGTGTGGCTGAAGGGAGAGGCCGCGGGGAGGTCGAGATCGTCCACCTACACGACGACACCCTCATCGTCTCACTGCCACCGACCCACGCCGACGGCTCAGGCGGAGTTAGAGCGGCTACTGTGGTCACCTTCCGTGGCGACTTGGTCACCAGGATGCGCCAAAACCGGACCCGAGAAGAGGCGATCACGGCGGTCGAGACAGGTCGCTAAGCGGGTCAGGGAGTCAACGCCGCCCGCCGCCAGCTCCACGATGGGTGCGCAAGTTGAGATCGGGTCCGAGGCGGTAGGTCTCCTCGTCCGGGCCCTCGGCCCGCGCTCCTCGTCCCAGGTCCGTGACCGGCCGCTCCCTCGGAGCGCCTTGCAGCCACCTGGGTCAGAAGTAGTGGCGCCGGCCTCCGACTGCGTGACCAACGCTGCCCAGGATCCAGAGAGCGAGCCCGATCAAGAGCAGGATCACCCCGACTGTCCACAGGATGGCGATACCCGTGACGAACCCGATGATCAGCAGAATTACCCCAAGGACGATCATGCCGTGCCCTCCTAGTGGTCGACCCGTCAATTCCGCGCCCAGCTTCGGGCGTCCTGGTCGACCGCTCCTGACGCCGTGTCTACCTGTGATAGCGGCCAAACCGTCCATTCGTTTCACGGCGGTGGAATTGGGGGTCCAGTCAGCCCGATCCGGTTCTGGGCCAACTGCCCGCTTATGGAGCCGAGACCGTTGCCTTGGACCACAACTCCGGCGGTAGACGTTCGGGCATCTCCGCCGCCCAAGCCGGTCTAAAGAACGACTCGGTGGTCCCAAACGCTAAGGACATCACCACCAACTCCCACAGCTGGATCCCGCCAGCCGGCACCAACATGGCACGAGCGACCCCAACCAGGCCCCTCGATCGGTCGGATCCTAGCATCGCCAGCCGGCGACGCATCGGGTCGACCTCCAGGCCCCCCAACCAAGGCCAAGACCACCCAGGGCACTGCGAGGGCGGCCAGAATGTAGGTTCTGCCCTCCGGTCAGTTGTCGATGCGCAACGCCTCCAGGGCCAAAGCGACCGAGAAGATCCCGTCGACTACGGAGGAAATTCCCTGAACCGAGCGGAGTAGGGCGAAGTCACGCACTAAGAGCGGCATGAAGGCACCGTGTCTTCCCGTCGCTGCGCCCAAGACTTACTCCCTGGACCGGCGACCGCTCCAACCCGAGCCGACGAAAACCAAAAGTAGCCGCCTAGTGGCAGACGGAACCCGAGGGCCCTGTGGTCACTCTGGCCAGCCTGCTCACTGAGCAGGTCCAGAAGGAGGGCCAACGCCGGGCGAAGAATGACGCCGCCGCTGCCGAGGCGGCATACCGTGCCCCGCTGGTGTCTGCGAATCGCATATGCGACCACAACATCGGCGACCTCTGCGATGCCCTCGATGACGAGGAGGCATCAGCAGTGCTCAAGGCAGCATGGGATCGTATGACTTCCGGTCTTGGCGATTGGGTTCTTCCGCGAGCCACCTCCCGACCGCGTTGAATGTCAGGTCTGTCGAGGACCGTTGGTGTCAGTTGCCGAGGCTATGCAGATTGATAGCATGGAGCCGTTTCTTGCGCAATTGCGCCAGCGCCTAAGTTCACACCTACGCTTGGTATGCCATGTGGCTTGGGTGGCCATCCGTTACTGAGGCGGAAACGGATGCTGTTACTGTTGCGCTCGGCGAGCCTCGTCCGACAGGTCGGCGAGTAGGTCGGCGTCCAGACGAACGTTTGTGGACTTCTTACGGTTGGATCGAGTCCGCGGGGGTCCGTCGCCAGACTTTCCCTATCGATAAGCTAACGACGAGTACGACGATGCTGACTACGACGGCAAATCGCACCACCGGCTGCTGTAGCCATGTAGTGACATATCCCACCACGGGTACCCGTGCTCTTTTGTACCACACGACTTTGCCCTCGACATGTGAATGCCATTGGTCGTTGGCATTGTTGGCATCCCCTCTGGTTACAATGACCACCGCGCCGTTGCTGCGGTCGATCGACACCACCCGATGAATCACCGTGACCTTGGGTTCGTCTGGCGGATGGAAGGCGACGATCTGGCCAACCTGGAGATTGGCGACGGGCTCGGAGAACAGGACGGCCACATCGCCCGGGTTAAGCACCGGTTGCATAGACCCCGTGTCGATAGTGGCAAACCGCCAGACTCCACCCAATACTCCGCCCGCGCCTACCAGCACAAGAAGAACGACAGCCGCAAGGAGCGCCGTCGGCATGGCCTCTAGGAATCGGCGCCGGCGGCCTGGGGGCGTTGTCTCAGCCGGTGTCGTTGGTAGGTGGTTGCCAGACAAAGCCTCCGCGTCCGTCACTGGCTCGAGCATCCCTTACTGCCACCCGCCCGGGTTCCATCCATATACGTAGGTGACCGACCCGCTCAGGGCACTCCGCCACCCCCCGTGTCCAGCCTGGAGCTTGTAGGAATACTGGCTGGGAGTCGCCACGATGGCTGACACTGCGGCGACGCCCGTCGCGAAGGTTGACGTGACGGTGTTCGTCGTGGTCGAGGCCGCCGAGATGGTGTGGCTGTAGTAGTTGGCGCTGTAGACGGTGGTGCTGTCGGGAGTCACCGTCATGGCGAAAGGGTCACCAGTGCCGCCACCTCCACCGTCCGCATACGTAGCGTTCTGCGCGTCGGTCGCGACGGAGTACACGTACATCACGTTGTAGTGATAGTCATCGACGTAAATCTGACAGCCGTTAGGGCTCATCGCAATTGCGTTTGGCCATCTCGTCCCTCCACCGACGTTGATGGTGGTGGTGATGGTGTCGGCGGGGATGGCTATGTCGACGACAGTCCCGGCGGTAAAGGTTGCCACGTACAACTTGGTACCGTTGGGCGTAATCGAGAGAATATTGGGATCGCCACCGTTGACCAGAGAGTGCGTGGTCGCCGTGTATCCGTTGTTGGGCTGAATCCAGTCATCGACCATGCTGCCGACGGTGACCGTTGCGATCACGGTATCGCTCGCGGTCGCGATGTCCACGATTTTCCCGTTCGCCTGGTCGGCAACGTAGACATGAGCCGAGTTGGGCGTGACGGCAAGGGCCGAGGGGATACCGGCGCCAGGGATGGTGACTGTCGCGGTCACCGTATTGGATGAGGTCGTGATCACGGAAACGCTCGACGAGTGGTAGTTCGCCACGTATACCTTGTTGCCGTCTGGTGTGACGACGATCGCGGTCGGATCTCCTTGCGAGCCGACGGCAATCGCAGTGCCGAGTGCCCCCGACGAAATGGTCAAGGGGTACACGTCGGAGTTCGCTCCGTCGACGATGTACGCAGTCAGGCCGTCCGGGGTCACGGCGACCGCATCGGGGCGGGACATCGTGACGCCGATAGTGGGGATGGTCACCGTGCGGGCGACCGTGTTGGAGCTGACCGTGATGATCTGAACCTGGTGCGAGGCTCCTTCCGCGGCAATTGCGCTGTACCCGTCTGGAGTCACCGCGAGGGCGTTGGGTTCCCATCCCACCTGGCCGGCGGCGATCGACGTCACTGCATTGGTCGAACTGTTGACCGACTGAACGGTGGCGTCGATTGAGACGACCAGGCTACCGGCAGGATCGCCGTTTCCGGCACCGATGACCTTGGGTGCGACAGCACCGGTGGGATTGACGTCGGTGAAGGCCACAGCCGGCGGCTGTCCGCTGGTCGTCCCCACTGAGGCGTAGACGCCGGCCGGAGTGGGCGATCGCAGAACGGCGTAGTTGTCGACGAGGTAGTTGGCGTTTGCGTCGCGTGTCGCCGACCCGGTCCAACCCAGCGATACGCTGGTCTCGGCGTTCCCCCCGTTGCATCCCCCACTGGCGGCGGCCAGACCGGTGGGTGTCGTTAAGGTGGCGGAGGTCAGGGCCTCAGGGCCGGCGGTGGGAGCGTTGATGAAGGTCGCCAGTGCCGGTGTGACCACCTGGAGCCCCACCCCCACAAGAACGGCCAGGCTGAGCTTGAGGCAGCGATTTCCCATCGGTCGACCCTGAGGTCCGCATCGAGCGCTCTGGTCTGGCCGATATTGGCCCATAACCGTGTCCCACTCCCGGACAGTTCGTGGGGCCGGCTTGCGCCGGCCCCACACGAAGCGTCCCTTGAAGACGAGTTCTCCCTTATTGGGCGATGGCGTTGCGCTGGGTCGCCTGGAAGGTGTAGGTCAGCGTCGATGCGCAACCCTCCAGATTTTCCGTCGCGGCGGTGCCACCGGCGGCACCCGAGCATGCTGCATGCAAGCCGAGATCACCAGGCGCTCCCGCCGGGAGTGTGATCGTCCACACAAGGTAGTCCTGGCCACCGGTTGCCAAGGAGTTCAGAGGTGTCAGAGTGCCCGGGGTGGTCTCGAGGGAGCTGACCGAGGCTGAGGCCGCCCCATTGATCAAGACCACTGTGGTCGCGCCACCGCAGACATAGGTGAACGCTGGCGGCGGCGAGCCCACCACCGTACGGGTCCAGGGAGCGGAACACGCCTGCACGCTTACCTGCAGACCATTGGTGCCGTCAGTATCCATCAGGCTTGACGGCGAAGCCGAGAACGCCAACGTGATCTTCTGGTCTGCCAGCGTGGCGCCTGTCGAATTCAGATCGACCTCACGAGCAATGGTGTCGCCGGCCGCGATATTGGTCGCGCCGGTCGCAGCGTCGTTCTTAGGCCCGGTGGCGAGCTTCACCGTGCCCGACGTGATCGCTTGCGGACCCGCGTTGTTGCTATTGGTAAAGGTGGCGAACGCCCCGCCGACGATCGCCCCGCCTGCGCCAAGGAGAAGGGCGATGGAGAGGCCAATCTTGCGCTTCGACCTCGACTCCGACTTTCGTTGAGGTGCGGTTCGTTCCGCCATTTGATCGTGACTCCGGGGTGTGGACTGATGCAGACGCACCAGATGGACCAGTAAATTCAAAGCGGGACGCTACCACGGGACCTCGGGGATAGCTATGGATCGGTGTAGCGAAGTCGTCGCAATATGCAGATGCCAGTGTGATGTCAGGCTGACGGTATCGTAGTTGGAGGTTCGTCAGTGCGGTTTTCGCGGCGACGCCAACGCCCTCTTACGGTCTGGAACGGATCATCACGTCCGTCTACTCGGCGCTGCGCGAATGGCTCAAGGCTGAGGCTCGCTACCGACGGATCCCCCTCTCCTTCGTCATTCGGGAGGCCCTCGAGGAGAAGATGCCCCGCAACAACGAGCCATAGAGCCAGGAGTGATAGCAGGGTTGGGTAGACCTCTCGCGGCGCACGTCGATATCCTTGATCTCGGCGCTTGCCGCCGGGCGGCTCGCTTCCCCAGCCGCTCCCGGGACGATAGCCGTCGGCCGACGAGTTGGCGCCGCTGACGGGCTCCAGCTCAACGGGCAGACCGGCTGGCCCGGCTGGGGGGCCGCCGCCCGTGGGCAGCCCTGGCCGGCGCCGGTCCCGTCATGTCCGGCCGCCGGTGCCCCGGCCTTGGCGGCTCCCGACCCGCTGTCCCGCCCGAGCTCCAGGCCCCGGTCCGGAAGGAAGTGCTTGTGGACGACCTCAGGCGGAGACGGTGGTCGGCGCCCGGACCTTTTGGGGCAGCTCCGACTCCTTTGGGCCGCTCTAGCGGCTGGCACCCTCCAGGACCACTCCCGACGTGAGCGTGAGCGCCGGCTCTTCGGGGAGGGCCAAGACGCCGAGTATGTCAGTCGTGAGCTCCAATCTCGGGCCGCTATCGAACCCCTCCGGCCGCGACCTGGAGATGGGAGCAGACGCGCCGCCAGTTGACCTCGGAGCCACCCCGGGGCCGGGCTGGCTTGGCTCGATGCGGCGCCAGGCGCCAGCGGCGCTGGGGATACCGGCCTACCGCCGCTACCTTTTCGGCAGCTCTCCACTCTCACTGGGTGCGTGGATGCAGTTGGTGGCCCTCGGCTATTTGACTCTCCGGGTCACCGGATCGCCCGCAGCAGTGGGTTTGGTTGGCGCCGCCGATGGGATCCCCGCAATCGCACTCTCCCTACCGGCGGGAGCCCTGGCCGATCGGCTCTCGCGCCGACGGATTTTGATCGGCACCACGACCGCCATGAGCCTCACCGCCCTTCTGCTGGCTCTCGCTGCGTTACTGCACCGGGTCGAGCTGCCGGTTCTGGTCGGAGCCGCCATTTGTTTCGGGGCGGCCGACGCCTTCGACCAGCCAACCCGGCAGGCGCTGGTGGCCGATCTCGTGCCTGCGCCAGGTCTGGTGGGGGCGGCCGCACTAACCAGCAGCGTGGGCAGCGTGAGCCGGATCGTGGGACCGGCCGTGGCCGGCGTGCTGCTCGGCTTCTGGGGAGCGGCCAGCTGCTTTCTGGCCATGGGCGTCAGTGGCCTTCCCTTCCTCTGGATCCTGGCCCGGGGCGGCTGGGCCGACTCCCGCCACCAAACCGCTGGGGGAAAGTTCCGTCCCCTAGCTCAGATGCTGGAGGGACTGCGCTTCGCCGCCCGCCATCCCACTATCCGGGCGATCTTGATCGCCAGCTTGGTGCTCGGGCTGCTGGGCGTTGGCTACATGCCCTTTCTACCCGTATTCGCTCATGAACAGCTCCACGGCGGGGGCCAGGTGCTGGGCTTGATGTATAGCCTGGGCGGGATCGGAGCCCTGGTCGGAGGCGTCCTACTTAGCGTCACGAGCCGGCGCCTGCACCCAGGCTTGATGCTGGCGGCCGCCGCACCGGTATACGCCGGGTCTCTATTCGGTTTGACTCGGGCCAGCCAGCTGCTTCTCGCGGTGCCATGCCTGATCGGAATAAGCCTGGGATTCGTGGCCGCCAACACCGCAATGCTGGCGACCCTCCAAACTTTGACGCCCGGACATATGCGGGGTCGAGTTCTCTCCCTCTACACTCTCGCCTTCTCCGGGGCCGGGCCCCTGGGGACGCTCCTTTATGCTGGCCTGAGCCGGGCGATTCCGCTTTTCCAGGCGATCGGAGTGGGCGCCATTGTCGTGGGCGCTGCTCTGCTCTGGTCCTCCACCCGACTTGGAATCAGCTCTGGGCGCTGAGCTAGCCGAGTCGGTGGCCACTGGAGATCGAGCTCCCGTACGTTGGGCAGAAGGAGATGGACTACCGAGGACCAGGGCGGGCGATTGACCGTGCGGTCCAGAAGGCAACCCCTAGGGACCGGCATCAGCCCGCAGTAGTACGGAAGCGGAATTGTCAGGTACCAGAGCGGCCCAGGGCGCTGCCCGACTTGCCTGGGGCGCTGCTGACCTTGCCACTAGTATTGCTGCCAGTGTGGCCGGGGGCGCTTCCCGACTTGCCTGGGGCGCTGCTGGACTTGCCGCTAGCGTTGCTGAAACCGTTCCAGCCCAAGTGCCACTTTCGGACCGTCTCCGTGCCAGCGAACGCGCACATTCTCGGGTCTTCGGCGACCGGCTACCAAGTCCTCCTCTGCCCCGATGTCGGGAGCTTCCCAGTGGTCCCTGACCCGGGGGTTCCTAAATGGGCAGGGCGAGCATGATCGCGCCGACACGTAAAGCCTTACTGTCCCGAAGGACTCCCCTCCGGACAGCCCCTTAGACTCCGGCGCCGACGAGCTTGGGCGTTGGTGTCGTGCTGAAGGCGTCGACCTCCTGAGGACGTCCATACCAGTAGCCTTGCGCGAAGTCGACGCCGCCCAACGACTCCAGGGTCCTAGCCTCACCCCCAGTCTCGACTCCCTCGGAGATCAGCTGACAACCAGTGACCCGCGCAAAATGTGAGAGAGCCACGATCATGGCCTGTCGAGCGGGATCGGTATCCACGCCCCGGACCAGGCCAATGTCAACCTTGATGAAGTCAGGCTTGAGTTCCACGATGTGCCAGAAGTTGGCGATGCCAGCGCCAGCGTCGTCGACCGCGACCCGCGCTGGCCTGAGGTGCTGGAGTGCTTCCCGTACCGCGCTGTAGTCCGATATCACCTCGTGCTCAGTGATCTCGAGCACCAACGGTCGATCGGCCGACTTCACGAGGATTTGGAGCTTTCGAGGCTGATCCAAGAGCTTGGGCGAGATATTGACGTTCAACCACTGGCCGGTGGGAAGGGCACGGGCAACACGAATGGCTCGATCCAAAGTGGCGAACTCGAGATCCATCCCCAAGCCCACGCTCCAGGCGGTAGAGAATCGGGTATCGGGGGGCTCTCCGTCGGCGAAGCGTGTCAGAGCTTCATAGCCCACAACCTGGCGCGTGCGGACATCGACGATGGGTTGGACGACTGGATGGAAAGCCGTCGTGTCGATGACGGCCTGGAGCGCGGTGCGGCGTTCCATCGCGAGCCGGTCTGCCCTCAGGTCCAAGGCCAGGAGCGAACTGGCTGTGGACCCAAATTCTGCAATCGCGGGCACGCTTTCGATCAGCGCACTGTCAGAGTGGAGCGACCCAACTACGAGCACTCCCAGAGTGTCGTGCCCGTAGCGTATGGGCGCGTACGATGCCGCCTGCATGTTGGCGTGCGTCATTGCCTCTCCGTATGGGCCGTCCTCCACACGCTGCTGCCAACGCTCGACCCATGGTCCCATGGCTGATCGCTCAATGAGGTAGGCCGCCCGGGCAGACGGTAAGTGCTCTCCGGCCGACAGGGGAAGGCTCTTCGGAGCGTCGAGGGCCAGTACCGTGGCGCCGCCCTCGGCAGTGAACACCACCACGACGCCGAAATCCACACTGTTCAAGCCACGGAGTTCCCCGCAGATAGCCCGAGCGGTCGCCTCAGTGCTTTCTCCGGGCTGGAGTCGCGCTATGGCCGCCGCAACGTCCTCCCGCTCCTGCAGCTTTTCCTCCAGTTCCGAGTGGGCGGCTCGCTCCTGGGTGATGTCCTGACCCAAGATGGCAGCCCCGAGCGTTGCTCCGGCCCCATCCCAAAGCAGGATGGTGCTGACCACTACCCACCGACGATTGCCTGACCGGGTCACAAGCTCGGTGGTTATCGGGTGCTCCAGGTCGCCAACCAACATTTCATCCAAGACGGGCCGGTTTGGCCCGGGAGGGGCGGCAAGGGTAAGCAAATCGTGAGCGGGCCGTCCGATCAGGTCGTTGGCGCTCCAGCCGGTGAGTGCGCACAGCGCCGGATTCGCGAAGGAGATCCGACCGTCGCGGTCCACGGTCGCCACGAACATGTCAAAGCGCGTCAGCATCTGACTGATCTCGCGTTCAGCTGGATGGCGCTGAATCGGGCTGCGGAGGACAGCGAGAACCCGTCCATCCTCAAGGAGGCGCTGTTCGATCTCAACGCGGATCGGAGATCCGTCCTTGTGGCGATAGCGAGCCTGGGAGATTAGGAAGGGTTCGGTGTTTGAGGCCACACTGCGACTTCGCTGGGCCTCTCGGTCCTCTGGGGCAACCAGCTTGGAGAGTGGGGAGCCGATCAGCTCCGAGCGCCCATATCCCGTCAGAAGCGAAGCGCTGACGTTGACGTCAATGATGCGACGGGTCTGACCGTTGGCCAAAATAATGGCATCTTTGATCTGATTAGCCCTGATGCCATTGCGAGCTGGGCCCACGACCAAGGTTGGAGTGGTTGGTCTGTGACCGGGCGTTGGTGGTCGCAACACTCTAACGCGAGGTGCCCGGCCCGGGTGGGATGTCCGATCGAGTGAAGCCTTGCCGCCCGACTTGTGGGGGCCGGGCAGCTGGCTTGAGCTGCCCATAAGTCCAGGCTAGGCGCCTTATGCGACTTTGGCCGTCGCCAAATGGTCACGGACCGATCTCAAGCGCGGCAGTGCAGCGGCGTCATCGCGGCCAGCTTTGGACGGGCCTCGCCAGCCTTTGGCCATCTCTGCGGCGGGGTTGCCCCGCCCGTCCTCGAGACTTGCCTGGTCCCCGAGCGCGACCTCTTGGGATGTGGGTACGTTACAAAGGATTTCCTTAGGGACCGCTGCCTCAACCGGCCGGCTCGATCTCGCGGGCGCCTGGGTTGGGGGCACCCCCATTGCGGACCGCCCGCAGCGGCCCCTGGTCGGTGCTTGACCCGAGATGGCCCCGGCGGCGGGGCGGTGAAGAGCGGGGGTGGGGCTGCCGGCCGGGCCCCGCGTTCCAGGTGGGGCTGAGCTGGCCAGCGGACCGTGGGGCGGTGACCGCCGTACGCCGCCCCCACACCCTGCGGTAACGTGTCCGGCAGGCAGGGGCGTGCGGAGCCGCCCCCGGCGACAGCGGCAGGTCTAGCCGCCGGCCAGAGGGCACCATCGGCTGGCCACGCCGGTTTTGCCGTCAAAATCGGCGAGCACCCAGCCCGAGAGCCAGACTGAATCTCGGAGAGCGGCGCGCCCAGAGGGATTTGAACCCCCGCTCCCAAATTCGTGGCCTTGGAGCTACCCAGAACGGTGTGCGCGTAGGGACTCAAGGCGGGTTGGTATCCAGGTTGGTATCAAAACTGCAAATCGGGCGTCGACAGCACAGGCTGATCAGCCGCAGTTTGATCTCAAAATGGCGGAGGGAGAGGTGTGGCGGAGGGAGAGGTGTGGGAATTCACCACATAGTGGACAGATGTCTCGGGACATAGTGGACACCCTCAAGGGGAGGGTGCAGCTATGGGCCTGGAGCGATATGTGGTGGACGCGGTCGTACTG
>Ga0307373_10008313_pt1 | contig 15855 bp, 12 predicted proteins | sample OX2MG_FD_202534 | JGI IMG/M metagenome (GOLD analysis project Ga0307373, IMG submission 202534) | Soil microbial communities from Risofladan, Vaasa, Finland - OX-2 | ecosystem: Environmental > Terrestrial > Soil > Coastal area > Acid sulfate soil | place: Finland: Risofladan, Vaasa | collected... | reverse complement strand
CTCCTCATAGCCGACCGCCACGCGAGGATCGAGTTCGGCGATCGCGCGAGTGACAGCGCTCCGCAAGTCCTGGCTTGCGACCGTTCTGGAACCGCGCTGCAACGCGACCTCGCCGGAATGCAATCCCAGCAAATGCGCGATATAAGGGACGCCGCGCGCGAGGCCCGCAATGCTATCCTGGATATGCCGCGGGTACTCGATTTGTGCGTGATGGGCACCGAATGCGAGGATCTCCCGGATGTCGGCGTCGGGCAGCAGCGGCAGGTGCACGCCGACTACATTGCGCTGGATCGAGGGATGCTGGCCGAGCAGATCCTCGAGGCTGTCCGATACCCCGACCACGACGATACTGACCCGGGCGCCACGATCAGAGACCTGCTTGATCGTATCTGCGAGGCGCGTGCGGGTGTCAGCATCCACAACGCGGTCGAACTCGTCGATGATCAGCACGAGCCGCCGCCCCGAGAGGCGTCCCGGCAGCAGCGCGATGTCGCGCGGAGAAAGAGAGCGCCGGGGCAGTGCGGCTTCGCAACCCTCGAGATCCGGCTCATCACATGCCGGCACGCTCAAAAAGGGCCGCGGCAAATCCCGCGCAAGGCCCCGCATGATCTCGTCGAATATGCTGTCTTGCGCGCACGCGTAGCGCCCGACCATGTAGCCCGCCGTGCGCGCCGAGGCGGCCACCAGATTGACCAGAGAAGTCTTGCCGCGACCACGATCGCCGTAGAGTACGACATGGGCCCGGTTGTAGGAAACGGCACCGACGATCAGCGAAAGTTCGGATGCGCGGCCAGCGAGCCGGCGTGGATTGCGTTGCGGCTGGGTGGGTGTGAATGCCTCTCGCAGCGCCTCCCACTGCGCCTCGATCGTGTCCGAGGTGGGGCGGGTAGGAGGCGGTGCCCCCGCCCCGAATTGGGGCGGTTGGCGCACCGAGCGGTGAGCACGACGACGCCGACGACGTCCAAACAAGCTGAACATTGTTCAAGTGTTTCCCTAAATAGCCCGCAATCGAGGCCGTGGGACGGAACCGAAAGCGGCGGCTCATACCGCCCTCTATATCGCGACTTCGCAATCAGGTGACATGGTCATGCGCATCACATTCGTGAATGGTCTCTATCCGCCGCATGGGGCTGCCGGTGCCGAGAACAGCCTTCGCATGCTTGCCGGCTCACTAGCTGCACGAGGCCATTCCTGCAGCGTTGTCACGTTGAACCCCGGTCCCATGCCGGCTGAAGGTGAGGTGGATGGAATCGTCGTTGACTATCTGCCGCTTGCCAACGTGCTTTGGCCGCATGGCCCGCGACGGCCCCGTGCGCTGCGGCCGATGTTTCAATTCTTCGACGCCTTTAACCCAGTGATGCAGCGGCGTCTTGCTGGCGTACTTGCCACGCGGCGACCGGATGTCGTCCACTGTCACAATCTACAGGGGTTTTCCGCCGCCGCCTGGGTGGCGGCGGTGCGGCTCGGCGTACCGGTCGTCCAGACCCTGCACGATTACTACGTCGGCTGCCCGCGCAGCGCGATGTGGCGGCCGGGGGATGGCAATTGCACCAGGCCGTGTGTGGAATGCCGGATCGTCTCCCTGCCGCGCCGCCGGCTATCGAATTTGCCGGCTGCGGTCACGGCGGTCAGCCATAGGATGTTCGACCGGCTCGCGCTTGCGGGTGCGTTCCCGGACGCCGTGACGGGCGTGCAGCCGGTTCGGATCATTCGGGGCAATAATCCCAGCAGATCGCCACCAGATCCGGCACCGACCGACGTCCGGCTTAGGTTGGGGTTCATGGGCCGTCTGGAGCCGACCAAGGGGCTTGAGCTGCTTCTGGATGCGATGCGTGGGTTGCCGGAGGAGCAAGTCCAGCTCACGATCGCCGGTTCGGGCCGCCCGGACGACGTCGCCCGACTGCGCGCACGTGCCGATGGGTGCGCCAACATCATGTTCCTGGGCCACGTGCGGCCTGACGATTTCTTTCCGAACCTCGACCTGCTGGTGGTTCCTTCAGTGTGGGAAGACCCGTTTCCTCGCGTTTTTCACGAGGCGCTTGCCTATGGCGTGCCCAGCCTGGTCAGTCCGCTCGGCGGTCTACCGGAGGTGATTCGGCCGGGGCAGACGGGGTTCGTTGCGCGTGCCGCCGACGCCCCGGCGCTGCGGGAAGCCCTCGCTGCCTTGCTGGACAAAGGGTGGGACCGGGCCGGGATGCGCACCCGATGCCGCGATACCGCAACAGCCTACGACGCCATCCGCATTGCCGGACAGTATGAAGCAGTCCTGCAGGCCGCTGCGTCGCGACGCCCGATACCCGCTGGGGCGGGCGAGGTGTGGCGCCCGCCGCCTGGAATGCCGCACGCGCGTGATATTGCCGATGAGGTGCGCTATGGGACCTGAGTTGATCGCCGCAGGCAGCGCGCTCGCGGCGCTCGCCGTGCATCCCTTCGTCACCTATCCTGCCAGCCTCGCGGCAGCGGGGCGGATCGGCGCAGCGCGACCGGTCCGCGCCGCGGCGCCGGAGAAGCCACCACGCGTCGCGCTCTGCGTGTCCGCCTACAACGAAGTGCCGATCATCCGCGCCAAGATTGAAAATCTGTTGGCGATGCGGCTGGCGGTGCCGACGCTGGAGCTGCTGGTCTATGTTGACGCGGCAACCGACGGTACGGCCGAAATCTTGCAGGAATACAAGAACCAGGTGCGGGTTATTTTTGGCGCGACGCGGCAGGGGAAGACCTGCGGGATGAACACCCTGGTCGCCGCGACGGACGCCGAGTTCCTGGTGTTTTCGGACGCGAATGTCCGTTTTGCCGCCGATGCGGTGCCGCGTCTGCTGGCACCGTTCGCGGATCCCGCCGTGGGCTGCGTCTGCGGACATTTAATCTATACTGCGGCCGACGACAGCGCGACCGCCGCCACCGGATCGGCCTACTGGCGACTAGAGGAGCGCATCAAGGACCTGGAGAGCCGAACCGGATCGACCATGGGCGCCGATGGCTCGATCTTTGCCATCCGCCGCAGCCTGCACCATCCGCCGCCGGTGGACATCATCGATGATATGTTCGTGTCTCTCTCTGTGCTGTGCGATGGGTATCGCGTGGTTCGCGCGGCCGACGCGCTGGCCTTCGAGGCCACGGTGTCACGCCCGGCGGAGGAATTCCGCCGTAAGACCCGGATCGCCTGTCAAGCGTTCAACGTGCACCGAACGTTGCGTCCGCGGCTGCGGCGGTTGTCGGTCTGGAACCGCTATAAATACGTTTCGCACAAGCTGCTGCGCTGGTTCTCTGGGTACCTGCTGGTGGCCAGCGCGTTACTATCGGCGGCAGGGTTGGCCGCGCTCGGCGCCTGGGCCACGCTTGGGCTTGCGGTCCTCATGGCGGCAGGGCTGGTGGGGACGGGCTTGGCCCGCCCGTCCAGCATCGCCGGCAAGCTGGTGGATATGGCCGCAGCGTTTGTCGCCACCTCGATCGGGGTGTTGCGATCTGTGCGCGGAGACCGCTTTCAGACCTGGACCCCGCCGGCTTCCGCGCGGCCGGCCGAATGACCGGATCTACCGCCGTCCCGTGTCACGCCTTGTTGAGCAACAGCAGCAGCGGCCGGGTCGTGGCGCGGGTGATCGCGTCCATCGCCCGATGGACATCCGCCGGCGTGGTTTCCCGGGCTGCCGCCACCAGGACGACCGCATCGACCGAATGAACCAGTGACAACGCGATGGTGGAGGCTCCGAGCGGCGGCGCCTCGAGCACGACGAGATTATATTCCTCCCGTGCTTCGGCCAGCAGATTTTGCAGATGCGTCGCTTGCAACAGTCGCGCCGCCCCGGCCGGCGGACCGTCGACCAGCAGGCAGTCAAGGGCGGACCACGGATCCCTGCTGATTACCTCCGCCCAGTGGTCGCGCCCGGTGAGGGCTTCCACCAGCCCGTTGCCACGCGGCGCGTTGAGCAGGGAGGCGAGCGACGGTGCGTCGAGATCGCCCTCGATCAGAAGTGCGCGCAAGTCGTCGAGCGCGGCCATTCGGCTAAATCCCGCCGCGACGCTGGAACTGCCTTCGCCCCCGTTGGCCGAGACGAACAGGACGATGCGCGGCAGGGCGCCACCACACTCGGCTTGCAGTTGTGCGCGCAGCCGCCGAAACGCCTCGGCCGCGGCGCCGTCAGGGTGCTCCGCGACATGGGTAGCGAGCGAGACGGTGGCGTGCATGGCCACAAAGGGAATCGCGGCGACCGGGCGCTGCGCGCTCTCAGCGGCAAGGTCTTCGCAGTCAGCAAGGACGCCATGACGCCGCCGGCGTAGCAAGGTCAGTACGCCACCAAACGCGAGGCCGCCGACCATCCCCAGTGCGCCCGCCAGCTTCGGGCGTGGACTTGATGGAAACGCCGGCGGGGTCGCAAGACTGACCACGCGCGCATCCACCCCGGTCATGCCCCGCGCACCGCTCTGGGTTTGATCGGCGCTGATCAGCAGCGACTGGTAGAGCGTCCGCTCCGCGTCGGCATCCTTCTGGTATTGCTGGAGCCTCGCCTCCACGGTGGCAAGCCGGCTCGCCTGCACCTGTGCGACCGCCAGGTTGCGCCGCAGATCGCTCTCCCGCTGCCGTGCAGCGTCCACCTGTGCGCGCAGTCCCGTTACCGCGCGTCTTGTCTCCGCCGCGACCGCGGCGCGTGCCGCGCCGAGCTGCGCTTCCGCCGCGCGCAGGGCGGGATAGCGAGGACCATAGGTCTGCGACAGTTCCGCCACCCGTCGCTGCGCGGCGGCCTCGCGTTCCCGCAGCATGGAGATCGTGCCCGCATTGAGGGCTTGCACGCCGCCAGCGGTGCCGCCGCCGACGGCGGCGAGGGTCGAGGCGCGGGCGTATTCGGCTTCCAGCGCCTCACGTTCGGTGCTCGCGCGGGTCAAAGCCGCGGAGAGCTCCTGCACCTGCTGTTGACCGACGGTGCCGGCCTGCGTCCGCACGATGTCGTAGGCTTGACGGGTTTGCTGAATCTTACGTTCCAGTTCGTCGACCCGTGCCCGCACGTGCCGCAAGCGCCGGCTCAAGGTCGCGTTTGCCGCGGTATTGGCCTTGGCCAGCACGGCTTCCTTGTCAGCCAGGTAGCGGCGTATCAGGTCATTGACCACCGCGGCGGCAAGTGGCCCGGTGGGGGCGCGAAACTGCACGGTAATGACCAGGCTCTCGCCGTAATTATAGACTCGAAGCCGCTGCTGGACGCGACTCAAGACGATGTCGTCCACCAACTGCGGCGTCGCGGGGCCAGCAAACGCCGGATCGGGCAGCAGCCCCGAACGGATCACCACGCGCAAGAGCGGTCCGGGAAGGTGCCGGGCGAGTTCCAGCTTGAGGCGGGCCATGCGCGACGGTGGTCGCAAGGTCGTGTTGAAGTCCGGAACGCGATCGAGCTTGAGGTCGCGCGCGACGGCGCGAAGCAGCGCCGGCGACTGCAGCACCGCCACCTCGCTGCGCACGACGGGCATGGGATCGGCAAGAACGGGGCTTTTGAGCGCGCCTTCCAGCGCCGGGATCGCCACGCTGCGATTATTCACCGCGACGGTTCCGGTCGCGGTGTACTGCGGCGACAGAAGCAGCTTGGCACCCAGCGCCCCGGCCGCGCCGAACGCGATGGCGCAGACGAGTAAGCCGGCCCAATTCCGGCGCAGAACCTTGAAGATCTGCCCCGGCATGATGGTTTCGACCGGGCCGGGTCCCTCCGTCGAGACGAGATGATCGGGGGCAATGCTGTCGGGCATAGGTCGCAACACCTTCCTCGCCGCGACGCGCGCGCCGCCACTCCGGATGCCAGGCGCATCAGCGCATGACCTCGCTATTCGTATATCAGGCGTCCGCGGCCTCTTCCGGCCACGATCACGTGATGCGGGGGCCTTGGTGCCAGATGTCGGCTAGGCTCGCGGCCGATCGACCGTAAATAGAGGTAACGGGATCATTGATGAAGGATTCGACACGTGGAGGCAAGGATTGCGTATTTCGTTCTCGCTCATCGCCGTCCCGAGCAGCTTCGCCTGCTGGTCGAGGCGATTGCGGATTCACGCGATCTCGTGATCCTGCATGTCGATCTCAAATCGATGCTGGGCCTGCGTCCCGACCGCGTCGGGATCGGGACGATGGCCCGCGCGCTGGCGAACGCGCGCGAAAACGTGATCCTGATGCCGCCGCGATGCACGAACTGGGGCGGCTGGAGTCTGTCGCAAGTGCTTCTCGATGCCATCGATCTCGCATTGGCGCGCGGACCCACCTGGACGCACTTCATCAATCTCAGCGGACAATGCCTACCGATCAAGCCGTTGGAGGCGATTCGCACGGCCCTCAGCGCGGCGGCCGATACCGTGTTCGTGCAGTTGCGGCCGTTCTCCTCCCTGCCCGCGGATGACTGGCATCTGCGTTGGCACCCGATGGTGGAGTTGCCGCACAAGGCGGTGCGCCTGCGCGGACCGCGTCGTCCTCCGGATCGGTTCGAGCTCGCCTATAAGGGCTCGCAATGGTGCATCCTGCCGCGCGCGTTCTGCGAATGGCAGAGCAAGGCGCCGGTGAGGCATGAGGTTCGGCGTTACCTTCGCCACCTGCTTCTCTCGGACGAATTGCTCATGCAAACGCTGGTGCGTAACGGTCCGTGGCGGGATCGGGTCGCGCCGCATTATGGCCGGGAGATCATCTGGCCGGGACCGCGGGTGATGACCTTGGCGGACCTGGATTTTCTACAACACAGTCCCGCCTTCTTCGCCCGGAAATTCGATCCGGCGATCGACGATCAGATTGCGCCAGCAATCCTGCGTGCCATCGCCACCCGGTCAGATGGTCCGGCAGACACGGGTCCCGTGTTACCACACATCCCTCGCGCGCAGGCGGCTTGAATGCGAGTCGCGCTCATCGATCCATCGCTGTTCACACTGCCCTACGACCTGCGGCTTGCCGCAGGCCTGCGCGCCAATGGCCACGAGGTTCGTCTGCACGGGCGCCGTTCCTGCCCCGACGACGGCGACGTATCGGCACCGTCCGTGGTCGCAAGCTTCTATCCCGTCGCCAACCTGCCGATGGTCCGATCTCTTCCCGGACCGCTGCGACTTTCGATCAAGGGAGCCGATCACGTGATCTCGATGGCCAGACTGCGTGCGCGGCTGGCGCGGGAGCAGGCGGAGGTGATCCATTTCCAGTGGCTGCCGCTACCGGCAGTGGATTGCCGCTTCCTAAGTGGACTCCGCTCGCTCGCGCCGCTGGTGCTGACGGTGCACGATTCCGAGCCGTTCAACGGCAATCCGGCCGCAAGGCTGCAACGGCACGGCCTGCCCGCTAGCTTCCGCCAGTTCGACCGCCTGATCGTGCATACCGACCAGGGAAGGAATAGGCTCCACGCGCAGGGGATCGCGGCGGAGCAGATCGCGGTCCTGCCGCACGGGCTTCTGGGCGCGTCGGTCACCGCTATCCGCACCGATGACGATGTTGGGGAGACCGTCTTCCTGCTGTTCGGGAAGCTGAAACCATACAAAGGGGCCGATGTCCTGCTACGCGCGTTCGCCCGCATGCTCCCCCCGCTGCGCGCCCGCGCGCGCGTGCGGATCGTCGGCAAGCCCTACATGGACATCGGGCCGCTCCATCGCCTGGCGTCAGAGCTCGGGATTGCGGATCGGGTGGCGATCGAGCCGCGCTTTGTGGCCGACCCGGAGATTCCGCGATTATTCCAATCTGGCACGGTGGCGGTGTTTCCATACCGGGAGATCGAGGCAAGCGGTGTCCTGTCGCTCGCGATCGCGCATGCGCGCCCGATGCTGGCCAGCCGGATCGGCGGCTTTGCCGAGACGATCCGCGATGGGAAGGACGGTCTGCTGGTGCCGCCGGGCGACGAGGGCGCTCTGGCTGACGCGATGGCGCGCTTCGTCGTCGATGGGGCATTCACCATGGCCTGCGCGCGCCATGTCGTCGAACTCGCCGCGACAATACCGGACTGGCGGGAAATCGGCCGTCGGACCGGCGAGATCTACCAGCACGCTGCCGCATCGCGCGATGCGGCCTGACCCGCCAGTGCGGCTAGGCGGCGCGCAGCCCGGCCCGCAACGCGGCTGCGGCACGTGGGAAGCGGCCGCCCACGACCTTGGCATCGTAGTCAGAGGCATGATAGTCCCAATAGCAATCATATGCGATCGGCCCGCCGCCGGCCATCCAGGCGAGCATGTTGCGGACGAACACCGGGTCGTCACCGCCGCCGTGCCCGTCCGGCCTTGTGCCGGTGCCCCATTCGGGGAACGACCGAGGCTTGCCGCGCGCATTTGCAAAATCGCGATGCCAGACAAGTCCGGCGGGTTGGTGCAGCAGATGGGCCCAACGCTGGGCCGGATCCGCGATCCGGGGCCAGGATTCGTTGTACACGTCGAGTCCGATCACATCGACGACGTCATCGCCCGGGTACGCGGCCACGGTCGGTCCATCGATGATCGCGGCGGTCCAATCGAACCGGAACCGGGCGCCCGCGACGCCGCGCATGGCCTGGGCGATGCGGCGCCAGTAGCGCGCGTAGGCGGGCGCCTGGCCGCGGGCAGTCCAAGGATACCAGCCGCCGTTAAACTCCCAGCCGATTCGCACGAATGCGTCGGCCGCTCCACCGGCGACCAGCGCACGCGCCAGGGCGGCGAAATGCCCATCCAAGGCACCGGATGCACCCTGTTCCAAAGATGGACGACCCTCACCGACCAGCATCGGCACCGAGATCGCCAGGGTACGGCCGGGCAGCTGCTTCCAGCAGCCGGTGATCCAGCCGGCCTCGTTCTCCATGCCTTTCCAGCTATCCATCTGCAGGAAGTCGAGCACGACCGCGACCGGCCGCCCGAGCCAGGACTCGAACGCGCGCACCGCCGGCAGCCCGGTGCAGCCGGCGCCGCCGTAAACGCCGATGGGCAGGTGCTGTCGCCGGCTTGCCGCGAGCGCCACGATGCCGGACGCCGCGAGGACGCCGAGGTGGCGGCGGGTCGGACCGACGGGATTCGCATTCGCAACCATCGCATCACCACGCTGGACAGGAAAAAGGGGTGCGCTAGGAATGGCGCGTGCGGCGCGGGTTGCCCATTCCTGTCGGCGGACGGTCGGGTTCACGTCTTGGGGAGCCGGCGCGAACCGCGACCGCGCGCGGCGGCCGGTACCCGTCCGTGAGGCATTCGGTCATCAATCCGGGCTTTGCCGTGACCAGACCTCCTGTCCGGGCGGTCACGACCGGCAGCAAGCTGACGGCCGCGCGCTTCACGGGTGCGCTACTGGCGGTCTGTCTCCTGGCGCAGCGCTTCGCCGTGCCGGTCGGCTCGAAGGAGCTCAGTGTCGCGGCGCCGATCGGCCTCCTGCTGGCGGCCTGGGGCGTCGGTGTCCAAGTGCTGGTGATCGATCGGCGTCGCGCCGCCTGCTTTCTCGGCATCTGCACGATGGCGATGATCGCCACCGCGGCCCACGCCAACATGCCAGTGTCGATCGCGCCACGGATCAGCTTGTTTTCATTAGTCTATTGGCTTGCAATCAGCGGCGTCGCGACCTTGCGATTCCGGGAGAAGATGTCGGAAGCGCGGTTCTTCGACATCGTATCCACCTGGCTCGTGATCGTCGCGGCGGCTGGTGTCCTTGCCTTCATCGGCCAGTTTGTCGGTCTGACCCTCTTTACCTTCAGTCACCTCGTTCCGGCCCGCTGGCTGATCGAGCGCCAGTACGCAGTTGTCATTCCTCTGCCGGGTACCAGCATCCTGAGGGCGAACGGGTTCTTCCTGGTCGAGCCCTCGGTATTCTCCCAGTTCATGGCGGTCGGCATCGTGATCGAATGGCTGACGTTCCGCCGCCTGCCTCGGATGCTGCTGTTCCTGACCGGGCTTCTCACGTCGGTATCGGGAACCGGCTGGCTGGTGCTGGCGACCTTTCTCGCGCGCTCGGTGCTTACGGGCTCGCCGCGTAATGTGCTGCGGGTACTCGCTCTGATCGCGATTTGCATTGCCGCGATCACCGCGGCGGGCGTTCTGCTGCCCACGATCACCGCCTCGCTGTTCGACCGGGTGCACGAATTGTCGCAACCAGGCAGCAGCGGCTACGCGCGGTTCATCACCCCGTTCATGGCGTTGCACCGGGTCTTGCGCGACGCCCCCGCCTGGAGCGTCCTTACCGGGCTTGGCCCGGGTGCCAGCCAAGCGCTGCTCCTGCCGTTCAGGTATCAGCTCAACACCCCTATCAAGATCCTGATGGAATACGGGGTCTTCGGGCTGTCGAGCTATGCGGGCCTGCTCCTGCTGGCCCGCCGATCCGCGCGCCAGAGCGCGCTGCTCGTGCCACTCCTGGTGCTGCTGATGTTTACGGGTGGGTATCAGGAGTTTCCACCGATCCTGTTTCCCGTCGTCCTGATGACCACGGTGGCGTTCCTCGGCACGGCGGCGGAGCCGCTGCCGGGCGGTCGCCGCCCTCCCCCGTGACGCTGGAGGTAACGGCGCCCGCGCGGCGATCATGGCAAGAATGCGGCGTTTCCACTTTCTTTGAGGTAAGCATCAGGTTATACTGCACGCTAGAAACGTGGCAGGACGCCAAGATGGACGACGAGTTCGGTGGGCGCGCGGATCATGCGCCGCTCTTTTCGTCAGTGCGCCGGCGTGTCGGGACACTGATGCTGCTGAGCGCTCTGGGCGCCGTCGGTGCGTTGGTCCTCTGGTTTGAGGTCGGGGTGGGCTATGCCGCGCTCGCCTATGCGCTGACGATCGGTGTGCTCAATATCGTGGTGATCCGTCAGGTAGGACGGCAGTCTTCGCGGCTCCACCCGACCGGCACCCGCGCTGCGCGGCTGCACCCGCAATCGGGAACGTCCCCGATCGAGCGCTGAGCAGACGCGTACTCGTATTTGTGTTTCACGGACGAGTTGCGCGACCGACCGCGCGCGGTATGGGTTCCCGCCCCGCGCGAGGCCGCGCTTACGGGTAAGTGGGTGGACGATATGGTGACATCGTCGGTGATCGTGCCGGCCTATAATGCCGAGGCGTTCATCGAGCGGGCCCTGGCCTCGGTCCTCGTCCAGACCGAGTCGGACTTCGAGGTTCTGGTCATCGATGACGCCTCGACCGACGGCACGGCCGCGCGCGTTGCTCGTATCGCCCGGGAAGACCGGCGGGTGCGCCTGCTACGCATGACCGCAAATGCCGGACCGGGGGCCGCCCGTAATCGCGGCCTGGCAGAGGCATGCGGTGAATGGGTCGCGCTGCTCGACGCCGATGACGGGTTCGCGGCGCAGCGGATCGCCACGCTCCGCGCGCTCGGAGAGCGGACAGGTGCCGACCTTGTCTCCGACAACCTTCTCATGTGCCCCGAGCGGGGAGGCCCGGTGGTCCCTATGATTCCGGAACAGGTTCTGGTGGCACCGAGACAAATGTCGGCGGCGGAGTTCATCGCCGGTAATATCGGCGATCGGCGGACACCCAGGATCAGCTACGGCTTCATGCACCCAATGATCCGCCGCAGCTTCCTGACACGGAACCACCTGCAATATGATGAGCGGAACCGCTTCGGCGAGGACTTCCTGTTCTATCTCATGTGCCTCGCACATCGTGCGAAATGGTGGATCACGCCGGCAGCGCTCTATCGCTACACCGTGCGCGCAGGATCGCTGACGGAAATCCAGTCCGCGGCGGACCTGCACCGGATACGCATAGCGGAGCGTCGCCTGCTGGACGATCCTGCGACGGAGGCCGATCCGGTCTTCCACCGGCTGCTACGCCGGCACCTAGGAGGGATCGACCGCCGCTACTACTACCGCGCGTTCACCGATGCGGTGAAGGATCGCGCCTATGCCCGAGCCGCCGGGCTGCTGTTCGAGAACAGGAACAGCTTCCGTCATGTGGCGCGCGAAGGCGCCGTCCAGGCGCCGACCGTTCTCCGCAAGGCACTGCGCGGCGGCTACCGGCAGCACCGCATTGATCAGGAGCGATCTTCGGGCTGATCGAGGGGACCGCGGTGGAGTCAAACGTCAACCGACGGGGACAGATTCTCATGGATCCACGACGTTTCCGACGACGGCCGAGGCTTCGCCCAGGATCACGGTGCCGGGATCGACCCCCAAGCCGATCGGGGCCGGTCCCCCGGCACGTGCGGCCAAGGGTGCCGGATGATGCAGCCGCCGACGCAGCCGCATCGCCAGGGCGCGCTCCAGGAGCAGCTGACTATAATGCGCCGCGATCAGCGACGGAGGCAGCGCAAGCAAAAAGAATACCATTTGCGCGCTCGATCCCACGGCACGCGCCAGACCGCTCACGATCATCTCGTGCTTGACCCCGGACATGACGATCGGATGCCAGAGGTAGAAACTGTAGCTGATTGTCCCAAGGTACTGCATGATCGGAAGGCGGAGGAAGCGGCCCAGGAGGCCACGACCCGTGGCCAGGCCGGCGAAGCCCAAGGCCGCGGCCACGAAAGCAAGGATGGCCAACGGCAGGCGCGCGTCGTGGACCCATTCGAACATCGTCGAGGTGGTCAGCGGGCTCGGTCGGGAAAGCATCTGCACGCCGCGCCACGCGCAAAGGAACAGTGCCAACAGCATGACGGGGAAGCGGGTAAGTGCCGCGGGTAGGCGGTGATCGAGCAGTCCTTCTGCGACGATCACGCCGGCGAGAAAGAAGACTGCCCTGGGATAAAACGCGATCGCCAACGCGGCAAGCGGAATGCCAATTACGAGCACCCCGATGCCGCGGCGGGTCACAAGCCACCATCCCGCGGCACATGCAAGATAGAACATCGCTTCGTAGCTCAGCGACCATGCGGCGGGGTGGTAGAGCGGAATCGAGAAGACACCCGGTAGCGCAGCCAAGTTGAACGGCAACCAGGTCAGATAGCCCGCGAATGAGAGATACTGGAACCCGTGGGTGCGGGTGACGAATCCCAGGACCGAGATCGTCAGGACGGTGGCCCAGAGCACCGGAAAGATGCGGATCATCCGATCGATCAGGAACACGCCGGGACCGCGGGCGCGACGCAGCGTTCCGGCAATGACGAAGCCGCTGATGCAGAAGAACGCTTCGACACCGAACTCCGTGGTGCGCGTGAAGAACTGGGCCACCGGCGTCGCGAGCAGCGCGTAGGTCGCGAGGCCCGAGTTCACCACGTGAAAAACATACACCGCGCTCGAAAACAGCCCGCGGGCACCGTGCACGTGCCGGTTGAATTCCTTCGTCCGAGCCAAAGTCTGGGGTGATGCTGACAAGAAGCCCTCGGGCAGTGGGTAGGTCCGTTGGGGGCGCACCGTGACGACGACCTCTATGGGGACGCAATCACAATCTGCACACACCGAATTCAACAAAGCTTGTACCACCGATGCCCTGCCGACCGGCCGCTGGGATGAGCGGGGCTGGCAGTCCTGCGGAACTTTCCGTCCTACGTTGGGGATTCTCTGTTCACAGAGAGTTTTGCTGCAAACGCCGCGTTCCAGCGATAACAGGGCCTGCACAGGGGTGGCCTCTTTTGGCGACGGTCGATTTCGTATGATGGTCGTACGCAGGATGCACCCTTCCCGCATGCACCGTGAAGAGGTGTCCAATTGCATGACCGTCCGTCGCATGACACAGATGAGCCGGAAGCTCGTCGCGAGTGGCGCTATGATCGGCCGGCGGGTCCCCTGGATCGGCCGTTTGGATATATTGACTTCACTGGCCCAGGCGGACTGGAAGAACATCGAATACTTCGATGAGTCATGGAGACTGCGAGTCGAGCAGATGGCTCGCTTCATTCCCGCCGGGGCTTCGGTAATGGATCTGGGATGCGGTGAGCGGTGGCTCCGCCAGATCGTCGGATCTGAACGTTACACTGGGGTGGATTATCGGTCGCGGAGCCTCGATACGATCGTTTGCGATTTCGACCAGGATGAATTTCCGGACATCTTCCGGCACGTGGCGTTCGTCAGCGGATGTCTGGAATATATTCGTGATTATCCTCGGTTTATTGCAGAAGTCTGCCGCCGAACCTCGCTCTGTATTCTCTCCTACTGTCCGATCGAGACCCATGGTGATCTCGTCGGGCGCCGACGAGCCGGCTGGCGCAATGACCTCACGATCGACGCGATCGAGCAGGAATTCGGTCGGCACGGCTTTGCCAAGACCGATGAGGAACTTACGGCGTCCGGGAATGCGGTGCTGGTGTTCCGATGCGCGGCACGGGATGCGTGACACAGCGATCGCCCCTGCGGCGCAACCGGACGCGGGCGCAGGTCGTCGTGCGAAATCGGCGCCGCAGGAGGCGAACAAAACGATTATCCGCCAGCTACGGCAAGAGATCGATCGTTCGCTTGATGGCGAACTCGAAGGCGTTCGCTCGGTTGCTCTCGTTGATTTTCCGGATCATCCGAACGTCGGCGACAGTGCGATATATCTTGGGGAGATCACCTGGCTTCGAGCGCGGCACGGCATCACACCGGATTACGTTTGCACCGTGGATAATTTTTCCCCGGACGCGCTTCGCCGCGCGGTGCCGGATGGCCCGATATTCTTCCACGGTGGCGGCAATTTCGGGGACATCTGGCCGCATCATCAACGCCTTCGCGAGACGGTGCTGCAGACCTTCCCAGGGCGCCGCATCGTTCAGCTGCCGCAGACCATCCATTTTGATGACCCGTCCGGCCTGCACCGCGTGCAAAAGCTGATTGCGGCGCACGGAAATTTTCTGCTTCTTGTCCGCGACCGAAAGAGTCTGGAACTCGCACGAACCGTCTTCGACTGTGAGGTACGCTTGTGCCCGGACATGGCACTTGCTCTCGGGCCACGAACGCCGCCCGTCCGGGCATTCCATCCATTGGTCCTGTTGCTACGCTCCGACAGGGAGCAAGCCGGTCGCATGGCTCAGATGCCCCCCCCCGCCGGCGCACTCGCATCCGACTGGCTCCACGAGCCGCACCATTTGCGCGAGAGCATGAGGTGGTTGAGCGCGCTGCGTGTGAGTCTCGGTGGCACCCGGCGCCTTCATGACCGCAACCACCATCGCGAGTACTTCTACGCGGCGCTCGCAGCGCGCCGGGTCGCGCGCGGGTTGCGGCTTCTCGGCTCCGGGCGGTCGGTGATCACCGATCGCCTGCACGGCCATCTGCTCTGCCTGCTGCTCGGGCTGCCACATATCGTCTTCGACAACAGGTACGGGAAGCTCGACGGGTTCATCGGCACCTGGACCGCCAATTGCGGGCTTGTGGAGCGCACACCCGATCTGCCCGCCGCGCTGCGTCAGTGGAACGCTCGGTTCCACGAGTGGTGGCCTGGCGTCTGTTCGTGACAGAGCGGGTACTGACCGGTGAGCACCATCGGCTGTCCTCTGCATTGTCAGCGCGTTCATTGGAATGAAGCGAATGCCGCGCTCGATGTAATGGTGGACAGCCATTCTCTGCTCTGAAGGACGGCGCTGGCCCGTCATCCGCGGCCAGCTCGTGTGCCCGGTGCCGCTTCGAGCCGGTGGCTGAGGGGTGTGCGTCCGGTTTTCACTGGTGTAGCGGCCCAACCGTACCGGTGGGTCCGGATGTGCCCCGGAACTCGAGCGTGGCGGACGCCTACACGACGCCGATCATGCCCTGGTGAGGCACGGGTACGGTTTCGTGACCTGGAGTTGAACTCTGGTCAGCCGGTTCCCTGGCCTTGGTGCAACGCTGCTCAGGTGCCGCCCGCTCGCGGGGGCCGCCAACCAAGTCGCTGAAGCCCGTTACCCTCGATCCCCGACCAAAGACATTGGGGTCCCCCGTTGGTCCTGACGAATCAGGGGGATAGTCTGGGTTTGGGACCGACGGACCATCACCAACGGGGTGCGGGATGCTGCCACAAGGAGTTCTGGGCTTCCAGTATGAGGCGGAGGGTTCGCGCGCCGATCTGACGTCGCTGGCGGGATTGCCGCTG
>Ga0307373_10008310_pt1 | contig 15859 bp, 22 predicted proteins | sample OX2MG_FD_202534 | JGI IMG/M metagenome (GOLD analysis project Ga0307373, IMG submission 202534) | Soil microbial communities from Risofladan, Vaasa, Finland - OX-2 | ecosystem: Environmental > Terrestrial > Soil > Coastal area > Acid sulfate soil | place: Finland: Risofladan, Vaasa | collected... | reverse complement strand
CTTTGGAAATCTAGGAAAGTGCGGGGGTAGAATAAGGGTTTACTGGGCAATTATGAGGGTTACTACTACGATACTACCTTCTGAGCGCTTGGAAAAGATTTTGCTTTACTTTGATTTGATACCGTAATATACTACGGGTAGCCTGAAACTTAGGCTTTGCTCTTTGACAAATAAAAGGTTCTCACTTAGGAACCCAAGTGGCGATAGGCTGGCAAGGGCCACCCTAGTAGGCCTGGAGAGAAAACCAGGGTAGCAAGTAAGGCGGGTGGTACGGCCGGACTGAAGGACACAAGGGTGTAAGCGAGAGTAGCGGGAAGGCGGAGACGTTCCGCTGGACTGCATCCCACATTTCCACTGCCGCACGCGAGCCGAGCCTGAGAAGGCGCGTAAGGGACTCGTAAAAACGGGGGCAACCCCGCAAGGCTTAATTGGATGGGACAGCAGCCAGACCCGCGAGGGTAGCAAAGTGAGGGCCTAACGCGAGGAAGATAAGCAGAGTCTCCTACGGGTGAAATTTTGCCCAGGGAGAACTACCATGTCTACCAAGAACAGAAAAAAGGTCAGCCGCAAAGACGGCGTTCGAGTTGGAGCAGTCATCCGTGGCTTGCGTAAGGTTCGCAAGTCTGGAAGACGATATATTCCGGCTCCTGCATTGAGGCTGATTGTTGTCAAGCTGGTTAACAGCCTGGCGGCATAGTTGGGCGGGGAGAAGTTTCCCCCGCAGGAAATTCTGCTTACTGAGAATTGAAGGTAAGGAAGGTCAATAGCACTTGCTCCAATGCGACGGCTGTTAAGGGAGCTAGGTTGCGACGCCCAATGGGTGGCCGAAAGGCTGGCAACTGAATGTGTTAAGGGCTGGAATGAAAAGATTCTCAGTCGTGACAGGTCAACTCCTCAGGGTGTAATAACTCACCGACGTGCTCCCACAAGAAGCTCTCCTATCCAAAACCCAACCAGTCGAAAACTGGAGGAGGGAGATAAGAGTGGACAGGATTCGGTGTGCGATGCTCTCGGCTAACCAACCTTGCTTCCCCCGGAAGGGAAGACAACCTAAGCCAATCAGAGCGTCAAAAGCGAAATTTTCGGTTCACGCAAAATAAGGAACCGTCGTGGACAGAACCACGTAAAATTAGTACAAGCGCAGCAAGCAACTATGACCAACAAAAAGTTTGAACAACCAGCTGCAATTGGAAAAGTGACAGGGTCAATTAGGACCACGGGAAATCAGGACTGACGAAAGTCAGAAACCGCAGGCAACATGCTAGGAACTCTTTCCCGTGGAGACCACAGGCTGCACGCTAGGAAATCTTGTTCTTGTTGCTTTTCCATGCAGCAAAAATTTTAAGAAAGTAGGTTTCTGGATGGGCAGAGAAGAAAAAGTCCTAAAACAGAGGAGGCACCGCGCATGATCTACATTATCATTTTTCTAATTCTCTGTATTTGTGACTTAGAGTCAGAACGAGAGGCGCGCAAATGACTTATCACTAGACAAAGGAAAAGGCAACTTCGGAGGAATTTGGAATTGGCCCTCAAAGATTTTCAAAAGAAACGGCATTCCTCAAAATTCCTATCAAAATTAAGAAAGAGTTTGCAAAGATACCGTGTAGCCATTAAGCCTCCTAAACAGCGTATTGGTACAAAGTTCCCAACGCAGTTTAGGGGCACAAGAAAGCATGGCAATAGATTTTACAACTCACCTCTGGTCCATGGCAGACCATTTCATGGTGGATTGCCAGAACTTGGAAGGAGGAACTAACAAATTGCCCTTTTTCTATGCAGCGATTTGGGTGCTCATCATTGGTCTCTAAGTAGCGATAGCTAACAACGGGTCAGGAGTACCCCCAGAAAGGTACTAAAGTACTATAGGTGCCGCCCGTTATGAGCGGTATCCTAGTTGAGTAGTGAAGGAGGATGGAATGACGAAAACGAAACTGGAAAAGACACTTGCAAAGCAGGACTTGACAGGATTTCACAAACACCCCAATGGTGGTGGTTGGGTTGAAGACACCGCACGCGTTGCAGATACTGCGTATGTGGGCCCAGATGCTCGGGTCTCTGGCCATGCTAAGGTCTATGGCCATGCTCGGGTCTCTGGCCATGCTAAGGTCTCTGGCCATGCTTGGGTCTCTGGCCATGCTCGGGTCTCTGGCAATGCTAAGGTCTCTGGCCATGCTTGGGTCTCTGACGATGCTGAGGTCTCTGGCAATGCTAAGGTCTCTGGCCATGCTTGGGTCTCTGACGATGCTGAGGTCTCTGGCAATGCTAAGGTCTCTGGCCATGCTTGGGTCTCTTACAGGGAAAGCCTTACGGCGGGAAAAGCTGCCATTGTGGTGTTTCTCCTGCTTGGGGTTTCTCTGTTTCTAGTTCCCATCAACGTATGGGCGCAAGGTCCTCCTGGTACCACCGTGAATTCGGCCTCAACTGAAAACTCAGTAGGCACAATAGGTAGTGGTGGGATGAGCGACCTGACTAAGAACGTCAAGTCCTTCAATCCCAAATCTTGGGCCACACCAAACCAGCCCAAACCTAACTCAACGGCCAAATCGGGGATGACCTCAGCGGCTGGCAATGCTAACTACCAGCCAACTCGGGTAGTCACGATGGCGCAAGCCTTGGCCCTAGCCAAGCGGCAGAAAGCAGCCGCGCAGCCTGTATCGCTGGGCACCTTGGCCGCTAGGCTAAAGGCCCAGGCAGTCAAGCCTAAGACGCCTGCAATACGGTTTGTTATGGGTGCTGACGGCCATCTCATGATGGTGAAGCCCAAGGGAGGTCGCTGATGTACGACCGAAATGTATCTGAGTCTACTCTTTGTGCTGTTTGTGGCCACGAGTATGAATACCACGTAGGGGCTGCTGGTGGAGCCATTGCTTGTGACCGTCGTACCTGTGGCTTGTTGGAACTTTGTGAGTGCCCTCAATTTCAGCTTCCAGAGATTGAGGACACTCTTGACCAAGAAACAGTTTGACAGCCGTGTGCCTTGGCACGTTAAAAGAAGAGGAAAGGAGAACTGCTATGGAACCCAAAAAACTGTATATCTGTATCGCATGTCCCGCAGTAGGGGGTAAGGACGTCATCGTTGTTCGCCGTCACCGCTGCGTGCTGTGTGGCCGGCTGATGGATAGGTTTGACCAGGAAACGATGACGGTCAAAGGGAAAAAGGGAAAAGGCTTCAAGGATGCCAAACGGTTTCCACGGGAGCTTGCCGCTGACCTGGAACAAAAGCGTGTGGTGGATATCATTACCAACCGGGTGAGAGACTTCGACTGTCCCGGAAAAGTGGTTGCTATCCGAAAGGGACCCATGGTCACAGAGTATGAATTTGCCCCTGACCGCTATACCCGCATCAACAAGTTGAAGAACTTGAATGAGGACCTGGCTGTAGCTCTGTCCGCTGAGAACGTGGCAATGCAGCGGTTACCGGGCAAAGCGGCAATCGGTATCTGGGTTCCAAACGCGGTACGGACTGAGGTCACGTTTGCTGATTGTTTGAAGAACACCATCGCCCATCGAGACGATATGGAGCTGCCCGTAAACTTTGGCATCACCGCTACGGGTGACCCCTATGTTGAGGACTTGACCCGTATGCCCCACCTACTCATTGGTGGCTCGACGGGTGCAGGAAAGTCAGTGTTTCTCAACAACGTGCTTACTAGCTTGCTGTATATCCGTAGCCCAAAGCAGCTGAAGCTGGTGATGATTGACCCGAAGTCCGTGGAGCTATTCCACTACAAAGGGTTGCCCCACCTTATCCATGAGCCTGTTGCGGGTGTGTACGAGGCTTTGGACTTGATGGAACGTATGACGCAGGAGATGCGGCGCCGTACTTCCAACCTGTTTACGATGAAGTGCAAAAACCTGAAGGAGTACAACGACAAAGTCAAGAAGGAAGCAGCGGGGCTGCGGTCATTGGGTGATAAACTTGCTGCTGACAAAAAGTTGGATGAGTGCTGGCCCTATATCGTCATCGTCATCGATGAGATGGCTGACCTGGTTCTACAGGAAAAGAAATCCTTCATCGAAAAGATGGCGTCCATTTCGGCCATGTCTCGTGCGGCTGGTATCCACGTCATTGCCGCAACGCAGCGTCCATCGGTAGATGTGCTGGCTGGGAAAATCAAAGTCAACTTCCCAGCCCGCGTTGCTTTCCGTGTCCCAGCCCAACAGGATAGCAAGACCATTCTGAATACCAAAGGAGCCGAGCAGTTGATGGCGCGGGGAGATATGTTCTACCTCTCGCCAGAGAAGGCTGGTATCCAGAGGCTGCACGCGCCGTTCATTCGGCAGGAAGATATTGACCGGATGCTTGCGCTGTCGCTTGAGATGGGCCACGTGTGGAACGTTCCCGCTGACGGGGTAGCAATCCCCAGCGGGAACTCCGCTGAGGAGGCTGCTGCGGTAGAAGTGGCACTGGCTACCCAGCCTGTGGTGAAGCCAGCGGTGGGTAAGAAGCTCAACACCAAGCAGATGAGCCTCATCAACTAGGAGGTCACGACCTATGCAACACTATGCTGACATCGTACATCTTCCCCTGGATGAGGCCATCCTTTGCTTGGACTGCGGAGGGGTATCCAATGGTGTGAACGGCCACTGCCCCGTTTGCGGGGATAGGGGAGTAGTGGCCCTTGCAGGGCTGCTGCAGCCTAGTTCTGTACCACTAGGGGTAATTCCTAGGCTTACCCTTGCTAGGCTTGCTGCAGGGCTGCAGGGACTAAAGAAGGGCAATACCCGCCGTATACCCTTACCCCTGCAGGTACGCCACGCTGCAGGGCTGGAAATGCCCCTTGCAGGGGGCATAAGGCGGCTGACCCTGGCGGGTGGCTATGGTAGGCCGGGAGTAGTCAATACCGTAGGTGACCCCTTCACTCAAAGGGGAATTTCAGTTTGGAGGCTTTTATGGAGAGCTATTCAGAAACTATTAAGCGGTGTACTGCTTTGTTTCAAAAACTCAATTGCTGCGTTATTCCCCAGGCGGAAAAGATTCTGAAGACGTCAGAGTTCAAAAAGGCAATGCGTCATTCCTCAGCGGTAGAGTGTCAGCACCTAGCCAAAGAGCTAGTGGAATTGGAAGCACAACTATTCCATCTGATAGATGTATTGCAGCGTCCCATTCATGATGCCCTTGCAGAGATGGATAGCAAGGACATGGGAAAGCCTGGCTACCCCCGGAAATCTGTACCTGTTCCACACGGAGAACATCGATGACCGTATATTGCTTGGAGTGCAAAAAGGAAATGTTTGAGAAATGCCCATACCACGCAGCACCAGACCCACTGGAATTTGCTCCCCCCTACATCCTTCCATCGGGAAGGTTCTTTTGCCCAACGTGTCGCCAGGAGTTTGACAAAGGACAAGGTGGTGGCTCCCACAGCTACTGTGGAGCGTGCGTCAATTTTGTCAGGGAGAAGTTTGGAGTTCCTCCGGTAGAAAAACGTAGGGAGGTAATACTGCCATGAAAGACCTGGAGCCATTGGACGTGGCAGCGCCCGAGGTAGTACAAGTTGTAGTGAAGGATGATGGAAAGGTAATATGGGTCAATGTCGATGGGGTTTGTTTATTTCGAGCTTGTAGAGTTGAAAAACTCATCATTGATGACCAAAGGAAACTACGATGAGCCCAATGTGGAAATACGAAGAGAAGGAACTCCGGGAGGATGTCAGGCTGAATCTCCCCAACCATTGGAAATGCCAGGTATTCAAAGTTACCAGTGGGGACACGGGCAAGGAATACTGGGTTCAAATAATCGGGTCGGGAGGGCATCACCTGAATCAGATTGTCTTGTGCGATTGTCCTGAGGGGAAATTCCATCAGCCACTAACCGTTTTGGGGTTGAAGGATTTCATCTGTAAGCATGGGCAGAACCTTTTGGCGTTCTTGAAAGATAAAAAGAATTGAGTTTCCCGTGTTCGTGGTGTGTATAGCATCAGGCTAAGTAACGGACATGGGAATGAAAGAATTTTATGACAATAATGCGAACAATCTCCACTTCGGATGATGAGCTCAAAGAGCGAATCCGAAATAGGGAACAGAGAAGACAGGAAGCTCTGGAGTTCCGGTCTACTAAACTAGACCGCGTCCGCTACAAGGGTGCTGGCGATGATGTAGAACTTGCCAATGCATTTCGTATGATTGGCATTGACTACTCCTCCATCCCACACGAGCAAGCCTTCAAAATTGTACCTGTAAGGTTGGAAGGCCATCGTGTGTCGCAATTTGAACCAAAGGCTCTGGATTTTCTGCATGAAAACTTCAATGTAGTGCACGTTCAGGACGAGGAGGGCCGAACCCTTCTCCATTTCACTCAGCCAACGGCTGACAAGGAGCAACAACAGATGAAGATGATAAATGCGATAGCAGAAGAGGTTGGAGAAAAACGGAAACGGGTGAACTCGTTCTATGAGGCGCTGTTGAAGGTTGTTCGGCATGAGTTGCGGGATGCTGGAAAGCTTCAGCTTCCAGGGTTTGGGAGAATCTCACTGAAGTATCGCCCAGCAGTAGAGGAACGCCCAGGGATTAACCCATTCACCCGAGCAAAGATGACATTCAAAGCTCGGCCGGCGAGCAGTGTGATACGGTTTACTCCTGCTAAGGAGTTGAAGGAGTACATTGCTGAAAAGGTTGCTCCGACACCTCCGCCGGGAAAGGAAAAGAAAGGCAAGGAAAAAGAAAGCAAGAAGGAAAAGACGCACCACCACTCCAAGCACTAGTCTGCTAAGGTACACACCCACCAGTACAAAATACAAAAACAGCTGGGGGTACTGCGAATGGAAAAGGAAAAGGGAGTGATGCTTCTTGTTGGAAGTCGAGTGGTGCAGACAGCCTCTGGGTACACAGGAGAGATTTACAAGGCGTTTGAGTGGGGGGTTCAGGTTTGGAATCTAGACCGAGGCAACGAGAGAGAAAATTGGACTTGGTCTATGGTTACTGTCCGGAACCCCCGCTCAATAAAGCGGTATCCACGCCCACTGCGTTTTCCAAGAGATGTGCACTACCCAGTTTGTCACTGTAAAATTGGAAGAATGGAGGTCATTGGTGAAAACAAAGTCAAGTGCGCACGCTGTAAAAACCTCATCGGAAGCGAAAGTTTCCCACGCCGAATCCAGCGTGCCACGCAACTTCTTCGTAGAGAAGCTTCTCAAAGACCCAAAAAACAAGATTCAAAAAGAGTGGAAAGACGAAAGCAAAAGGTTTCACGTCCTCGTAAAACGAGGAAAGCTGCCCGTCGAGTGGGTGTACGCCGACCCAGCAAAAAAGTTACCCGGCGCAGACTACTACGCCAACCAGCAAAAAAGAGAAAGGAGGCCAGACGCCGTGCCAAAACAAAACGTGATTCGACGATTTCCAAGGGTCAATTACTTCCCCCGCCTTCAGTCCAAGAAGCCACACCCCAAACTGTTGCGGAGCCCAAGGAAAAGCAAGTAGCAGTTGCTGTTGCTGTAGAAGTAAACTCTGAACTAAAAAAGGAAAATTCAAATGACCGGAAAAGTGAAAGCAAAGATTAGCAGGTCTTGGAACCTTAGAAAGAAAGTGCCTTGCAAGCTCTGCGGGCATCTGCTTTGGCCACACTGGGTAGCTCGGCACCAGAAAGTTTGTGCAAAGATTGTTGTGAAAGAGAAAGTTGGAGAAAATCCTTTCAACAAACCCTTCAACCAATTCTTCTTTGAAGCCCTTTCGGAGAAGAACGGTTGGGAAATCCTTGCGGTTGATAATGTGAAGAATACTATGATAGTGCAAGTCCCATTGGAAGGATAACTTCCGATGTACGATGTTGGAGTTGCACTTCGGCGGTTCCGGGGGCTGATTCGATACACTGCACGGAAATACTCAGTAGAGACCAATTTCCGGATGTCTCAAAAAGATTTGGAGGCAGAGGGGTTATTGACTCTTGTGCAGTGTTGTAGAGCTTTTCCTGAGGGACAAATTCATTTCTCAAGGTACTTCAAGCGAGCTTGGAACAATCGCCTTAAGAAACTGTTGCGTTTCAATATGCGTAAAAAGCGGCAGGGGTTTGAGGTGAACTTAGAATTGGCTTCCGAGTTGGTGGCTCCCACAAAGAAGGAAACAGAAGTAAGTGAAAGAATCGTAGAACGGGCCAATGTGCTCTATCCCTTTCTTTCTAGGGATGCAAAGAAATTTTTGCAAATTCTGATTGAGCCCAGTGGGGAGGTGATGGAAACTGCTTGGAGGGACTACTGCAGAAAAAATAAACTCCATTCGCAGGGAGTGAACTTTCGCGGGTGGAAAATGTTTAGAATTCACTTGCGGCATATCCGGGAAGCCCTCAGCCTATCGGAAAGAGGGATGAAGGATGTGGTGCAAGAAATCCGAAGGGTTAATTCCAAACTTTAGATGGAGGAAATGAATGAAAGAGAAGAAGGAAAGCAAGAAGAAAGAAAAGAAGGAGAAAAAGGGCAAAAAGGCTGAGGAATCAGAATCTTCAGAAGTTGCTGAAGCTTCTGGCTCTGAGTCCAGTAGTGGGGAAAAACAAAAAAAGGGCAAGGCTGCTAAGGGCGCCAAGTCCAGCAAGGCTGAGGGGTCGGAATCTTCAGAAGCTGGAAGTGGTTCAGAGTCATCCAAATCTGAATCCTCTGCGTCTGGTGAAGGTTCAGAATCCAGCGCCAGTGAATCAAAGCCGGAAGGGGAGGAAGGAAGTGAGTCTTCTTCTGAATCAAGTGAGTCAGGGGAAGAAAGTTCGGAAGGCTCTGGCGGTGAGGAAAGTGAAGAAGCCTCAGGCTCAGAGTCTAGCAGTTCTGGTTCAGGAAGCAGTTCTGAATCAGAATCGAGCAGCAGTAAGGGGGACGCGAAAGCGTCCTCCCTTGTGCAGATTGACCCGGACAAATACAAGCCCAAAGCGCCTTCCATACCTATTCCTGCAGGAATTGAAGACTGCTTTGGGAAGTGGAACGACCCAGATGTGCCGGAATGCCAGCGTTGCATTGAAGCACATAACTGTAGGGCAGTTATGAAGGCACATGCAGCGGAGGAAGAGGAAGGAAGTGGAAGAAAGGCTGGAAGGAGGAAAAACAAGAAGTTGAAGTCATCGGAGAAGTCCGAGTCATCATCGGAATCTTCTTCGGAGAAAGTTTCAAAATCTAAGAAACAACCGGAGGAAGAAGAAATGTCATCCAAGTCGAAGTCAGAGAAGAAGGAAAAGGGCAGCAAGCCCAGCAAGGGAGCGGTTTCCAGTGAAGTCCAGGCTATTTTGGATTCTGCCAACTGCAAGAAATATGGCGGTGAGCAGGAAATCAAGAAGAATGGACAACTCTTTATCGCTTTTGAGGGCGGGCGCAAGATTCGGTTTATCGGCCCCAACAAAGCCGAAGGCTTTCGGGTTTATGTCTACCCGAAGGGAAAACCGGAAAAGATGGGGTTGGAGAAGGAAAGCTGGGAGAAGCTGCAAAACGGAAAGAAACTCAAATTCACTGGGAAGGATTCAAGTTTGGCAAGCCAGCTTCACAAGTTTGCCAAGGCTGCAAAATCAGAAGTGGCCTGAAAACCAAACCAGCGAAGCAGCCTTCTTGACTTTCTTAAGGAGGGGCATTGGGAAGCTCTTCTGCCCCTCCTATTCTTTTTTGTACTAGAGGTTCTGATGCAAAAGTACAAGCATTTGTCAATCGAAAAGTTTGGAAGAGTTCTACTGAAAACTGGAGACCTTGACCCTGTGTACATAATGTTGTACAAGGCAAAACTCTCCAAAGGAACTTTGGCCCGCTGGTTGCTTGCATACTGGTGGTTCTACAGTTCTGGAGTGGTGTCTACTCTCTCTGTTTTGGAGGGCAAGAAATTCTATTCGTTGGCTACGGATATGGCAACAGGAACCAATGCCCCAAGAGGGGCGGAGCGTAGGCATTTTCGGGGGGCAGCTGCGTTCAATGCAATCAAATGGTTCCAAAAGCAATATCCCTGTCCTGAGGATGCTGTTGAAGAACTTTCCCATTTTGCAGAAGGAAAACTTGCTCCAGCTGTAATTGGTTGGATTACAGATTCTTGGCCACTGTTTGGTCCTTGGATTGCGTTCAAGGCAACAGATATGCTGGAACGCTGCCTTGGGGTGAAGGTTGAGTTCAAAGGGGAGGATTTGAAGCTGTATTCCACCCCAACACAAGGGGCATTTGAGCTTTGCCAGGAGAAGAAATGGGGTACTAGATGGGGGGAAGTTGATGATGTTGCTGGAGTTGTGAAGCGTCTTGAAAAGGAATTCAAGAACTACAAGGCTCCACCTGACTACAAACGTCCTGTCAATGTGCAGGAGATTGAAACTTGCCTTTGTAAGTACCACTCTCATATCACAGGGCATTACCCCTTAGGGAAGGATACTAGAGAAATCTATCACTCTTTGAAAGGTTGGGAAAGCCTAGCTAAGAAATTGAGGAAAGTATGCCGACAGGAATTTACAAAAGAACAACTTGGCATCTGAATCATCTTCCAAATAGGAAGGGGTGTAAGCTCTCTGAAGAAGTAAAGAGAAATATGCAAAGAGGTCAAAGACGGAGATTTGCTGACCCTGTAAAAAGAAAACAAGCCTATTTGGATTTGCATAACCCAGAAACTGAAAAAAGCCGTTCTAGAAAGATGAAAGGTCACAAATTTAGCAAATTTCGCAATAAGAAAATTTCTAAATCTTTGAAGATGTACTATTCCAAGCCCAAAAATTGTAGGGCACTTTGGTTGGCTCAAAATACCCCCAAAGCCAGGGAAAATCGTAGGAAGGCACACACTGGAAAACACCCTTCAAAGGAAACTAGGGAAAAGATGAGATTGAGTAAATTAAAGAACCCTACCCCACTAATAGATTCCAAACCTGAACTTTGCGTTCAGGACGCACTTAACAGACTTGGGGATTTTTACAAAAAGCATAAAGAACTTCCTGGGATGCGAAAAAGATTTGGTGTGTTTCACCTAGTGGACATTCTCTTGCCTGGTAGAAAAGTTGTAATCGAAGTTGACGGTTGTTTTTGGCATGCTTGTAATTTATGTTTTTCGAATTCCTCTGAAAGAAGAAAGAGAAACAGAAAACGAGATAGAAAATTTGATAGGCTTGCAAAGATTTTGGGTTGGAGAGTTATAAGAATTTGGGAACATACAATTAAAGAACTAGACTATTCTTCAGGAACGTTAGCAAGAAGACTTCGACATTGTCTTCCAAGTGGAGAACTCCAATGAGAGTTGGCATTGTTGGCGGTGGAGTCTTTGGGCGGGTAGCAGCAGCAGCTTTGTGGGAAAAGGGTTGTAAGGTAACAATCTTTGATGACCAGAGAAAATACTCGGGAACCAGTGCCTCTGCCTTCCTGATGAAACCCAGCTGGTTTAGTGGGATGGGAAAAGAAGCTTACGAACCAGCATTGGAATTGTTGGACAGAATTTATGGGCTCCAGAAAATACATTTCCGGATTGGTCCCGTAAAGACCTATGCCTATAGGGTGAATAAGGATTCTGTTATGCAGCGGGACTACCACCCCCATATGTCAATCTCGGAAGAAGTAACAAGTGTTTCTACGGGTAAGGTCGTTTTGTTCAATCAGCAAGTTTTCAATTTTGATGCGGTGATTGTTGCTGCAGGAATTTGGTCTTCTAGATTCTTTGAAATACCTGGGCTGATTGGAAAGACTGGAGTGTCTTTTGAGTGGAAGTCTAGAATCAAACATTCTTTCATTCGGCCTTGGGCCCCATACAAGCAGATTGTGGTGTTCAATGTTCCTGATGGGGATAAAGTTTGGGGTGGGGATGGTTCAGCTATACTCCAAAAGAACTGGACAGAACAGCGAGAACAGGAATGTTTGGAGCGTGTATCAAGTGCTGCTGGACTGAATCCAGATGAGGCTGAGTATCATACTGGAGTTCGCCCATTTGTTTCAAAATCTTCAGCGCCATGCCTTCTTGAGAAGAGAGGTAAGAATCTGTACCTATTGACTGGTGGTGGAAAGAATGGCACCATTGCGGCAGGTTGGGCAGCCCATAAGCTAGTTAAGGAGCTTTTGTGAGTTTAGGCTTCAAGAAGGCTACCATTGGCTGTGAGTTGGAGCTTGGTGACATAGATACAAAGATAAAAATCCCTACAAGCCTTGGACGATGGGATTACCACGATAGCAGTGTGATGAATTCCAATGGCACAGCAAATGACCCAAAGCGAATTCTGAACCGCTATGGTGGGGAGATTCAAGTTGTCCCTGCAAGTTCGGCCTCAGAATTGGTGGAGAGAGTTTTGGAAATCTATTCCTTATTTCCAAAGCGGGATATGAACTTCACAACCAATCTTCATGTGCATGTCAGAATTCCAGGGCTCATTGATGACTTGAAATCTTTGAAAAAGATTGCAAGCTATCTGAATCTCTATGGAAAGCAATTCTTTGGGCTTATAGACCCTATTCCAAAGCCACATTTTGGGGACTATCATTCCAATTTGGAGTATCTTGGAGCTAGAGCACGGTTCAATAGGCGAAGGCGCTCACACCATACACTGCCAAGTTCTGCTGTTTACAAAAAGCTGATGGAGGCGAGTACCCCAACGCAGTTTCATTTGGCCTTTGCCCCTGTGGACAGAAAGGGCAGACCCCAGTGGCATTTGGTAACAAGAGCAGGTGTGAATCTGGCACACCTTTGGAAAAATGATTGTGTAGAATTCCGCTGCTTTACCATGTCAAAAAAACCAAAGTTTCTTCTGTCTGCTTTTCGAGTACCCCTTCTTTTTTTGTGGGAGGCTCTTGGGGCCCATAGACATCCTGTAGTGTTTCTTAAAAAAAGTTCTTTGGAATTTCAACCCTTCTACCCCTATGTGTACTCGCAAGATAGAATCTTTCAGCTTACAAGTGTAAGGCACCGGGCTAGACACATAGCGGCAATTAACTATAGAGACCTTATCTCGGATGCAATTCTTTCCAAAAAGGAACTCATTTGAAGAAGATACTGTTCATTTGTACAGCAAACCGATTCCGTTCCCCTGCTGCAGAAGTGATTGCTGCTTCCTTGGTGAATAAGAAAAAGGCTTCAGTGTCGTCTGCTGGTGTGTACGAGAATGAGTTTAACATGCCCCTTCCCAAGAGTGTTCGGGATGCGTTGACCAGGATGGGCTACACTGGGGGTATGAGCCGACGGTCACAACGAGTGACCAAAAAGATGGTTAAGGAAGCATATGTGGTACTTTACATGCAACCTAGCCATCTGAGTGTTTTGCTGGAAATGTTCCCACAGCATAAGAAGAGGTTCAAGTGTCTTGCAGAGTACGACCCCTGTGGAAAGTCAAAGATTTCAGACCTGGCTTTTCTTAGTGGGTCTCGTTTTCAGGAAACTCTGTGTACCATTGAGGATTGCGTCATAAATTTTCTGCGCCACGAAAAGCTCTATGATAATCAATCTTAGAGGAACGTCAGGAAGTGGAAAGACTACGGCAGTCAGGCGTTTGATAGACAGCTTTCTCTCCACAAAACTTTATGACAATTCCAAAAGGTTGATTGGCCACAAAGTTCAGATGTCAGCTGGACATTTTGTGTATGTGGTTGGGCCGTATAAGACTTCGTGCTCTGGCTGCGATAGGATGAACTCACAGGACCAAATTTGTGAGATAATCAGAGACTTTGCAAAGCATGGAGACGTGATATTTGAGGGCTACCGCACAAGTGGAAGTGTTAAGCGATACGTGCATTTAGCTAGGAGTCTTCCAGACCACCAATTCTTGTTTTTATTTATGGATACCCCACTGAAAATTTGCTTGGAGCGATTGAATGACCGGCGCCACAAGAACAACATCAAAAAACCTTTGAGTTCTAGGCATGTGGAGCGAACCCATGAAAGGCTTCAAAGGATGCCGGCGGAGCTACTGAGCCTGGGTATGGATGCCCGTAAAGTGCCCTTTCAAAGCGTTGCTGACTCGCTGCAGCGTCTTTTGCTATACGGTAGGCGATTTCCCCGCATAGTGGGTAAGAAGCCGCTGCAGCGGTTCCCAAGGCTACCAAAAACACGCATAATCAATATCAGGGGAACTAATGGGGCGGGTAAGAGCCACATTACCCATAAACTACTGGTGGAGTTTGGCGGTGAGCCTCTTCGGGATTGCCCAGTTGCAGGGTTGTGTAAGCCTGGAGGTGTCTGGGCGTACAGGCTATCAAAATTTCCATCTGAGCAAAATTGGTTTGTTCTTGGAAGCTATGAGACAACGTGTGGTGGCCCCGACCGATGGAACAAGCCTGGAGATATGGAAAAGATAGAGCAAGCGCTGACCAAGTTAGCAGGAAAAGGAAATGTCTTGTTTGAGGGTCTGGTTGTAGGAAGCACCACAAAGCGGTGGATAGTCATGCAAACAAAACTTCATTACATCCAATTTGTGTTTGGCTATTTGGACACCCCATTGAGGCGCTGCATAAAGCGTGTGATGCAGCGGCGCTTGAAAAAGGGAGTGAAGACAGAATTCAATTCTCTAAATTTGGAGAGAAAAGCTAGGGAAATGGAAGGCTCCAAGAAGTATTTGAAAGACCTCAGAGTAGATGTAAGAGATATACCATACAAGGCTTCTGTGAAAACAGTCGTAGGGTGGATGAGGGAGAAATGATTAAGCGATTTCCCAGACTCAAGAAACAGCCAAAATTCATTGTGTTGAATATTCGAGGCACAAATGGGTCGGGAAAGAGCACATTGGTCAGAGAACTAATGTACGATTTCAGAAAGTGCCGCAAGAGGGTGTTTGACCCTGAAAATGGAAGAATCTATGGCTATGTGTTGTCGAAGGCTGAGCCTCCCATTTTTATCTTGGGCCGATATGAGACAGACTGTGGTGGATGTGATACGTTTCCCAGTCTGGATATGATAAGCCTTTGTGTGGACAGGTTCTCAAAACTTGGTCATGTTGTCTTTGAAGGTATGGTTGCAAGCACTGTGGGAGGTCGCTGGGTGGAGCTTGCCAAATCATTGCCACAGTCTGAGTTCATCTTTGGAATCTTAGATACACCCCTGAAACGCTGCATCAAAAGAACATTGCGTCGTAGGGAGAAAGCTGGGAACCAGCGACCCTTGAATGTGGAGAACATAAGGTCAAAATACAGGGCTGTGGAAGGTTCTGCAAGAATTCTTAAGAAGGGGGGTATGGATGTTAGAAAGATACCCCACAAGAAAGCGTTGAAAACAATTTTGGGATGGCTGGGCCAGAGTTAATCTCTTAACAGGGGGAATGTGATGACAAATGGTGAAGGGAAAACTTTCGTAGTAGGAATTTGTGCAGACTGCGGTAGCCAAATAACAATGACTCAGGGTGACAAAGATTTTTGGGACAAGTTGATAAAGGAGCAAGGCTACAAGTTCCCAAAACGTTGTAAACCTTGCAGAGAGAAAAAACGCAAAATTCAGAACACTCCTTTATTTCCGGAAGCTGTACACGAAAAACTGAAAATCATGATGGAAAAAGCCATCAACGACGAATACGAGGGCCGTGGAGACGTTCTGGCTGCAGAACTTTCTGCTCTTGGGGTGCAAGTCCTGCTTCTGAAGCCTAGCAATGCCCGCTTGTGAAGCCCATGACAAATCTTAAACATCTGAATTCCTTCTTCCGGTTCATGTGTGAGCGTCAGGCTATTTGGCACAAGCGGTTTGTACTCCACCAGCCACCTCCGTGGACACAAGATAGAATCTTTAGGAAGTTCAAGTTTACAAATGTATATCGAGAGCTTGACGCAGGAACAATTTGGTACCTTTCCTGTGTGTATCCAGAATCTAAGAAATTTCCAGTTTCCGACCGGTTCAAGCAAATAAACCTCTTGTGGCTCACTCTGATTTATCGTCTTGTGAACCGCGTTGAAACTTTTGAGAAAGTAGGCTTTGTTCCCTTCTGGCTTTGGAAAAGGGATGGAAAGGCTTGGATAGGAAAACTGGAAACTCT
>Ga0307373_10008306_pt1 | contig 15865 bp, 13 predicted proteins | sample OX2MG_FD_202534 | JGI IMG/M metagenome (GOLD analysis project Ga0307373, IMG submission 202534) | Soil microbial communities from Risofladan, Vaasa, Finland - OX-2 | ecosystem: Environmental > Terrestrial > Soil > Coastal area > Acid sulfate soil | place: Finland: Risofladan, Vaasa | collected... | reverse complement strand
CCGCCTGGCCGCTTCGAACCGCCCCCTCCATGGTCGCGGGCCAACCGGTGTCGGTCCAGCTGCCGGCCAGGAGCAGGCCCGAGAGGCGGCTGCGCGGGCCCGGGCGAAGGGAGTTGGAGCCGGGCCTGGCGGCGAAGGTGGCGTGCGCCTCACGGGTGACCCTGGCGTGCAGCAGCTGAGCCCGCGAGCCGCCCGGGAAGGTGCTCTGACACAGCCGCCACATCCGGGCGATCAGCTCGTCCTCGGGGGTTCCGATCTCCGCATCCGCAGCCGAGATGGAGATGGCGGAGTGGAAGGGCCCGTCGCCCGGGCTCGGATCGAGAGCGGAGCGGTCGAACAACCATTGCAATGGGGATCTGGGCACCAGAACGATCGGGCCCGGCAGGAAGGGCCGGTCGGTGAAGAGGTGGATGTTGACGATGGGTGAGTCGGCCAGTCCGGCGGCAGCCTCCACCTGGGGCTCGATCAGGCCGCCCTCCCGGAGCAGTCGGCTGGCCTCTGTCAGCCGCCATCCGGCCGCCGTCGGCATCCACGATCTCGAAGGCGCCATGCTCCGGGCGGCTGACCGCGGCTGCCCGAGAGCGCAGCCTGACCTCCACGCCGGCCTTCCGGAGCGCTCGCTCGGCGGGGGGGTGCAGCCAGGCGGTGAGGTCGGTGCCGGGCACCCGGATGGCACCGGCCGCCGGCGAGCTGAGCAGCCCCTGGCGAATCACGAAGGCGGCCAGGGCCGCGCTGCACCGCTCCAGGCTGACGTTGCAGGCGGCGACCAGGAATGGCTCCCAGAGGTTGTCTATGATCGCCTCCCCTTGCCCCAGGCTCTGCAGCCAGGACCTGGCCGGAACCTGATCCAGTTGGCCCTGGTCGCCGTGCCTCAGGGCGCTCCGGATGCGCTCCGCCTGGACCATCGCCGGAAGGCCCAGCCCGGGCCAGCCCAGGAGCACCGGCAGGAGGTGGAGGGGGGCCGGAAGAGGGGCGGCCGCCAGGCGCCGAGAGATCCCGCTGGCAGGGTCCGCCACCACCAGGGCGAGGCGGCGCTGGCGGTGCTGGGGGTGGGCGCCGATTCGCTGCAAAAATTCTTCCAGGGCGGTGCAGCTGCCCAGATAGACGTGTTGGCCGGTGTCGACCCGGCCCGCGATCGGGTCGACCACCGAACGGCATAGCCCGCCCAGCTGGGGAGCTCGCTCCAGCAGGCTGACCTGGTGGCCCTGGTCGGCGAGTCCCAGTGCGCAGCTGATCCCGGCCAGGCCGCCGCCGATCACCACCACCTTCATCGAGCGACCTGGTTCAAGTCGCCAGGGAGGCCCACAGCCAGGCTTTGGCCGCCAGCCCCACCTTGCGTGCCGGAGAGAGCGATATGCGCTCAGTCTGGACGTCGAAGTCGCGCCGCTCCAGCTCGCTGAGGAGGGCCTGGTAGAGGGCCGCCAGCGCTGCCGGGCAGCCCCGGGCGTCGCGCTCCACCAGTGGCACCAAACGGATCCCCACCTGGAAGTGCTCCCGGGCGCGGGCCACCTGGTGGCGCATCAGCTGGGAATATCCGCTGGCCCGCTCCCCAGCCCTGCCGGTGAGGAGGTCGGCGGGCTCCAGGCCGAAGCGGTGGAGATCATCCAGAGGCAAATAGCAGCGCCCATTGAGGAGGTCCTCCTTGAGATCTCGCAGGATGTTGGTCAGCTGCATCGCCTGGCCCAGCCGGATCGCCAGCTCCGGAACCGCCGGATCCTGGTAACGGAAGATCGCCGCGCTCAGCAGCCCCACCGAGCCGGCCACCCCGTAGCAGTACCGAGCCAGGTCCGCCTCGGTCCGGATCTCCAGGGGGGCGCAGTCAGCGGCGCAGCCGTCGATGACATCGTTGAGGGTCCGCGCCTGCAAATGGAACGTGGCGGCGGTGTCGGCCAGGGTGAGCCAGCCCAGGTCCGGGGGGCGGCCGGCCAGGGTCGCCGTCAGCGCCCGCCGGTAGTCCTCCAGCTGTCGGCGTCGGAGCTCGGCTCCTCCCGGGCCATCTGCGATGTCGTCGGCCCCACGGCAGAATCGGTACAGGGAGTGGAGCGCCCGCCGCTTCGCGGCGGGCAGCAGCTGGAACGCGTAGTAGAAGTTCGCTGCCGAGCGACGGACCTGGCCGGCGCAGGCCCGGTAGGCCATCTCCAGCTCGGCTGGGTCGGCGCTCATCTTCGGGTTGGGGGCGCCGGGCTGCGCCAGGCGGTGGCTGCCCGCAGCACCGCCCGGCGCCTGGCCCCAGGGCTGAGCCGGGCCTTCTGGGTGAAGACCAGGTCGCCCGCCTGGAGCACCGCGTCGGTCGCGGCCAGGCCGGCCAGGATGAAGGAGGCCATCTCCACTCGCATCAGCCCAGGCACCTTCTCTACCAGCGGCCAGCCCTCGAAGAGCAGGTCGCGAGCCCGGCCCACCGCCTCCGCCAGGGCCGCCCGCTGGCCGGAGGTGGCGGTGCCGCTCCACCACTCCTGCTCCGACCCGCCGTGCTGCAGGAGCACCTGCAAGGGCAGGTAGCGCCGCCCTCGAGCGCGGTCCGAGGCGACGTCCTGCCACATGTTCGCCAGCTGCAGGCCGGTGCAGACCGAGTCGGACAGGTGGATCCGCGGCGAGTCGTCGATGCCCTCTAGCGCCAGCACCAGCTCGCCGACCGGGTTGGCGGAGAGGGAGCAGTAGTCCAGGAGCTCCTGCCAGCTCTGGTAGCGGAGCTTTTCCTGGTCCTGAAGGTTGGCCTGGATCAGCCGCTGGAAGGGATCGGGAGCGAGCTGATGGCGCTTTATGACCGGTTCAAGGCGTCGGAAAACCGGATGCTGGGGCCTCCCGCCGTAGCACGCCAGCAGCTCCTCCTCGCAGAGCCTGAGCTGGGCCCGGGCATCGCCCAGCTGCTCGTCGCCGATGTCGTCCACCAGTCGGCAGAACCCGTAGATGGCAGCCCTGGCCTCCCGCCGCGAGGGCCGCAGCATCCAGGCCGCAATCGGAAAGTTCTCCCCCGCCCGGGCCTCGCGCTGGCGGTCACGGGTGTAGGTGGGCAGCTTGACCGTGGCTTGCTCGGGAACGGTGCTGAGGGTCACGACGGGACCGTCAGGCCCTTGTCCGGGTCGACCACGCGGGCCAGCGCCATCAGCGGAAAGACGGTCGCGTACATCTCGTAGCGAAGGTAGAAGGCGCGCGGGAACCCGGTCCCGGTGAAGAGGTCGTCGGTCCAGCCGCCATCCGCCTGCTGCTGCCGCACCAACCAGTCGGCGGCGGCCAGCGCCGCCTCCTCGAGTTCGTCGGTGCCCGCCAGCCCGTTGCTGCCATCGATGGCGGCCAGCAGGGACAGCAGCGCCCACCCGGTCTGCGACGGGGTGGCCTCACCCCGGCCGATGTGGCGAGGATCGTGGTAGGAGAGCACCGACTCGCCGAAGCCTCCGTCGTCGTGCAGGTGGCGCGTGACCCAGCGGCCCAAGCGCAGCAGTCGCTCCCGGTCGGCGCGCTCGCCGGCGGCGGCCAGGGCGGTGGCCGTCGCGGCTCCGCCATACACGTAGTTGACTCCCCACCGTCCGAAGTAGGCGCCGTCGCCCTCCTCCGATGCCCGCAGCCAGGCCAGTGCCCGCCGGCGGGCCAGCTCCGCACCGCCGCAGCGGGTGAAGGCCTCCACCACGTGAGCGGTGACGTCGGGGCTGGGCGGGTCCAACACCTCGCCGAAGTCGGAGATCGGTAGGCGCTCGACCCAGTGGCGGTTGTTGTCGCGGTCGAAAGCGGCGTAGCCTCCATCCGAGCCCTGCATGGCCTGCAGCCAATCCAGGGCTCTGGTCATGGCCGCCCCGGCGGGGGTGCCGTCGTCGCGACGGTGGCCGGCGGCGTCCAGAGCGCAGAGCACGATAGCGGTGTCGTCAGTGTCGGGGTACTGGTCGTTGTAGAACTCGAATGGCCAGCCGCCGGCAGCCACTCCCGGGACGTGAACCGCCCAATCTCCCAAGCCCTGGACCTCCCGGTCCACCAGCCAGTCCACCGCTCTGCGCACGGCCTCGTGGTCGCGGTCAAGGCCGGCGTCGAGGAGGGCCCAGAGTGCCAGCGCGGTGTCCCAGACCGGGGACACGCAGGCCTGCAGCCGGAACCCCTGCTCGTCCTCGATCCCGAAGGTGTCCAGAGCCTCCAGCCCCCGCCGCAGCACTGGGTAGTCCGGGCCGTGCCCGCGCGCCCGCAAGGCCATCAGCCCGTACACCCAGGGGGGTTGGATACCGGCCCATGACCCGTCGCGCTCCTGGTGCCGGACCACCCAGCGCTCCGCCTCCGCCAGCGCCAGCCGTCGGAGCCCAATCTTGGGCAGCTTTCCATAGAGCCGCACCAGCCGGTCGACCGATCTCCAGGTAAGGCTACCCACCGGCGGCACCGGGGTGCCCACGGGCAGCTCGGTGCGGCTCGGGCCGGTCAGCGGAAAGACGGTCTCGAGGGTGCGCAGAATCGCCAGCGGCACGGTGGTGGCGCGGGCCCAGGAGGCGAGGTCGTAGATGCTCCCGATCCGGTGCCCTGGCACCAGCACCCACTCGGGGGGGACGACCGGGAGCTCGGACCACGGCCACAGCCCGCCCAGGGCCAGCCAGATGCGGGTGAAGACGCGGGTGGCGTGGATCCCGCCATGGTCGGCCACGAACCTGCGGGCCGCCGCCACCGCCGGGTCGTCGGCGGCCACTCCGGCCGCCCGCATCGCCACCCACACCTCGGCGGTGACGCTGAGGTCACCCTCGACCCCGGGGGCGATGGAGTAACTGCCGTCAGCCTGCTGTTGGGAGCGCAGATAGCGGATCGCCGCCGCCTCGCGGGCCGGGTCGACGACCTCCAGATAGCGCCGCATCAGCAGGTATTCCGCCGTGATCGCGGCGTTGCTCTCGAGCTCTCCCATCCAGGAACCGTCGGGGAGCTGGCGCGAGAGCAGGTTGGCCACCGCCCGGTCCACGGCGGCCCGGGTGGCATCGACCGCTTCCTCAGAGGGCTGCGTCTGGGACCGCAGGTCGAGCGTCAACTCCAGCGCTCCCCGAGCCAGCGGCAGAGCAGCTCCACATCCGCCGCCACCCGGCCCTCCAGGGGCAGCCGGGCCAGGGCCACCAGCGAGCGCTCGGTCCAGGTGGTGGTCAGGCCCTGGCAGCGCTCGGCCACCCCGTGGTCCCGCAGGAGAGCCACGGCGGGGCCCAGCTGGGGCGCCGTAAGCCCCCCGGGCCGCAGCCAGGCGCGGGCGGTCTCGGCCAGCTCGCCATTGCTGTTGAGCGCCAGCAGCAGGGGCAGGCCCTGCTTGCCTCGGAGCAGGTCGTTGCCCACCGGCTTGCCCGTCTCCTCGGCGTCGCCGAAGACGCCCAGGGTGTCGTCCCGCAGCTGAAACGCGATCCCCAGGGTGCGGCCGAAAGCCTCGCAGGCGGCGACCGTCTCCGAGGTCCGCCCGGCCGCGACCGCCCCCAGCGCGGTGGCCGCCCCCAACAGCGCTCCGGTCTTCAGCTCGACCATCCGCAGATAGGCGCTCAACTCGGCCGGCGGTCTGCCCGTGGCGGCGATGTCCGCCTGCTGGCCGCCCACCATCTCCAGGGTGGCGGTGCCCAGGCTCGCACAGGCCTGCTGGGAGATCTCCGCGGGGACCCGGGAACCGGAGATCACCAGAAAGGCTGCGGTCAGGAGCGCATCCCCGGTGTTGAGCGCGGTGGGCATCCCCTCCTTGACCCAGAGCGCGGGCTGGCCCCGCCGGGCTTGGTCCTCGTCCACGATGTCGTCGTGGACCAGAGAGAAGTCATGCACCAGCTGCACCGCCGCCGCCAGTGGCGCGGCCCATCCCGCCGGCCCCCCCAGGCCCTCGGCCAGGATCATGGTCAGGGTGGGCCGGAGCGCTTTGCCGGGCCGTGCCCCGGGCTGCAGTCCGAGGTGGTAGCGGGATGGCTCAAGCATCTCCTGGGGGAGCAGCTCGGTGGCCCCCCGCAGGCCCTCGACGATCCGCTCCTGGTAGCGTCCCATGATCTCCTGGGCGGCCGCCGTCAGCTCCCGGTTGCGGTCGGCGTCCCCGACTTCCATGGCGGTGGGCTCAGAGATCACGGCAGGCCGCCTCCACCTCGTCGACCACCCACTGCGGGGTGGATGTGCCTGAGGTAATCCCGACCCGGTGCCCGGGCGCGAACCACTCCGGGCTCAGCTCAGCGGCGCTCTCGACGTGATGGGTGGGGCGCCGGCTGGCGCAGGTCGCGGCCAGGGCGCTGGTGTTGGCCGAGCCTCGGCCGCCGACCACCAGGACCACGTCGACATCATCGAGCATGCTGGCGACCGCCTCCCGCTGGCGCTGATTGACCACCGGGCAGGTGGTGTCCCGGACCTCGACTGAGCCGCTGCGCTCCCGGATCCTAGCCACTATCTCCCGGAAGGGGTCCTGGGGGAAGGTGCTCTGGCAGAGCACCCCACGGTGCTCGCGGAAAGGCAGCTGGTCGGCCTCCTCGACGGTGGCCACCACCTCCACCACCGAGCCGGCGCCGGATCGGGCCCAGCCCATCACGCCTTGAACCTCCGAGTGCCGTGCGTGGCCGACCACCACCACCGCCAGACCCGCCTGGCTCAGCTCTCGGGCGTGCCGTTGCACCCGCTGCACCAGGGGGCAGGTGGTGTCCACCACCTGCAGGCCCCGCGCCGCCGCCTCCTGGAAGAATTCGGGGGTGGCTCCGTGGGCGGTCACCACCACCTGGGTGGATTTGACATCCGCCAGGCTGGCGGCCTCGCTGAGGCCCCGGCCCTCGAGCTCCTTCAGGGCCCGGGCGTTGTGCACGACCTGGCCCAGGGCGACCGTGTCAGGGTCGCGATCCAGGGCTGCTCCCGTGAGCGCCAGCGCATCGCGCACTCCGAAGCAGAAGCCGGTGTGGCGGGGCCGCACGATCTGCACGTCCACGGAGCCTCTCCCTCATCGGCGATTCTGTTGCACGACCTAAACCATTCTAGTCGTCGACGCGGGCCCGGAATGATCTCCAGCCTGGTGAGGCGCTCTGGCAGAAAGATCACCAACTCGTGAGGCTGTGGCTCACCGTTCCCCGGGATACCGGACCTGCCTCGGCGGGGCCCGTGACCGCTAACGTTGTCTCGGTGCTCTCCCTGGTCTTCGATCCCTCTCCGGCGCGGCTGCCTCTGGCTGGGGTCGCCTCCCGGGTCCGTCCCCTGTGGGCGCTTCGCGGCCACGCCCCGCTCTCACTTCGGGAGATCCCCGATCCCGGGGCGCCAAGCCCGGAATGGGTCCGACTCCGAGTCCTGAGGGCCGGCATCTGCGGCTCCGACGTCACCCAGGCGCTGCTTCACGCCAGCTCCGACAACCCTCTCAGTGGGCTGGTCTCATTCCCCCACGTGCCCGGTCACGAGATTCTGGCCGAGGTCACCGACCCTGGAGCGTCCGGACGGCTGCCGGTCGGCGCCCAGGTCGCGGTGGACCCCTGGCTGGGATGCGTGGCGCGGGGGCTGGTCCAGCTCTGCCCGGCCTGCCAGGCGGGATTCCCCCCGCACTGCGCGGCGGTCCTCGACGGCGGTCCCTGGGGTCCGGGCAGGGGCATGCATCTGGGCAATGTCCGCGATCTGCCGGGCGGGTTCGGGCCCGCCATCTACGCCCACCCCAGCCAGCTTCACCCCCTGCCGCCTGGGCTGCGCCCGGAGCGGGCGGTGTTGGCCGATCCCCTGGCGGTGGGCCTGCACGCGGTGGACTTGGCGCCCGACGAGCCAGCCGGGCCGGTCCTGGTGCTGGGGGCGGGCACCATCGGGCTCTCCCTGGCCCTGGCCGCCCGGACCCGGTGGCCGGCAGCTGACCTTCTGGTCACTAGCGCCTGGGAGCACCAAAGGGAACTCGTCTCCCGGCTCGGGGCCGTGCCGGCTCCGGTCGCCTCGACTGCGGTGGTGGCGTTGCTGGCGGCGCGGACCGGGGCTCGGCTGGCCCGGCCCTGGCGGGGCGGGCAGTGGTGCGTCGGGAGCGGAGCCGCGCTGGTGTTGGACTCCATCGGCAGCCCCGCCACCATGGAGCTGGCCCTGCGGGCGCTGGCTCCGGGCGGGACAGTGGTCAGGGTGGGGGTGGCCCAGCCAGCCCGAACCGAGACCACCCTCGCCTACTACAAGCAGGCCCGGGTGCTGGGCTCGAACGGCTACGGGCGGAGCCGGCTGGCAGCTGGCTCGCCGCACCTGTTGGACCTTGCGCTGGGCCTGCTGGCCCAAAGCACGGCTGATGGCTGGCTCACCCACGTCTTTCCCCTCAGCCGCTGGCGGGAGGCGTTCCAGGCGGCCGCCAGGCCAGACCGAAGCCGGGCCATCAAGGTCACTCTGCAGCTTGAGGAGGGATGGTCGAGATGATGATCGCCGAGGCCAGCGCGATGGTCGACGCTCCCCTGGACCGGGTTCGGGAGGCGGTGCTGGATCCCAACGCCTACATTCAGGGCGGCACCAAGATCCAGGAGATGATCGTGGAGTCGCGCCAGGGCGACCAGCTGGTGGCTCGCATCAACGGTCACCTGGGCCCCTTCCGTTCCCACATCCGGGCCCGCTACACAGTCACCGAGGGAAGAGTCGACCTGGAGATGCTCTGGGGCCGCCTGCGCAACTTCCACGCCGTGTTCCTCCTCGAGCCCGGGCCGGAGGGCGTGCGGCTCACCCACCGGGAGGAGTACGACTTCGGCTACGGTCCGCTGGCACCACTTTTGGACCTCGGCCTGAGGCGCTGGGCTCGGCTGAGCGTGGAGGCCGAGGTCAGGGCTCTGAAGCTGGCCGCCGAGAGCGCTACCTGAGGTCAGGTTTGGCGCCATCGCGGCGCGGGCAGACTCCAAGTCGGCAGCCGGGCCGGGCCCGACCTACCTGCCAGCATTTGGAGTTCAACCTGTGAGCGTAGATAATCCAACGCCGGAAGCCGCCTCCGCCCCGCCCCAGGGTGGGCCTCCTGAGGCGGGCGAGTCCATCGAGACCATGCCCCTGGTGCCGCTGCGGGACAACGTCGTCCTGCCCCACCAGCTGGCCCCCCTGGGCGCCGGCCGGGACCGCTCGGTGGCCAGTCTGGAGGCCGCCGTCGCGGCCGAGGGGAAGGTGGTGCTGGCGGTGCAGCGCCAGAGCGACCTCGACGAGGTCGGCCTCGGGGACGTGTACCAAATCGCGACCGTGGCGCAGATCGGAGCTTTCCGGCGCGGCGCGGCCGGGGCCCAGGTGCTCGTCGAGGGCCAGCGCCGCGTCCGCATCCTCGAGCTGGAGGTGGGGCCGAGATCGAGGCCCTGACCGGCTCGGTGCGGCAGCTGTTCGCGGATTACGCCGGTGCGGGGGCCCAGGTGGCGCCCGAGCTGGCGGTGGCGGTGGCCCGGGCCAAGGAGCCCAGCAAGGTCGCAGACCTGGCCGGGACCGCGCCCGACCTGGACCCCAGGGACCGGATCGCGCTGCTCCAGGAGGTCGACGTCGAGCGCCGGCTGCGGGCTCTGATCCCGCTCCTGGCCCGCCAGTCTGAGGTCGCCCAGCTGCGCAGCAAGATCCAGCAGGACGTGGCTCAGACCATCAACCAGGGCCAGCGGGAGGCCATCCTCAGGGAGCAGCTCAAGGTGATCCGCAAGGAGCTGGCGGACCTGGGTGGCGAGAGCGGCACCGAGGAGGACCTCAAGGAGCGCATCGAGGCGGCGGGCATGCCGGACGCGGTGCGGCAGCGCGCTCTCAAGGAGCTGGATCGCATGGAGGCGACGCCCAGCGCCTCGCCCGAGGTCGGGATGCTGCGCAACTATCTGGACTGGTTGGTGGAGCTGCCCTGGGGCGACGCTGGCGAGGAGCGGGTGGAGATCCAGGAGGCGGCTCGGATTCTGGACGAGGACCATTACGGGTTGCCCAAGGTCAAGGAGCGGATCCTGGAGTGGATGGCGGTCCGGCAACGGGTCCTGGAGCACCGCGCCGGCCAGCCTCAGGCGGAGCCGGAGGAGGGAGGCAAGCCCCAGTTCACCCTGCAGACCCCGATCCTTTGCTTCGTGGGCCCCCCTGGGGTGGGCAAGACCTCCCTCGGGCGCAGCATCGCCCGCGCGCTCGGGCGCAAGCTGGTCCGGGTCTCGCTGGGTGGGATCCGCGACGAGGCGGAGATCCGCGGCCACCGCCGCACCTACATCGGAGCCCTGCCGGGCCGCGTCATCCAGGCCATGAAGCAGGCCGGGTCCAAGAACGCGGTCATGATGCTGGACGAGATCGACAAGGTCGGCCTGGACTTCCGCGGCGACCCCTCGGCCGCCTTGCTCGAGGTGCTCGACCCGGAGCAGAACCGGGAGTTCTCCGACCACTACCTGGAGGTCCCCTACGACCTCTCCCAGGTGCTCTTCATCACCACCGCCAACGTCATCGACACCATCTCGCCGCCGCTGCGCGATCGGATGGAGATCATCCGCATGACCGGGTACACCGAGGAGGAGAAGCTGGGCATCGCCAAGGAGCACCTGGTGCCTCGCCAGCTGGCCCAGCACGCCCTGGCCACCGAGGAGGTCGAGATCTCCGACGAGGCGCTGCGTCTCTTGATCCGCAACTACACCCGAGAGGCCGGGGTCCGCGGCCTGGAGCGTCAGATCGCCCAGGTCATGCGCAAGGTGCCCCGCCGGCTGGTGGAGAACCCGGAGCTGACCCGGATCGAGGTCGGACCCGCGCAGCTCATCGACTACCTCGGCCCGGCTCGCTTCGACACCGTCGAGGCCGAGCCCGAGGACCGGGTCGGGGTCGCCACCGGGGTGGTGGTGTCAGAGGTGGGCGGGGACCTGGTGACGGTCGAGGCCCTGGCCATCGAGGGCCGTCCCGAGCTGCAGCTTACCGGCCAGATCGGAGACGTGATGCAGGAGTCGGCACGGGCGGCGCTCTCCTGGGTGCGGGTCCACGGCCCCGACCACGGGGTACCCAGCAACTTCTTCGACGATCACGCGGTCCACATTCACGTGCCCGCCGGCGCCATCCCCAAGGACGGGCCGTCGGCCGGGGTCACCCTCACCACGGTACTGGTCTCGGTGGCCAGCGACCGCCCGGTCCGGCACGACCTGGCGATGACCGGCGAGGTGACCCTGCGCGGTCGCGTCCTGCCCATTGGCGGGGTCAAGGACAAGCTGCTGGCCGCCCATCGGGCGGGCATCAAGACCTTCCTCCTGCCCGAGCGCAACCGCCGCGACCTCCATGAGATCGAGCCCTCCCTGACCGAGGGCATGGAGGTGGTCTTCGTGCGCTCGCTGGATGAGGTGCTGGAGCGCGCCCTCACCCCGGCGGTGGTCCGCACCCGCGATCGGCGGCCGGTCGGGTTCGGCAACCAGGCTCAGGGGCTGGGTCCGATCCCGGTGGTGGTCGGGCCGCAGGCGCCGCCCCCGGCCTGAGCGGACCGGGTCAGCCTTCTTGGGACGGCTGACCCGGGGGCTCGCCCAGCCGCGAGAGCAGGTCGGCGAGGATCATTCCGGTCACGCCCCAGACGAAGTGGCCCTGGAACGCGTAGCCGGGCATCTCCACCGGGGGCTGCCGGAGCACCTGGCGACGCTCCATCCGGACCTGATGGGACCGGTCCAGGAGGGGGAACCAGAAGTATGCCTCCACCTCTGAGGCCTGGACCCGGGGCGTGAAGCGGTGGCGGAGCAGGCCGACCAGGGGGGTCACCAGGAACCCGGAGCGCGTGGCCGGCACCGAGTTCAGATAGCCCAGTGGATCGACCGCACCAGGGGGCACCCCCAGCTCCTCCTCGGCCTCTCTGAGGGCGGTCCGCCAGAGCCCGCCGTCACCGTCCGCCTGGCTCCCTCCTGGCAGTGCGACCTGGCCCGGGTGGGCCCGCAGGAAGCGGCTCCGACGGAGCAGCAGCAGGGGCAACTCGGCGGCCGTGGGGTCGATCAGGGCCAGCACCCCCGCCGGGCGCAGGTTGGGGATCGGGTCCGGTCGGAAGTCCAGCGGGGCGAGCCCGTCCGGAAGCCTGGAGAGGATCCCGGAGGGGCCGTCGAGGTCGGGCTGGCGGCTCAGAGGGCGAGCCTGCCGCTGGCTGCCAGCACCAGCAGCAGGAGGGCGACCACGATCAGGGCCAGAAGCAACACGATGCCGCTGCGGCGGCGGATCTCCGGCTCCATCTCGAAGGTCTCAAGCGGCACCAATGAGACCATGGTCGAGGCGCTGTGCCCCAGTCCCGCCGGGGCCGACCAGGGTGGCTCCGGGGGCGTTGTCGGCACCTCGGTCGCCGCTGCCACGGACGCCGCAACGACGGAGGGGGACGGCTGGACGTGAGCTGTCACCGAGCGAGCTGGGGGAGCGGATGCCGGCCGTGGGGCCGCTGTTGGGGCCGCCGCCGGAGTTGGCCCCGAGCTGCTCCCAGTCGCCGGTGGGCGCGGCCTCTCGGCCGGGGCCCGCAGCGCGGCCAGGAACTCCATTCCAGAGGAGAAGCGCTGCTGGGGGTCGCGGGATAGCCCGCGCAGCACCGCCCGGTCGACAGCGGGTGAGAGCTGAGGACGGAGCTGGCTCGGCGGCTCAGTCGGGCGGTCGGTCGCCGGCGCCCGTCCCACCAGGAGGTAGTAGACCAGGGCCGCCAGGCCGTAGAGGTCGTCGGCGGCAGTCGCCACCGGGGACGACTCCGCCTCCGGTCGCCGGAAGCCACGGGTCATGTCTATCCAGGCCGCCTGGGGAGTGACGCGGCGGACCACGGTGCGGATTCCGTAGCCGACCAGAACTGGACGATTGCCGGCGCCCACCGCCACCGTGGCGGGCTGGACGTCTCCGTGGACCAGACCCTGGGTGTGAAGGCCGTCCAGGGCTCGGGCCAGCGCCGCGGCGGTGGCGATCACGCCTGGAGCCCGCCCAGATTGAAGCAGGCCTACCAGGAAGCCTCCCGGGGCGTCCTCGCTGACCAGGTAAGCGATTGGGATGGGTCCCTCCTGGACGCCGATCTCAAGGGCGGCGGCAACGCCGGGGGTGCCGGTGACCAGGCGGTCCCCGGCGATCTGCTGCAGCGCCTCCAGAAACCCCATGGCGTGGCTGTAGGGCTCCCGAAAGCTCCACAGCAGGACCGGCCGACCGTCGGCCATGACGTTGGCTCGGTGCACCGTGGCATAGGGGAGCACCTGGAGCCGTCCTCCCACTCGGTAGCGGCTGACGGTGGTGCCCGTCAACTCATCGACTCGCAACTCGTCCCCAATCTTATGACCCGCCGATCACCGGCGCCTCGGCCCCACCCACCAGTGTGCGCCTATGCTGGTCGCATGCTGCCCGCGGCGCCTTGGATTGCCGGCTGACGATGGGTCCCACCGAGCTGCAGCGACTGCCGGAGCTGCCGGGGCCGCGGGGCTGCGCGTGTGGTGGCGAGCTGCGCCGCAGCCACCTCGAATACCTGGGCGGCGGGCGGACCCTTCCGATCTACACCTGCAGCGCCTGTGGCCTCGCCTACCGGGGCCGGAGTGGAGAGCGCCTGGCTCCGACCGGCGCCCGCCGCAACCGCCCGATGCCAGACGGTGGGCATCCCCCCAACCCAGTCATCGATCCAGCCCTGGCCGACCGGCTGCATGAGCTGATGGGAGACGGCTGAGTCTCATCCCTCGGGCCCGACGAACCGCTCCATCCAGTGGCCCGCCGCGGCCGCCACCTCGGCCTTGTCCACGTCGACGCTCAGGCCGTGGCCGCTGCGCTCGAAGCGCCGCAGGGCGCGGATGGGGGAGCTGGCCCGGGCCAGGATCTCGTCGGCGTTGGCGGGGTCGACCACCCCGTCGCGGCCCCCGTGCAGAACCAGCAGCGGCTGCACTATCGCCGCCAGCTCACGGTGGACCAGACGTCCCAGCCGGACCAGCTCAAGGATCGCGGTGGTGGGGCGGCGTCGGTAGCTGTGGAGGTCGTGGACCGCCTCCGGACGGTAGAGGTCGACCTCGCCCGAAGGCACGTCCCAGGGCACCAGCCGATGCAGCAGCGGGAGCAGGTGCAGGCGCCAGTCGCGCAGCCAGAGCATGCCCGCCTGGGAGACCACCGCGCGCACCTCCGGGCGGGTCGCGGCCAGATGCAGGGCCAGGGTCCCGCCCATGGACTGCCCGGCCACGCCCACCCAGCGACAGCGTCCCAGCAGCTCGTCCAGGGCCTGATCCGCGGAGCGCATCCAGTCCTCCCTGCCGGTGAGAGCCATCAGCTCCGGGGTCGTGCCGTGGCCCGCCAGCAGGGGCGCGTAGGCCAGGAATCCGCGCTCCGCCAGCCACTCGCCGAGGTTGCGCATCTCCGGCGGCGTACCCGCGAACCCGTGCAGCAGGAGCACGCCCCGGTCCCCCTGGCCGAGCCAGTAGGGCTGCGCCACCTCGGCCGACAGCTGCCCGTACCCTCTATCGGTCATCGGCGTTCACCAGCTCAGCGTAGAGCACCGGTCGCGACCCAGCGGCGGCACGGTCTTAGACTCGCTCGATGAGCATCTCCGCACCGGAGCCCGCGACCAGCCCGACAGAGCTCCTGGAAGAGCTGCTGGCAGGTGGGGACATCGGCGCCGCCAGCGCCCGACGGCTGGGCGATCTGATGATGGACGGCAGCCTCTCGGCGGCTCAGATCGGGGGGGTGCTGGCGCTCTGGCGGGCGAAGGGCGAGACCGCCTCGGAACTGGTGGGGCTGGTCGGCTCGATGCTCGACCACGCGGTCCGGGTTCGCCTCTCGGTTGATGCGGTCGACACCTGTGGCACCGGCGGTGACCGTCAGGGCACCTTCAACATATCCACCGTGGCCGCTCTGGTGGTGGCGGGGGCGGGCCTCCCGGTGGCCAAGCACGGCAACCGAGCAGCCAGCAGCCGCTGCGGCAGCGCCGACGTCCTGGAGGCTCTGGGCGTGGTCATCGACCTCGACGCGCAGGGGGTCGCCACCTGCGTCCAGGAGGTGGGCATGGGCTTCATGTTCGCCAACGCGTTCCATCCCGCGATGCGCCATGTGGCGGCTCCCCGGCGCGAGCTCGGGATCCGCACCGTGTTCAACATCCTGGGCCCTTTGGCCAACCCGGCTCATGTCCCCTTCCAGGCGCTCGGGGTCTCGGACCCAGCTATGGCAGAGCGGATGGCCCAGGTGCTGGCGGGGCTGGGACGCCGCCGGGCGCTGGTCTTCTCCGGCCCGGACGGGCTGGATGAGCTCGGGCTGTCCGGGCCATCCCGCTGCTGGGAGGTCTGCTCCGGACGGGTGGTGGAGACCGAGATCGACCCTTGGAGCCTGGGGCTGGCCGCCGCCCCCAGCGCGGCGCTGCGCGGGGGTGACATTGCCGCCAACGCGGCCACGGTGCTGCGGGTGCTGGGCGGTGAGCCCGGGCCGATGGCGGACGTGGTGCTGCTCAACTCGGCTGCGGCCCTGGTCGCCGGGGAGCGGGCCGCCGACCTGTCAGAGGGACTGGAGATGGCTCGGGAGAGCCTCCGGGCGGGGTCCGCCGCCGCGGTGCTCGAGCGCCTGGTGGCGGTCTCCACGGGCTTGCGGAGACCATCGTGACGGCTGCACCCGGGGCGAGGCTGGGTCCCCGGCTGCGCGCCCTGCTGGACCTCTGCCCGGTGCAGGGACCGGTGGCCGACATCGGCAGCGGCCACGGCCGCCTGGCGCAGGAGCTGGCGCTCCGGCTCCCGCCCGGCCAGGTCTTCGCCACCGAGGCCAAGCTGGGGCCGGCCGCCGAGCTGCGCCGGCTCCTGGATCCACAAAGCCCGGTGCAGGTGCTGCACGGCCCCGGCCTGGGCCCCCTGCGTCAGCTCGGCTGCCGCGGGGCAGTCATCGCCGGGATGGGCGGCCGGACCATCGCCCGCATCCTGGAGTCGGAGCGGGACCTGGCGCTTTCCCTGGAGTGGATCTGCCTGCAGCCGATGCAGCGGGTGGAGTGCCTGACCGACTGGTTGGACCAGCAGCGCTCCTGGGCCATTCGGCGCACCCTCGTCGTGGACCGCGGGCACAGCTACCACTCATTCCT
>Ga0307373_10008305_pt1 | contig 15865 bp, 13 predicted proteins | sample OX2MG_FD_202534 | JGI IMG/M metagenome (GOLD analysis project Ga0307373, IMG submission 202534) | Soil microbial communities from Risofladan, Vaasa, Finland - OX-2 | ecosystem: Environmental > Terrestrial > Soil > Coastal area > Acid sulfate soil | place: Finland: Risofladan, Vaasa | collected... | reverse complement strand
GAGTACCTCCAAGGTCGTCCCTTCGCACCGTCGGGCACGGCATGGGAGCGGGCGTTGGACGACTGGAGGTCGCTCGTAACCGACGACGGGGCGGTGTTCGACAAGGACGTGACGCTGGAGGCGGCGGCGTTGACCCCGTTCGTGTCCTGGGGGACCAACCCCGCCCAGGTCGTGCCGATCGGCGGTGTCGTGCCGTCGCCGGACGAGCTCGGCTCGCCTTCGGAGCGCGACGCCGCTTCGCGGGCGCTCGAGTACATGGGCTTGACCGCCGGGTCGAAGGTTCGGGACATCCCAGTCGACACGGTGTTCATCGGCTCGTGCACCAACGGCCGTATCGAGGACCTGCGCGCCGCGGCCTCGGTGCTGGAGGGACGGAAGGTCGCTCCGTCTGTGCGGGCCCTGGTGGTACCCGGGTCCGGCCAGGTGAAGGCGCAAGCCGAATCGGAGGGACTCGACAAGGTGTTCACGGGCGCGGGCTTCGAGTGGCGCAACCCAGGTTGCTCGATGTGCTTGGCGATGAACCCGGACAAGCTTCAGCCCGGCGAGCGCTCGGCTTCGACGTCCAATCGCAACTTCGAAGGGCGTCAGGGCCGTGGGGGGCGGACACACCTCGTCTCGCCGGCGGTGGCCGCGGCAACCGCCGTAGCCGGCCGCTTCGCCACGCCGGCGGACCTCGGCTAGGGCTGGTCGGGTCGTCACCGATCAAGGTTTACGGGACAGGAGGACTTGAGATGGAAGCTGTGCGCGTGGTGACAGGAACAGCGGTCCCGCTGGACCGCTCGGACGTGGACACCGATCAGATAATCCCCAGCGACTGGTTGAAGAGGGTGGAGCGCACCGGCTTCGGGCAGGGGCTGTTCTCGGAATGGCGCGACGACCGCAACTTCGTGCTCAACAAGCCGGAGCACGCCGGCGCCACGATCCTCGTGGCCGGCCCGAACTTCGGCACTGGATCCTCTCGAGAGCACGCAGTGTGGGCGCTGATGGATTACGGGTTCCGCGCGGTGGTGTCGCCTCGTTTTGGTGACATCTTCAAGAACAACTGCACCAAGGCGGGCTTGGTACCGGTGCAGGTGGACGCGACCTTCGGCGAGGCGCTGTTGCGCGCCGTGGTTGCGGATCCTTCTCTGGAGATCACGGTCGACGTCGAGCGCCTGGTCGTGTCGGCGCCGGCGGCCGGCCTGGAGGCGGAGTTCCCGCTCGACGCGTTCACCCAGCACCGCCTCGTCGAGGGTCTCGACGACATCGGGCTCACCTTGCGCCACGAAGGCGACATCACGGTGCACGAGGGTCGCAGGCCGGATTGGATGCCCTCGGTAGGGTAGTTTCCTTGCGTGGTGAGGCTCTTGCGCATGATCCTGCGGCTGTTGTTCCGGGCCCTGGCGGTCGCCGCGGTCGTCTGGGCCGGGCGCGAGTTGATGCGGCGGTGGGTGGACGGGCCTGATCAACCCGCGGTCGCCGGCAACTGGGAGAGATGGGAGCCGACGCGGGCGGGCACGGGCTCCGGCGGAGTGGACGGTGAAGCCGAGGACGATGGCACGCGCACGAACGCGGGAACCGTCACACCCGAGGCACCAACGCCGAAGAAGGCCTCCTCGGCGACGGCTCCGGCGCGGCGCGCTACCGCGCCGTCCGGCGGTGCCTGGGTCGCGCCGAACGGTTCCGGCGAGACCCCGGCCACCCATCCTGTGAAGGCGAAGCTTTCGAGCCACCTCTACCGGGTCCCGGGCATGCCCATGTACGACCGCATGGTTCCCGACCGCTGCTACGCCAGCCCGGAAGCGGCAGAGACCGACGGGTTCTCCCGGGCGAAGCGCTGAGGAACCTCTTCAGACCCCGGCGAGAGCCACAGCCCCGAGGATCCCGGGCGTCGAACGCAATGCACCCACCACCGCGGCCGGCACTTCCTCCTCGAAGGAAAGGGCCATCATCGCAGTACCGCCCTCGGCACTGCGTCCGAGCTTGAGGTCGACGATGTTGAGCCCGGCGCCGGCGATGATCGACGCGACGGCGGCGACCATGCCGACGCGATCATCGTTGTGCACGAGCAGCATCCAGGGCGACAGCGGAAGCTCCAGGTCGTGGTCGTCGATCATGACGACGCGGGGCTCCCCGACGGTGAACATGGTGCCGGCTACTGAGTGCTTGCCTCCTCGAAGAGTGATGAGGTTCGCGTAGGCGCCACCACCGCTGTGCCCGGACGTGGCGCGCACGGCCAACCCGCGTTCATCCGCCAGCCGGGGAGCATTGACAAACGACACAGGCTCGTCGGAGCTGATCGAGAAGATTCCCTTCTGCACGGCGAGGGCAAGGATCCGGGTGTCCTCGTCTGCAAGTCCGCCGGCGAACTCGATGTCGAGAACCGCGGGAAGCTCGGTGACGATGCCGCCGAACATGCGCCCGAGTCTTTCTGCCAGCGGCATCCAGGGCTTGACCGCTTCGGGCACCTCGTTCGCCGCGATGTTCACGGCAAACGGCACGAAGTCGCCGGCGAGCGCGAGCTGTACCTGTTCCGCGATCGTCATCCCGGCCTTGTCCTGCGCTTCCCGGGTCGACGCGCCGAGGTGAGGCGTGACTACGACAGATTCGAGTTCGAACAACGGCGAGGAGGTGACGGGCTCGTGCTCGAACACGTCGAGGGCCGCGCCGGCGATCGTGCCTTCTGTGACGGCGGTGGCGAGGGCCTTCTCGTCGACGATCCCCCCGCGTGCGGTGTTGACGATGCGAAGCCCGGGCTTGGCGCGCGCGAGCACGTCGACTCCGATCAGGCCAGTCGTTTCCGGCGTCTTCGGCAGGTGGATGGTCAAGAAGTCGGCGACCGACACGACGTCCGCCAGAGACATCATCTCGACACCCATGTGCTTCGCGCGCTCGGGACTGACATAGGGGTCGTACGCGACCAACCTCATCCCGAACGCGGCGGCGCGTTGCGCGACCAGAGCGCCGACCCTCCCGAGCCCTACGACACCGAGGACCTTGCCGTGCAACTCCACGCCCTCCCAGCGCGACCGCTCCCAACGACCGGCCGCCAGCGCGGCATGCGCCTGCGGCACATTGCGGGCCTGCGCGAGAAGCAAGGCCATCGTGTGCTCCGCGGCCGAAAGAACGTTGGACTGCGGAGCGTTGACCACGAGCACACCTTGCTTGGTGGCCGCGTCGACGTCGACGTTGTCCAGGCCGATCCCGGCCCGGCCGACCACCACCAGGTCACGGCCGGCGGCCAGGACCTCGGCGGTGACCTTGGTGGCGGAGCGGATGATCAGCGCCGCGGCTCCCGGCACGGCCGCCAACAGCTCGGACGCCGACAAGCCGACGGACACGTCGACCTCGTGGCCGGCAGCGCGCAGCAACTCGAGGCCAGGCTCGGCGATCTCCTCGGTCACGAGAACTCTCGCCATGCTCAGGCGCCTACCAGCTTGGCGATCCGGGTGATGCCTTCCTCCAGGGCCGCGTCGGAGAGGGCGTACGAGAACCGGGCGTAGCCCGGAGCTCCGAAGGCCTCTCCAGGCACGAACGCGACCTTCGCCTCGTCCAGCACGAGCGCTGCGAGATCCAGGGTCGTCGACGCGGTGCGTCCGGCGATGGGGCGGCCCAGAAGCCCTGTCATGTCGGGGAAGGCGTAGAACGCCCCCTCCGGCTCGGAGCATTCGACACCCGGGATGTCGCGCAGCATCGACACGATCGTCCGCCGGCGCCGGTCGTACACGGCCCTCATCTCCGAGACGGCGGACAGGTCGCCCGACACGGCTGCGAGCGCCGCTCGCTGCGCGACGTTGCACACGTTGGAGGTGGCGTGCGACTGCAGGTTCGCAGCCGCTGCCACAACGTCGGGGGGTCCGATCAGCCAGCCGACGCGCCAACCGGTCATGGCGTACGTCTTCGCCACGCCGTTGATGACCACGCAGGTGTCCGCGAGCTCGGGCACCACTACCGGCATGGAGCTGAACCGGGCATCGCCGTACACCAGGTGCTCGTAGATCTCGTCGGTGACGACCCATACCCCGTGCTCCAACGCCCAACGACCGATCGCCTCGACCTCCTCGCGCGGGTACACAGCTCCGGTCGGGTTCGACGGCGAGACGAAGAGCAGCACCTTGGTGCGGTCCGTCCGTGCAGCTTCGAGCTGATCGACCGAAACCCTGAAGCCCGATTCGCCCGTCGTCGGTATCTCCACCGCCTTCCCGCCGGCCAGGCCGATCACCTCGGGGTACGTGGTCCAGTAGGGGGCCAGCAGGAGAACTTCGTCGCCGGGGTCGAGGAGCGTGGCGAACGCCTCCTCCACCGCCTGCTTGCCGCCATTGGTCACGAGCACCTGCGAACCCGATACCCGCAAACCGGAGTCTCTCGACGTCTTCGATGCGATCGCATCCTTGAGCTCGGGGAGCCCGGCTGCCGGGGTGTACTTGTGGTTGCGAGGGTCGCGGCACGCCGCCACCGCGGCTTCGACAATGTGCTCCGGCGTGGGGAAGTCCGGCTCGCCGGCGCCGAAGCCGATCACGTCCTCCCCGGCGGCCTTGAGGGCCTTGGCCTTGGCGTCGATTGCGAGGGTCGCGGATTCGGCGACTGCTGATATGCGCTGTGAGATGCGGGCCATCGCCTGCAATAGTTTCACAGTGACCACCCCCACTCCGCCGAATTCGGGCACGACCGACGTCCGCATACCCGCCGACCTGCTGCCCTCCGACGGGCGATTCGGGTCCGGCCCGTCCAAAGTCCGGCGGGAGGCCGTCGAAGCGCTGCGGGCGGCCGGTACCAGCCTGCTCGGGACCAGCCACCGGCAAGCCGCAGTGCGGTCCCTGGTGGGACGTGTACGGAAGGGGCTCGCCGACTTGTGGGAGCTGCCAGAGGACTACGAGGTGGTCCTGGGCAACGGCGGAACCACGACGTTCTGGGACGTGGCCACGTTCGGGCTGATCGAGAACCACAGCCAGCATCTGACCTTCGGGGAGTTCTCCTCGAAGTTCGCCCAGGCGGTGGCAGCAGCGCCGCACCTGGGCGACCCCCAGATCATCTCCAGCCCTCCGGGGACGCACCCGGAGGCCGAAGGCGCCGCCGGGGTGGATTTCTACGCTCTCACCCACAACGAGACGTCCACCGGTGTGATGATGACCCTGCGCCGCCCAGAGGGTGTCGACCTAGGCGCTCTTGTGGCGGTCGACGCAACTTCGGGGGCCGGCGGGCTCCGCTTCGACCCGCGCGAGACCGACGTCTACTACTTCGCCCCGCAGAAGGGTTTCGCGTCCGACGGGGGCCTGTGGGTTGCCGTCCTTTCACCCGCTGCGATCGAGCGGTCGAAGCGCATACAAGAATCAGGGCGCTGGGCGCCGGCGTCGCTGGACATCAACATCGCGATCGAACAGAGCCGTCTCGACCAGACCTACAACACGCCGGCGGTGGCGACGCTCGTCATGTTCGCCCACCAGCTCGAGTGGATCCTGGCCGGCGGCGGAATGGATTTCTCCGCGGGCCGTTCGGAGCGGTCGGCACGCACGCTGTACGGCTGGGCTGAGCAGACCGGATACACGACACCATTCGTCGCCAAGCCCGACGAGCGCAGCAATGTCGTGGCCACGATCGACTTCGACGAGAGCATCGACGCGGCGGCGGTGGCAAGGATCCTGAGGGCGAACGGCATCCTCGACACCGAGCCCTACAGGAAGCTGGGGCGGAACCAGCTACGGATAGCCATGTTTCCCGCCATCGATCCCGAAGACATCGAGGCGCTCACCCGCTGCATGGAGTACGTGGTGGAGCGCCTCTGAGGGTCCTGACCCTTGTTGTACTGGAAAAGACGGATCGGTTGCGTGGGCAGGGCCGCTCTCGGTGGTTATCCTCGTCTGATCGCCGGTCGAGGAATCGCTGCCGCCCTGGCGTCGCTAGCAGCCGCAGTGGCGGTGTTGCTCGGGGCCTCCCCAGCGGGTGCTACGTCATCCGCGCCTTCGACGGCCGCGCCCGGGCCCCCGCCCGCGAAGGCGGAGCTGCTCGCCGACCTCGACACCGGTCGCGTGCTGGTCGCCCAGAACGCCCACACCCCCCTCCCGCCGGCAAGCCTCACCAAGCTCCTCACCGCGGTAGTCGCGGCGGACTGGGTCCCCTCCGGCACTCAGGTCCCTGTGAGCGCGCGCGCCGAGAACGTCTCGCCCGACAAGCTCGGCATGAAGGCGGGCCAGGTCTGGCCCCTCGACATCACCATGCACGCGCTGTTGATCTCGTCCTCCAACGACGCCGCCTACGCCCTGGCCGAGCTCGTCTCGGGCTCGATCGAGAAGTTCGCCGGCACGATGGAGGACGCAGGTCGGCAGATGGGCATGCAGGATCATCCCGTACTCCGTGATCCCGCCGGCCTCGACGGAAGCGAGGGTGCAGGCGGCGGGAACCTGTTGAGCGCGTGGGACATCGCCATCGCCGCGCGGGACCTGATGGCGAACCCGTACCTGGCGGGCATCGTGGCGGAGAAGTCATTTCGCTTCACGGGCCCCGATGGGATCGTGTACGAGATCGCAAGCCACAACCGGGCCTTCCTCAACAGCTACCCGGGCGCGGTCGGCGTCAAGACCGGCTACACGGACCCAGCTGGTGTGTGCGTCGCCGCCGAGGCGGTGCGCGGCGGTCGGCACATGCTCGCCGTCGTCATGAACGGCGAGTTCCCCGACAAGACCGCCGAGATGCTCCTCGACCAGGGCTTCGCGACGGCACCGGGATCCGAGCCGGCGCAGGGTCCCATGTTGCCGCCGGTGCTGGAGCCGCACCCGCCGGCGCCCGTGGCCAAGCACGACCCCGCCCGCGGCGGTTCGCGTACGCAGCCGACGCCTGGCACCGCCGCCAGCGGCACCGACCAGCTCGCCTCGATCGGTGCGACCAAGAAGTCGCAACCGCTGATGCCGCCCGTCCTAGCGGCTGCCAGCATCGCGACACTCATCGCGTGCGCCTGGACGCTCGCATCGCGTGGCCGGCGGCGGCAGCGTTCGATGGGAGTGCACTACCGCCGCAAGCAGTGAACGCTTCTGCCGGCTATCCGCCGCTTACGTCTTGCGGACGCTGAGACCCGGCGCTGATGAACGGCATCATCGCCCGCAATTCCGCACCGACCTTCTCGATCGGGTGGGCACGGCCCTCCTCCTGGAGTTGGCGGTAGCGGGGGCGCCCGGCCTTGTTCTCCGCGATCCATTCCTCGGCGAAACGACCGGTCTGGATCTCCTCCAGGATCTTCTTCATCTCGTCACGTACGGCCGAGTTGATCACCCGAGGGCCTCGCGTGAGATCGCCGTACTCCGCTGTGTCCGAGATCGAGTAGCGCATGCCGGCGATCCCGTGCTCGTACATGAGGTCGACGATGAGCTTCACCTCGTGCAGGCATTCGAAATAAGCGGACTCGGGCTGGTAGCCGGCGTCGACAAGAGTCTCGAAACCGGCCTGGATCAGAGAGGTGAGGCCGCCGCAGAGCACGACCTGTTCGCCGAACAGGTCGGTCTCGGTCTCCTCGGCGAACGTGGTCTCGAGCACGCCGGCGCGCGTAGCGCCGATCGCGTCCGCGTAGGAAAGAGCGAGATCCCGGGCTTTTCCCGTGGCGTCCTGCGCCACGGCGATCAGCGCCGGCACCCCGCCCCCGCCTTCGTAGGTGCGCCGCACCAGGTGGCCGGGACCCTTCGGGGCGACCATCGCGACATCGACGCGTTCGGGCGCGCTGATGAGTCCGAAGCGCACGTTGAAGCCGTGCGCGAAGAGGATGGCGTCACCGGCTTTGAGGTTGGGTTCGATGTCGGCTTTGTAGATCGCCTGCATCTCGGTGTCCGGCGCGAGCATCATGATCACGTCGGCCTCGCGTGCGGCCTCGGCGATCGAGACGACCCGGAGCCCGGCGGCCTCGGCCTTCGCCTTGGACGACGAGCCCTCTCGCAAGGCCACCCGGACGTCGATACCCGAGTCGCGCAGGTTCAACGCGTGGGCGTGGCCCTGTGAGCCGTAACCGATGATCGCCACCTTGCGGCCGGCGATGATGCCGGCGTCGGCGTCCTTCTCGTAGTAGACCGTCGCTGCCATTTGTCTAGCTTGCCTTTCCGGTGAGACGCAGGCGAGGGGGCGCCTGGCGGTCGAGCTTGGGCAGCGCCACACGGCCGGTGCGCTGCAGTTCTGTGATCCCGTAGGGTCGCATGAGTTCCTCGAAGTCGTCGAGTCTGTCAGGCTCGCCGGCGAGCATCACGGTGAGGGCGTCCGGCCCGACGTCGACGATCCTGCCCTCGAACACGCCGACGAGCTCGATGACCGAGCTGCGCTGGTCGGACCCCGCCGCGAGCGTGGCCATGAGCAGTTCACGCTCGACCGCTTCCGAGGGGTGGAGCTCCGTGATCTTCACGACGTTGACGAGCTTGAACAGCTGCTTGGTGATCTGCTCGACGGAGGTCTCCTCCACGTCGATGACGATGTTGATGCGGCTGAAGCGTTCGTCGTCCGAGGGGGCGACGGCGAGCGAGATGATGTTGAAGCCACGGCGTGCGAACAGCCCGCTGACACGGGCGAGCACGCCGGACCTGTTCTCGACGAGCACAGAGAGGGTCTGGTGGGTGGGGCTGACTGCCATTACTGGACCACTCTTTCTCCGCCTGGCTTCTGGGACGGGTGCACGACGAGGTCGTCGTTGGAGAACCCTGCGGGCACCATGGGGAAGACCTTCTCCCTGGAGTCGGTGCGGAAGTCGATGACGACCGGGCGGTCGTCGATCGAGTTCGCCTTCTCGATCACAGGCTGGACCTCCTCCGGCGACTCGACGCGGAATGCGGCGCAGCCCATCGCCTCGGCCCACTTGACGTAGTCCGGCAGGTCCGGCGAGAGGTACACCTCGCTGTAGCGCTCCTCGTAGAACATCTCCTGCCACTGGCGGACCATCCCCAGGTAGGCGTTGTTGAGGATGGCCACCTTGACGGGGATCCTCTCGCTCGCGGCGGTGACGAGCTCCTGCGCGGTCATCTGGAAGCATCCGTCGCCGTCGACCGCCCACACGGTGCGGTCCGGGCGGCCGACCTTCGCGCCGATTGCGGCCGGGACGGAGAAGCCCATGGTCCCCAGCCCGCCCGAGTTGACCCACGTGTAGGGCTCGGTGAACCGCCAGTACTGGCTGGCCCACATCTGGTGCTGGCCGACACCGGAGACGAGGATCGTGCCTTCCGGAGCGCAGTCGCGTAGTTGCTCCATGACGTACTGCGGCTTCAGGGCGTCCCCGGGCACGTGGGGGTCGTAGTACAACGGGAAACGTTCCTGCCAACCCGAGATCCGGCTGCGCCATTCCTCGCGGTCGGCCTGGTCCCGACCCTCCAGGGCCCGCACGATTTCGGTTATGACCTGCCTGCAGTCCCCCACGATCGGAACATCGGGCCTGCGGATCTTGCCGAGCTCCGCCGGGTCGATGTCGACGTGCACGACCTTGGCTTCGGGGGCGAAAGACGTCACCTTGCCGGTCACCCGGTCGTCGAAGCGCGTGCCGAGAGCTATCAGCAGGTCCGACTTCTGCATCGCGGTGACGGCCGTGTAGTTGCCGTGCATACCGGGCATGCCGAGGCACAGCGGATGGTCGTCGGGGAACGCACCGCGGGCCATGAGCGTCGTGACCACGGGGATGCCGGTCCGCTCGGCCAGCTCGCGCAACGCACCGGCCGCTCGGGACCTCAGGATCCCCCCGCCGGCGTAGATGACGGGCCGCCGGGACTCGCTGATCAGGCGGGCGGCCTCCTTGATCATCTTCGGGTGACCCTTCAGCGTGGGTTTGTATCCCGGCAGGGAAGCCGCGAGGTCCTCGTCGCTGGGCCAGTGCCAGGTGATGTCCGCCTGGAGGACGTCTTTGGGGACGTCGAGCAGAACGGGGCCGGGTCGGCCGGTGGTGGCCAGGTGGAACGCCTGGCGCACCATGAGCGGGATCTCGTCGGGGTCCATGATCAGCTCGTTGTGCTTGGTGACCGAGCGGGTGATCCCGACGGTGTCGCACTCCTGAAAGCCGTCCGTCCCGATGACCGGCCGGCTCACCTGCCCGGTGATGGCGACCATCGGGACCGAGTCCATGTAGGCGTCGCAGAGCGGGGTGACCAGGTTGGTCGCAGCCGGGCCGCTGGTCACCATGGCCACGCCGGGGCGGCCCGTGACGTGGGCGTAACCCTCGGCCATGTGACCGGCCCCCTGCTCGTGACGGACCAGGATGTGGCGGATCGGCGAGTCCAGGATCGGGTCGTAGGCAGGGAGGATGCAGCCGCCAGGCAGCCCGAATACGACCTCGACCTGTTCCATCTCGAGGCTCTTGATCAGGGCTTGTGCTCCGGTCATCTTCATGGGGTTTCTCCGTGTATCGGGCTCTTGGCGGCGGGTTGCGTTCGGTTCCGGAAAATGAAACGACCTCCCGTCTGGGAGGTCGTCAACGCACACGCAGGTTTGCGTGTGCGTCAGGTGATGAGTACGAGAACGAGCTTGTTGCTCACGCCGCCAAGTGTCGCACAGCCGACCGGAGGGTGCAATCCGGAGCCTCGACGCCGGCGAAGGTACGGTGTGGCCCGTGCCCCGCCGAGCCTCCCAGCCAGTCGGGGCGGCGACTGGCGCCGCCCGATCGATCCTCCCACTGGCTTTGACCGCGAACGCGATCCGTCCCGTTTCGCGGACCGGGCCGATCGGGGCTTGGGCGTTCTGGCCCGGTTGGCACGTGTCCGAACTTCCTCTGGCCACTCTCGCCGTGCAACTCGCCGGGACGGGCCGATTCGTGCGGCGCCGAGGCTGGCGGACACCCGCGGGGAGTACGCGGCTCCTCGCTCAAGCCGCTTCCGCCGCGGGGCTGATCGCGCTGCAGCAGAGCGCGGCCGACTCCGGCCGCGTCCTCGAAGAGGCCCTCGACCACGGCCTCGGCACCGGCTACCGCAAGCACGCCGAAGAGGCCGGGATCGCCCCGCCCGAGCATCCCGCCGTCGGCGCATGGGGCGTCATGCCCACCTACATCGCCAGACGATCACGGCTTCGCGCCTCCGGGATCAATTACGGGCCCGCCGGCAAGCGGAACCTCCTCGACATCTGGGCTCGCGAGGACCTGCCCGCCGACGGCAAGGCGCCGGTGCTGATCCAGGTCCCAGGCGGGGCGTGGGTGAGCGGGGAGACGCGCTGGCAGGCGTACCCCCTGATGGACCGGCTCATCGAAGCCGGCTGGGTGTGCGTTCCGATCAACTACCGCCTGAGCCCGCGGGCGACCTGGCCGGATCACATCATCGACGTCAAGCGCGCCATCGGCTGGATCAAGGCCAACATCGGGCGGTACGGCGGTGATCCGGATTTCGTCGCCATCACTGGGGGTTCCGCAGGCGGCCACCTCTCCTCACTGGCGGCGATGTCCGCGAACGCCCCCGAGTTCCAGCCCGATTTCGAGGAGGCCGACACCTCGGTCCAGGCCGCCGTGCCGTTCTACGGGGTCTACGACCTCGCCGATTGGGACGACAAGGGCGGACCGCCGCGGACCATCCGGTTCGTGGAGAGGGTGCTGTTGAAGTCGCGGCTCGCCAGTGATCCCGAGCGATGGCGGCTCGCCTCGCCGATCGGCTGGGTCAGCGAGGCGGCTCCCCCGACGATGCTGATACACGGCACCAACGACTCCCTCGTGCCCGTCGAAAGCGCGCGCCGGATGGCACGGGCCCTCCGGGAGAGATCACGCCAACCCGTCGTCTACGCAGAGCTTCCGCACGCCCAGCACGCCTTCGACATCTACGCCTCGCTGCGCACCCGGCACACGGTCCGGGCCGTGGAGCGATTCCTGGCCTACGTTCGGGCGACGGCTCAAGCCCCGCCGGCCGCCACCAGCAGCTCGTCGAAGGACACCCTGAGCGCGTCGGCGTAGTACGCCGGGGTCGGCATGATGTCGCGGTCGGTCGTGAACGAGAACGTCACGAGATCGCAGTAACTCATGATCACGTGTATCAGCGCGGCACCTGTGACGACCGGCCCGAGGCCGTACATGCTGAGCAGCTTGGCGCCGGCGCAGTAGAGAGGGATCGGCGGGCCGGGGATGTTGCTGATCTGCGTGTTGAGCAATCCGGTCGTCCCCGTCCTCGAGCCGATCTCGGCGTTGGCGCGCAGAGCCAGGCCGAACAGCGCGCCCGGGAGGACGCTCGACATCTGCTGGAGGCTGTGCGCGCCGAGTGCCTGCTGGCTTCCCTTGGCAGCGCGCGTCGACTCGGCGACGGCAGCGAGGCGTTGCAGCGGATCCGCGATGTCGGTGTGCATGTCGCAGAAGAACTGCGCCACGCGGTTCCCTTCGTGGCCCGCTTCGTCCTCGGTGCGCAACGACATGGGCACGACGGCTGCGAGCGACGCCTCGGGAAGCTCTCCCAGCTTGTCGAGATAGATCCTCAGCGCGCCGGCGCAGACCGCGATGACCGCGTCGTTGACCGTCGCGCCCGGGACGGCCGACTTGATCGCCTTCAGGTCGGTCAACGAGAAGGTCGCCGCGTCGAAGGCCCTGTGCGGAGAGACCTTGGCGTTGAACCGGGTGGTCGGCACGGTGAGGGAGGGCAACTGGATCTCGCGGTTGCGGATCCTCGAAGGAATGCGGACAGCTGCCGGGAGCGCCTTGGCGATGCCCCTGGCGAGCCGCAGCGGCTTCTGCGCGTTGGAAGCCACGGCGCGCCCGAGCAGCTCCCACGGGCTCGGCATGCGTTCGGGCTGCCAGGTGTCCGGAACGCCGGGAGGCTCGTCTTCAGGATTGAGTTGGAGCAACGCGCTGAGCAGCTCGATCCCACCGACCCCGTCGATGGCCGTGTGATGCACCCGAATGAGGATCGCGACAGACCCGGGCGGCACTCCGGGCACGGCGTTGACCCCCTCGATCAGCCACGCCTCCCACGGCGGCCTGGCCAGGTCGAGCGGGCGGGAGTGCACGCGTCCCACGAGGGTGCACAGCTGCTGCCAGTCGCCGGGAGCAGGCAGCGACGTATGCCGGAGGTGGTATTCGAGGTCGAAGGCGGAGTCCTCCACCCACCACGGGTCGTCGAGGTCGAACGGCACCCGTACCAGGCGCCGGCGGAACGACTTCCCGAGGTGAACCCTTCCCGCGTAGTACTCCAGGAGCCGCTCGAAGGACAACGTGCCGCCCGGCGCGGTGGAGGGGTCGAATATGCCGAGGGACCCGATGTGGTTCGGGCTCCCGGGCGTCTCCGTGTAGAGCATGAAGGCGTCACCCGGTGCGAGCTGCTTCATCTGCGCTCCTTCCCGTGGAACCTGTTCCCCAGTGTCCCAGCGTTCGAGGATCAGCCTAGCCCTCGCTTCGGTTACGGCTCCGTTACGGCTCCCGTCTCGGCGCCTCTCACCAGCCGGGCGTACTTGGCCAGCACGCCGGTGCTGTACCGGGGCTTCGGGGGCGACCAGGCGGACTTTCGCCGCTCCAGTTCGGCTGGGTCGACCTCGAAGTCGATGGACCGGGTGTTCACATCGACGATGATCCGGTCCCCGTCGGCCACGAAGGCGATGGGGCCGGCGTCGACCGCCTCGGGGGCGATGTGGCCCACGCAGAAGCCGTGGGTTCCGCCGCTGAACCGTCCGTCGGTGATGAGTGCGCAGTCCCCGCCCCGGCCGGCGCCCTTCATGGCACCTGTGACGGCGAGCATCTCCCGCATACCCGGGCCGCCTTTGGGGCCCTCGTAGCGGATCACGAGCACGGTGCCCGGCTGGATCGAGCCGGCCAGGATGGCCTCCATGGCCTTGTCCTCACCGTCGAACACACGGGCGGTGCCGTCGAAGCGGTCCTGGTCGATACCGGCGATCTTGACGACGGCGCCCTCGGGTGCCAGCGAGCCTTTCAGGATCGCGGTCCCGCCTTCGGCGTGGATCGCGTCGCTGATCGGGTGCACGACCTTGCCGTCAGGTTTGGGCGGGTCGAGCGCCATCAGGTTCTCGGCCACCGTCCGTCCGGTCACCGTCAGGCAGTCTCCGTGGAGCAAGCCGGCATCGAGCAGTTCCTTCATGACGACAGGTACGCCGCCCACCTTGTCGATGTCGACCATGTGGTAGCGGCCGTGCGGCTTGGTGTCCGCGATATGGGGAACCTTCCTCCCGACGCGGTCGAAGTCCTCGATCGTCAGAGGAACCCGGGCCTCGTGCGCGATCGCTAGAAGGTGCAGCACCGCGTTGGTCGAACCACCGAGCGCCATGGTCACGGCTATGGCGTTCTCGAAGGCCTCCTTGGTCATGATGTCGCGTGGCATGATCCCGGCCTCGAGAAGCCGGATGACGGCCTTCCCGGAGTCGCGGGCGAAGTCGTCCCTGATCGGATCGATGGCCGCCGGCGACGCGGAACCGGGAAGGGCCATCCCCAATGCCTCGGAGATCGAGGCCATGGTGTTGGCGGTGAACATGCCGGCGCAGCTGCCGATCGTCGGGCAGGCGCTTCGTTCGATGAGCGACAACTCCGCGTCGGTCAACGACCCTGCCGCCCTGGCGCCCACCGCCTCGAAGACACTCGTGATGTCGAGTGCTTCGCCCGCGGGGCCCGTGCCGGGCAGGATGCTCCCGCCGTAGAGGAAGACCGACGGCAGGTTGATCCGGGCGGCCGCCATGAGCATGCCGGGGAGCGACTTGTCGCAGCCGGCGAAGGTCACCATCGCGTCGAATCGCTCAGCGTGCATCATCGTCTCGATGGAGTCGGCGATCACCTCGCGGCTGACCAGCGACGCCCTCATTCCTTCGTGCCCCATCGATATCCCGTCGGAGACCGCGATGGTCACGAACTCGATCGGGAAACCGCCTGCCTCGCGGACACCCTCCTTGGCCTGCTTGGCCAAGCGGTCGAGGGGGAGGTTGCAGGGGGTTACCTCGTTCCACGAGGAGGCGACGCCCACCTGCGGCTTCGACCAGTCGTCGTCTGTCATACCGACCGCTCGCAGCATCGCTCTCGCAGGTGCACGCTCGAACCCGTCGGTCACTTCACGGCTCCGGGGCTTCATGTCGCTGGCCACACCTACACGATAGGCGGCAACCGTATCGGTAGAGTCGGGCGGATGCGCTCCCGAGCCCGTTCAGCGATCGCGTTGGCGGTCGCGGCCGGCGCCGGGGGGATTCTCTCCTCGTGCGACGTGGGCCCGAGCCATACCCTCAACCCGAAGAGCGTCCAGAGCCAGATCGCGAAGCAGCTGAGCTCGCGCTACCCCGTGAGCGGCGTCCTGGTGGTATGCCCCGGGAAGATCCCCGACCAGGTCGGATTCAAGTTCTCCTGCACCGTCTCGTTCAACGGGGGGACCGTGCGCCTGGACGGTGAAGTCACCTCGTCGAAGGGTTCGTACAACATCCGGCCGGAGGAGGCGATCATCTCCACGGCCCAGGCAGCCACGACTCTCGAGAGCGACATCAGCGCGCAAGTTCATGCGACGACGAAAGTTGACTGCGGTCCCGTATCGGTCAAAGTCGTGCCGGTAGGAGGCCAGTTCTCCTGCCAGGCGACGATCACCGGACAAGGGACGCGCCGGGTCACGGTCACCGTCGAAGATCTCGATGGCCACTTCCGCTACAGCGTGGCGCCCCCTTCATCCTCGTCGTGATCGGAGCAGAGCGGAGGCTTCCTTCATGTCCGCGTTGCCGCCGCTGCGTGAGCGGATGTGCCCGGCGAAGAAGCCCATCAACTTGTCCTCTCCGCCGGCGAAGCGGGCCCACTCGTCGGGGTACTCGGCGACCACCTGGTCGACGATCTCGCTGAGGGCACCGGCGGCGAGTGCTTCGAATCCGAGGCGTGAGGCGACCTCCCGCGGATCACCCCCGGATTCCAGCAGCTCCTTGAGGACGGTCCGCGACTGGGCCGGGGTCAGAGAGCCTTCCGTTTCCATCGCGACGAGCGATGCAAACGATTCTTCGCTGAGGTGTT
>Ga0307373_10008304_pt1 | contig 15865 bp, 15 predicted proteins | sample OX2MG_FD_202534 | JGI IMG/M metagenome (GOLD analysis project Ga0307373, IMG submission 202534) | Soil microbial communities from Risofladan, Vaasa, Finland - OX-2 | ecosystem: Environmental > Terrestrial > Soil > Coastal area > Acid sulfate soil | place: Finland: Risofladan, Vaasa | collected... | reverse complement strand
CAAAGGACCTGTCATTGCTGACAAGTCCTTGATTTAATGGCGCGCCTGGAGAGATTCGAACTCCCGACCCCCTGGTTCGTAGACGCAAAAAAGTCATTTTGCATTCAATGACTTAAGACAACATCACTTTGCTATTCAATCACTTAGTATCATACACGGATAGTACCGGTCATCCGGTTTTTCACTCGGAGTGGACCAAAATTGGACCAACAACAATCGGTTTCATTCTGGCCGTTGCCGGAATGGCTCCCGGCGCCCGTCCGGGCGTTTGTAGAATCCTTGTTTCGCTCATACGAATCGGCTAGCTTCGAATCGCTTTCCATTGACGGCAACATCAAAGAAGTTCAGACGAGCGGGCCCCTGCTGGCCGCGATATTGAGGATTGAACTGTTACGCGCGCGGCTCAAAAGGCTAACGACTTGTAAGGATATGAAAAGCGTCTGGCAGCTTCTAAATACAAGCCCGCTCAAATCGGATTTGAGCAACACACCGGAGACTCGAAATTCCTTTCTCACCGGTTACCTGCAGAGCGCGCTCGCTTGGAATTGGCCATCACCATCCTTTTTTGAGCAAATACCCACGGCTAAACAGCAGCGCGAAAACTTGCAGCATGCCGCACAACTTGCCCGCGAGCTACGCGAACTTCTGGGACCTCCGGATGATCTCTATCAATTCACCCTGTGGAATGTTATCGACAGCAAAGTGCCTTTGCTCTACCCGCCCTCATCCTTGAAGCTGAGCCTGTTAGTCAAGTTACCAGAAGATGAAAGATCTGCTGTAAAGAAAGACTGGGACAAGCTGGCACAATTACAAGCCGCTCATCGGAATATCAGTTGGAGCGGACCTCCGGATCTCCCACTTTCGTCAGCTCGGGAACTTTTCCCCTCGTTTTCGCTTCAGCTCGAAGTGCTTGAACTCTTGGTTCAACGCGTGGCGGGTATGACCCTTGAACCGCCGCCTAAAAGGTCCGGCACGCGATCCCAAGTTCAATATATCCGTCATCTAAGCCGCTACGTCAGTAGATTCCTTGTGCAACCGCTTGACCAGGCAGTGGCTACCACGGCCAATGTCGCGCTCGAACCGCGATCCCCCGTAACGCGTCAGCGAGTACAACAGCTAAGCAAGACAGACTAGTCTTTCCCACTGCTGCATATCCCCTCCCGATTCTATCGCCACAGCATCGCAAACTTTCTGCTGTTTCTCGCCGCTTTCCAGCACAATGCCTGCGCCTGAAAACGCAGTCATGGCCTGACTGGAGGTCTCCAAGGCGCCATTTTCTGAATATACCCCGCAAGGAATCGGGAGAAAAATACGCGGATTCTTTGCGTCTTGTGCAATCCCCTCCTTTCCCACATCTTGGGCGCATGTGATCAACAGTGCGCCTGAGGGTATTGGTATGAAAGACTCTCTTCTCGATATTCATTCGTTAAGCATTCGGCTTTGTATCCCCGTCGGCTCGATCCGCAACGCCCTATGGCGCGGACAAGCGGGCGTGACAATACCCCCGCCCATCCGCCTGGGCCGCCGTCTGCGTTGGCGTGAGGCTGAGGTGGAACGCTTTCTGGATAACCGGAGCACACCGATGCCCCCAACCGGCCAGGCGGCTTTACCCAGCAACACTCACCGCCGCGGACGGCCACGCAAGAGCTTGCCGACACTGGGAGGTGGCATCCCATGAGCACGCGGCGCAAAAACCCATCGGCCGAGCGTGTGCGCGTCGCGGTAGGGCAGGATTTCTTCGATCCCCGCTCGGGTGTGGGTTTTGTCATTGTCGCCCTCAACCCGCGCGGTGACGAGGTATATACGCAGTCCACCGAGGGCGAGGAGCAGCGCCGCTCGCTTAGCAAGTTGCGCACCGCGATCGCGCGCGGCGACGTCGTGGAGGTGAACCCGCAGGGGGGCGATTCTTTCCGCTGCTGGCCTGCATTTCAGCGATCTGTACCCCGAGAAACCTCTAAGCCCACACGAGAGCGGCAGCTTCAGACGTGAGCGGCAACCGTTCAATGCTGCCGACGTTTTATTGCTTATCACCCGTGAGGCATTGCTTGTGTCAATCGCAGCCGGTGACGTTGCACAAGGCACACCATTGACCAGCGCAGATGTTGACCGCGTGGTACTCGCTGCCGAGCGAATTAACGATGCTGTGTGCGCAGCGGAGTGTGTGCCATGAGCATCAAAGCGCAAATGATTCGTAATGAGACCAGAGTTGATGCACTCGCGAAACAGCTCGATGCAAGACGCGCAGCGCATGGAACGTCGCAGAATCTTGCCGAAGTCGCTGCGCCGGGATCATGGTCCGAGCCGCAAAATTTAACCGACCCCTTGCCGCCAGTTCCACCGTTCCCGGTAATGCTGCTGCCGGCAACACTGCGCCCGTGGGTATCTGACGTTTCAGAGCGCATGCAATGCCCGCCTGATTTTGTTGCTGCGCCTGCGCTGGTAGCGCTGGGCGCGCTCGTTGGCCGGCGCGTCGGTATTCGTCCGAAGCAGCATGACGACTGGATCGAGATTCCGAATCTATGGGGCGCGGTGATAGGGCGCCCCGGGATGCTCAAAAGCCCGGCAATCTCCGAAGCGCTGCGCCCGCTGCGCCGACTTGAGGCCGAAGCGGCCGAGGCGTTCGATCAAGAAATGCAGGAGCACCGTATTGGCGGTTTTGTCAGTGAGGCCCATGCAGAAATCCTGAAATCAAAAATGCACAAGGCCGCGAAGGGCGGCAGACAAGCGGAAGCAGAAGCACTCGCACACGAAATGGCTGAGCAGGAAGCAAAGCCCGCTCCGACCTGTCGGCGTTTCATCATGAATGACGCGACCATTGAAAAGACCGGGATGCTGTTGGCGGAAAATCCCAACGGACTACTTTATGTCCGCGACGAACTCACCGGTCTGTTTGCCAGCATGGGCCGCGAAGGCCACGAAGCAGACCGCGCATTTTTGCTGGAATGTTGGAACGGCCAGAACGCTTATACCGTAGATCGTATAGGACGCGGCACCCTGAGAATCCCCAGCACCACGCTGGCGCTTTTCGGCGGAATTCAACCGGGACCACTGGCTGAATACGTCATCGGCGCGTTGCGCGGCGCCGGCGGTGCGGACGGCTTCCTGCAGCGGTTCCAGGTGCTGGTATGGCCGGATGATACTGGTCAATGGCAGAACGTAGATCGCTGGCCGGACAACGAAGCAAAGAATACGGCCTTTTCCACATTCAGCCGCTTGGCGGAACTCGATCCAGTAATTGTGAACGCACAGACTGATACCGATGGTGGAATCCCGTGGCTGCGATTCTCGCCAGAGGCACAAGTTGTTTTCGACATCTGGCGCGCTGAACTGGAAGGCAAACTGCGCTCCGATCTGCCGGAGGCGCTGGAATCCCATCTTGCGAAATACCGGAAGCTCATGCCGGCTCTCGCGTTGCTGCTGCATCTCGCAGATGGTGGCGTCGATCCCGTGGCCGAAGCTATTGCAATCCGTGCGGCCGGGCTGTGTGAGTTTTTCGAGGCCCATGCCCGGCGGCTGTATGCCATCGCGGGTAAGCCGGAACGCTTCGCCGCTCGCGAACTGGCCAAGCATCTACGCAAAGGCGACCTGCCCAATCCGTTCACGGCCCGCGATGTGTACCGGCAGGGCTGGCGACACCTAGCTGACCCGGAGATTACGCAACGGGCTTGCCGGGAACTTGAGGACTGCGGCTGGCTTCAAGCAGTGACCTCGGATACGGGTGGCCGCCCGTCCGCCCGGTACTTCGTGAACCCTAAAATCACGGGGGTGAAACCATGAGCTGGCTGGCCCGAGCCCTCGAAATTTCCCAGAAACAGGCCGGACCCCTACCGACAAAACCGCCAAAAGACCCTTTTGTCAGTTTTGGCGGTACCCCTCCTGGCCATTCTGGGGAAAAAATGTGCCCGACGTTGGAAGAACTGCTCACCGCTGCCTGCGAGGAAGCCTGCCACAGCCTCAACAACGTGACCGCCAAGGACGTACTCGCCGCGCTGGCCCCGGAGGACGTGAAGGAACTTGCAGGTATGGCCGATCCGCTGCCGTTCCTGCACAGCTTCGCCCTGGCGCTGTCAGCTACCCGCTGGCGGCGTGACGGCATAGCCCCGCCCTGGTGGACTTCACCGGCGCACTGCGACCGTTGCGGGCCAGTGTTCCTGTGGGCACCAATCCACGTTGCCGGCTGCCCCTGGTGCTGGAACCGCCGACATGGGTTGCCGATCCCGCCGCCGTCGGATACCTAAATCTGTGGACAATGGATATCCTATTTTCTACCTCTTTTGTAGAGATTTTATAGTCGATTTTGTAATCGATTTTCTACTACAACTTCTAGAAATGCTCGGTAGAATGTGGCCATGAGCGAGATTCGCCGGGTTGAATCCTTTCTCGCGCCCCGTGATGCTGAGCAGATTACGGGCCTGAGCCGCAGTCGGCTTGCGCGCCTGGCACAGCGCGGCCGCCTCTCCAACCTGCGCACCGAGGGCGGCCATCGGCGTTACAAGCTCTCCGAACTTCAAGCATTGCGACAGCAGCAAGGGCGCATCCGCCGAGATGACCAGCGTCATATCATCGAGTGAACGCCAAGCGTTACGGAACCCGCAACCTCCAGGAAATGAGGGGGTACTTTAGGATAAGGATGAGGTCAAGATCATCGCCCGTGGACGATTCTACGCGGTTGGCAAAAGCGTCTCCCTCAATGAATTCACGGAACGTGCCGCGCGGGGATATTGCCCGGGGCACCGCGGGCAGAAGACGGTTGCGCGATGAAAACTGAATCGGGACAAAACAGCTTTCGCAAAACCCTCCGCCGGCTTAAGAAAAAGCAGCGGGCATTCTTGCGCGAAATGCAGAGACAGATTCGGGAACAGGGCGTCTATGAGGTTCATCCTGAACAAGGCCCTGCCGTTTTCGGACCCAGAAGCGGGGGACCGTAAGGTGGTGTGACGTTCCGGCGGCGCCGGATGGGGGAATTCCGGGAGAATTCTGGTGATTCCCCGCACCTTTTAGGTAATATCACCACTCGAACCACCAGAAAACCACCACTCCACCACCACCTTAAAAACAGTCACTCGACGGCAAACTGATCCACCCGCGCCCGCACGGCGTATGCCTGGTGGGCGGGTCCGGCTCAAGTCCGGTGCCGATCCGGTACCGGTCCGGTGATGTTTCCGGTGCTTTTATCGGAAAAGTCCGGTAGTTTCCGGTGGTTATTGCTGAAAGGAGTGATAAATGGTTAAAAAACACAAGTCGGGCGGGGTTACGCTCAAGATCGGGACCGGGGAAACCGATGAGGTTTTCCAGGGCGTCATCGCTCAGCGTCATAATCTACCCCTGGAATTACTAAGCAAGCAAGCGAAGTGTGAAGCGCTCTTGCTCTTCAATAAGCCCCGGCACTGTGTGGTTGTGCTTTTGCATCCCTAAGATGATCTTTCGCGGAATGCCCATCCCCATGTGCTCCAGATAGCCATAATCCCCCATTACGTATTTCAGGAGCTGATTCCTGGCTGCCCGGCAGCCTGTCCGCATCCGTTCCGGCGTAATACCATTCGGAAGCCGTCCAGGAGAAATGATCTCCAGCCGATTGCTATAACTAACCAACTCGATGTCTGTGCTGGAAAGGAGATAGTCCCGGTGGATGATTGCATTCACAATGCCCTCACGCAGAACTTCCGGAGGATAAGCAGGCCGCTCCATTCTCCTACCGTTGTCGAGCGTTGCGACGACTGGAGTATTCCGGTGTACAAAATCGAGGCCCTGCTCAACCAAGCCATTTTCTACGAGCGCTCCATCGGCTCCGAACAATGGCGTCATCGGCCCGCGAAGTGCCGCACGTTCGCGTGCGGCATAATCTTTTTCAGTTCCCGGAAAGGCGGCTGCATCAATGCCAGCCTGTGGAAGAAAGCGGTTGGGTGCCTTGCTGAACAGGAGTATTCCGCCAACCGTAACGCCCTCCTCGGTCATGACTTCCGTATTGACAAGCAGCGTTCGCCAGGCTGCCTCATCGCCGTCAGGAGGCACTTCCTGTTGACGAATCCGGCCAAAATAGTCACGGAGACGCCTGCGGTCTAGGTCGGCGAGCGTAGCTCCTGAAACCGGGCGCAATTCAACGCGGACGGAGCCGCGTTGTTGGAAAAGCCGCGCAAGCTCTTCCGGAGTCGCTTCCCTGCTCTGGGTTCCAACCCTGATGTAATACCTGTTGCTGTTGCTATGCCATACGCTGTGAACATCGAATCCACGTGTCACACGGACAATCGCCACATCTTTCCCCGGTTCCACGGCACGAACCACCTCAAAGAAAGGAATGATCGCAGGCCTAATTTTGTCCCGGCATGTGGTCATCACCCATTCTTCGAGATTGGGTCTCGTCAGATCCGAGAGATTGCCGTCATCTTCTACGCCAAGCAGCACCAATCCACCACCGAGATTCGAGAATGCGACAAGCTCCTTCGCGAGATCATAGTTTTGCAGCACGTCCCGCTTAAACTCAACCCCAGAGTTTTCTCCATTTCTGATGATTTCCAGGAGTTCAGTGTGTGTCGTCACGTTTTAGAAACCATACTTGGAGCGGCGCATCTCAAAGGCATCTTTTCCACCTTCGAGGATTTCTTCTACCAATTCGCACACAGGCTTGGAATCGATTGACCCCATATGTTCGGTGGGAATTTTAGCGTGACCTTCCTTACCCTCTCCTGACGCAGCTAAACCCAGGATTAGTTCCGCATCGCCGAGGACTGGAATATTCGCATTGTGAGTCGAAAAAACGAATTGACGGTGCCGCTTTTCCTGCCTCATGATCGGCACCACCCCCTCGGTGATAAAACGGTTGTCGAGGTCATCTTCCGGCTGATCAACAACAAGGGGCGCTTCCGACTCCAATAATAGAAGCAGTAGCACAGCCGTTGCTTTCTGCCCTGTGGATAACGCTTCGAGCGTCTGCCACGTTGGTGGCTCACCGTCTGCTGCTGTATTCAGTTCAATCTTGGTCGTTGCCGTAAGATCAAGCTCCTCGATTCTCATAAATAGGTCGAGGTCAGCCTGGGCAATGCGCTCCGCCGAACCTGTCGGCAACCCGTAGTACTGCATGAGCGCCTCTTTCCCCTCCCGGCACCGCTGCGCGAAATCCGGCAGAGAAAGCTGTTCCAGCGACCGCAACCGTTCCAAGGCGGCGCTCAGGTTCCCCCCTACTTCACGCAATAACTGTTCCAGCGGATCACGATTGCCGGCCATGGTTACTTCCACCCGGACCCGGTCCTTGAGCTTTTGGGACACCTTCTTCGCCGCGCTCTGGATCTCCCGATACTCGCTCGCTTTGGCATCTTCCCATTCGGAAAGCAGCTTACGCCGATGGCCCTCCTGGGTCGCCAGATCACGTTTGAGAGACTCTTTCTTCTCTCGCAGCGGGCGAAGCTCTTCAATCTGCTTACGCAGACGAATAAATTCAGCCCCGTCGATCTTTGATTTCTGAAGCTCTCGCAGGAGCTTCTCATAAGTCTCTTCAATGACCTTTTGTTTCTCCTCCCAGCGGGCTTTTGTGCCCGCAATGGAGCTATCTGTTTCTGCCAGCGCCTTAGCCAGTTGGCCAGCGACCGCCTTGACCTTCGTGCTCAGCGTACCGAGAACCGCTTCAATCTCCGCTAGGATGGTCGCGTTCGGCAACCCCTCTAGTGCCTTTGAAGAAGCAAACGCGATATCAAGCGGGAGTGCCTCCATCAACTCCTTGTGAAGAGTGCGGATGGGATCAAGCCGTTCGGCGACATTCGCAAATACACGCTCTTCTCGAATAAGAAGGCTCTTCTCCTTCAGGCGTTCCTCAAGTCCCGCCTCCTGAAAGCGCTTCTGAGTCTCTTCAAGGCCAGGCAGCGCGGCAAGCCGCTCGTCGAACGCTCTTATCTCGCGGCGAACATCGACGATTCGGCTTCGCGAGCGCTCCAGTTCCAGCTTCAGTTTAGACTTTCGCCCCGACAGCCCCGGATCGTGATCGACGAACCTTTCCAGTAGCAGCGTGAGTTTTTCGCGACTCTTGGTGAGTTCAGATATTTCATGTTGCCCGAACACCTCAACGCCCGGCATCACATCTTTCGGCGAAAGCGTCAGTACTTCCCCGGCCTCGTCCTTGACGATCGGCGGATTCGGAACTGACCGTTCGATGGTATAGGAGCGCGCTGATGGCTTATGAGAGCGCACCAGCAAAGAGACCTTTGTGCCGGAGCCCAGCACATTACGGATCACCCCCTCATGTGCTTTGCGGGCCTCCTCACCGAGTGGATCGAGGCCGAGTGCGTAGCGCATGCTCTCAATCATGGTCGATTTTCCCGTCCCTCTACCCCCGACCAGGACATTCAGATTGCCATTGAAGTGAACAGATGTGTCCGCAAGGAAACCGCCTTGCCATGTCACAGCCAGAAACTCGGCATGCGGTTCCGGCTGTGGATCACTGTTAAGGCGAATGCGAGACCCCGGGTCGAGGAATGCCTGCCGCAACGCCTCGACTGATACATTCGACATCTTTATGAAACAGGAGGCGCCATCTTTTTTTAGGTCATCCGGGCCGCTCACATCCGAGGCGTTGATCACCGCTACGGCACGATTGCGCTTGTGCTCTGCATTCTTGTTCTCAAGGATCGGCCGGATGTTTTCCGGAGCATCGGAAATTGGTCCAGCAAGGGCGCAGGCAAGGAGCTCAGGAGATTTCCACGCATTGATGCGCGTCAGCCCGGAGAGCTTCCTTAATAGGCCACCCTCGGCGACAACGTGCGCAGCAATGCATATTGACTCCCATTTTTTTGCGCAGGTCAGCAGTTCTCCAGAGTCAAGGCTACCTGTTGGAGAAGCCACTTTCGTGTCGTGAACGCCGCATTCACCGATAAATCGTTCGAGCACCCCGTCCTTGTCAGGATCAAACAGGCACAGGAAATGAACACCGTCCTTGGTAACGGCCTCGAACCCTGTGAACGCGAACAGTCCTGCGGCACGCGCCGCGTGTACGAGGCCCGCGGATTCATGCACTCGGTAATGGTCGGTGACCCCAATAACCTCGATTCCGATTTCTCGGCAAGTCACGATGATCGCCGCGTTGTATTCCGCTTCGGTGCGGAAGGACGTTTGCTTGCTGTGTCGGTTTAAGTAGGCGAAGGGATTCACCTGCAAGGCACAGCGGTAGAAGCGCGCACCGTTCGGATACCCCAGTGCACCCTTCAAGCGATCGGATATGGTTGTCCCTGTCATACTTCTCCTAAATCTCCGATAAAGTTTCGAGGTCTTCAGAGGTCACCATGCTTGGCCCTTGCAGTTCTAATGCAATCGCTTTCGCGCGATTTCGAAGCGTCGCACGGCTCTCTATGATTTCCTGAGTCTCACGGGCGATCTTTGCAGCCATCTTTGCGTCTTTGGGAACGGGGATCAGAATCTCAGTGAACCGCTTCCCTAGCGTGTCGATGATGTCTTGCGTGAATTGCTTCGACCGAATTTGCCTCTTCACAATCGGCGTATTCAAGCATGTGAAAAGCAACCATAGACTGATAGTTGACGGCTTCAGCACGCGAACCCTGTAAATATGGCTTTGGAACAGCATCGGCAGGTCTGCTTCCGTCACGATTGCGCTAGTGCCGATCAGGTATGTTCCGTCACGAACAAGCAAAATGTCTCCGCTTCTCACATCAATCTTGTGCTTAATCTCCTCGTAAATATCATCGCTGACGCCGTGCTTAAAATCTGCCTTGATCTCCCAGTTCGAAAGGTCAGATGTCCGGATAAACGGGATCGTTCCTGTCCCGTATGCCATCTTACCGATCTCAACCCCAGTATCCACCTGGATGACTCTGCTCTTTTGCAGATCGCCAAGTCTAACTAACTCATGCGTCCGTTTCAGCTCCACAAGCTCCGCCTCGATTTCCGGATCGTAGTATTTCGGAACTAAAATGCGATTCTTAATCTGATCTGATGAGAGCAGAAAGCTGAGATGGTCGCGCTTTTTAGCGTCACGTCTGACTTCTCTGTAACGCTTTGGCACAAGGGGAACTTCATCGAGAAGAACCATCTTACCCGTGGCCGAGTTCTTCCGTAGTGTCGGGTTGCCGCGTGAATCGTGTCCGCACCATTTCACATCGGACATAAAAATGTGGTAATCCTTCTTCTTCGCTGCTGTCTTCTCTAAAAACAGCACCGCGACCTTCGTATGAGTCCCACCCTTGCCGCTCGTCTTGAAAAGCGGCTCAGGCATGGTTACTACACCGCGAATCATAGTATGACGCTGAATGAAAGCCACCAGATACTCATAGGAGGGGTTGCCCAGAATGCTCTCGGGCAGCACAATCCCCATGCGTCCTCCGGGTTTGAGAAGCTGCAGGCACCGCTCAAGAAATAGGATTTGCGGGGAACGCTTATCCTCCAACTGAGTGGTACAGACGGGTTCTTTGGTCGCCTTATCCCGACTCCACTTATACCCGAGCTCATACTGCGACAGCACGGTCGCACCCTTAATCGGAATCTTTGCTCCAAAGGGAGGATTGGTCATAAGCACGTCAAACGTCCCGAGCTGGACCTTCGACTGCGCAACCGGATGCCACTCCGTAGGTGGTAGCAACGAATTTTCACAAAACACACCGCCGCGCCCATCACCGATAAGCGCCATGTAGGCCTTGCAAACTTTGGCCAGAAAGGAATCCTTATCTATTCCCCGGAAGCAATCCGTCGCAACTTCTAGTTCACGTTTCAGCCTTTGCCTTTCCGGCCATTTCTTGAGCTTCGCTTCGTTCTGCACATACCCCCATACATGCGCGAGCGCCGTAATCAGAAACCCACCCGACCCGCAGGCAGGATCGATGATTTTCTCTCCTGGTTTTGGATCGAGAATCTCAACCATCATCTTCACGACGTTTCTTGGCGTAAAGAACTGCCCTTCGGTCCCGCGCAACGCCGGCCCGATAAACACTTCGAACGCATCGCCGATCGCGTCCCGATTCGCCTCCATCACGCAGTAATTCTGCAATTCTCCGACGACATAGCGCACGCTTTCAGCATCAAGGGTTATCGTATCCGTCTTGTTGAACACATCATCATAAACAGCTGTCTTCACCTTATCGAACAAACCGAGGACACGCTTTTTCACGTCCTTTGCATCTTCATCGACGCCGGCCCGAAACACGACGGTATCTTCTGGTGCCGTCTCCTGCTCATCGAGAATCTTGCAAAATAGAAGGTTGATAATCTCCTGGGCAAGTGCTTCGTCGCGCGTTATCCCCGTCGTTATGCCAGCTAAATGATTCCGCAGGTCACGAAATACCGCTTTCAGATTCGATGGTGGGACAAGGTCTTGCCGCTTGAAAAGACCGATATCCTCGATACGCTGACCATATCGCGGGATGTTCGGTAGTTCATGGTACTCGCGCGCACCCGACCGCTTGTGAATCTTCCACAGATAGACGTGCTCATCGCCATTAAACCAGACCCCAAGCTGTGTCGGCGACATGTCGAGGTACAGCTTGAGCTGCGCCAATCCGTCTTTTCTGTTTTTCTTCTTGCACTCGACGACCATATAGAGGTCATCTTCGTTTCGGCCGGCGCCCTTGAAAACGGCGATATCTACAGGGTAGGCCTTCGCTTCATCCGATGGCCGTTTCCTAACTCGATACTGCGGCCTTGTTTGAAGACAGTTTTTTGGATACCCGTAATCCTCCACGAGCCGCCGCGAGAAAACCTGAACCGCCTCAAGTTCTTCTGGGCTTGCTTTGACCGTCACTCCACTCACATAGTCTCGGAGAAAACCCGGCTTCACTTCGCCTGATTCAGCCTCAGGCTCGACGACAACCGCCTGTTTTCGAATCATGGCTCACTCCCTTTATGAGACAGCAATCCACATGATGAGCGAGGAAGCACCAGCATCACAGGTTTCGCTTTCGCTTGCTTAGCTCAAAGCCATCTTTTAGCAGCCCTACCATCGTCATCCCCTGACTGACGGCGTAGCCTTTGAACTCTTTCTTAAATTCGCTCGAAACCTTGAAATTGAGAGTTTCCGTGTCCACGGTAACCGACCGTGGCTTTTCTTTTCGCTTGCGAGCTGTGGCTGTAACCCGTACTTCGGTCATTGCGCAAGTGCCTCCTTTTAGGATAGCTTTTCAAGCTTTTGTGAAACCCATAGTAGTATAGGCCGATAGCCCGCTTTCTGCCAACACGGAAAGCCAGAATTCCATATCGCCTTTCTAACCGTCCTCTCGCACGGCAATATTGCCACGAAGCCTATTTCTCGGGGGCAGATGAGAATTCTCCACAACATCCATGTTTGAGGGTGATTGCCACGCCTGCTAAAGAGTGGCCTCGGGCGTGGGTGGCCAGTAGTCAAGTGCACCGTGCGAGCGGACTGCGTATTCCGGTCAAAACCACCAGTGATTGCGGTCTGAAAACCGCTAGGTATTCCGCTGGACTACCGCCACCATATGTTGTTACTAGGGCTGTGGGAGATATACTGACAGTGAAGCTACAGGAATGGCTGCAAAGAGCACGAAGCTATGCTTAATGCAATCGTAGGTAACAGGGATGCAACCTGACTACCCGGTGCAGCGCGATGCTTCACAGCGCATACTAAAAAGCTTCACATCCGCTACTCGCGTGACAAACCGCAAGCGTTAGAACCCAGTTCAGGAGTTCTCATGAAGTTTGAAATCTACGGCCCATTTGATCTGCCAATGTCGAAAGGCTTGATTGATAAAGCAGCGGAATCCAAGAAGGACTTCTGGGGTGAAGTCGAGAAAGTCGCGCCGGGCGTATCTAAGGCGTGCGGCTGCTATGTCTACGCCGTGAAAGCGAGACGTGGAACACTGCCTTGGTACGTGGGAATTACAACGAAGAGAACGTTCTATGATGAAGCACTTGGCTCCCACCAACTTGGTCACTACCAGCCGACAATTGCACAAAAAAATGGCGTAACTCCACAGCTATTCTTTCTAGCGAAAAAAACGCCAAAAGGCAAATTTGCGAAGCCGTCTGCGAGGCGACACAAAGACATTGAGTTTCTCGAACAGTTTATGTTTGGCATAGCGTTGAATCGAAATCCCGATCTTAGCAACTCCAAAAATACAAAGTTTCTAAAGAAAATGGTTGTGCCTGGTGTTATGAACTCTCCGCAAAGACCGCCTAGAGCTCCTGAGCGGGATCTCAAAAATGTGCTTGGACTCTAACAACACCATCAACACGAACAATAATAAGCACAGCGCCTTCGCGGTATCACTTTTTACCAGCGGTTATGGCGAACGTTAGAACCCGAGGCACCATGACGCCAAAAGTATTTGTTAGTCATGCTAGCGAAGACAAAGATCGCTTTGTTCTTCGGTTCGCAGAGCGTCTTCGTCAGAACGGAATCGATGCTTGGCTAGACAGGTGGGAAATGCTCCCGGGCGATAGTCTCGTTACCAAGATATTTGAGGAAGGCATAAAAGAAGCAAAGGCCGTGATTGTCGTCTTGTCAAAGTTCAGCGTGGGAAAGCCATGGGTGAAAGAAGAACTCAACGCTGCTTTCGTCAAACGGATCAACAACGGCAGCAAGCTAATCCCGGTTGTGATCGATGATTGCGATGTTCCCGAGGCACTAAAAAGTACCCTCTGGGAGCGCATTGCTGATCTGTCTGCCTATGAATCGAGTCTTGATCGTATTGTTGCCGCAGTTTTTGATGCTAATGTTAAGCCGCCAATTGGCTCACCTCCCCAATATGTTCGTTCATTCGACCAATCGATTAGTGGATTGAACAATATCGATAGCCTTGTTCTCCGCCTCTCATGTGAAGAGCTATTGAAAACTGGCGATATTTTTGTCAATCCTGGAAAAGTATTCTTAAAAAATAGTACGCCAGTTGTCCCAGAGGAGGAGTTGAAGGATTCCCTAGAAATCCTCGATGGTGGGGGGTATATCAAGCTAATGCGCGCTATGGGTGGCGGCTTCTTCCCCTACCAGATAACTACCCATGGTTTTGAGGTCTATGCCGCTACCACTATTCCGGACTATCAGGGCAAAGTTGCTGCAGTAGTTTCTGTCATAGTAAATGAGAAATTGGCAAGCAACATCGAGATTCAGAAAAGACTGAATGAAAATCAAATTATTGTTGATCACATTCTAGCCGTGCTGGAGACCAAGGGACACATAAAACAGGCAAAGATGATTGGCGGGCTCTCTCATATCCATTATGTTTCTCCTTCACTAAGGCGGGCATTGAGTGGTAACTAGGCCGTTGCTTACTCATCATTCCACCCGATCTGCGGGAATGCCGCAGGTCGATGAATTCAGATGTTAACCACAGATAGCTTCTAAACCAGTGTCAAACCGGAAGCGATTTCACGAAAGCTTATCTCATCATCACAGAGACACTTTTTGCGCTACTCGCTTTGGCGAGCACATTTGAATCGTAACGAGTGGCGGTTTTCAGACCGGAATCATTGGCGGAATTCGACCGTAATGCTCACGGACACGATTGAAATGCAGTCGACAACCCTCGATGAGGACTTGGGTTCTCTTCAGCAGACAGAAGATCTCGGTGTTCAGGAACTCATCCCAGAGTTTGCCGTTGAAGCTCAGATACCGACATGGGCATTAGACTTATTCAATACGGCTCTCAACACTTTTGTATGATTAGCTTTTATCCCATCCGTTTTGCGAGATCCTCTGCTCGCAGATGAGTATAGCGCTTAAGCATCTGCAGGGTTTTATGCCCTGTGATCGCGGCCGCCTCCATCGGATTGAATCCCTTCTCGAATATCCTACTTGTGGCCTCATGCCGCAAATCATGGAAGCGCAAATCGACGAGTGGATTGACCTTCTGCAACTTGGAAGAACGTTTCTTAGGTGAAGCGCGTCCGGTGATTCGGGCGAAAGCCTGGCTAATAGCGCCGGGTGTGATATTAAATACTGACCCGTCCAGACGACGTGGAAGTGCGCGCAATATAGCAACGGCACTTGTTGAAAGTGGCACATCACGCGGTGTGCCATTCTTGGTCTCGGTCAGGTGAATCAACTGGTGCTTGAGATCAATCTGCTCCCAACGCATGGAAGCCAATTCTCCACGGCGCATAGCCGTCTCCAGTGCAAGTGAAATGATGGATGGAGTCGGTTCCCCATACGCCCGCGCGCGCTTTAACAATTCTTCCTCTTCTCCGGGTTTTAAACGCCGATTGCGGCCAGGTGGAAGTTTGGGTCGGGCGGTCTTGGCAAGGGGCACAGGATTGAGAAGACTCTCCATGCCCCACGAAGAGCGGCACACTTCGAACAACCGTGACAGCAGCCCCAAATCGAGCTTAATAGTGTTGGCACCGACGCCTTCGTTTTGTCTTTCCTGAATAAACATTGCGATGTCTTTGCCACGAATTGTTGCAAGTACACGTTTAGCAATGTCTCGACGCTGCAATGCACGTGCGCGGTAGGTCTCTCCTTCGCGACTCTTTAGTTTCGGAATGTATTCAGCGATGTATCGCTCTAAGGCTTCCTCAAGCGTAGTGCTTTCGGCCTCTGCTCTGGAAACAAATACACCACGATCCATTTCACCTTCGATCTGCCGTACCCAGGCTTCGGCTTCCGCTCGGGAATTGAATGTCCGGCTCTGAGGGGGATAACCATGCCGGCGGACCCGAGCACGCCATTGGAGGTCTCCACGTTTCTGGATCGCAGCCATAACTGTTCCACCTTGGGCCATTGAACTTGGACCCAAGTGGACCAAAATTGGACCAAAAAGTCAATTTTGTCGGAGGATATTTCTATAAGTCATTGATTTTCTGGCGCGCCTGGAGAGATTCGAACTCCCGACCCCCTGGTTCGTAGCCAGGTACTCTATCCAACTGAGCTACAGGCGCAAAACTTTTACTAACTATCGGTGGTAGTACCCATCCCTGGTAT
>Ga0307373_10008302_pt1 | contig 15868 bp, 17 predicted proteins | sample OX2MG_FD_202534 | JGI IMG/M metagenome (GOLD analysis project Ga0307373, IMG submission 202534) | Soil microbial communities from Risofladan, Vaasa, Finland - OX-2 | ecosystem: Environmental > Terrestrial > Soil > Coastal area > Acid sulfate soil | place: Finland: Risofladan, Vaasa | collected... | reverse complement strand
CTGGCCGGCGTGGCCATGTGGATGCTCTCCACGAACCGGACCTGGGCGGCCGGCGCGTCGGCACCGAACCCCAGGCGCGTGAGCCACCAGCGCAGGTCCTCCGACGCCACCGTGCGCACGCCCCACCGGTCGGCGAGCTGGAGCGCCCGCGCCGACGCCGGCCCGGCCAGGCGGGCCATGCCGTCGAACCCGGGCAGCCGCGTGAAGGGGCCGCCGGTGGTGGACACGAGCGCCAGCCCGCGCACCCGGTGGCGCCGTTCCTCGGCGGGCGTGTCGTGGGCCAGCTGCAGGGCGACCATGCCTCCCATGGAGTGGCCGACGACGAGGGCGCGCTCGACGTCGAGCGCCTGCAGCACGGCCCGGACGTCGGCGGCCAGCCGCCGCACCCCCGGCGATCCCTGCTCGGCGGCCGCCATGCGGGCGCCGGCGCGCACCGCGCCGTCGCCGTCACCGTCGGGGGCGGACGACGAGAACCCGGCCGTGCCGGGGACCGACCGGCCGTGGCCCCGCAGGTCCACGGCGATGACGCGATGGCGCGGGGCGAGGTCGCGCAGCTGGTGCGCCCACACGGCCCCGCTGAGCATGTACCCGTGCAACAGGACGATGGCCGGCCCCCGGCCGCGCTCCATGACGTGGACGCTGCCGCCGTCGTCGACCTCGACGAACCGATGGGCCACGTCGTCGGGAAGCGTCAGGCCCTCGGCGGCGATGTCGTCGCTGCCGGCGTGGGTCCGGGCGACCAGCCGGTGCTGCACCGCCCATCCCGCCGCCAGGGCCGCGCCCGTGCCCGCCGCCAGGCCGCGCACCAGGCGACGGCGGCCGGTGGACCGCCCGTCGCCGCTCACGACGCCTGCTCGGTGTCGACCACGACGCGCGGGACGCGCGGGCCGATGCCGCAGAAGACCTCGTGCGCGATGGTGTCGAGCACCCCGGCCCAGTCCGACGCCGTGAGCGAGGCATCTCCCTGGTGGCCGATCAGCACGACGTCGTCGCCCACCGAGACCTCCCCGTTCGGCCCGCAGTCCACCATGATCTGGTCCATCGTGACCATCCCCGCCAGGGGGCGGCGGCGCCCTCCGACGAGCACGGTACCCCCCCGGGTGAAGGTGCGCCGCGGCACGCCGTCGGCATAGCCGAGCGGGACGGTGGCCACGGTGGTGGGGGCCGGGAGCGGGGACAGGCGGCCGTACGAGGGGCGCTCGCCGGCGTCGAGCTCGCGCACCAGCGTGACCCGGGCGCGCAGTGACAGCACCGGGCGCAGTCCGGCCGCCCCGGTGCTCGCCATGACGTCGTCCCACACCGGGGCCGGCCCGGGGAACGGCGACACCCCGTAGAGGGCGATCCCGCACCGGACCATGTCCAAGCGGGCCTCGGGGTACGCCAGGGCGCCGGCGGAGTTGGCGGCGTGCAGGGCCGGCGGCGCGTGTCCGGCGGCGGCCAACTCGTCACGCGCCGCGCCCAGCGCCCGGACCTGGGCCTCGGTGAAGGCCCGGTCCCCTGGCTCGGCGCCGTCGGCGACCGGGAAGTGCGTCCACAGCGCGGCGAAGCGCAACGCCGGGTGGCCGGCCACGGCGTCCACGAGCCCGGCCAGGGCGCGCCGCTCGGCGCCCACGCGGTGCATGCCGGTGTCGAGCTTCACGTGGACGTCGGTGACCACGCCGGCACGCGCCGAGGCCTGCCCCGCGGCCCGCACGCCGTCCGCCGTGTACAGCGCGGGGGTGAGGCCCCGGGCCACCACCTCGGCCATGGCGGCGGGGGGCGGTTCCGACAGCACCAGCACCGGGGCGCCCACGCCGGCGTCGCGCAGGGCGGTGCCCTCCTCCACCGTCGCCACCGCCAGCCACGTGGCACCGCCATCGAGCGCGGCGCGCGCCACCGGCGCCGCACCGTGCCCGTAGGCGTCGGCCTTCACCACCGCGCACAGCGCCGCCGGTGCCGCCGCGCCGCGCAGGACGGCGGCGTTGTGGCGGACCGCCGCGAGGTCGATCTCGGCCCACACCAGGCGCGAGGCCGCCGCCGCGGGGACCCCGCCCGCGTCACCCACGGGGCGCTCCGGTGCCCGTCACCCGCGGCGGACCGCCGACAGCCACGTCGCCACCAGATCGGCCAGATCGCCGGCGACGAGCCCCTCACGCGGGCCGAGCGCGGCGGCCCGCCCGTGCACGTGCGCCGCCAGGGCGGCGGCCAGGGGGGGCTCGACGCCGCGCGCCACGAACGCCCCGATCGCCCCGGACAGCACGTCGCCGGTCCCGGCCGTGGCCAGGCGGGGGGACCCGGCCGTGGCCAGCAGGACGTCGCCCCCGGGGGCGGCCACGACGGTCACCGGGCCCTTCAGGAGCACCACCGCCCCACAGCGCGCCGCCAACCCGGCGGCGGCGGCGATGCGGTCGGCCCCCGGGGCCGCGCCGGCCAGCCGGGCGAACTCCCCGTCGTGCGGTGTCATGACCACGGGGCCCGTGCCGGCCCGTACCGCCGCGGCCAGGTCGTCCCCGGCGCCGAGGGCGAAGAGGCCGTCGGCGTCGACCACCACGGGCGTCGCCGCGCCGGCCACGACGGCGCGCACGTCGTCGGCGGTGGCGGGGGCCCGGCCGAGCCCCGGGCCGACCACGACGGCCCGGCACCGCTCGGCCATGGCCAGCGCCTCGGGTGCCCAACCCTGGGCGGGCAGCCGGGTGCCCACGGCCTCGCTGACCGACAACTCGGCGGGGTCGCCGCCGGGGACGCCGAGCCTGACCATCCCGGCACCGGCCCGGTAGGCGGCCCGGGCGCACAGGCCCGCGGCGCCGGTCATCCCCGGTGACCCGGCGACCACCGCCACCGCCGACTGCCACTTGTGGGCGCGGCGCGGCCGCGGTGCGAGCAGCCGGGGCACGTCGTCGTCCTCCACCACCCAGATGCGGGCCCGGCTCACGTCGAGGCCGATGTCGGCCACCTCGACCCGCCCCGCCAGCAGCAGACCGTCGCCCTGGAGCAGCCCGGTCTTGAGCGCGGCGAAGGTGACCGTCACGTCGGCGCGCAGCGGCTCGCCGCACGCCTCGCCGGTGTCGCCGTCCACACCCGAGGGGATGTCCACGGCCAGCACGGGCACGCCGGCCGGCACCGACGGGGCCCGGTAGGTGCCCCGGAAGCCGGTCCCGTAGGCGGCGTCGATCACGAGGTCCACGGTCCCCGCCGGCCCGATGCGCTCGGGCGCGTCGACAGCCTCCACGACCGTCACCCGGGCGCCGCGGCGGCGCAGGCGCGCCGCCGCCACGCGGCCGTCGGCGCCGTTGTTGCCCTTGCCGGCCACGACCACCACGCGCCGGCCGTAGGTCCCGCCCAGCATGTGCACGGCCCAGGTGGCGACGGCGGTGCCGGCCCGGTCCACCAGCGTGTCCTCCGACACGCGGTCGAGGGCGTCGGCGTCGACCGCCCGCATGTCGTCCACCCGCAGCACGGGCTTCACGAGCCGGGCCCCCCGCCGCCGACGGCCACCACGCTCGCCACCGCCAGCGCGTCGGTGTGGGTCAGCGACACGTGCCACCCGTCCACGCCCCGGCCGGCCGCCAGTGAGGCGGCCCGTCCCCACAGCTGCACCCGGGGCTCGCCCTCGGGGCCGCGCACCACCTCGACCTCGCGGAAGGCGGCGGCCCCGATGCCCACGCCGAGCGCCTTCAAGACGGCCTCCTTGGCGGCGAAGCGCGCCGCCAAGCGCGCCCCGGGGTCGCGCGCACGGCGGGCGTAGGCCTGCTCCGACTCGGTGAACAGGCGCGTGACGAGCGCGGGCCTGCGCTCGAGCACGCGCCGGAACCGGCCCACGTCGACGGCGTCGACACCGATCCCGCGGACGCCCTGCACCTCGGGGCCGCCGGCCGGGGCCGTCACTCCACCGTGACGGTCTTGGCCAGGTTGCGGGGCCGGTCGACGTCGTGGCCGCGCAACCGCGCGATGTCGTACGCGAACAGCTGGAGCGGCACGACGTCGAGGATGGGTGCGAACAGCGGGTGCGTCCTCGGCACCCACAGCACCTCGTCGGCCTGGGCGGCGGTGTCCTCGTCCCCCTCGTTGGCCACCAGGACCACGGTGGCGCCGCGGGCGCGCACCTCGGCCACGTTCCCCATCATCTTCTCCCACAGCTCCGTGCGCGTGGCCACCCCCACCACCACGGTGCCCGGCTCGATCAGCGCGATCGGGCCGTGCTTGAGCTCGCCTGCGGGGTAGCCCTCGGCTCGGACGTAGGAGATCTCCTTCAACTTGAGCGCGCCCTCGAGGGCGACGGGGTACCCGACGTGGCGGCCGAGGAAGAAGAAGTCGCGCGTCTCGGTGAACAGCTGCGCCACGGCCGCCACCTGGTCCACCCGCTCGGGCGACAGCACGCGCTCGATGAGGTCGGGCAGCCGGGCGAGGTCGGCGAACAAGGTGCGCACGTCCGCGGGGGCGAGGGTCTCGCGCAGCTGCGCCAGGTAGAGGGCCAGCAGCTCGAGCGCGGCCACCTGCGTGAGGTGCGTCTTGGTGGCCGCCACCCCGACCTCGGGCCCGGCGCGTGTGTACATCACCCCGTCGGCCTCGCGCGCCATCGACGAGTCGACGACGTTCGAGATCACCATGACCTTGGCCTCGCCCTGACGCGCCTCGCGCATGGCCTGGAGCGTGTCGATCGTCTCGCCCGACTGGCTCACCCCCACCACGAGCGTGCGCTCGTCGAGCACGGGGTCGCGGTACCGGAACTCCGAGGCGATGTCGATCTCGGTGGGGAGGCGGGTCCAGTGCTCGATGGCGTACTTGGCCACCATGCCGGCGTGGTAGCTCGACCCGCAGGCCACGACGAAGACCTTGTCGATCTGGCGCAGTTCGTCGTCGGTGATGCGCAGCTCGTCGAGCCCGAGGGTCCCCTCAGGCGTGAGCCGCCCGAGCAGCGTGTCGGCGACGGCCCGGGGCTGCTCGTGGATCTCCTTGCCCATGAAGTCGGGGTAGCCGCCCTTCTCGGCGGCCTCGAGGTCCCAGTCCACGTGGAGCTCCTTGGGCTCCACCTCCTTGCCGGCCAGCGTGGTCACGCGCATCGAGCCCGGGCGCAGCTCCACGATCTGGTCGTCGTCGAGCACCCAGAAGCGGCTGGTCCGACCGAGCAGCGCGGGAACGTCGGAGGCGAGCAGTCCCACGGCGGTGTCGCCGTCGCCCATGCCGATGATGAGCGGCGACACGCGCCGGCCGGCGACGATCGTGCCGGGCTCGCCCGCGCACACCGCCGCCAGGGCGAAGGCGCCGCGCACCTGGCGCAGTGTGGACCGGACGGCCTCGGCCAGCGAGGCGCCACCGGACCGCTCGTCCTCGATCAGGTGGGCGAGGACCTCGGTGTCGGTGTCCGACACCAGGGTGTGGCCGTCGCCGCGCAGCCGGGCCGCCAGCTCCCGCCAGTTCTCGATGATGCCGTTGTGGACCACCGCCACCGCGCCTGTGCAGTCGAGCAAGGGGTGGGCGTTGGCCTCCGTGGGGTGCCCGTGCGTGGCCCAGCGGGTGTGGCCGATGCCGGCCGACACGTTGCCCGGGCCGTCCTCCACCACCTTGCGCAGGTCCTCGAGCGAGCGCGTGCCCGTGGCCGCCCGGGCCCGCCACAGGTTGCCCTCCGACTGCAGGGCGACCCCGGCCGAGTCGTACCCCCGGTACTCGAGCCGGGCGAGGCCCTCCAGGAGGACCTCCAGGACGTCGCCACCGCCGGTGGCACCGATGATGCCGCACATGGGCCCAAGGCTAGGGCGCTCAGCGCGCCGAGCGGGAACGACCCCCGGGCGGCGGGCACCACCGGGCGGCGGGCTTCGCCGCGGCGTCGCCGGGCGCCGGCGGCTAGAGCGCCGTTTCCACCACGGCGCACAGGCGGGCGGTGGCGGCCCGGGCCACGGACTCGTCCTCGGCCTCCACCATCACCCGCACCAGCGGCTCGGTGCCGCTCGCCCGCAGCACCACCCGGCCCCGGTCGCCGAGCCCCGCCTCCACCGCGGCGAGCTCGGCCTGCACGGCCGGGGCGGCCACCGCCTCGGACGGTCGCGCCACCGCCACGTTGACGAGCACCTGGGGCAGGCGGGTCATCGAGGCGCGCGCCAGCTCGGCGAGCGGGGTGCCCAGGCGGCGGACCAGGTCGGCGAGCAGGATGCCGGTCAGCACGCCGTCACCCGTGGTCGCCAGCCGCCGGAACACGATGTGGCCCGACTGCTCGCCGCCGAGGGTCAGCCCGTCACCGTCGAGGGCCTCGAGGACGTAGCGGTCCCCCACGGCCGTCTCGCGCACCGTGATGCCGCGCTCGGCCATCGCCAGGCGGAAGCCGAGATTGGTCATCACCGTCACCACCACGGTGTTGCCGGCGAGTTTGCCCCGGCCGGCCAGGTCGGTGGCGAACAGCGCGAGCAGCTCGTCACCCGTGGCCGGCACGCCGGTGTGGTCGACGGCGATCAGCCGGTCGGCGTCGCCGTCGAGGGCGAGGCCGAGGTCCGCGCCGCTCGCCACCACTTCGGCGGCGAGCATCTCGGGGTGGGTGGAGCCGCACCCGTCGTTGATGTTGGTGCCGTCGGGGTCGCAGGCGATGGCCCGCACGTCCGCGCCCAGCCGCGCCAGGACCTCCGGCGCCACCGCCGAGGCGGCGCCCTGCGCGCAGTCGACGACCACGCGCAGGCCCGACAGGTCACGCCCGTCGAGCACCCCGACGAGATGGTCGACGTAGCCCTGCGCGGCGTCGGGCTCCGCCCACAACCGGCCCACCCCGTGGCCGACGGGGGGGCGTGGCGCTCGGCCGGAAGCGGCGAGGACCCGGTCGAGCTCCTCCTCGATGGCCGCCTCGGCGGCGTCGGGGAGCTTGAGGCCCCCGGCGGCGAAGAGCTTGACCCCGTTGTCGGCGAAGGGGTTGTGCGAGGCCGAGACCATGGCGGCGGGCACGCCGCGTCGGGCCGACAGCCAGGCCACGCCCGGGGTGGGCAGCACGCCCAGGTCGACGACGTCGGCGCCCTCGCTCGCCATCCCCGCCGACAGGGCCGCCTGGAGCAGGGGACCCGAGCGCCTCGTGTCGCGCCCGACGAGGAAGCACTGCGCCGGCAGGGCACGGGCCGCGGCGCGCCCGAGCGCCATGACCAGCTCGGCACCCAGCTCGGCGTTGGCGACCCCGCGGATGCCGTCGGTGCCGAACCGCACCCCCACGGCCGGCTACCGCTTGGAGTACTGGGGGGCCTTGCGCGCCTTCTTCAGGCCGTACTTCTTGCTCTCCTTCTCACGCGCGTCGCGCGTGAGCAGGCCGGCCTTCTTGAGCATGGAGCGCAGTTCGGGGTCGAGCTCGACCATGGACCGGGCGATGCCGAGCCGCATGGCGCCGGCCTGGCCGGCCACGCCGCCACCGTCGATGGTGGCGTCGATGTCGTACTCCTCGCCGCGGTTGACCACCCGCAGCGGCTCGGTGACGACCATGCGGTGGGTGGCCGAGGTGAAGTAGTCCTCGAAGGGCCGCCGGTTGATGGTGATGGCCCCCTGGCCGGGCCGGATCCGCACGCGGGCCACGGCGCGCTTGCGGCGGCCCGTGTTCTGGCAGAGCGGAGCGGGGAGCTTGGTCTTCGTCGACACGTTCGTCGTCCTGTCTTTCTCGCCTCGGTGGCTTCGGCCGGTGCCTAGCGGGGCCGGAGGCTCATGCCCGTGCCCGGGCGGCGGGCACGTCGAGGGGCTCGGGCTGCTGGGCCTGGTGGGGGTGCTCGGGGCCGGCGTACACCTTCAGCTTGGCCAGCTGCTGGCGGCCCAGCCGGGTGCGCGGCAGCATGCCCCGCACGGCCCGGCGGACGATCTCCTCCGGCCGCTCGGAGAGCAGGTCGCCGTACCCCTTCACCTTGAGGCCGCCGGGGTAGCCGCTGTGGCGGTAGACGAGCTTCTTCTCGACCTTGCCCGCCGTGAGCACGACCTTGGAGGCGTTGACGACGATGACGTGGTCACCCGTGTCCATGTGGGGGGCGAAGATCGGCTTGTGCTTGCCGCGCAGGACCGAGGCCACCGTCGTGGCCAGCCGTCCGAGCACCATTCCCTCGGCGTCGACGACGTGCCACGCCTTGGTGATGTCATCGGCCTTGGGCGAAAACGTGCGCACGCAGGGATCCTTCGTCTCGTGTCCGGGCCCCGCACCGGCGTCGGGTGGCGCCGCCGGCCCGGGTGCCGACCGCCGGGCGGCCCGCCGCGTGCGGGCAGCTCCTGCAGGTAGCCGACCTACGACTCTAGGGGCTGGGGTGTGCACCGGGCAAGCGGGTCACCACCCGTCGTCCCCCTCGTAGGCCACGGCGGTCAGGCACAGCCCCTGCGGGGGGGCGACCACCCCGCCGCTGCGGGAGCGGTCGCCGCTGCGCAGGAGCCACGTCACGTCCGACACCCGGCGCCGGGCCCGGCCCACCTCCACGAGCACCCCCACCACCGAGCGCACCATCTGGTGGCAGAACGACGTGGCCTCGATGTCGAAGCGCAGCAGCCGGGCGCCAGGCCCGAGCTCGCCGGTGGGGACGGCCACCTCGGCGAAGCCGGCGTCGAGCACCCGTCGGGGGATCGGGGTCCCCGGCGCGGTGCCGGGGACCCGGCGGCAGAACGCCCGGAAGTCGTGCTCCCCCAGGAGCGAGTCGGCCGCGCTCACCATGGCCCGGAGGTCCAGGGGGCTCGTGACGTGCCAGGACAGGGGGGCCAGGAGGGGATCGGGCGTCGGCGCTTCGAGGATCAGGTACCGGTAGCGCCGCGCCCGGGCGGAGCGCCGGGCGTCGAACCCCGGCGGGGCGGCCTCGGCCGACCGCACGGCCACGGTGGGCCCGAGAAGGGTGTTCACCGAGCGCACCAGCCGCACCGCGTCGACGTCGGGGCGCACGTCGACGTGCACCACCTGGCCGGTGGCGTGGACGCCGGCGTCGGTGCGCCCCGCACAGACCAGCTCGACCCGGTGGCCGACGACGGTCCCGATGGCGCGCGCCAGGTCGCCGGCCACGGTGCGCTGGCCGGGCTGGGCCGCGAACCCCCGGAAGCCGGCGCCGTCGTAGGAGACCGTCAAGCGGAGGCGGGTGGTCACCGCCGGGGCGGCGTCGTCACGGGACGCCGGGCCGTCGGCCGCCGTCTCGCCGACGCTCGCCGACCCCACCTCGTCGCCCGCCTGCGGGGCGGCTGCGAGGTCGGGGTCGAACAGCGTCACACCAGCTCGATGCGCGCCATGGGCGCGCTGTCACCCTGTCGAGGGCCGAGCTTCAGGATGCGGGTGTAGCCGCCGGGCCGGTCCGAGTAGCGGGGGGCGATCTCGGCGAACAGCTTGTGGGCCATGTCCTTGTCCCGGATGAGCGCCACCACGTTGCGCTGCCGGTGGACGCCGCCCTTCACCGCCGCGGTGATGCACTTCTCCGCCACCGGCCGCAGCGCCTTCGCCTTGGACTCCGTCGTCACCAGCGACTCCGCCGCGATGAGCGACGCCACCAGGTTGCCGAGCATCGCCTTCTGGTGGGCGGCGTCGCCGCCCAGCCGCCTGCCCCTGCGGGGGGTGCCTCGCATGGCGGGCCCCTCAGTCCTTGATGCGGAGCGACAGGCCCCGCTCGTCCAGCCGCTGGATCACCTCGTCGAGTGACTTCTGGCCGAAGTTGGTGATGGCCAGCAGGTCCTCGGCGGTGCGCTCCACGAGCTCGCCGATGGTGTTGACCTGGGCGCGCTTGAGGCAGTTGCGCGGCCGCTCGGACAGGTCGAGATCCTCGATGGCGAGGTCGAGGTCCGGCGAACCGCTGGTGGAGGTGCCCACCTCGCCCAGCTCCAGGCCCTGGGGCTCGTCCTCGAGGTCGGCCACCAGGCCGACGAGCGAGCGCAGCGTGTCGCCGGCCGAGGCGAGCGCCTCGCGCGGGGTGAGCGAGCCGTCGGTCTCGATGTCGAGGACCAGGCTGTCGAAGTCCGTCGACTGCTCCACCCGCACGGGCTCGACCGAGAAGGCCACGCGCCGCACCGGGGAGAAGATGGAGTCGACCGGGATGACGCCGATGGTGGTCGACCGCTTGTTGCGCTCGGCCGAGGCGTAGCCCCGGCCGCGCTCGACCGTGACGTCGATGGCCAGGCGGCCCTTGGCGTTCAGGGTGGCGACGTGCAGCTCGGGGTTCAGGACCTCGACGTCGGCGGTCAGCTGGAGGTCCCCGGCGGTGACGTCCCCGGGGCCACGCTTGTCGCAGCGCAGCGTCACCGGGTCGTCGGTGTGCACCCGGAGGACGACGTCCTTCAGGTTGAGGATGATGTCGGTGACGTCCTCCTTCACCCCCGGCAGGGTGGTGAACTCGTGGAGGGCGTCGTCGAAGCGGACCTGGGTGACCGCCGCCCCGGGGATGGACGACAGCAGCGTGCGGCGGATGGAATTGCCGAGCGTGTGGCCGAAGCCCGGCTCGAGGGGGCTGACGGCGAACCGCTGCCGGTTGGCCTCCTCCTCGCCGATGGCCTCGACGGTCGGGCGCTGGATGATGAGCATGCGACTGGCTCCTGGGTTCTGTGGGGGGCGGTGTCTGTGGGGGCGGAGCTGGGTGCTACTTGGAGTAGAGCTCGACGATGAGCGACTCGCGCACCGGCTCGTCGATGTGCTCGCGCTCGGGCAGCGTCGTGACCCGCACCTGGGTCCGGCCCTCCGCCGCCTCGAGCCACAGGGGCAGCGGGCGGTCGAGCGTGTCGAGGTTGCGGCGGACGAAGTACAGCTCGCGCGACGACGGCTTGAGCGTCACCACGTCGCCCTGGCGGACCCGGTAGCTCGGGATGGTGACGCGCTTGGCATTGACCAGGATGTGGCCGTGGCGCACGAGCTGGCGCGCCTGGGCGCGGCTGGCGCCCCAGGTGGCCCGGAAGGTCACGTTGTCGAGGCGAAGCTCCAGGAGGCGCAGCAGGTTCTCGCCGGTGATGCCCGGCTGGCGGCTGGCCTCGGCGTAGACGTTGCGGAACTGCTTCTCGAGGAGCCCGTAGATCCGGCGGGCCTTCTGCTTCTCACGCAGCTGGGCCAGGTACTCCGAGCCCTGGCGCATGCGGTCGCGACCGTGCTCGCCCGGCGGGTAGGCACGGCTGTGGCGGTCGGTGACGGCCTCGCTCACGGGGCACTTGAGCGAGTAACAGCGCTCGCCCTTCAGGAACAGCTTGGTCCGCTCGCGCCGGCACAGGCGGCAGACGGGACCGGTGTATCGAGCCATGGGGTGCGGTGCTCCTTCCGTGCCCGCTAGACCCGGCGCCGCTTCTTGGGGCGGCAACCGTTGTGCGGGATGGGGGTGACGTCTTTGATGCCGGCGACCTCGATGCCGACGGCGGCGAGCGAGCGGATGGCGGTCTCGCGGCCCGATCCGGGGCCGCGCACCAGGACGTCCACCTTGCGCACGCCGTGCTCCATGGCCCGGCGGGCGGCCTGCTCGGCGGCCAGCTGGGCGGCGAACGGGGTGGACTTGCGCGAGCCCTTGAAGCCGACGTTGCCGGCCGAGGCCCAGGCCAGGACGTTGCCCTCGTGGTCGCAGATCGAGATGATGGTGTTGTTGAACGAGCTCTTGATGTGGGCGACCCCGTAGGCGACGTTCTTGCGCTCCCGCTTGCGGGGGCGGCGGACCGTGGCGGACTTGGTCGTGGACTTGGCGGTCTTGGCCATCAGTGCTTCCGAACCTTCTTCTTGCCGGCGACGGTCTTCTTGGGGCCCTTGCGGGTGCGGGCGTTGGTGTGGGTCCGCTGGCCGTGGACGGGCAGGCCCTTGCGGTGGCGGACGCCCTCGTAGCAGCCGATCTCCATCTTCCGCTTGATGTCCTGGGCGATGTCCCGGCGCAGGTCGCCCTCGACCTTGAAGTTGGCGTCGATGTAGGACCGGAGCCGGGCCACCTCCTCGTCGGTGAGGTCACGCACTCGGGTGTCGGCGTTCAGGTCGGTCCCGGCCACGGTCTGCTGCGCCCGGGTCCGGCCGATGCCGAAGATGTAGGTGAGGGATATCTCGAGCCGCTTCTCACGGGGGATGTCCACACCGGCGATCCGTGCCACTTTGGGTTGTTGCTCCTTCCGTCCCTGGTCAGTCCGTCGGCCGGGCGCTCAGCCCTGGCGCTGCTTGTGCCGCGGGTTGTCGCAGATCACCATCACCCGGCCGTGCCGGCGGATGACCTTGCACTTCTCGCAGATCGCCTTGACGCTCGGTCGAACCTTCATCGCTGCCGTCCCTGCCCTCGAACCCCTGCCCCTCGAAGCGGGGCCCTCCTCGTCGTGAACCGTCCGTGCCCTGCTACTTGTACCGGTACGTGATCCGTCCCCGGCTCAGGTCGTAGGGCGTGATCTCCACCTGCACCCGATCACCCGGGAGGATCCGGATCCTGTGCATGCGCATCTTGCCGGAGCTGTGGGCCAGCACCTTGTGGCCGTTCTCGAGCTCGACGCGGAACATGGCGTTGGGGAGCGGCTCGATGACCGTCCCCTCGAGCACGATCGCATCCTCCTTGGGCTTTGGCAGGTGACTCCTCCTCGTTCTCGTCGACTGGCACGCCGGGCCCCCGGGCACGGTGCGGCCGTGGTGCACCCGGTCGGCCCAGAGGCCCGGTTGGAGACGGCGGTGACAGGCCGACCGCCGACCCGGGCCGGAGGGGGGCGGACCACACCCCGGCCTGGCGAGCCGACCTACCAGCATAGCCCCTCCGTGCGGCCCCGGCCAGGGGGTTCCGGGCCGCCCCGACCGGACGCCGTCACGCCAGGGTGAGGACCTCCGGGCCGTCGTCGGTCACGGCGATGCTGTGCTCGAAGTGGGCCGACAGCCGGCCGTCGGCGGTGACGACGCTCCAGCCGTCCTCGAGGACCCGGGTGGCGGGGCCCCCGGCGTTCACCATCGGCTCGACGGCGAACACCATGCCCGCCTTGAGCATGGGGCCACCCTGGCCCGGCCAGTAGTTGGGGACCTGGGGCTCCTCGTGCATGGCGGTGCCGATGGCGTGGCCCACGTACTCCCTGACCACCGAGAACCCGGCGGTCTCGGCCACGCCCTGGACGGCCCGCCCGACCTCGTGGAGGCGGTTGCCGCTGCGCAGCTGGTCGATCCCGGCCCACAGGCTGCGCTCGGTGACGTCGATGAGGCGGGCGGCCTCGGGCGACACCTCGCCGATGGCCATGGTGAAGGCGGCGTCGCCGTGGTAGCCCTCGATGATGGCGCCGCAGTCGATCGAGAGGATGTCGCCCTCCTCGAGCACATAGGGCCCGGGGATCCCGTGGACGATCATGTCGTTGGGCGACGTGCAGATGACGGCGGGGTACCCCCGGTAGTGGAGGAAGTTGGACTTCGCCCCCCGCCGGTCGAGCACCTCGCGGGCCACGGCGTCGAGGGCGGCGGTGGTCACCCCGGGCTCGGCCGCCGCCCGGGTGGCCTCGTGCATCTCGGCCACGACCCGGCCGGCCCGGCGCATCTTGGCGATCTCGTCGGCGGTCCGCCTCATGGGCGCGCGCCCCGGCCCCGGCGCTCCTCCACGGCCCGGATGACCCGGCGCAGCACGCCGTCGGGCGGGCCCATGCCGTTCACCTTGGCCAGCTGGCCCCGGGACTCGTACCAGTCGATGAGGGGGGCCGTCTGGCGCTCGTAGAGCTCGAGCCGGCGCCGGATGGCCTCCTCGGTGTCGTCCTCGCGCTGGACCACCTCCCCCCCGCACACGTCGCACAGCCAGCCGACCTTGGGCGGGTTCGTGACCGAGTAGTTGGCGCCGCAGTCGGTGCACACCCGGCGACCCGCCAGCCGGCGCATGGCCTGCACCGTGGGGACCTCGATGTCGGCCACGAGGTCGAGCGTGCCCGGCTTCAGCACGGTGGCGAGCGTCTCGGCCTGCAGCGTCGTGCGCGGGCAGCCGTCGAGGATGAAGCCCCGCGCCCTGGCGTCGGGCTCGGACAGCCGGTCGGCCACCATCTCCATGATGATGTCGTCGCCCAGCAGCTCGCCGTGGTCCATGGCCTCTTTCACCTTGAGGCCCAGGGCCGAGCCCGTCTTGACCGCGGCGCGCAGCATGTCGCCCGTGGAGATGTGCGGGACCACGTAGTGGTGCGACAGGCGCACGCACTGGGTGCCCTTGCCTGCCCCCTGTTTGCCGAGGACCACGAGCCTGACGCCGGGTACCACCGTCAGCTACTTGAGGAAGCCTTCGTAGTTCCGCATCATCAACTGACTGTCGATCTGCCGCATCGTCTCGAGTGACACGCCGACGGCGATCAGCAGCGTGGTCCCGTAGAACGGGTACCCACGGATGTTCCACAGGGCCATGAGCAGCGACGGCAGCACGGCCACCAGCGCCAGGTACAAGCCCCCGGGAACGGTGATGCGGTTCAGGATGCGAGCCAGGTACTTCTCGGTGGGCGGCCCGGGCCGGATGCCCGGGATGTAGCCGCCCTGCTTGCGGATGATGTCGGCCTGCTGGTGCGGGTCGAACGCCACGTACACGTAGAAGAAGGTGAAGGCGAAGATGAGCACCCCGTACGACAGGACGTACATCAGGCTCGTCGGGGTGATGTGGTTGTTCACGAAGGTGCGGAACCCCGTCCACGGGATGATGTTGGCCAGCAGGACGGGGATGTAGAGCAGCGAGTTGGCGAAGATGATGGGGATCACGCCGGACTGGTTGACCTTGAGCGGGATGTACGTCGACGAGCCCCCGTACATCCGCCGGCCCACCACCCGCTTGGCGAAGGTGACGGGGATCCGGCGCTGGCCCTGCTCCATGAACACCACGACCACGAGGAGCACGAGCGTCAGGGCCACGATGACCCCGAACTTGAGCGACCCGCCCTGGGTGAGCACGGCCGTGCCCCCGGCGGGGATCCCCGCGGTCACGTTGGCGAAGATCAGGATGGACATGCCGTTGCCGATGCCGCGCTGGGTGATGAGCTCACCGAGCCACATCACGAACGCCGTCCCGGCGGTGAGCGTCATGCAGATGAACCCGGCCCGCCACAGCGTGAAGTTCGGGATGAGGTCGACGTTCTTGCTGCCGAGGAGGCCGCCACCGCCGTTGTGGAAGACGTAGACCAGGCCGGCCGACTGCAGCAGCGCCAGCCCGATGGTCAGGTACCGGGTGGTCTGCGTCAGCTTCTTCTGTCCGACGGCCCCCTGGTCGCGCCATTCCTCGAGCTTGGGGATCACCGTGGACAGCAGCTGGATGATGATCGAGCTGGTGATGTAGGGCATGATCCCCAGCCCGAACACCGCCATGCGCAGCAGGCCGCCCCCGGAGAACAGGTTGAGGAACCCGAGGATGCCGGCCTGCTTGGCCGACGCCTCCAGGTTCTGGACCTGCGTGATGGAGATGAAGGGGACGATGATGTTCGCCCCGAGCTGGTAGATGGCCACGACCAGCAGGGTGAAGACAACCTTGTTGCGCAGGTCGGCGACCTTGAAGATGTTCTTCAGGCTCGAGAGCAACGCCCCTCCTCCTCGCTGCGCACCGGGGCCCGGGGGAACCGAGGCTAGCGGTTGGTGAGCGCGTTGCCCCGCGCGGGTGGGCGACCGTGGCCGAAGGGCATCGGCAGGATCTCCACGGTGCCGCCGGCCGCCTCGATGGCGCTGCGGGCGGAGGCGGACACGGCGTGGGCCTGCACGCGCAGCGCCCGGTGCAGCTCCCCGCGTCCGAGCACCTTGACCAGGGCGCCCTTGCGGACCCGGCCCGCCGCGCCGAGGGTGGCCGGCGTCGCCTCGTCCCCCGTGAAGGCGTCGAGCGTGTCGAGGTTCACCACGGCGAAGGATACCCGGAAGGGGTTCTTGAAGCCCTTGAGCTTGGGAATCCGCTGCGCCAGCTGGAGCTGGCCGCCCTCGAAGCCCGGCTTCACCGTGTCGCGGGCGCCGGTGCCCTTGGTGCCGCGCCCGGCGGTCTTGCCGCCCTTGCCGGCGATGCCCCGGCCGACGCGC
>Ga0307373_10008300_pt1 | contig 15868 bp, 12 predicted proteins | sample OX2MG_FD_202534 | JGI IMG/M metagenome (GOLD analysis project Ga0307373, IMG submission 202534) | Soil microbial communities from Risofladan, Vaasa, Finland - OX-2 | ecosystem: Environmental > Terrestrial > Soil > Coastal area > Acid sulfate soil | place: Finland: Risofladan, Vaasa | collected... | reverse complement strand
TCGTCGTCGTCGGGATCTGCGTGCTGGCGCTGAGCTGGCTGAGGTCCTCGTACCTGGGGCTGAGCATGGCGGGCGTCCGCGACAATGCGCGGCGATCGGGCTCGCTCGGCGTCCCCGTCACTGGCATTCACACGGTCGCCTTCTGCGTCGCGGGATGCTTCGCCGGGATCGCCGGCGCCCTGTTCGCCCAGCAGCAGACCACCGTCTCCAGCTCCTTGCTGAACTGGTCTTTCTCCGGCGATGTCGTCGTGATGTGCCTGGTCGGCGGGATGTACAGCTTCTGGGGGCCGGCCCTGGGCGCGGCGCTTTACACCTGGCTCACCACCGCGGGTTTCGCCGGATCGGCGAACGCGAATCTCTACCTCGGGATCGTGCTGCTCCTGGTCGTCCTGGTCTTCCCCGGCGGCATCGCGGGGATCGGCATCCTGATCCGCGGCGCGGCCGGGCCCCGGATCCGATGGCGCGGGCCCCTAGCCCGCCAGCGGGGGAGAGGGCCGGCATGACAGCGATCAGCCCGGAACGCACCGGGCAGCGGGCCGCGCGCCTGGATGTGCGCGCGGTGCAGAAGGCCTACGGCGGCGTCAAGGCGGTCGCCGACGTGACGCTGACCTGCGGTGCCGGGGAGATACTGGCCGTCATCGGACCCAACGGCGCCGGAAAGACCACGCTGTTCGGCCTCATCTCGGGTGACGTGCGCTGCGACGGCGGGCGCATCACGCTGGACGACCGGGAGATCCACGGCCTGTCGGCCGCCCGGCGCGCCCGCATCGGCCTGAGCCGCACCTTCCAGGTTGCCCACGTCATGGACCGGATGACCGTGCACGAGAACCTCCTCCTGGCGGCCGGCGCCGCTGCGGGCATGGCCCTGCGCTGGACGCGGCGGGCCGGCCGCGCGGATGCGGCGGCGGCGCGGGTGCGGCCGGTGGCGGACCGGCTGGACCTGGCGCGCAAGGCCGGCCTGCTGGCGGGCGGCTTGTCCCAGGGCGAGCGCAAGCGCCTCGACATCGGGATGGCGCTGGTGCAGCAGCCCAGCCTGCTGCTGCTCGACGAGCCGACCGCCGGGATGGGCGCGGAGGACGTGGCGGCCACGACGGCGACCCTGGCGCAGATCCATCGCGAGGACCCCGAGCTCAGCATGGTCTTCACCGCCCACGACATGAGCGTGGTGTTCGGGCTGGCGCAGACCGTGGCGCTGATGGTGGAGGGCCGGCTCGTGATGACCGGCACGCCCGAGACGATCCGCGGCAGCTCGCAGGCCCAGGAGGCATACCTCGGGCACAGTTACGGCGGGCAGGAGCGTGGTGACCGTGACCGTGACCGCTAGCGCCACGAAGTTCGCCGTCGCCGACCTGTCGGCCTGGTACGGGACGGCCCAGGCCCTGTTCGGGATCGAGTTCGCCGTCGGGGAGCGCGAGATCGTCGCCCTGCTCGGCCGCAACGGCGCCGGGAAGACGACCGCGCTGCGGTCCTGCGCCGGCGTGATCTGCCGGGCCCGGGGATCGATCACCCTGGACGGGAAGCAGATCAGCAGGCAACCCGCGCACAAGCGCTCCCGGCAGGGCCTCGCCTGGGTTCCCGATGACCGGCGGATCTTCGCGAACCTGTCGGTGGAGGAGAACCTGCGCCTGGCCGCGTGGGGCGGACGGCGCGACACCCAGGAGCGGCTGGAGGAAGTGGCCGGAGCCTTTCCCATGCTTGCGTCCCTGCTGCACCGGTACGGCCGGGAGCTGAGCGGCGGCCAGCAGCAGGTCGTGGCGATCGGCCGCGGCCTGATGTCCCGGCCCCAGGTCCTGCTCCTGGACGAGCCGACGGAGGGCCTGGCCCCGGTGATCATGGACAGCCTCGCCGAGCAGATCAGCCGGCTTCCGGAGAACTTCGGCGTATCGGTGCTCATGGCCGAGTCGAATCTGGCCTTCGCGCTGAACACCTCCACGCGAGCCATCGTCTTCGAGAACGGGCGGGTCGTCGCCCAGGAGGACTCCGCGGACCTCCGTCGCTCGGGCGACACCCAGCGCCGCTACCTCGGCCTCGGCCTCGGCCTGCAGGAAGAAACAAGTCCCACAACAGATGGAGGTTCCTGATGGCTGACGACGTAGTCCTGGTCGAGCGAGACGGCCGCACGGCCTGGATAACGCTCAACCGCCCGGACCGGCTCAACGCCATGAACACCGCCCTGCTGCATCGCTTCGGCGAGGTCGTTGACGAGCTGGGCGCCGACCCCGAGGTCAGCGTCCTGGTGATCCGGGGCGCCGGCCGGGCCTTCTCCGCCGGATATGACCTCAAGCCGGACGAGTCGGAGATCGCCGAGGAGCGCACGACCGTCAGCGACTTCGACCGGATCCTCGGCCATATCAAGCTCTTCGAGCGCCTCTGGGACCTGCCCAAGCCCGTGATCGCCGCCGTGCACGGGTACTGCCTGGCCGGAGCCACCCAGCTGTGCATCTACACCGACATCACGGTGGTCGCGGACAACGCGAAGGTCGGCTGGCCCTCGATCCCGGTCGGCGGCGGCCTCATCTCGCCGATGTGGTCGTTCCTGGTCGGCCCCAAGCGAGCCAAGCAGATGTCCTTCGTCGCCGGCAGCCAGGTCTCCGGGAGCACCTCCGCCGACTGGGGCTGGGCGAACTATGCCGTGCCCGAGGCTGAGCTGTGGGACAACGTCGCGGCCCTCGCCGCGGACATCGCCAAGGTCCCGCTCGACATCCTGCGGATGAAGAAGTACTCGATCAACCGGGTCGCCGAGATCCAGGGCTTCCGCAGCGCGATGTCGATGGGCGCCGAGACGGACGCGCTGCTGCACTTCAGCCCGGCCGTCCTGGAACTCTCGCAGCTGATCAGGGACAAGGGCCTCAAGGGCGCGATCGCGGAATTCCAGGGCTGAGCGAAAGCAGCGGAGAGAGAAGAGACCACAGCATGGAGGATGTGACGGACAGCGCCGTTACCGTTGATCAGGTCGGTGACGCCATCGTCGAGATCGGCCTGCACCGGCCGCCCGTCAACGCGCTGAGCACCCAGGCCTACGAGCAGATCAGGGATGCGTTCCGGGCGGTAGGCGCGCTGCCCGACGTTAAGGTCGTGGTGCTGCGCTCCCAGCTGGAGCGGGTCTTCTGCGCCGGGGCCGACCTCAATGAGCTGCGCGCGATCGTCGACGGCGAGGCCCGGCTGTCCGATGTCACCCGGCAGGCCATCGCCCGGCAGATGCTCGACGCCATCACGAACATGCCGCAGGTCACCATCGCCGCCGTCAACGGCCCGGCCATCGGGGCCGGTGCCGCGCTGATCTCCTGCTGCGACATCCGGATCGGGTCGCCGCGCGCGACCATCTCGCTTCCGGAGATCAACGTGGGCCGCTGCGGGGGAGCGCGGCACTGGATGCGGCTGCTGCCCCAGGGCGTCCTGCGGGAGATGTACTTCACCGGACTGCCGCTCTCCGCCGAGGACGCGCTGCGGTTCGGCGCCTTCAGCCGGATCGTCCCCGGCGAGGAGCTGAGCGCGGCGGCCCGGGACCTGGCGGAGACCATCGCGGGCAAGGGCGCGGTGGCGCTGCGGCTGGCCAAGCAGGCCCTCAACGGATGTGAGGAACTGCCCCTCAGCGCCGGCTACGCCTACGAGCAGATGTTCACGCTGCGGCTGGGCGAGACCGACGAAGCCCGCGAGACGCTGCAGGCCGCCCTGGCGGGGCGCCGGCACTGACGCCGGCGCAGGTCAGCCGGCGATGAAACGGACGAAGCAGAAAGGGCTGGTGGAAGGTTGAACGGGACCGGGGTGGCCATCGTCGGCGCACGGAGCGGCAGCCTGTGGACGAACCTGCTGAAGGCGAACCTGCTCGGCTGGGGTTACCCCGGCGCGATCTGGCCAGTCAGCCGCTCCCGTAAGGAGGTCGACGGCATGGTGACCGTCGCCTCGCTCCAGGACCTGCCGGCCGTGCCGGACGCCGTGATCCTCGCCACGGGCGTCAAGGAGACCATCGAGCTGGCACGCACGTCGGTAGCCATGGGCATACCGCACATCGTGGCCATCGCCGACGGATTCGCTGAACGGGGTACCGCCGAGGGACTGGCCCGGCAGCAGGAACTCGCGCAGCTCGTCGCCGGAACCCCGACGCGCCTGTACGGGCCCAACGGCCTGGGCTTCGCCGACTTCCGGTCGGGCCTGTGCCCGCTCTCGGTGCCGCTGCCGCTCGACCTGCCCGTCGGCCATGTCTCCATCGTCTCCCAGAGCGGCTCGCTCCTGTCCTCCATCGCCGGCGGCCTGGTCGCCGAGGGCGTCGGAGCCGACTGGGCCGTCTCGATCGGCAACGGGGCGGCCTTCCACGTGGTGGATGCGCTGGAGTACCTGGTGGCGCGGGACTCCACGAAGATCATCTGCGGCTACATCGAGAGCTTCGGTCCCGCCAGCCGCGAGCGGGTCGAGCGGGTCCTGGCGGCGGCCCGGGCGGCGGGCCAGCAGATCGTCCTGGTCAAGGCCGGCGCCTCCGAGCGCAGCGCGCAGATCGCGCTGTCGCACACCGCGTCGGTGGCCGGCAGCGATGCCGTGATCAGCGATCTGCTGCGCCGGCACGGCGTGATCCGGGCCGCCGACACCGAGGAGCTGGTCCGCACCGTCACGCTGCTCAGCTACCTGGGCACGCTCGGCCGGGGGCCCAGCCAGGACGGCGGGCTGGCCGTGCTGGAAGGGTCCGGCGGCGCCGCCGCCCAGGTCGCCGACAGCCTGCTGACCGCGGGCGTCGCCCTGGCGCAGTGGTCGCCCGCCACGCTGAATGCCCTGCAGTCCATCGCCCCGCCCGGCGCCTACGTGAGCAATCCGGTCGACCTGACGGCCTCGCCCAAGGCACCGGGAGCCATCGACCAGGCCTACGAGACCGTCTACACCGACCCCGACGTGGCCGCGGTGTTCGTCCCCTGGGCGCTGACGTTCCCGGCCGGGAACGACGGCCGGGAACTGCACGAGGAGACGATGGACCGCTACTGCCGGCTCACCCGGCAGACGGGCACCCCCACTATCTTCTGCGCGGCGAACGTGCAGCGCTGGACGCCGTGGATGAAGATTTACCAGCAGGAGCATCCCGAGATGCTCGTGGTCCGCGGGCTGGGCGCCACCGTGCGCTCCTTCGCCACCATCTACCCGGCGGGCCAGGCCCAGCTCACGGCGGACCCGGCTGCCGAGGCCCGCACCCTGGTGGGCGAGGCCGAGGGTCGCGAGATCCTGGGCCGGCTCGGCGCCCCGCTGGCGGCCGGACAGCTATGGCAGGCGCCGTTCGACCCCGTTATGGATGTGATGTACCCCTGCGTAGTCAAGGCGGTCGTCCCTGGCCTCGCTCATCGGGCCCGCATCGGCGCCGTCGTCATCGGATGCCGGGACCAGGACGAGGTGACAACGGCGCGCGACACCATCCTGGCCAATCTCACGGCCGTTGGCATCGGCGCTGACCGGCTGGACGGCCTGCTGATCGAGGAGATGGTGTTCGGGCCGGAGCTGCTGATCGGATTCAACCGCGACCCGTGGTACGGCCCGTACGTCGTGCTGGCGCGGGGCGGGGTGAATGTGGAGGAGCAGCGCCCCGTCCTGCTGGACCTGCCGCCAGACCCGTCGAAGGCCCGCGCCGCGCTCGCCGACCTGGGGCTGATCGGCAGCGCCGGGCAGGATCTGGCGGCCACGGCGGCCCTGCTCACGGATCTGTCCAGGGAGTTCGTCGCCGGGAGCCTGACCGGCTACGCGACCGTCGAGCTGAACCCCGTCATCCTCGCTGCGGCGGGGCCGAGAATCGCCGACGTGCTCCTCGTCAAGGCATAGCCGGCCATCGCAGGGAAGGGAGTTCCAGCGTGCTGATCGTGGACGCGCAGATCCATTTGTTCGGACCGGAGGCGGAAGAGCGAGCCCGGCGGATCGGGCAGATCGTGCTCAGTCCGGAGGCCGCCGTTGCCGCCATGGACGAGGCGCACGTCGACCGCGCCTACCTCGTGCCGGCCGGATCGGCGGCGAACGAGGCCTGCCTGGCCGCCGCCCGGCGCTGGCCCGAGAAGTTCCGGGTGATGGGTATCCCCGGCCTGAACAAGCCAGCGGCCCGCGAGGACGTCGAACGCTGGCAGTCGCTCGGCTACACCGGGGTGCGGCTGAGCTTCCCGCCGTTCCGTGACCCGTCGTGGCTTCGTGACGGCACGGCGGACTGGTTCTGGCCGGTCGCGGAGCGGCACCAGATCCCGGTGATGATCTGGGCGCCCGAGCAGCTCACCGAGGTGGGCCAGGTCGCCGACAGTCACCCTGGCCTGAAGCTCATCGTGGATCACCTCGGGCTGTTCGTGGAGGACAAGGGCGACACAGTCCGCAAGGTCGTGCAGGACCTGCTGCCGCTGGCCAGCCGGCCCAACGTCGCGGTCAAGGCCAGCGCGCTGCCGGCCCACTCGGAGCAGCCATACCCCTTTCGCGACCTCCACCAGCCCATCAAGGACGTGCTGGATGCCTTCGGCTCGGACCGCGTCTTCTGGGGGACCGACCTCACGCGGCTGCCGTGCTCGCTATCGGAGGCCGTGACGATGTTCACCGAGGAACTCGGCTTCCTGCAGGGCCACGAGCTGGAACAGGTCATGGGCACGGCCATCATCAACTGGATTGGCTGGTGAGCAGGGTGTCAGAGATGCCATCTGGGGCTAGCAGCTTTGCCGACTCGTCGATCGCTGATTTCCGCGCGGAACTGAGGTCCTGGCTGGAGCGGGCCGCCCCGCCCTACGCCGGGCAGACCAGCATCGGGGAGATCGAGGCCATCGAACTGCGCCGCGCCTGGGAGCAGGAGGTGGTCCGGGCCGGCTACAACTGCCTGTCCTGGCCGACGGAGTCTGGCGGCAGGGGCCTGGGGCCGATCGAGGAGTTCGTGTTCGCGGAGGAGTGCGTAGCGGCGAGCGTCCCGGAGGGACTGGGCCGCATCGGCCGGCTGCTCGCGGCACCGGCCTTCTTCGGGCACGGCACACCCGAGCAGCGGGCCCGCTTCCTGCCGCGCATCCTGCATCAGGACGACATCTGGTGCCAGGGCTTCTCCGAGCCAAACGCGGGATCCGACCTGGCCAACGTGCAGACCAGCGCGCGCCGGGACGGTGACCGCTACCTCGTCAACGGCCAGAAGATCTGGACCAGCTTCGGGCATTACTCCGACTGGTGCCTGCTGGTCACCCGGACATCGACGCAGGCGTCCCGGCATCGCGGCCTCACGATGTTCGCGATGCCGATGCACCAGCCCGGCGTGCAGCCGCGCCGGATCAGGCAGATCAGCGGTGACAGCGAGTTCAACGAGGTCTTCTACGACAACGCCGAGGTCGGCGTGGACTGCCGGATCGGGGCCGAAGGCGACGGCTGGCGGGTGGCCATGACCATCCTTACCGCCGAACGGGGGGTCGGGTACGCCGCGCTGGCCCTCAGCGACCTGCGCGTCATGCTCGAGATGCTGGATCACTGCGCCCTCGGCCACCCCGCCGCCGCAGGGGAGGCGGCGCGTCTGCGCGACCGGATGGTCGTCACGCGGTGGCAGGTCATGTGCGCCATCGAGCGGATGGCCGCGGACCGGGATGCTACGCCGTCGTCGAGCATCATGAAGCTCATCTGGAGCGAGCTCACCCAGGACGTGGTGCGCACCGGCTTCGAGCTGAACTGCCCGGAGCATCGCGACCGGTGGCGGTACCTGGAGCTGGATGCCCGGTCCGACACCATCGCCTCGGGATCCTCAGAGATCCAGCGCAACATCATCAGTGAGCGGGTTCTCGGCCTCCCGCGATAAGGAACTCCCTCGATAAGGACGGATCATGCACGCGCAGCTCATCCCCACCACCTTGTGCGAGGAAGCCGCCATCGCCTTCGCTGACCTGCTGAAGGGCAGGGCCGGCGGCGGCCTGAACGACGAGCATTTCTCCCGCGACTGGAGTCCTCTGTGGGACGAGCTGGTCCGGGATGGATGGACCGTCATCGCGGACCGGCCGGACGCGGAGTTCTCGCTGCTCGACCTGACCGCGTTCGCCCGCGCCTGGGGCAGCTACCTGGTGCCGCTGCCGTTCCTCCCGACGCTGGCGGTCCGCCGCGGCCTTGACACGCCACCCGAGCCGGACGCTCGCCTGTCCTACGCGGTGGCCGAGCAGGGGACCACGCTCGTGCCCTACGGGCCGACCGCACGGGTGGTGCTCACCGCGGACGGACTGACCGGGCCGGACGCGCTGCCGACGGCGGCCGGGATCGATGACTGGGCCGCCTCGGCGCCCACTACGCTGCTGCCGGCCGGGACCGGGCCCGCGAGCGCCGCGATGCGACGGGACGGCGCGATCCTGTCGGCGGCCGAGGCCGTCGGTGCGGCCGCCGCCGTGCTGCGCCGCTCGGTCGAGTACGCGAAGGTCAGGGAGCAGTTCGGGCAGCCCATCGGCCGGTTCCAGGCGATCAAGCACCGGCTGGCCAACATGCACTGCAGCGTCGAGCTGGCCGCGAGCGCGCTCGCCTGGGCCTGCTTCGAGCCCGACGACGCCGCTCGCGCACTGACCTTGGCACTCGGGCACTGCCTCCAGGTAGCTGAAGGAGCCGTGCAGGTCCACGGCGGCATCGGCTACACCTGGGAGGCCAGTCCGCACCGGTACTACCGGCACATCATGAGCATGCGCCGGATCGTGGCCGCCGCGGTCGGGCAGGCCTGACGATGACGGCGGAAAGCAGCGCCGAGCCCGCAGTCGCGCTCGAGACCGGCGACGGTGTCGCCATCATCAGCATCACCCGGCCGGGCAAGCGCAATGCCCTGCGCCCGGTCGACTGGCAGCGGATCGGCGACCTGATCGGCCAGTGCACGCGGGACCAGGCCATCCGCGCGATTATCCTCACCGGCCAGGGCGGTTCGTTCTCGGCGGGCTTTGACCTGCACTGGAACGAGGGGAACCGGCCTGGCAGCGGTCTGCGTACCGTGCACCGGGCGGTCCTGGACACCTATCGCTGTCCCAAGCCCGTCATTGCCGCCGTCGAAGGCTGCTGCGTCGGTGCCGGGTGGGCGCTCGCCCTGGCGTGCGACCTGGTAGTGGTCGGCCAGGAGGCATTCTTTGAGCCGCCGTTCGCCAGCCGGGGCCTAGTCCCCGACGCTGGAATCGCCTGGTTCCTGGAACAGTGCCTGGGCCGCTACGAGACGACCAGGCTGCTGTGGCTCGACGGGCGACTCACCGCCGTCCAGGCGGCGGCCCTGGGCCTGGTTACCGAGATCACGGAGAACCAGGCCGCGTTGCCGCGGGCCCGCGAGCTGGCCGCCACGGTGGCCGGGCATCCGGCGCGCTCGGTCTCCGTGGCGAAGACGACGCTCCGGCACGTCTATGGCACGAGCCTGGAAGCCGCCCTGGATGCCGAGCATGCGCATGTCGCCTACAACGCCGCCGACGAGGAGGCATCCGGAGTCAGAGGTGCCTTCGTGACGGGACTTGGTCAACGCGCGGCCCGGTAGCCCCGCCCGCCGGGGCTAGCCGGGGCCGGGGAAGCTCAGCTCAGCTCTTGACGCTGGAATACGGAATGGCCGACGGGGGGACCGAGACGGCGAACGGCTTGCCCCAGCGGTCCAGCGTGACGGTCTGGGTGTTGCCGCCGGTGCTGGTCGTCTCGCTGATGGGCAGGGTCGTCCCGGTCGCGGCGAGAACGAGTTCCTCGCTGATCGCAGTGCCCGACCCGGCGGCCGTCGCCTTCCAGCCCAGGACGTAGACCTTCCGGCCGCCCTCCGTCGCGCTGCGCAGGTGCACCGCGGCGCCTGAGGAGGGCGGCAGGATGCTGGCCGGGAGCGAGGAAATGGTGTCCTCAGTGGCCAGGTCCTGGTACTCGCCGGTACCCGCCTGGATGTCGACCCAGCGGGAGCGGGCCCGCCGCGCCGCCGCGGCGGGCAGGCCGATGAAGGTCGTCAGCCCGGCGGGGTTGCCGGTGAAGTAGGCGTGCTTGCGGGTGACCCGGATCGTCGCGGTGGCCGTCCCGGAGCTGATGGACTCCGTCCCGGTGGCGGCACCGATGTCGGCCACGACCCGCTCGGCGACCGTCGCGCTGCTGCCCGTGCGGCCGGTGATGACGAGGTGCACGCTCTTCTGCGCCAGCATCGACGTCTGGGCCGCGGCGACGACCGCCGCCTCGACGGCGCTGCGGGCCTGCGCGGGCGTGAGCCCGGGCACCGGGAGCCGCCAGCTGCGGAGCAGTTCGTTCAGGCTGGCCTGGGACCCGGTGACATGCGTCACCACGTACCAGTACACGTCACCGGCCGCGCTGACCGCCGCCGGCACCGCATCCTGCTTCCCGTAGCTGTACAGGAAGAAGATCAGCGGGGCGCACGCGATGGTCTGGCTGGAGCTCGCGGCCTGCGCGGCTGTCCCGGCAGGCGGGGGGCCGCACTCGCGCAGCACGGTGTCCCGTGACTGCGCGGTATAGGCCACGTCCTGCACGGTGAAGGCCGCGATGCCGGGGTGGCTCCGGTAGAGGGCGTCGACCGCGCGCCCGGCCTGCCCGAAGGAGACCGGATGACGGGCGGTGAAGACGTTCCCGGACACCGCCGGGCGGCCGGAGCCGCCCGGGGAACAGGCCGCCAGGCCGCCCGCCAGCGCCGCGGCCAGCGCGCCGGCGGCAGTGACTCCCCAGGCCGTGCGCCAGGCGCGCGGCCGCCGCGGGGGGCGAGCCCCCGCGGCGGCCGGCGTGCGCCGGCGATACCTGGCCGGCGCCCTGGTCACTGGGCGCACTTGCCTTCCGCGCGGCCCTTGATGGTGTTGCCGATGGCCGAGACGGCCCCGTTACCGATACAGATCAGGTTGCCTCCGATCGTGTTGCCGCCGCACAGGCCGACGTCCCAGGCCGCGTCGCGGCCGCTGCCCGCCACCATGACGTTGCCGTCGACCGTGGTGTCGCACAGCACGTTGGCGCCCGAGCTGAGCGGGTCGGCGGCGTCGCGGACGGCGGTGGCGATCAGGTTCCCGCCGATCGTCGACCCGGCGATCCGCACGCCGGTCCCGGCGACCCGCAGGTTGCCGGCGATCGAGGTATCGACCAGGTCACACCACGCGCCCGGCGGGACCGTCACGCTGCCCTGCACCATCACGGCGCTGAGCTGCTCGTTGACGCAGCTCACGTTGCTGGAGGCCGGGATGGCGACGGTGGCGCGCAGGGGCAGGCTGGACGACGAGTCGGCGTCGCCGACGTACACCGTCCGGCTCCCGCCGGCCGTGATCCACCGCTGCTGCCCGGCCGACCAGTACTGGAGCTGTCGCAGCGGGACGCTCATCGTCACCGTCGACGACTGGCCCGGCTGCAGCGTGACCCGGTCGAACTGGGACAGCTGCCGGACCGCGAACTGGACACCCGCCGGCTGGCTGTCCGGAGCGCCCAGGTACACCTGGGGCACCGTGCTGCCCGCGGCCCGCCCGGTGTTGGTCACCCGCGCGGTCACCTCCAGGCCGCCCTCAGCCGACCGGCTGACGCGCAGGCCCGAGTAGGCGAAGTGGGTGTAGGACAGCCCCCAGCCGAACGGGAACAGGGGGGTGATGCCCTCCTTGTCGAAGAAGCGGTACCCGTTGTAGATGCCCTCGGTCTCGGAGGTCGTGCCGTTCGGGCCGTTGTTGAGCCGCTCCAGGTGCGGGCCGGTGGTGTCGCCGGGGTACAGCGGGACGGTCTCGTTGTAGCCCCAGATGGTGTCGGTCGCCGCGGCCGGCCAGGTGATGTCGGTGTGGCCGCTCGGGTCGGCCAGGCCGAGCAGCAGCCGGGCGGTGGAGGTGCCGCCCTCCTCGCCGGAGAACCACATCTCCAGAACGGACTTCACGCTGCCCAGCCAGGGGAGCAGCACCGGGTTGGTGGTATTGAGGACGACGACCGTGTTCGGGTTCGCGGCTGCCACCGCGTCGATCAGCTGGGTGCTGGCCGCGGACAGCGACTCGGGCGCCGAGATCGTCGCCGGGGTCGAGCCGTAGGGGTTGGGGATGGTGGTCGTGCTGCCGAAGTCGTTGAGGAACACGACCGCCAGCTTCTTGCCCTTGGCCGCCGCCGCGGCATCGGCGATGTCCCCGCTGGCCCGCGAGTAGGCGAACCGGAAGCTGGCCGGGCCGCCCGTTACGTTGTTGAAAGTGATCGTGACCTGGTGGTACGTCCCGCCAGCGAGCGCCGCCGCCGCGGTGGCGTCGTTGGTCAGGCCCGCCTCGGTGTAGCCGCCGTCGGTCGGCGTGCCGGGCAGCACGGCGCCGTGCGCGCCGGTGCTGCCGTTCCCGTAGACGTTGGCGGCCGGGCTCAGCGCCTGGTTCGCCCCGTCCAGGGCGAACGTCACGTCAGAAGCCGGAACGCCGCTGCTGAACTGGAACCGGAAGGTGTAGGTGTCGGCGGTCGGCACGTATACGTAGCCGGTCCAGGTATAGTCACCGGCCGCGAGCTGGCCCTGGCCGGAGGCCGTGGTGAAGTCGATCGACGAGTCGGCGGACGGCGCGCCGGGGCCGGTGGTCCGGTCCAGGTGGCCGGTCACCGAGGTGGCCGAGTCCGACAGCGCCGCGGCCGGCACCGGCTCGCCGGACGGCGAGCTGGCCGGCACGTAGGTGAACGCGCCGGGGTCGCCGCTGAACGCCTTGAGCTGCTCCAGCGGGCTGATCGCGTCCCGGTCGGCGAAGCCCACGGAGGCCTCCCCGGTCGGGTCGGCGATCGTGTACTCGGCGCCCGGCCCGGTGACCAGGACGCCGCCCTTGAGGTCGCGGCTGGTGAGGGGCAGCGCGCTGGCGTTGTTCTTCAGCAGGACCGCGCCCTCCTCGGACATCTTCTCGGCGACGGCGGCGTCGCCGTTCTTGGTGCCGAGGTCACGGGCCGGGGTGGCACCGTGCGCGGGCCCGGTGGGCAGTGGCGCGGTGCCGGTGCGGTTGCCGTTGATGCCGCCGGGGTTGGTGCAGGTCGCGGCGACCGGGGTCTGGTCGCAGCCCAGCATGCCGAACCGCTGCTCCTGGTAGAGCATCGTCGCCAGCGCCTGGTTGAAGACCGACAGCGGGACCGAGCCGTTGGCCACGGCCTGCACGAGGGTGCAGCCGGTGACCGGGCAGCCCGAGCCGGGCATGCCGGCCACGTGCACGGCGCCCGGCACCGAGCAGGCCTCCGCGTTGCCGGACGCGTCCGCGCAGGTGTCGCCGGTGGCGTCGAACGCGGACGGCGGCCCGCGGAAGCCGCCGCTGGAGGTGGGGCTGAGGCTGTTGCTGGCGCTGAAGTAACCGCTGGCGGTCGGCTGCTCCTGGTCCTCGCCCTGGAAGATGGCCGCGGTGCTGTGCGTCGCCGGGTAGTCGGAGCCGACCATGGCATCCGAGCCCCACAGGTCACGCAGCGCGTAGGTCAGGGTGAGCGGCTGCTCGCAGGAGAAGTGCGACTCGTTGAGCGGCCAGGTCCGCGGGTCCTGCCCGGCCGTGGCGTACGGGCTGACCGGGTAAGTGCTGCTCAGCGACGAGACGGAGGCTGGCAGGGTCGTCGCGGTGTCCTGCCAGATCTGGTAAGAGCACATGGTCGCCGCCGCCCGGGCGTTCACGAAGCCCGCCTCGTACGGCGTCAGGTAGATCTGGTGCAGGGCCTGGTCGGAGATCTGGGTGTTGGTGTTCTGGCTCTGGCCGTTGTAGACCGCGAAGTGCTTCATCTGTGACAGCGTGCCGACGCCCTGGATGCCGTTGATCTGCGTCGAGACCATCTGGCCGCTGAGGTAGGGGTCCTCGCCGGTGGTGGTGAGGTTCCGGCCCCAGTTGGGCAGCCGGTCGATGTCGGTCTGCGGGCCGAACAGGCCGGTGACCATGAGCTCGCGGCTCTCGGTGCCCTCGGTCTGGCCCCAGACGTTGCCGAGGTTGCGGTCGAAGCTCGACGCGAGGTTCATCAGCGTGGTCGGGCCGGTGGTCTTCTCGGCGTTCGGGCCGGAGAACGTGTTGACGCCCTGCGCGTCGGTCCAGCAGGGCGGCATGATGCTCGGGTTCGTGCCGGTCGGCGCGCTGGTCGGGCCGACGTTGTTGCAGGTGGTGTTGGTGCCGCCGTGGAACAGGATGCTGGCGTTGGCCAGCTCGGCCTCGGTCGGCGGGTTGTCGGGCTCGAGCTGGGCGATGAGGTTGAGGACCGCCGGGGTGTAGGGGGCATCGGCGGCGACGGCGGGGGAGCTGGCGTCGCCGGGGAGCTGCACGGGGAGCGCGTAGGGGACGTCGGAGGGGGTCGTGACCGGGATGCCGCCCGCGGTCACCTGCCTGGTCGCCGGGCCGGATGTCCGGGCCGCGGTGCTCGTCGCGGCGGCACTGCGGGCGGCGGCGGCGCTGACGGCGGCACTGACGGCGGCGGTGCGGGCGGTCGTGGCGGTGGCGGCCCCGGCCGGGGCCGCCGCGGTGGCGACCAGGGCCAGGGCGGCTGCCGCGACGGTCGTCGCCGCGGGCAGCCGGATCAGGATATTGCCGGGTCTTCCGGAGCGCCGGCGCTCTACCAATCGGGTACGCAAGATGCCCTCATCCCTCTCACCCTCGGGGTCTGCTAGCAGGAACGTAACTTCGGCGCTGTTAACGAATCAGAAATATTTGCGGCAGAACCGTTAACGAGGCGTAAACCAGCGGCCTGGCCAAAATGGTCGGCTGTGCACTGAAATGGCAGATCAGGAGCCCGCGGCGGGCGGTTCTCGCAGGCAGGAGCAGCGGTCGTCGCCGGCGTTAACGGCGGCTTCTGGGCGCCGGCCCTGGCCGCGCGGCGATCTCCAGCTCGGCCGCGGTGGGCAGCTCGGCGCCCCGCCGCCGGCACGTGAGGCCGCCCGCCGCGGACGCCAGGTCCAGCAGCCGCCCCAGGTCCGGGCCGCCCAGAGGCCAGAAGCCGGCCCCCGCCTGGCTCAGCTGGTACAGCCCGCCCAGCAGTGCCGCGGTGAAGGCGTCGCCCGCGCCGGCCGTGTCGACGACCGGCCCGCGGTAGCCCGGCCGGTGCAGCACGGCCCGCGAGCCCCGCACCGCCAGGGCACCGTCGGCCCCGCAGGTGATCACCACGAGCTCGGGGCCCAGGGCGGTCCACTGCCCGGCCACGTCCGTTAGAGCTCGCCCCGGGTACAGCCAGGCGATGTCCCGAGCGCTGGCCCGCACGAGGTCCGCCGCCCCGATCGTCCGCTCGACCAGCAGGCGGCCGCGCGCCGGCGACCCCATGACGTCCGGGCGCGCGTTCAGGGAGATGCTGATCAGCGCGCCGCGGCGGCGCAGCCGGGCGGCGGCGCGGTGGATCCGGCTCGCGCCCGGCGCGACGCAGCAGGCCAGCGACCCGATGTGCAGGATGGTCGTGGCGGCCGGGATCCGGGCAAGCTCCTCGGTGCTCCACTGCCAGTCGGCCGTGCCCCGGTAGTACAGGCGACCGGGCTCGCTGCCCGGCTCGCTCCCGGCGGAGGCGATGCTGAGCGTGGTCGGCTCGTCCGCGTCCGGCGACGCGTCCAGGTCGACGCCGTTGCGGCACGCGTGGCGGCGCAGCAGCTGACCGAACGGGTCGCTGGACAGCCGGGCCATCAGCGCGGTCGGGTACCCGAGGCGGGCGGCGCCGATCGCCACCTGGAGCGGGCCGCCGCCGGGCAGCGCTCGCAGCGTGCAGCTGTCCGGCACCGGGACGAGATCGATGAGGGCCTCGCCGATCACCGTGATCATTGCCCGCTCCGTCCTCGGTCCCTGGTGTGGCCAGGCCCCGGCCGATCGCCGCTAGGCCGTCACGGGTTCCGCCACGCCATTAGACCGGCGCACCAGTCTTGCCGAATACCGGATAAATATGTGCGCCGTCACACTGAGAGGTGCTCAGAATTTAGTGAACAAAGCCCCACTGGCATCGTCAATAGGTCGCTATTTTCAGCCGGATCTCGGCTAAATTGATTACTGATATGAAGAACGTGCCGGCTCTGCGG
>Ga0307373_10008298_pt1 | contig 15870 bp, 15 predicted proteins | sample OX2MG_FD_202534 | JGI IMG/M metagenome (GOLD analysis project Ga0307373, IMG submission 202534) | Soil microbial communities from Risofladan, Vaasa, Finland - OX-2 | ecosystem: Environmental > Terrestrial > Soil > Coastal area > Acid sulfate soil | place: Finland: Risofladan, Vaasa | collected... | reverse complement strand
GAGCGCCAGGCGTCCGCGATGCTCCTGGATCATCGTGAAGGTCGGGCTCAGAATCTGCTCCTCGGGGAGCATCAATCCGCGCGCGAGTCCCTTGACGAAACAGGTTTTGCCAGCGCCCAGCGCGCCCGTCAGGCCAATCAGTTCGCCGCCCTTAAGCAGCGCGCCGAGCCGTCGCCCCCAGGCCCTGGTCGCGCGCGCGGTGCGGCTTTCGACCGCCAATGAGGCGGACTTCATCGCCTCGCGCCGCGCCTGCCGGACCATACTCCGGGAAATCTGCGAGAATTCATTCGCCCGATTCTATTTGGCGCCCGCGACCGGCGAAATCGACACGCCTTGGCCGAGCAGCGCCCGGATCGCCGCCGGAATCTCGTCGGCCACTTCTCCGGCCAGGTAGCCGACCGGTCCGTTGCGCGCGGCGATCCGATCGGCCGCATGGCCGTGCATGAACGCGCCCAGAATCAGCGCCGACCGCGCCGCCAGCCCCTGGCCGAGCAACGCGCCCACGATGCCCGACAGCACGTCGCCCATCCCAGGCGTCGCCATGCCGGGATTACCACTTGAGTTGATGGCGACGGCGCCGTCGGGCGTGGCGATCACGGTGCGCGCGCCCTTGAGCAAGACGCCCGCGCCGGTCAGATCGACCAGCCGGCGGGCGGCGTCGATGCGGTTGGCGTTGACCGCGTCCGTATCGATGCGGAGCAGCCGCGCCATCTCGCCCGGATGCGGGGTCAGGACGATCGGACCGCGCGCCGTCCGCAACATTCCGGGCCCGATTGCCGCGACCAGGTTGAGCGCGTCGGCATCGATCACGGCCGGGCGATTGATCAGCACGCCGCTACGCACCAGCCAATGAATTATCTCGTGCGTATCGTCGTTCACGCCGATGCCGGGTCCGACGACCAGTGCGCTCTTGCCCGCCACCAGCAGGTCCAGCCGCTCGATCGCCGCGGCGTTCGTCGCGAAATGGCCGTCGTGGGCGGGCATCGCCTCGGTCATCAGTTCGGGCTGTCCGGCGGCGACCACCGCGGCGGCCGCTTCGGGAATCACGGCCGTGACCAGTCCCGCGCCGGTGCGCAGGGCGCCGCGACTGGCGAGAATCGCCGCGCCGCCCTTGCCGCGGCTACCCGCGATTATCAGCAGATGGCCGTAAGTTCCCTTGTGGCTATCGGTCGCGCGTGGCCTGACCAGCGTGGCGGCGTCGGCGAATTCGATCAGCCGGCCGCGCGGCGCGATATCGTCGATCGCGTGCGGCGCAAAGCCGATCTCCGTGATGATCAGCTCGCCGGTATGGGCCGCGCCGGGGTAGCTGGCATGGCCATACTTGGCGTAGCCGAATGTTACCGTTAGTCGGGCCGTAATCGCGGCATCCATCACCGCGCCGCTGTCGGCATTGACGCCCGAGGCGATATCGACCGCGACCACCGGCGCGCGCATCGCCGTCACGCACTCGATCACGCCGCGCGCCAGGCCGCGCACGGGGGCGTTCAGGCCGGTGCCGAAGATCGCGTCGATAACGACCGCCGGCCGATCCCCGATGCGGCGGTCGAAAAATTCCGCCACGCCGGCCGCGTCGGCGATTTCGGTCACGGCACCGCCCGCCGCGATGAAATCGGCGCAGGCGCGCGCCGCATCGCCGCGCAGATCGCCGGCCCGGACGAGCAGCGCCACCCGCACCATCGCGCCCGCCTGCATCAGCTTGCGCGCCGCGACCAGCCCGTCACCGCCATTGTTGCCCTTGCCCGCGACGACCATCGCGCCCGCACCCATCACGCCCGGCCAGCGCCTGAGCGTCAGGTCGGCGACCGTTTCGCCCGCCCGGCGCATCAGCGCGTATGAATCGATGCCGTAGTTCTCAACGCTCAAGCGATCGAGATGGCGGCTTTCGGCGGCGCTGAGCAGGATCATCGGGGTCTCGCGCCGGAGATTTTGCGAGCGGTCGCGCGCGCCGCCAGACCCGCGTTGGCCGCCCCGCCGGCCCGCGATGCGCCGACCAGGGCGATCATCTCGCCGACCGCCCGCCGCATCCCGACACTCACCGCCCGCGCGACGATCGCGTGGCCGATATGCAGCCACACCAGGCCGGGCAGCGCGGCGATTGGCGCGACGTTGCGATAGTTGAGTCCATGGCCCGCGTTGGGCGCGAGCTTGAGCGATCGCGCGAGCCTGATCGCCGCGCGCAGCTTGGCCTGCTCGGCGCGAGCCGCGGCGCCGAGCGCGGGTCGCGCGCCGCTTTGCCATTCGATCAGATCGGCGTCGGCCAGCGTCGCATAGGTCCCGGTATGGAGTTCGACGAAATCCGCGCCGAGGCGCGCGGCCGCTTCGATCTGATGGGGCTCCGGATCGACAAACAGGCTGACCCCGATGCGCGCCGCGCCCAGGCGCGCGATGATTGGCGCCAGGCGGTCGCCGAGTCCGGCCGCGTCAAGCCCGCCCTCGGTAGTCAGCTCGGCACGCCGCTCGGGCACCAGGCAGACTTCGTGCGGACGAACCTCGAGCGCGATTTCCAGCATCTCGGTGGTCGGCGCCATCTCCTGGTTAAGATGGATCTTAATCGCACCGCGGATGCGCAACAGGTCGCCGTCCTGGATATGGCGGCGGTCCTCGCGCAGATGGACGGTAATCGCCGACGCGCCCGCCCGCTCGGCCGCCAGCGCCGCTTCCACCGGGTCGGGATAGTCCACGCCGCGCGCGTTGCGCAACGTGGCCACGTGATCGACGTTTACTCCCAGCCGGATCTTTGAGCGGCTCATCGCACGGGTCAGGCGGCGGCGCCGGCGCGCCGGCGAATCGCGGCGCCGATTTCGCGCGCGATCCCCGCTATCAACGTCGCATCCTCGCCCTCGACCATCACCCGCGCCAGCATCTCGGTCCCGGAATAGCGCACCAGCAGGCGGCCGTCGCCGGCCAGCCGGCCCGCGCAGGCCGCGATCAGCTTGACCACCTCGGGCATCGCGGCGATCGGCATGCGCTCGCGCACGCGCACGTTCTCGAGGACTTGCGGCACCCGGCGCATGGCGCGCAGGGCGCTCAGCGGCTTGCCGCTCTCGGCCATCAGCGCGCAGACCAGCAGCGCCGTGATCAGCCCGTCGCCGGTGGTCGAATGGTCCATCAGGATGACGTGGCCGGACTGCTCGCCGCCCAGGTTGTAGGAATTGGCGCGCATCTCGCGCACCACCGCGGGGTCGCCGACTTCCGTGCGCACCAGCCGCACACCGGCCCGCGCCAGCGCCCGCTCGAGGCCGAAGTTGCTCATCACGGTAGCGACGACGGTGTTGGCCTTGAGCTGGCCGGCGGCCGCCATCCGCGCACCCAGCAACGCCATCACGTCGTCGCCGTCGAACAGCTCGCCGCGCTCGTCGACCAGGATCGCGCGGTCGCTGTCGCCGTCGAGTGCGACCCCCAGATGCGCGCCGCTGGCGAGCACCGCCTGGCGCAGCCGTTCCGGATGTACCGCGCCACAACCGTCGTTGATATTGACGCCGTCGGGCTCGGCCGCGATCGCCTCGACCTCGGCGCCCATCTCGGTGAACACGTCCGGGCCGACGCGATAGGCCGCGCCATTGGCGCAATCGATAATGACCTTGATCCCCTCGAAGGTCGCAGTGCGCGGCACGCAGGTCTTGAGAAAGACCAGGTAGCGGCCGATCGCGTCGTCGATGCGCGCCGCCTTGCCAATATCGGCGCCACGCGCGCGGAACTGCTCCAGCGCGCCGGCGTCGAACACCAACTCCTCGATGCGCTGCTCGGTGGCGTCATCGAGCTTGAAGCCATCGCGCGAAAAAAACTTGATCCCGTTGTCCTGAAACGGATTGTGCGAGGCCGAGATCACCACGCCCGCGTCGGCGCGCATGCTACGCGTCAGAAACGCGATCCCCGGCGTCGGCAGCGGACCGACCAGCCATACGTCGGCGCCCATCGAGCAGATCCCCGAGGCCATCGCGGTCTCGATCATGTAGCCCGACAGACGCGTGTCCTTGCCAATCAGGATCCGCCGATGCCGTCCGCTCGGATTGCGAAAGACATAGGCCAGCGCGCGGCCCAGCTTGAGCGCGGTCTCCGAGGTGATCGGTTCGGCGTTGGCGACGCCGCGCACCCCGTCGGTGCCAAAGAGTTTCGCTCCGGAATGCTTCAACCGTTTTGCGCCTGCCTTTCGTGGTATAGCCTGATTCTGACTCTGGCCGGCGCCGCCTGCACGAGACCCACGTCGTCGGGCAGGTTGACCTGCGCGGGCAGAATGTAGCTGCCCGGCCCAAGCCCGCCCGCCTCGACATAGACCGTGCCCTTCAAATCGAGTTTGGCCAGCGTGAGCGAAGGTCCGCGCAACTCGAGGGTCACGCGATGCGGGTCGATTCTGAATTTGAATTCGCTGTCGCGCACGGCGACCTCCAGGTCGTGATACTGGCGCTGCACGATGATCGGCCCGAGCGTCACTCTGGCGGTCACGTAGTCGGCGGCGAGCCGGATCGAACTCGAGGGCGTCATCAGGCTGATCGGGCTCGACAGGTCCGAGGTGAGGCCGGCGACGGAGAGCGCCTCGGTCTCGACCCCTTCGACCCGCGAGACTTCCCGGCTCGGCCCGCGGATCAAGACTTGCGGCGGCGTGACGTCGGTTGAAGCGACCTTATAGCCCTCGCCCGGAATCCCCATCGTGACCAGATGCACCGGCACCTCGCGGGTGATGTTCCTGTCGATTTCCAGCACGATTTGCGAGGGCAGGATACTGGTCACGCTGGTCTGGCGCGGCACCGGAAAGGCTTCGGGCCCAATCTTGAACGACGCCTGGCCGATCCCCACGCCGGTCAGATCCAGCCGCAGCGTCAGCCGCGCCGGATCGATCAGCGAGAGCAGCGTGCGCGGGCCCGAGACCTGGATGCGCACGAACTCCGGATGCGGACTGGTAATAATGAAGCCCGGCGGCAGGTCGCGGTAGCTGATCGGCACCTGCACCGATTCCAGCGCTCCGTGCTGCCCGGCGTTGACGAAGATCCACAAGCCGATCGCGAGGCCAATCGAGATCAGCCGCAGGCCCATGTTGCGCTTGATCGCCTGCGCGACGGTCGAAACCCGCGAGCGGCGTCCGCCGCCGGACGCAGCCGCCGGCGGCGCCGGCTCGCCCTGATGCGGCAGAATCGATCCCGTCATGCCCGGCGTCGCCATCTTGCCTCCGCGCTCAGGCCGGCAACATCTGCAGGGTTTCGAGCAGCCGCGGCGAATCGAATCCGCGCAGCAGCTCACCGTGATGGGCCATCGAGATCGTGCCGTCCTGCTCGGAGACCACGATCACCACCGCGTCATTGTCCTCGGTCAGCCCGATCGCCGCGCGATGGCGCGTGCCCAGCGTCAGACTGACATTGGATTTGGAGGAAAGCGGCAGCAGGCAGGCCGCGGCCAGAATGCGATCGCCCTTGATGATCACCGCGCCGTCATGCAGCGGCGAACCGCGCATGAAGATGGTCTCGAGCAGCTCGGGCGACACCCGGCCATCGATCGCCCGCCCGCTCTCGATGAACTCCTGCAGGCCGATCTCCTGCTCGAGCACGATCAGCGCGCCGATGCGCCGGGCGGCGAGCCAGGTCGCCGCGGCGGCCAGCTCCTGTGCCACGCTGGCGACATTTGCGCCAACGCCGAAAAACGAACGCGCGCCCAATCCGGTCAGCGCGCGGCGGATATCGGCCTGGAAGATGACCACCAGGATGACCATCAGGGAGCCGAGAAAATTGTTCAACAGCCAGTTGAGCGTGAACAGCCCGAGCATCTGCGAGCCGACGAACGCGCCCGCCACGATTCCCAGTCCGACCACCATCTGCATCGTGCGCGTCGCCCGGATCAGCAGCGCGATCCGGTAGATCACGTACGCGACGATCATTACGTCGAGCACGTCCTGCCAGCGGGGCTTGGGGATGACGGTGAAAAAACTGTGCATTGTTGCCGTGTCAGGGGCCGCCGCGCGCCACAATCGCCACAACCATCCTGATTACCGCCGCCGCCGGCGCGGCCTCATGTACCCGGATTATCGAGGCACCGCCGGCGAGCGCCAGCGTGTTTACCGCGGCGGTGCCATAGGCCACCTCGGTCGCGCCACCGCCCGCGATCGTCCGCACGAAGCGCTTGCGCGACGCGCCTACCAATACTGGATAGCCTAGCGCGCATATCCCTGACAAACCACCCATCAGCTCAAGGTTGTGGCGCGCGGTCTTGGCGAACCCAAAACCCGGATCGACGATGATCCGCGTCGGCCGTATGCCGGCCGCGATCGCCGCGTCGGCACGCGCGCGAAGAAATTCGCAGACCTGCGCGACCACGTCGCGATAGCGCGCATGGCGCGCGTGATCCGCCGGACCGCCGCGCATATGCATCAGCACCACCGCGCAGCCCGCGGCGGCGGCCATCGGCAACATCGCGGCGTCGAAACCCAGCGCACTGACATCGTTGATGATCGCGGCGCCCGCGTCGAGCGCGATCCGCGCCACTGCCGCACGGCGCGTATCGATCGAAAACGGCACGCGCAGCCGCCGGCCCAGCCGCTCGAGCACCGGCTGCACACGCGCGATCTCGACCTCCGCGCTGACTGCGCGCGCGCCGGCCGGGCGCGTCGATTCGCCGCCGACGTCGATAATCCCCGCGCCTTCGGCCTCCATCGCCAGCGCATGCTCGAGCGCGCGATCCGGGTCGAGGTAGAGCCCGCCGTCGGAGAACGAATCCGGCGTGACGTTGAGCACGCCCATCACGGCGGGAAAACGGATCGTGCGGCCGTCACGCAGGCGCAGCGCGCGCGGCGTTCGGCGAGCCGATCGCGCGGGCCGCCGCGGCGTCATTGGCGTAGCGCCGCGCGGTCCCGGCGTCGCGCTGCACACGATCGCGGATGCGCCGCGCGAGGCCAAAAAAATCCCCTCCGCCGGTGCGGAGAGGATCGGTGACGATCGGTTAGGCGCGTAATTAAGTTGCGGGCCAATGAATCCGTCAGGCGAGCGACGGCTTGGGCGCCACCAGGCCGGGCACCGGCGCCGGATCGTCCTGCGCGACCTTGCTCCGCTCGCGTGCAACCGCGGCGCCGCCGGGCGGTACCGAAGGGCTCGGCGGTTCGCTGGCCGGCAGCGGACGGCCGGCGCGGAACGCCTCGACCATCGCGACCACTTCGGAGCCGTCGACGACCTCTTTTTCGAGCAGGCGATCGGCCAGCGCATGGAGCAGCGGCGTGCCCTCGGTGAGCAGGTTCCTGGCCTTGTGATAGGCGGCGTCGACCAGCGCGCGCACCGCGCGATCGATCTCGACCGCGGTATGCTCCGAATAATCCTTGGAATGACCGAGATCGCGGCCAAGGAAGACCTGCTCCTCGTGCTTGCCAAAGGTCATCGGGCCAAGCTCCTCGCTCATGCCCCATTCACAGACCATCTTGCGCGCCAGTTCGGTCGCCCGTTCAAGGTCGTTGCCCGCGCCGGTCCACATTTCGTGGAAGACCATCTCCTCGGCCACCCGTCCGCCGAACAGCACGGCCAGCGAGGTCATGAGGTAGTCCCGCGAATGGGTGTAGCGATCGTCGAGCGGGAGCTGCTGGGTGACGCCCAGGGCCATCCCGCGCGGGATGATCGTGACCTTGTGCAGCGGGTCGCCACCGGTCTGCAGCACAGCGACCAGCGCATGCCCCGACTCGTGATATGCGATCTTGCGCCGCTCTTCGAGCGACATGACCATCGAGCGCCGCTCGGCGCCCATCAGAACCTTGTCCTTGGCCAGCTCAAAGTCGACCATCTCGACCCGATCCTTGCTGGTGCGTGCCGCGAGCAGGGCCGCTTCGTTGACCAGGTTCTCGAGGTCGGCGCCGGCAAAGCCCGAAGTCGAACGCGCCAGCTTCGAGACGTCAACGTCGGTCGCCAGCGGCACCTTGCGCGTATGGACGTTGAGGATACCCTCGCGGCCCTTGACGTCGGGCCGGGGCACGACCACCCGCCGATCGAAGCGGCCGGGGCGCAGCAGCGCCGGATCGAGCACGTCGGGCCGGTTGGTTGCGGCCACCAGGATCACGCCCTCGTTGGCCTCGAAGCCGTCCATCTCGACCAGCAACTGATTGAGGGTCTGCTCGCGCTCGTCATGACCGCCGCCCAGACCGGCCCCGCGATGGCGGCCGACGGCATCGATCTCGTCGATGAACACGATACACGGCGCGTGCTTCTTGCCCTGCACGAACAGATCGCGCACGCGCGACGCGCCCACCCCAACGAACATCTCGACGAAGTCCGAGCCGGAGATCGAAAAGAACGGCACGCCCGCCTCGCCGGCGATCGCGCGTGCGAGCAAGGTCTTGCCGGTGCCCGGCGGTCCGACCAGCAGGACGCCCTTGGGAATCCGTCCGCCCAGGCGGGTGAAGCGTTTGGGGTCCTTGAGGAACTGGATGATCTCTTCGAGCTCATCCTTGGCTTCATCGATCCCGGCGACGTCGGCAAAAGTAATTTTGTGAGTGTTTTCCGTCAGTAGCTTGGCGCGGCTCTTGCCAAACGACATCGCCTTGCCGCCGCCAATCTGCATCTGGCGCATAAAGAAGATCCACACCGCCACCAGCAGCAGCATCGGGAACCATTGCTCGAGCAGAATGATCCACCACGGATCGCCCTCGGCCGGCCGCGCGGCAATCTTGACGCCCTTTTCGCGCAGGTTCTTGACCAGGTCGGGATCCTGCGGCGCATAGGTCTTGAAATGCTCGCCGTTGGCCGTGTCGCCCTGGATCGTATTACCCTGGATCGTGACCTGAGTGACTTGCCCCTTGTCGACGTCGTTAAGGAAGTCGGAAAAGATTATCTCGGGGGAGCGCTGTTGCTGATGATTGAAAAAATTGATCATCAGCAGCGCAATCAGCACCACCACCAGCCACAAGGCGATATTGCGTGAAACCTGATTCATTGCTCAATAAAAACTATCACGCCGGATAAATTGCGCGCAACGCCGCATCTTGCACATCCGCGGCGGCGGCTCACCCGTCGGCAAGCAAATTCGCATGCAATTCCAGCAGCTCGCGAGTCGCCGGCGTGACCATCGCATGGCGTGCGCGCAGCAGCCCGGGAATCCAGAGGATTTCGTCTGCTACCGTCACCATCGGCCAGGTCGCGCGGCGCGCCCGGGCGAGCTTGCGATCGACGAACACGTCCTGCACCTTGCGCGTGCCGCTCATCCCGATCGGCCGCACGCGATCGCCCGGGCGGAAATTGCGCACGACGATCGGCGCGGTGATTTGCGCGCTGTCGAACAGCGCCTCCATCGACGGCGCGGGTCCGCGCCGCGGCGCGGGGACACCGCCCTCGGCTAGTGCGATAGTCCGCGCTTCAAAGACGAAGCCGGCGGCGGCGATGGTGGTCGCGCCGGAGCGGGCAATTGCGATCGCGAACGACTGCGCATCCGCGCGCGGCCGGGGTTCGAGCACCGCGACGCCGTACTCGCAGCGCATCCGCCAACCGCGCGGCACGAGCGTGATCCGTCCGGGCACGGCCGCCACGCAGCTCGCGCGCAGCGCCTCGATATGGGCACGGCCGAGCGTCCGCAAATCGCCCATCCGATGGATCAGCCAGGCGCGAATCGTGGCGGTGGCCAGCGCCGGCTCGAGCCGCGCAAAGCCGGCCACGCTGAGCCGCCCGCGATCGTCGAGGCGCCGCGCCAGTTCGCGCCGCGCCGCCGCCGTAACGAAATCGTCGAGCGCGCGCATCTCGCCGGCCAGGGCAGCCAGCCGCACGCTCAACCGGGGCGCGTAGTCGCGCTCGAGCGCGGGAATTAATTCGTGGCGTACGCGATTGCGCGTCATCGCCGGCGACGCGTTGCTGCTGTCGACGACGTAGCCGGCGCCGAGCGCCTCGAGATAGGCCAGAATCTGCGCGCGCCGCAGTCCGAGCAGCGGACGGATAATCCGCCCCGGTCCGCCCGGCGCCATCGCGGCCAGCCCCGCCGCTCCGCCGCCGCGCAGCAGGCGCATCAGCACGGTCTCGGCCTGATCGTCGGCATGATGGGCCAGCGCGATATGGCGCGCGCCGATCCGCGCGGCAACGCGCGCGAGGAAGGCGTGGCGCAGATCGCGGGCGCGCTCCTCGAGGTTGCCGGCCGCGCGCCGCAGCCCCGGCGCATGCTCAACTGTTAGTTCGATTCCGAGGCGGGCGCAGAGCGCGCGCACGAAACCCTCGTCGCGATCGGCCTCGCCCGCGCGCAGGTGATGGTTCAGATGGGCGGCGTGGAGCCGCCAGGCCGGCGCGCCGGCTTTGCCGCGCGCCAACGCACCGCGGCGAGACGCGTCGTGCGCCAGGCGCTGGAGCGCGTGGGTCAGCGCCACCGAGTCGGCGCCGCCCGAGAGCGCGATCACGATCGTCGCGCCGTCGGCGACGGCGAGCCGCGCGAGCGCCGCACGCACGGCGGCTTCGAGCGTGATAATCGCGCGCGCGTTCATAACGATTGCAGTATAGCGCACCGCCGCGCCGGCGCCGCGCGAACTTCCGCCGCCGCTATTCGCGCATCAGATCGGCGCGCGGATCGGCTACGTCGCGGGCCCGCAGATGGTCGGCAAGCTGCTGCATCAATTTGCGTTCGTCGTCGGTCAGGTCGGTCGGTGCGAGCACCTTGAGTTCGTAGAGCAGATCGCCGGCCGGTTCCTTGCCCCGCGCGGGCAAGCCGCGCCCCTTCAGACGCATCACGCGCCCGCTCTGGCTGCCGGCGGGAATCTTGAGCGAGATGCGCCCGTCGAGCGTCGGCGCGGTGACCTCGGCGCCCAGTGCGGCCTCGTAATCCCAGACCGGCAACTGGCAGCGCGCGTCGCGTCCGGAGAGGGTGAACGCCTTGCTCGGCTTGAACCTGATGGTGAGGAACAGGTCGCCGTTGAGCGCCGGACGGGCGCCGTGACCGCCCTGCCCTTTGAGCCGGATACGCGAGCCCTCGCTCATGCCCGCCGGGATCGTCACGTCGAGCGCGCGGCGTACCGACAGCACGCCGTTGCCGTGGCACTTGGGGCAGGCCTCCTGGTTTCGAACAGGGCTGGCACCGCCGCGACGGCCGGGTAAGCCAATCATCCCGGTGCCGCCGCACATGTCGCATTCGTCGGTGGCGGTCAGGTTGAGACGGCGCTGTCCGCCGCGCATCGCCTCCTGCGGCGTAATCTCGACTTCGGCCTGCAGATCGCGCGCGCGGGCGGGCGAGCGCGCACCAAAGATATCGCCACCGGCGCCGCCCGCGTCGAACGAGTAGCCGCGACCGCGCGGTCCGCCGCCGGCGCCGAGGCCGCCGAAGAAGCGCTCGAAGAAGTCGCTGAAGCCGCCCGGCGGTTCGCTATCGCCCGGTCCGGGCGACGGGCCCGCGCCGCGATTCATGCCGCCGGCGCGCGCGTAGCGGCGGAAGACCTCGTCCTCGGAGGTGCCGCGCTCGAAGTCGGCGCCCAGATCGTCGTACTTCTTGCGCTTGTCGGCGTCGCCGAGCACCTGGTAGGCCTCGTTAATCTCCTTGAAGCGGCTTTCGGCCTCTTTGTTCTTGGGATTGAGGTCGGGATGGAACTTGCGGGCGAGCTTGCGGTAGGCGGTCTTGATTTGCGCCTCGGTTGCGGCGCGCTCGACGCCGAGAACTTTGTAGTAGTCGCGAAACTCCATCTGCCGAGTCTGATACTCCCCTTAAAGATGCGCACGAAAGCCGCCGTCCGCAAGCCGACGGGCCGGCCCGCGCCCGCGCGATCGACGCGCCTAGGCGGCGGGCGGTGACGGCGGCGCGCCCCGCGCGGCAATCTCGCCGCGCACCGCCTCGAGCCGGGTCTCCATCGCACGCAATTCGCGCTCGAGCAGCGCCTGCCGGCGCCAGATAAACATCACATACAGAAAGATCACGCCAAAGATTATCGTGTAGGCGGCGCACAGGTAACCGAGATTTTCCATCACAGGTCACCGGCCGCGGCCTGCGCGAGGTTCAATCCGCGCGCGATCGCACCGAGCCGCGCGCGCATCCGCAGCGTCGCAAAGCGCAGCATCAGCAGCCAGAGAAAGAGCGCGGTAAAGGCCGCCAGGGCGACCAGCAACGTCGCCACCATCCGCGGATCCTCGAGCCCGTGGCCACCCTGGCGCGTGACCAGCACCGCGGGATGAATCGTGCGCCACAGGCGCACCGAGACGATCACCACCGGCACGTCGGCAGCCGCGACGATTCCGATCACGGCGGCGAAGCGCGCAACCTGCGGCGTATCGTCGGCCATCGCGCGCAGCATCAGGTAGCCGCCGTACAGCAGCCACAGGATAAGCGTCGTGGTCAGGCGCGAATCCCAGGTCCACCAGGTGCTCCAAATCGGCTTGGCCCAGATCGACCCGGTGACCAGCACCAGCGTGCAGAAGACCATGCCGATTTCGGCCGCCGCGTAGCCCAGATCGTCCCACACCGGCTGGCCCAGCCAGAGGTAGAAGATGCCCGCGATTGCGACCAGGCCAAAGGCGCCGAAGGCCACCCACGCGCACGGCACATGGAAATAGAAGATGCGCTGCACGATGCCCTGGTCGGCCTCGGTCGGCACGTAGACAAAGGTCATGTAGATGGCGGCGGTCATCAGGACGCCGGTCAGGCCGCCCAGCCACAGGTTCGCAATCTTATTCAATGGTCACGCTCATGCGGAATTCGATCGCCATCACTTGTAGCCTGCCGCGCGCGCCAGATAAATCGCCCGGCCGTGAGGACGATCGCGCGCCGCTAAGGTTCACTCCTCGCCGATCACGTACTCGAAGAGCAGAGATCCGGCGCTCACAAAGAGCACGTCGAAGGCGACCAGAATCTTGAGCCATTGCGCGATCGCCGCGAACGGCGCGCCGGCCAGCGCCGCCCCGCTCGCCTTGACGCCCGCAATCAGCGCCGGCACGAACAGCGGTATCGCCAGCAGCGGCAGCAGCATATCGCCCGCGCGCACGCGCCCCGTAATCGCGGCGAGCAGGGTCGCAAGCGCGGCAAAGCCGAGCGCGCCGAGCGCGATCACCGGTGCCATGCGCATCAGCCGCCAGTCGAAATCGAGATTGAAGAACAGCACCATCAGGACGATCGCGGCGGCCTCGGCAATCGCCATGAAGATGAAGGCCGCCGTCAGCTTGGCCCAATAGAGCGCGCCGCGGTCGAGTGGGCTCGCGATCAGCGCGCGGATACAACCGTTGTCGCGCTCGGCCAGCAGCACTCGCGACGAACCGATCACACCGGCCAGGATCAGCGCGACCCACAGCGCACCCGCGGCGGTCGCCGCGTCGCGCACGCCGCCGGCCGGATCGAGCGCGAAGACCATCACGACCAGGATCAGCAGAGAGAGCGCGACCAGCGCGACGAGACTCTCGCCCCCGCGCAACTCCAGGCGCAGATCCTTGCGCAAGACCGCGGCAAATCCAGCCATCTCAGGCTGCCGGCTGGCGCGGATCGATCGCGCCGCGGGGCTCTGCGCCACCGTCCGCCGGACGCGCGACGAGCCGGCCACGGACGATTTCATAGAGCGCGAATTCCAATTTTGCGATCGCCAGCGGCTGATGCGCCGTGAGCACGATCGCGCAGCCGCCCGCCAGCGCCTCGCCGATCAGCGCGGCGGCCATCGCAACACCCTCGGCGTCGAGCGCGGCAAACGGCTCGTCCATCAGGAGCGCGGCCGGGCGATGGATCAGCGCGCGGGCGAGCGTAAGGCGCTGCTCCATCCCGCGCGAAAAGCCGCGCACGCGATCGTCGGCGGCGACCGCCAGGCCGACCCGTTCCAGCCAGCGCGCGATCTGCTCGGGCGCCCCGGCGACGCCGTAGAGTGCGCAGAAAAACTCGAGATTCTCGCGCGCTGTGAGATTGGGGTAAAGAAAGCTTTGATGGGTCACGAGACCGACGCGGCGGCGTGCGGCGGGCGGCAGCGCCGCGCTCGGCTCGCCGAAGAGCAGCGCCGCGCCGTCGTCGGGCGACCAGAGCCCAGCCAGAATTCTCAGCAGGGTGGATTTGCCGGCGCCGTTGCGCCCGATAATCAGCGCCGCAAACCCCGCCGCGACGGTCAGATCGACGCCGCGCAGCACCGGCGCCGCGCCAAAGGACTTGAACAGGCCGCGCGCCGCGATCGGGGCCGCATCGGTCATTCGGCGCGCGCCGCGGCGCCGTCGGCGGCGAGCGTCGATCCGCACGCCGCGCAAAAGCGATAGCCGCTTCCGGCCCGCACGCCGCATCGCGGGCAAAACGCGGCGCGGACGCCGTCCGCGATCGTTGACGCGGCGGCGCCCGCGCCGACCGTTATCGATGACCCCGCCGGCGTCGCCCGCACGGTCGTTGCGCCGCCCTGCGCATCGCGCATGGCGCGAGCCTCGGCACCGCGTGCGGCGCGCGCGTTGCGCTCAATCGAACTCATCGCCGCCAGCGCCCGATCTTCAAGCGGTCGTTTAAGTTCCTGGTAATCGCGATCGTCGACCTTGCCCATCTCATGGTCGAATTCGAGCTCGCGCAACCCCTGCATCGCGAGTTCGCGATCGTGCTCGAGCGCCTCGAACTCGGGCCGGCGCGTGCCGCGGCGCGGAGTGAAACCCTCGGCCAGCGGCGCCGCAACGAACAGTGCGACCGCCGCGACAATCAGAATCGCCGCCAGGTTAAGTGCCACGCGTCAGATCCGATCGCGCAGCTCGCGTTCGAGCCGGCGGCGCAATTCAGCGTCGAAGGGATCCTGGCCGGCGCCGTTGGCGCCCTCGGCCGGGGCGGACGCGGGCCGGGGCGAACTGCCGCGCCAGCGCCCGACCGTAATCGCGATCAGCACGGCGCCGGCCGCAAGCGCGGCGAACGGCATAATCCACGCCAGCAGATTGAAGCCCTGGGTAGTCGGCGCGGAAAGAATCTTCTCGCCGTATTTCGTGCGGTAGAACGCGATGACCTGCGGACCGCTCATCCCGCGCTTGACCATCGAGTCGATCTGATCGCGCACCGGCACCGAGAATTCGCAATTCGGATGGTTGCAGTTGGCCACCGTCAGACCGCAGCCGCATTGGCAGGTCAGCGCCTCGGTGATCTGTTCGACCGAGACCGTGGGCGCCGCGGCAACCATTAGCGGTGTCGCCACCGCCACCGCACAAACGAGCGCGAGGACGGCCGCACCCACGACGCGACGGCGTGGCACGGGCGGCACGGGTCAATCGCCTCCCGGCACGGGCTCGGCGCCGGCCGGAACGACCACCCGGACGGCGGCGGCGATCGCGGCGCGCTCACGCACGTTAGGCCACATCGCGACCACCGTGCCAAAGGCCATGATAAAGCCGCCCGCCCATAGCCAGAAGACCAGCGGCGTGAGAAAGACCTGGAAGGTGACGAGGCCAGTCTGGTCGTCGATGCCGGCGAGCACGACATAGAGGTCGGAGGCCGGGGTCGACCGGATCGCGACGGCGGTGGCCGGCTGTTGCGGCTGCTTGTAGAAAAGCTTGGCTGGCTCCATCATCGCGATCGGCTTGCCGTCGCGCCGCACCTCGACGCGCGCGCGCGAGCTTTCCATGTGCGCCGTCTCGGTGGTGTCGATACCCAGATATTCGAGATCGTAGGGGCCGACCTGAAAGGATTCGCCCTCTTTGACGCTCTTTTTGACCTCGGTGCGAAAGAACGACGACGCCACGATCCCGACGAACGCCAGCACCACGCCAACGTGGATAATGTAGCCACCGTAACGCCGATTGTTCTTGGCCACCAGATTGACCAGCGCGACCACCGGCGTCTCATGCACCATGTGGCGGCGCGCGCTCACTCCGCGGCGGAACTCGACCACAATCGTCCCGATCACGAATGCCGCCAGCGAGAGCGCCGTCAGCACGTACCATTGGCGCAAGCCCGCGATGAACGCGCACAGACCCGTCGCGAGCGCGAAGATCGCGGGCGAGGCGAAGGTCTTGGCAAGGCTGTCGA
>Ga0307373_10008294_pt1 | contig 15874 bp, 29 predicted proteins | sample OX2MG_FD_202534 | JGI IMG/M metagenome (GOLD analysis project Ga0307373, IMG submission 202534) | Soil microbial communities from Risofladan, Vaasa, Finland - OX-2 | ecosystem: Environmental > Terrestrial > Soil > Coastal area > Acid sulfate soil | place: Finland: Risofladan, Vaasa | collected... | reverse complement strand
GACGTCATGGGAGATCTTTCCAGCCGCCGCGGTCACATCTTGGGCATGGAGGGCAAGGGCACCTCCCAAGCGGTCCAGGCCAACGTGCCACTGGCCGAGATGTTCGGTTACGCCACCGAGCTCCGCTCGATGACATCGGGCCGGGCTGCATACTCGATGGAGTTCGATCACTACGAAGAATTGCCGCCGAACCTGGCGGAGACGGTCGGCCGCAAGGGCGGCCAGAGATAGCTAGGAGGATCAAGTGGGTAAGCAGAAGTTCCAGCGCACCAAGCCGCACATGAACGTGGGCACGATCGGGCACATCGACCATGGCAAGACGACGCTGACCGCGGCGATCACCTACGTGCAGTCAACCAAGGGGATGGCCAATTTCAAGGCCTTCGATCAGATCGACAACGCCCCCGAGGAGCGCCAGCGCGGAATCACCATCTCGATCGCGCACGTCGAGTACGAGACCGAGAAGCGCCACTACGCCCACGTTGACTGCCCCGGGCACCACGACTACATCAAGAACATGATCACCGGTGCCGCCCAGATGGACGGCGCGATCCTGGTCGTGGCCGCCAACGATGGCGCCATGCCGCAGACCCGCGAGCACATCATCCTGGCCCGGCAGGTCAACGTTCCCTACATAGTGGTCGCGCTGAACAAGTGCGACATGGTCGATGACGAGGAGTTCCTGGAACTGGTCGAGCTCGATCTCCGCGAGCTGCTGAGCCGCTATGAGTACCCCGGCGACGATATCCCCATCGTGCGTGTTTCAGCGCTCAAGGCGCTGGAGGGGGACCCCAAGTGGATGGGCCAGATCAGCCAACTGCTGGAGGCGGTCGACAGCTTTGTGCCCGAACCCGAGCGCAAGATCGACCTCCCCTTCCTGATGCCGATCGAAGACGTCTTCACCATTGAGGGTCGCGGAACCGTGGTCACCGGCCGGGTCGACCGCGGAACCCTGAAAAAGAACGAAGAGGTAGAGATCACCGGTGTCCGCGATACCACCAAGACGGTGGTCACCGGCCTCGAGATGTTCCACAAGGACATGGATGAGACCCAGGCCGGAGACAACGTCGGTGCGCTTCTCCGTGGTGTCAAGCGCGAGGACGTGGAGCGCGGCCAGGTTCTGGCCAAGCCCGGATCGATCAAGCCCCACACGCAGGTCAAGGCCAACATCTACGTGCTGACCAAGGAGGAGGGCGGCCGGCACACCCCGTTCTTCTCCAACTATCGCCCGCAGTTCTACATGCGGACCACCGACGTGACCGGGGCCATCAAACTGCCCGAGGGGGTGGAGATGGTCATGCCCGGCGACAACATCGAGATGGAGATCGAGCTGATCACCCCGATTGCGATCGAAGAAGGCCTTCGCTTTGCCATCCGCGAAGGTGGACGCACCGTCGGGGCGGGCGTGATCACGGCCATCGTCAAGTAGCGCTGAGAGAGAAGAGGGCCCTTTAGAAGTGCCGCAGAAAATCCGGATCAGGCTCAAGGCCTATGACCACAAGGTCCTCGACCAGGCGGCGGACAAGATCGTGGACACCGCCCGGCGGACCAATGCGCGCACCGCGGGCCCCATTCCCCTGCCAACCGAGATCAACAAAATGACCGTCATCCGCTCGCCCTTCATCGACAAGGATTCGCGCGAGCAGTTCGAGATGCGCACCCATAAGCGCATCGTGGACATTCTGGACCCCAATCCGAGGGTGGTGGATGCGCTCATGCGCCTCAACCTGCCGTCGGGCGTTTCGATCGAGATCAAGCTCTAAAAGAAATGGCTAAAGGACTACTTGCCCGCAAGGTGGGCATGACGCAGCTCTTCAATCCGGACGGCACCCTCTCGGCGGTGACCGTGCTGGAGGCTGGCCCCTGCCACGTGCTCGGCTTGCGGAGCGTGGACCGGGATGGCTACTCTGCCGTCCGGCTGGCGTACGGGCCGGTCGCCGAAAAGCGCCTGACCAAGCCCCTGGCGGGCGAATTCAAGCGCGCCCAGATCGCCCCCGCTCGACACCAGGTCGAGATCCGGGATTACGCCGGGCTCGAGGTGGGGGCGGAAATCACGTGTTCCATCTTTGAGGAGGGCGAGGTGGTTGACGTCACCTCCAAAAGCAAGGGCAAGGGCTTTCAGGGCATGGTCAAACGACACCGCTTCAGCCGCGGCCCGGAGAGCCATGGATCCATGAATGTTCGCCAGGCGGGTTCGATCGGAGCGACCGACGCCGCCCGGGTCTTCAAGGGAGTACGCATGGCCGGTCAGATGGGCAATGTGCGGACCACCGTGCAGGGACTCAAGGTGGTCCGCATCGACGCCGAGCGCAACCTGATGCTGCTGAACGGGAGCGTGCCCGGCGGCAAGGGCGCCGTGGTGCTGATCCGCGCCTCCCACAAGGCCAAGGTGAGGGTCTAGGCGATGGCCAAGGTCAGATCGAAGACGGCGTCACCGGCACCGGCGAGGAGCCTCATGGTTCCCAGCTTCGGGGCCAGCGGCGAGTCGAGTGGCGAGGTTCAGCTGCCGGAGGCGATTTTCGGACAGACCCCCAACCAGGCGGTCATGCACCAGGCGCTCCTGCGACAGCTGGCCAATGCTCGTCAGGGCACCGCGGCGACGAAGACCCGCGGCATGGTGTCGGGAGGTGGGGTCAAGCCCCACCGTCAGAAGGGCACCGGCCGGGCGCGTCAGGGATCCATCCGGGAACCGTCAATGGTCGGAGGTGGAACCGTGTTCGGGCCCCAGCCGCGCAGCTACGAACAGCGCATGCCCAAGAAGATGCGCCGTCTGGCGCTGCGCTCGGCCCTCTCGGTCAAGGCCGACGAGGGCCTCATTAGTGTCTTCGACGGGTTCGAGTTGGAGGAGCCGAAGACGAGCGCGATGGTGGGACTCCTCCGCGGCCTGGGCGTGGATGCCACGGTTCTGGTGGTGCTGCCCGCCCCCAACGACGTGATCGCCCGCTCGCTCAACAACCTGCCTTGGGCCAAGTTGATCCTGGCCCGCAACCTGAACCTCTACGACATCTTCACCCACGACCGTCTGGTCATTGCCCGCAACGCCCTGGAGCAGCTGGAGGAGAACTTCGCATCATGAGCCGCTCACCCGTGGACGTTGTCTATGGCCCGCTCGTGACCGAGCGCACCTACACCCTCTATCAGAGCAACCGCTACACCTTCCGGGTCTCCACCTCGGCGACCAAGCCGGAGATAGCGCTGGCGCTGGAAGAGCAGTACGAGGGCCAGGGCATCAAAGTGGTCAGCGTCAACACCATCAACGTGACCGGTAAGGCGCGCCGTTCGGGTCAGTCCAGAGCCAAGACCGGCCGGACCTCGAACTGGAAGAAGGCGATCGTCACCCTGGCTCCCGGGCAGCGGCTCGAGGGCCTGTTCGGAGGCGTTTGATGCCAGTTCGCAAGTACAAGCCAACCAGTCCCGGACGCCGCTTCATGGCCGTTTCAGGCTTTGAGGAGATCACCGTCTCCGAGCCCCAGAAGGCCCTGACCGAGAGCCTGCAGGGGCACGCGGGACGAAACAACCAGGGCAAGATCACGATCCGGCACCGCGGCGGCGAAGGTCGTCGTCAGTACCGCACGATTGATTTCCGCCGCGACAAGGTGGGTGTTCCGGGCAAGGTGGCGAGCATCGAATACGATCCCAATCGCACCGCCCGAATCGCCTTGATTCATTTCGCCGATGGGGAGAAGCGATACATCCTCGCCCCGCTCGGGATCAAGGTCGGGGACCCGATCATGAACGGGCCGGACGCTCCGGTTCGGGTCGGCAACTCGCTCCCCCTGCAGCGCATTCCACTCGGTTCGACGATCCACAACATCGAGTTGACGCTCGGCCGAGGTGGACAGCTGGTGCGCGCGGCGGGGACCTCGGCCCAGTTGCTCGCCAAGGAGGGCGACTACGCGGTCGTGCGCATGCCCTCGGGCGAGCTGCGCCGAATCCACATCCGTTGCTCGGCAACGATGGGCCAAGTCGGTAACCTGGAGCACGAGAACGAGTCGGGCGGCAAGGCCGGCCGGTCGCGCTGGCTGGGCAAGCGCCCGACCGTGCGTGGTTCCACCATGAACCCGGTCGATCATCCCCACGGTGGGGGAGAGGGCAAGACCGGCCCGGGTGGGAACCCGAAGACGCCCTGGGGCAAGCCGGCTCTTGGCCTGCGCACCCGCTCGCCCAAGAAGGCGAGCAACAAGCTGATCATCCGGCGAAGAGAGAAGAAGTAAATGTCGCGATCATTGAAGAAGGGTCCTTACATCGACAAGAAGCTGCAGGCGAAGGTGGCGGTCCTGAACGCCACCCGCGAGAAGAAGGTCCTGCGGACCTGGGCGCGAGCCTCCACCATCTTCCCGGAGATGGTCGGCCATACCGTCGCTGTCCACGACGGCCGCAAGCACATACCCGTGTTCGTCTCTGAGAACATGGTCGGCCACAAGCTGGGGGAGTTCGCTCCGACCCGGCACTTCCGTGGGCACGGCGGCAAGAGCGAGAAGCGGAGCGGGGTGCGTTAGTGGAGGTCTTCGCCAAGCAGAAATACATCCGCCGAACCCCGCGCAAGGCCCGCCTGGTGGCCGACCTGGTGCGCGGGATGAAGGTCGATGACGCGCTCTCCGCGCTCCAGTTCTCGACCAAGCACGCCGCGGTCGACGTGGCCAAGGCGATCAAGTCCGCCGCCGCCAACGCCGAACACAATTTCAACCTGTCCCGCGATGAGCTGTTCCTTAAGCACATCCTCATCGACGAGGGACCCACCATGAAGCGCATTCGACCGGTCAGCCGGGGCATGGCGCACCAATATTTCCATCGCACCTGTCACATCACCGCGATCGTCGAGGATCGGCAGGAGGCCGCTCCTCCCCGCCCCCGGGCGGCGACGAGACGTGCTGCGCAGCCGATTGAGGGGGGCGAGTAGTTGGGACACAAAGTTCATCCGAATGGGTTTCGTCTCGGGGTCTATCGATCCTGGGAGGCGACCTGGTACGCCCCGACCAAGGATTACACCAATCTTCTGCATCAAGATCTCGAGATGCGCCGCGTGATTCTGAGCCGGCTCCGCAACGCTGGCATCTCCAAGATCGAAACCGAGCGCAGTTCGAACGCCCAGATGACCGTGACCATCCGCACCGCCAAGCCCGGAATCGTGATCGGAAAGGGCGGGGCGTCGGTGGACCGGTTGCGTGAGGAACTGGAGAAGAAGTTTGGCAGCCGGGTGCGAATCTCGATCGACGAGATCAAGCAGCCGGAACTCGATGCCCAGCTGGTGGCAGAGAACATTGCATCTCAGATCGAGCGCCGCATAAGTCACCGCCGGGCGATGAAGCAGGCCATTCTTCGGACCATGCGGTCGGGTGCCAAAGGGGTTCGGATCGCGATGGGCGGGCGGCTGCGCGGCGGTGAGATGGCCCGCCGGGAGTGGGACCGAGAGGGTCGCGTGCCCTTGCACACACTGCGAGCGGACATCGACTTCGGCCGGGCCACGGCCAAGACCACCTTCGGCATGATCGGAGTCAAGTGCTGGATCTACAAGGAGCCGGTCAAGCCCAAACTGCGTGTGAGCGATGAAGAGGTAGCCGCCCCAGCCGTGGTTGTGGTGGCCCCGGCGGCCGATGTGTCGACCGCGGTGGCGAGTGCACCGGTAGCCGCTGTGGCCGAGCCGTCGCCGACCGGCGCCAGCCCCAAGCCTCGTGCGACCGCCGGTACCGCCGCCCGTACCCCACGCAAGAAGGCAGCTCCGGTGGCTGATGCGGCTCCGGCGGCTGATGCAGCTCCGGTGGCTGATGCGGCTCCGGTGGCTGATGCAGCTCCGGTGGCTGATGCGGCTCCGGTGGCTGATGCGGCTCCGGTGGCTGATGCGGCTCCGGTGGCTGATTCGGCTCCGGTGGCTGATGCGGCTCCGGTGGCTGATGCGGCTCCGGTGGCTGATGCGGCTCCGGTGGCTGATGCGGCTCCGGTGGCTGATGCGGCTCCGGTGGCTGATGCAGCTCCGGCGGCTGATGCAGCTCCGGCGGCTGATGCAGCTCCGGCGGCTGATGCAGCTCCGGCGGCTGACCAAGGATCAAGTGATGCTTCTTCCTAAGCGCGTCAAGCACCGCAAGCAGCACAAGGGCCGACGGGGTGGCGTCGCCGTGCGGGGCGCCTCGATTGCCTTTGGCCAATTTGCGCTCCAGGCGCTGGAGGCGTCGTGGATGACGAACCGCCAGATCGAAGCCGCTCGCCGAGCCATGACGCGGTACGTCCGGCGCGGCGGAAAGATCTGGATTCGGATCTTCCCCGACAAATCGGTCACCAAGAAGCCGGCCGAGACTCGGATGGGTTCTGGAAAGGGCAATCCCGAAGGCTGGGTAGCAGTGATCAAGCCGGGCCGCATTTTGTTTGAAATGGGCGGTGTCGATCCGGAGGTTGCCAAGGAGGCCATGCGTCTGGCGGCGGCCAAGCTGCCGATGAAGACTCGATTCCTGGCCCTTGAGGAAATTCAACACCACGTGCCGGTCGAAGCCGCCGAGGGCACGGCCTGATGCTCACTGCTGAGGAGTTGAGGGTTCTCGACGCGGAAGAGTTGAGCAGCCGTCTGAAGGGCGCCCGGCGCGAGCTTTACGAGCTTCGATTCAAGCTCGCGGTGGGCCAGCTCGAGAACAACCGACACGTGCACCGGGTGCGCAAGGACATCGCGCGCATCCTGACGGTCGTGCACGAGCGCAAGCTCGGTGAGGCCGTGGACAGGAACTACGCGGCGGCCCAGCCGTCGGCCCCGACAGCCGTGGAGCTGGCTCCGGCAAGCGCCGATCCGGATTCGGCCACACCCGAATCGGTGGAGACCCCAGCGGAGGCGGGGGCTGTTACCGAAGCGGAGGCCAAGCCAAAGCGGACCCGGGCGAAGAAGTCGGCCGAGGGCACGGCTGTGGAGGATTCCCAATAGATGAGTGAGGTCAAGGAGGCGGTGGCTGCTGAGGTTCGTGCGTTCCGCAAGGTGCGCTTGGGCCGGGTGGTTTCCGACCACATGGACAAGACGGTGGTGGTTCAGGTCACGGAGATGAAGAGCCACCCCCTGTACAAGAAGGTGATTCGGCGGCGTACCCGGTTCAAGGCCCACGACGAGGTCAACCAGTGCAAGGTTGGTGATTTGGTCCGCGTCATGGAGACGCGCCCCATCTCCAAGGACAAGCGTTGGCGCGTGGTGGAAGTGGTGGAGAAGGCCAGGTAGCCAGATGATTCAGCAAGAAACCCGCCTGAAAGTGGCGGACAACAGCGGCGCGCGCGAGCTCCTGTGCATTCGTGTCATGGGTGGCAGCTATCGCAAGTACGCATCGGTCGGGGATGTGATCACGGCTGCCGTCAAATCGGCCCAGCCCGGTGGCCAGGTCAAGAAGGGTGAGGTCGTCAAGGCGGTCGTGGTTCGGGTGGCCAAGGAATACCGCCGGGCGGACGGCTCCAACATCCGATTCGACGACAACGCGGCGGTCGTCATCAACAACCAGAACAACCCTCGGGGGACCCGAATCTTCGGCCCCGTGGCTCGCGAGTTGCGCGAGCGCAATTTCATGAAGATCATCTCGCTGGCGCCGGAGGTCCTGTAGATGCTGACCAACAAGAGCCAGACCAAACATCGCTGGCTTGATCTTGCCCCGGGCGATAACGTGGTCGTCTTGACCGGCAAGGACAAGGGCAAGCAGGGGGAGGTGCTACGCACCATCCCGTCTGCCAACAAGATCGTCGTCAAGGGCGTTAACATCGTCAAGCGGCATGTGAAGGCGGGCCAGCGGACCGGCGGCACGCAGGCCATCCAGGGCGGGATCGTGGATTTTGAGTCCCCGCTGGATTACTCCAACGTGATGCTGGTGTGTCCGAGTTGCAATCGACCGACGCGCATCAAGCACGGCCACCTCGAGAGCGGTGCAGGCGTGATTCAGTGCCGGTACTGCGGCGAGCCCTACGAACGCGTACGTCGTACGGAGGCGCAATGAGCATCGCCACCAATACCGAAACCCCGACTCTGTCGACCCGATATCACGACCATGTCGTGGCGGCCCTGCAGCGCAAGTTCGACTATGACAACGTCATGCAGGTCCCTCGCATCGCCAAGGTCATCGTCAACATCGGGATCGGAGAGGCCAAGGACAACGCACGAGCGCTCGACGCCGCCGTCAACGATGTGCGCCAGATCACCGGCCAGCAGCCGGTGGTGGTCAAAGCGCGCAAATCGGTGGCCGCCTTCAAGCTGCGGGCGGGCATGCCAGTTGGCATCAAGGCAACCTTGCGCGGGCGCCGAATGTGGGATTTCCTGGACAAGCTGGTGGGCGTGGCCCTGCCGCGGATCAGGGACTTCCGAGGCATCTCGGACCACGGTTTCGACGGGCGCGGCAACTATTCGCTGGGCCTCCGGGAGCAGATCATCTTTCCCGAAATCGATTACGACAAGATCGACAGGATCCGGGGTCTGGAGGTCTCGATCGTGACCACCGCCAAGACCGATGAAGAGGCGCGGACACTGCTTGGGGAACTGGGCATGCCGTTCCGGAAAAGGGATTAGGAGAGCATGGCCAAGAAGTCGTCGATCGAGCGCTGGTCAAAGCCAGCCAAGTTCCCGGTTCGGTTCCACAACCGGTGTCGCCTCTGTGGGAGGCCGCGCGCATACATGCGCAAGTTCGGCATGTGCCGAATCTGCTTTCGAACCCTGGCCGCCGAGGGTCGGTTGCCGGGTGTGACCAAGTCGAGTTGGTGAAGCAATGAGCGTACAGAGCATCGGAGTGGTGAGTGACCCCATCGCCGACATGTTGACCCGCATCCGGAATGCGAACAGCGCTCGACACAGCGACGTTCGCGTGCCAAACAGCAAGGTCAAGCTGGAGATCGCGCGCGTCCTCAAGGACGAGGGCTACATCGCTGAATTTGCGGTCGAGAAGCTCGCCGACACGACCGCGGAGTCGATCAAGATCGTGTTCAAATCCAGGAGTGATCGGCGCCGGGTGATCACCGGGGTGAAGCGCATCAGCCGTCCTGGCTTGCGCATCTACGCCCGCAAAACCGACATTCCTCGAGTCCTGGGCGGGCTTGGAATCGCGATTCTCTCCACCTCGCTGGGCGTGATGAGCGGGACCCAGGCGACCCGGTCTGGAGTCGGGGGCGAAGTTCTCGCCTTCGTCTGGTAGGCAAGCAAGAGGCAGATGGCAAGATGAGTCGAATTGGAAAGCTACCGATACCGCTGCCCGCCGGGGTCAGCGTCACGGTGCAGGGAAATCTGGTCCGGGTGGAGGGGCCCAAGGGCAACTTGGAGCGCGCCATCCCGGCCCAGATCGCGGTCCGGGTCGAGTCCGAGCAGGTGGTGTGCGAACGCCCCACCGACGGGCGCCTGCACCGCTCCATGCACGGCCTGACCAGAACGCTGGTGGCCAACATGGTGACCGGGGTCTCGGCCGGCTACCGCAAGGATCTGGAAATGGTCGGGGTCGGATATCGAGCCCAGATGCAGGGGCCAGAGCTGGTCTTGAGCCTGGGCTTCTCGCACCCCGTGCGCCGGACCCCACCGGAGGGAATCACCATCGAGGTACCCGAGCCCACCAAATTTGCGGTGATCGGGATCTCCAAGGAGGTCGTCGGTCAGGTGGCCGCCGACCTGCGCAAGCTGCGGCCTCCCGAGCCCTACAAAGGCAAGGGAGTCATGTACCGGGGTGAGGTCATCCGTCGCAAGGCCGGCAAGGCTGGCAAGGGGAGCAAGTAGAGGATGCTGAAGCAGTTCGATCGCAAGGAAGCCCGCATCAAGCGTCACCGCCGGGTGCGAGTCCGGGTGAGCGGCACCTCCGAGCGACCCCGACTGAGCGTGTTCAGAAGCCTGAACCACCTCTACGCCCAGCTCATCGATGACGTAGCCGGTCGAACGCTGGCGGCGGCCTCGACGGTCGACCTCAAACACGGCAAGAATGACCTTGGTGCCGCCGAGGCGGTGGGACGGTCGATCGCCGCCAAGGCGCAGGAGAATGGCATCGGCGTGGCCGTCTTTGACCGCGGTGGTTTTCTGTACCACGGCCGGATCAAAGCCCTCGCCGAGGCTGCCCGCGAAGCGGGATTGGAGTTTTAGATGTCATCGCGTTACTCCACCTCGGACATTGCCGAGCGGGTGGTTTCACTGAACCGGGTGGCCAAGGTGGTCAAGGGTGGCCGCAAGTTCTCATTTTCGGCGCTGATCGTGGTCGGCGACGGCCGGGGGCGCGTGGGCGCCGGCCTGGGCAAGGCTCGCGAGGTGGCGGAGGCCATTCGTAAGGGCGTTGAGATTGCCAAGCGCAACATGATCACCGTGCCCATGGTCGGGACCACCATCCCCCACGAGGTCAACTTCAAGTGGGGAGCGGCCAAGATTCTGCTCAAGCCCGCCGCCCCCGGAACGGGAGTCATCTCGGGCGGAGCCATGCGGGCGGTGATCGAGCTGTCCGGGATCAAGGACATCCTGACCAAGTCGCTGGGTACAAACAACCCGATCAATACGGTTCGGGCGACCATGAACGCCCTGCAGTCGCTGCGCACGGCGCAGGAGATTGCCGACCTGCGTGGCAAGCAGATCGAGGACATCGTCGGCCGCCGGCTGGCCTTCGCTCATCGCGCCGCTGCGAAGGCTCCCGACGAGTCGTCGGCGGTGGAGGTGTGAGCGAAGCAGTGATTCGGGCGACCTGGAAGAAGAGCGCCATCGGGTACTCCCGGGATATGAAGGCGACCATCGCCTCGCTTGGTTTCCGCAAGTTGAATCAGTCCCGCGAACTGCCCGACACCGACGCCGTGCGCGGTATGTTGGCTAAGGTTTCGTTCTTGGTGGCGGTGGACGGACAGGCCTGGATCAGGGACCAGCGGGCTCGCTACAAGATCCCCCGCACCCGGTCCAACAAGAAGCACATGAGAGGACGCTGACCAAAGTGAAACTACACGAACTTCGCTCGCCGGAGGGTGCCCGGCACCGGGTGCAGCGCATCGGGCGGGGCACCGGTTCCGGCCGGGGCAAGACGTCGGGGCGAGGCCAGAAGGGTCAGAATGCGCGCGGCGAAGGATTCCGCGTCGGTTTCGAGGGAGGCCAGATGCCTTTGGCCCAGCGGCTACCCAAGCTGGGCGGTTTCAAGAATCCCTTCAAGAAGTACTACGCGGTCGTGAACCTGACCAAGTTGAACCGCTTCGAAGACGGTGCCAGCGTCGATCTGAACTCCTTCTACGAGGCCGGCTTGGCCAAGTCGGGCGAGCAGGTGAAAGTGCTGGGCACGGGCCGGCTGCGGCGTCGGCTCGAGATCGTGGCCAGTGCCGCCAGCGAGCGGGCCAGAACCGCGATTGAGGCAGCCGGAGGAACGCTCAGCCTGGTCGGCTCGCCGGTGCCGGTGGGCCCGGAAATCGAGGTGGCCGCGGCCGCCGGGGAAGCCGAAACTCCCTCGTCGGAGTAGCGGGACTCAGGGCCCGGATTGAACCTCCTGGAGGCCGTCTACAGCGCGTTGCGGCTACCCGAGCTACGCAACAAGCTCATCTTCACCGGCGGCATTCTGGTGGCCTTCCGGCTCTTTGCCAACATCTCCATCCCGGGTGCGAATGCGGCGGCGCTCTCCAATCTCTTCAGCGGCCAGGCCCTGCTCGGGCTTCTGGACCTCTTCTCAGGCGGCGGACTCTCATCCTTCAGCGTCGTCGCCATGGGGGTCAATCCGTACATCAATGCCAGCATCATCATGCAGCTCATGACGGTGGTCTCAGAGCGCATCAAGGAGATCTCCAAGGAGGGCGAGGCCGGGCGGCGGCGGATTACCCGCTACACCCGCTACCTCACCGTCGCGCTCGCCATCGCTCAGTCCTACGGCATCACCATCCTGTTCCAAAACGAACCCACCAACTCGCCCATCCTCTCGGCCAACATGGATTGGTTCCAGCGCCTGGCGATCATGCTCACCATGACCGGCGGCACGGTCTTGTTGATGTGGTTTGGTGAACTCATCACCGAGTACGGAATCGGCAACGGGATCTCGCTCATCATCTTTGCCGGCATCATCGGCCGGGCCCCGTCCACCATCTACTCGGCGGTGGCCTCACAGAGCGGGAGCGGCATCGCCGGCTACCTCCCCATCATCGCCCTGGTCGCGATCGCAATCATCGCCATCGCCTTCGTGATCGAGGTTCAGCAGGCGGTGCGCAAGATACCCATCCAGTCGGCGCAGCGCCTGACCGGCGGCCGCACCGTCCAGGGCCGGCAGTCCTTTCTGCCCTTGCGCGTCAACCAGGCGGGGGTGATCCCAATCATCTTTGCGATCTCGATCATGACCTTCCCGGTCATCATTTCGAGCTACTTCAAGGGCGCCCCCACCAGTTCCTGGTATTACCATGCGGCCACCTGGATCGCGAGCAACTTCACCCCCAACGGCCCCAACCTGGCCACCACCATCGCCTACAACCTGATCTACTTCGGCTTCATCTTCGGCTTCACCTACTTCTATACGGCGGTGACCTTTGACGTATCGGACGTGGCTGACAACCTGCGCCGCTACTCCAGCTTCATCCCCGGCATTCGACCGGGTCGGCCCACCGCCGACTACCTGGGCGCGGTGATGAATCGCATCACCTTCGCGGGCGCCATATTTCTGGGCGTGATCACGGTGCTGCTGCCGATTCTGGCGTCCAAGGTGTCGACCATCCCGACCACCCAGATGTACCTTGGTGGGACCGCGCTCCTGATCGTGGTCGGGGTCGCGCTCGATACCATGAAACAGCTCGAGACGCAGCTGGTGATGCGGCAGTATCGGGGGTTCATCCGTTAGCCGTGGTCAACCTGATCCTGTTCGGTGCGCCCGGATCGGGCAAGGGGACCCAGGCCCAGTTGCTCTCCGCCCACTTTGAGATCCCTCAACTGTCCACCGGGGACATGTTTCGCGATGAAGTGGCGAGCGGCAGCGAGCGCGGTCGCGAGGTGGAACGGATCATGAGGTCGGGCGAGCTGGTGACCGACCAGACCACCATCGCCATCCTGGAACATCGCCTTCGCCAGGACGATTGCCGCCACGGTTCGCTCTTGGATGGTTTTCCGCGCACGGTGGCTCAGGCTCAGGCGCTGGACCGTTTGATGGCCGCGCTGGGAAGGCGGGTGGATCGCGTGATCCACCTCCAGGTGCCGGACTCGGTGCTGGTTGAGCGTCTGTCCGGCCGTCTCACCTGTCCCACCTGTCGGCGGGTCTACAACCTGGACACGGCGCCCCCCCGGCAGGACCGGATCTGCGATGTGGACGGCAGTCCCCTGCAGCAGCGCGAAGACGATCTGCCGGAGACGGCCCGGCGCCGGATCGAGGTCTATCAGGCCCAGACCGTCCCCGTCCTCGCACACTATCGGAGTGCGAATCTGGTCGTCGATGTGGATGGCACGGTCGGCGTAGGTGAGGTCGAGGACGCGATCTTGAGCAGCATCGGGGCGCCGGTGTGATCAATCTCAAGACCGAGTACGAGATCGAGATGATGGCCCGGGCCGGCGCCGCGCTGGAGAGCGTCACCGACAAACTGGTCGACAACTGCCGGCCGGGAGTGCGGACCGACGAGTTGGACCGGATCGGTGATGCCGCCATCCGGGCGCTGGGCGCCCGACCCGGCTTTTTGGGCTACAACGGCTTTCCCAAGTCGATCTGCATATCGGTCAACGATGAGGCGGTGCACGGCATTCCGGGCTCCCGGCGGGTGGAGGATGGCGACCTCGTCAGCCTCGACCTGGGCCTGGTGCTGGATGGCTTCTGGGCGGACATGGGCACCACGGTGATGGTCGGCAAGGTCCCGCCCGAGGCGGCACGTCTGGTGCGAACCACCCGCGAGTGCCTGGAGCGGGCCGTGGATCAGGCGCAGCCGCATGGCCGCATCGGTGATATCTCGGCGGTCGTCCAGGCCCACGCCGAGAAGGCTGGGTTCGGAGTCATCCGCCAGTTTGTCGGCCACGGTATCGGGCGCCACATGCACGAGGACCCCCAGGTGCCCAATTTCGGTCGAGCCGGCACCGGGCCCGAGTTGAAGCCGGGCATGGTGCTGGCCATCGAGCCGATGATTAACCAGGGTTCACCTGAGGTGTATGTCAAGCCCGACGGCTGGACGGTCTGCACCGCGGACGGTCTCTACTCGGCCTACGCCGAGCACACCGTGGCGATCACCGCCGCGGGCCCCCGCGTACTGACGTCGACCCGTTACGGCCGGAACGAATAGGCGGCGTTTTGAGTTACAATCGCGTTTCGTGCCTCAGCCCGTCGAAATGGTTGAGGGGCGGGTTTTGGAGCCTCTGCCCAACGGGATTTTCCGGGTCGAGCTCGAAAATGGAACCAAGGTTCTGGCTCACGTTGCCGATCGCCTGGGCACCCGATTCGTCCGGCTCGTAGCTGGCGACAAGGTGTCGGTGGAACTGGCGGCGACCGACCGGAGTCGGGGCCGAATCAGAGAAGTTAAAAGATGAAAGTTAGACCCAGCGTTAAGAAAATCTGCCCCAAGTGCAAGGTGATCAAGCGTGAAGGCGTGATCCGGGTGTTGTGCAGCAACCCCAAGCACAAGCAGCGGCAGGGATAGGGAGAAGGGAGTCCAGAGATGGCGCGATTGGCAGGGATTGACATTCCTCGCGACAAGCGGGTGGTGATCTCTCTCACCTACATCCACGGAATTGGCCGGACCACGGCTCAGAAGCTGCTGCGGATGGCCAATGTGAGCGTGGACACCAAGGTCCGCGACCTCAGCGACGAGGAGGTGTCGCGCCTGCGCCAGGTCATCGAACGCCTCTCCACCGACAAGGAGATCGTGGTCGAGGGCGACCTGCGGCGCGAGGTGGCGATGAACATCAAGCGCCTGACCGAAAGCGGGACCTATCGGGGCCTACGCCATCGTCGAGGGCTGCCCGTACGCGGACAGCGAACGCGAACCAATGCCCGGGCTCGGCGTGGGCCAAAGCGGGCCGTCGCCGGTAAGAAGAAGAAGACCAAGTAGGGGAGCTAGGTGGCCAAGAAGAAGAAGGCGGTTCGCACCCGGCGCCGCGAACGGAAGAACGTTGTGATCGGACGTGCACACGTCCAGAGCACGTTCAACAACACGATTATTTCGATCACCGACCCCGCCGGCAACGTCGTGTCGTGGGGTTCGGCGGGGGCTCAGGGTTTCAAGGGGAGTCGAAAATCCACTCCCTATGCGGCCCAGGTCACGGCCGAAAGTGCCGCTCGACGCGCCATGGAGCACGGCATGCGCTCGGTAGAGGTGTACGTGCGCGGCCCTGGATCGGGCCGGGAATCGGCCATCCGGGCGCTGCAGTCGGTGGGTCTGGAGGTGACCGCCATCACCGATGTGACCCCGATCCCGCACAACGGCTGTCGGCCTCCCAAGCGCCGGCGCGTCTGATCTTGAATATGAGCCCCAAAGAAGAGGAGACGGAGATCCAAGTTGGCTAATTACCACGGCCCTGTGTGCCGATTTTGTCGGCGCGAGGGGGCGAAGCTGTACCTCAAGGGCGAGCGCTGCTACACGCCCAAGTGTGCGATGGAACGGCGAGCGGTTCCGCCCGGACAGCACGGGCAGGCGCGGCGGCGCAAGACCTCGGACTACGGGCTTCAGTTGCGCGCCAAGCAGAAGGCACGGCGTACCTACGGACTGCTGGAGAAGCAATTCCGGTCCTACTTCGAGAAGGCGGCCAGCGAACCGGGTGTGACCGGAACCAATCTGCTTCGCCATCTGGAGTTGCGCCTGGACAACGTCATCTATCGACTCGGCATGGGTGCGTCACGCAAGCAGGCGCGTCAACTCGTATCCCACCGTCATTTCGAGGTCAACGGGCGCACGGTCAACATCCCCGCCTTCCAGGTGAAGGTCGGCGACGTGGTCAAGGTGCGCGACCAGGACGACACCGTCGCGACGGTGTCACTGGAATCCTCAA
>Ga0307373_10008292_pt1 | contig 15875 bp, 15 predicted proteins | sample OX2MG_FD_202534 | JGI IMG/M metagenome (GOLD analysis project Ga0307373, IMG submission 202534) | Soil microbial communities from Risofladan, Vaasa, Finland - OX-2 | ecosystem: Environmental > Terrestrial > Soil > Coastal area > Acid sulfate soil | place: Finland: Risofladan, Vaasa | collected... | reverse complement strand
CGAACGCAACGCCATGGCGACGCAAGATTCGATCACCTCTGCCGAGAAAAGCCTGATTGCCTGTAACGTTCGAGCGCTGCCACCAACGTGAACACTGTTTCAGTAGTGGCTCGTCCTGGAGTCACGGCTCCGCGGCGCAATCAGACTGAACAAGCCGATCGTGATCGGGTACAGGTTCTCGAACGACGAATGAGCAACGGCTACGAGAGCAATGTCCAGACCAGCGAGACACTCATCGAAGTGGCGATCATTCGCTCGCTGCTGGCCCGCCAGGAGCGGAGAGCGGCAACGAATTACGGATCAAACCGCTTCCAGTGCCCTTCGGAGAAGACTTCGACGGTTCCGTCAACGGCCTGGATGGCGGTCTGATCGTCGATCGCGTACGACGGCACCGGCATGCTGGCGGCCCACTGTTCCGCGTCGGCCATCGAGTTTCCCGGCATATCCACGTTATCCAGGTGCGGAAAGATCGAAAAATCAACCATGCCGAGCGTTTTATCGCCACCGGTGGGCGGATTCCAGCGGACGAAGTCCTCGCCGATGCTGGGGGTCATTACCATGCTCCCGGCGCTCAGCCCGACGTAGACCGTCTCAGGCAAGGAAGGGAAGAGATCCGCCAGTCCGGACTGCTGCATCCAGTAGTTCAGATACATCGGGTCGCCGCCATTCACCAGCAGAACGTCCGTCTCCTGGACCATCGGGACCCAAACGTCTTTATCGATGCCGGGCAGCGCGGTGAGCTCCAGCACGCCCAACGACTTCCACCCCAGTTCACACATGGGACTACGGGGTTCTGCTCCGCTGATGAACCGCCAGGCCAGTGCGGCTCCGTTGCGCATGACGTACGTCGCGGTGGGAATGCAGAGAGCGCTGCACTCGGCAATCGGTTTGCCCAGCAGATCGACCAGCGCGTGGTGGATGCTCGGGTTGCTGATGCCAGCGGACGTGAGAAGTAGCTTCATAATGCCTCTCATTGCTGAATTATGGGAGCCGAATGACTTTTCCGGTCCCCGACTTTGACACAGAAGGTAACCCGCAGCACTGGATCTCTATGCGCATCGGCGCGACGCGATTACTCATCAGGGGCTCTCCCTATCAGCGGACCTCTGTACGCCTGGTCAAGGCGAAGCAGACCGCCAACGAAAGAGACGATCCTACCCGCTCTGACGCAACCCCTCCTTAATCGAGGTCATGTGAGAGACTGCATGCCCCGCTCTCCCGGCAAACAAGTCGCCGGCGACCTGTTCACTAACGACCGTCGGCACCGGAGCGGCAAGCTCGTCATCGGTGAACTGTTGCAGGAGGTCCAATGTGTCCTGCCGTGCCGCCAGGAAATCCGCAGCCAGCTGCTCCAGAGTATCGTCATAGTGCGCATTCAGGGAGGTTTGATTGAAGCGGGCGACAGCCAGCTCCAGCTGCTCCTGCTCCTCCGGAGTCAGCGCATCCCAATCGCCCAGAGTGCCCGGCAGATGCATTCCCTCTGGGTATTGCAGGCGTAAGAGAACGTCACGCGTATCGCCCGCCAGCGTACGGCGAAGCAAGTGCTGGATATTGCGCTCGCTTTGCACCAGGTGAGCCAAATGATCCTTAGCGCGCCACGGAGCCGCTCCGGGAACTGCGTTCGCGGTTGCCGGACGCTCCAGGTCTTGCGGGCTCAGCCCTTGAAAGAACACCATGACCTGCGTCCGCGACGCCGCCAGGGTGCTCAGAATCTCCGCGCGAGTTGGCAAGATTCCCCTCCGAAAAACGAGCGGGAAACACTCAGCGTATCCCGAGGATTCCGCCGGTCCGAGCGACGAGAGTCAACGACACGGCCTACGGCGATTAGAACAAACGTTTGCCCGAATAATACATCTGAATGATGAGAAACCAAAGGGTTCGGGCGCTGGCAGTGGCTGCGTTTTCTCAAAGCAGGCTTGCAGGTTGCGTAGCCAGAATTGATTCCCTGCGCGAGCGCCGCCGCACCGGCCGAACCTCCCGTGCCGGGTCTGTGGCAACAACCGTTCTCGATCGATGTGCCGTTGGCCACCCGCTGTGAATGGAAACAACAATTCGCCGCTCCAGCCTTGAAGCTAGGCCATTCGAGAAGGCGCAGGTATTCTCGCCGCGGTGTTGTCGCTGGCCAGTGCATGTGGGGCACGACACGAGGGAGTTCGGACGCTCCTGGTGCTGGCGGATCTTGGTGCCACTGTCGATGATATCTCGTTTGCGCGTCTGGCGCACAATACCGCCCGAACGCTGTGTATGCCCGTGGGGGCCGCGCGGGCACCGGCGCAGGCCGATGAAGGTCGCCGCACGCGTGCGCGCTTCTCACGCGGTGACAACGGTCCGACCGTTGCTCAGCGCTCGCTCGTTACGGCACCCCTGTAGAAATACCTAGGCCCCCCAGCTACGATCTGCAACGCGAATTAAGCGATTCCTTCGATGCGCACCACCCTAATCCACCCTACAGTCTCATTGACGCATCGCGGCGGGAGAGCGCACCTGATCGAGCTCATATGAGCCGAAACGGGACGTGAGAGGACGATCGGTATCCAGCTCGGTTCGGTCAGTTCGTCGGATGCGTCATCTACCAACGAGGGCGCGACGCAACGCAGGACGCGTAGGCGGAGCAGGACCCATGACGTTACGTGCCGTCCAGCATACGGTCCGCGACGACCTATTCGAGCAGGTTGCCAACAACGCCCTGGACGAGATCCAGCGCGATTGGGGCGTGACCACGGCCTCGGTGCTCCGGCCTGTTGGATCTGCCACCACGGTGTTGGTGCTGTTCCATTTCGCTACGGTGGCCCAGGCGCAGGGCATTCTCATCAGTCGCCTGATCCGCATGGCGATGGAGGTGACCATATCAGTTGAAGAAGTTCGCGAGGCATCCGATCGGCTATATGCCATGATGAACCGCAGCATCAACGGTGACACCAGCGAGGAGATGTTCGACATCTTCTCCCACGACGACGACGTCACTGTCATGTACTCCATGGGAGGCCGGCAGTTCGGCTCGCTTGAGGTACGCGCCAGTTACGAGATGGCAGCCGGCGCGGACAGCGGCGGGTCGGTGGAGGTGAGCGACCTACAGATCACCCTGCATGGGAACGATGCCGCCTACTCCACCGGGACGGAGACTGCGTCAGCGACCATCGGCGTTCCGCCGATGAGTTTCTCGGGTCGCTGCACCAACGTCTACCGCCGCGAAGACGGCGTCTGGAAGCCGGTCCACCACCATGCGGATCTCATGCCGGATGTGCCGACAGCGCTCCGGGCCGCCATGGGTCAGGTCAGTTGAGCCGCTTCACCCCAATATGCAAGGGTAGGACACGGGATCGGCGGTGTCGAGATCGATGTCAAAGCTGGAGAAACAACGTGGCCGGCGAGCGGAACCCGGTCGAGCACCATGTTACGAACAGCTACCTCATAAGGTGCGAATTGGAAACGAGGGAAGAACATGGAAAGAAAGCGAGTTCGGCGTACGGTGATGCGGTTCGGCGTGCTGCTCGCGCTGGTCTGCGCCGTGGTGTCGCCGGGGCTGGTCGGGTCGGCGGAGGCGGCAGGCTCCTGTACCACCGCTTCCGGCTCGACGACGTGTACGTTCGATTACACCGGCGCGGAGCAGACCTGGACGGTACCGGACGGTGTGACCCAGGTGACCCTGGACGTCTTCGGTGCCCAGGGCGGTAATGAAGCCGCGGACGGTGGAAACGGCGGGAGGGCAACGGCCACGATCACCGTCACCCCAGGTGAGACGCTCACCATCGTCGTGGGGGGCCAGGGGCACAGTCCCTTCTCGGGCGGCGACGCGCTCGGTGGCTTCAACGGTGGCGGGAATGGGGGCGCTCCCAATGGTTTACCTACCGCCTATTATGGCTCCGGTGGCGGTGGCGCCTCCGATGTCCGCATCAGCGGCACGGATCTGGTCCATCGCGTCATCGTCGCAGGTGGTGGCGGTGGCGCGGCGGACGTGTTTGGCCCAGACGGTTCTGGTTTTGGCGGAGTTGGCGGCGGACTCACCGGTGGCACAGGTAATAGTGCCTACCTCCCCTATGCTTCCTCCGGTGGCGTTGGCGGTAACCAGGACGGCACGAGCGGCAGCGGCCAGCTCGGTACGGGCAGCAACGGTATCAACAGCACCAGTAATGTGTTCAATGGCGTCGGCGCGGGCGGCGGCGGCGGCGGGTACTACGGTGGGGCCGGGGGCTCGCCCGGAACCGGTGGTGGCGGCGGGAGCGGCTTCGGCCCGGCAGGGACGGTGTTCGAGTCCGGCGTGCGTTCCGGCGACGGTCAGGTGCTGCTGACCTATACACCGCCTGATTCCACACCACCAACGACGACGATCGCGCTCTCGCCGACCTCGCCTGACGGGAGCAACGGCTGGTACGTTCATCAGCCAACAGTCACGGTCGGCGCGGTCGACAACGACGGTGGCTCTGGTGTGGCGGAGACGCGTTGCGTGCTCGACCCGTCGAGTGTTCCGAGCTCGTTCGACGCTCTGCCCTCGACGCCCTGCCCGTATCTGGGTGCGGGCGCAGCCGTCGCCGACGGAGTGCACACAGTCTATGCGGCCAGCATCGACGACGCGGGCAACGCGGAAAGCCCGGTGCAGAGCGTGAGCTTCCAGGTCGACACATCGCCGCCGACCCTCAGCCCGTCGCTTACTGATGGGACGGCATTCACGATCGGGGCGCCAGCGCCGACCGTGAACCCGAACGCAAGCGACACGCTGTCCGGCGTGGCCACTCAGAGCTGCGGCATGGTTAACACCAGTAGCGTCGGGATAAAAAGTGTGACTTGCACCGCGGCCGACAACGCTGGCAACACAGCGACGGCCACACGGTCGTACACGGTTGGCTACGCCTTCAGCGGCTTCTTCAGCCCGGTCGACGCAGGCGGGCTAAATGTGGCCCAGGCGGGCCAGGCGATCCCGCTCAAGTTCCGGCTCACCGACGCCGGCGGTGCGCCGATCACGACGCTGACGACAGCCACGATCAGCAGTGTGAGCCTGAACTGCGCCAGTTCGAGTGCGGGCAGCGATGCAATCGAGGAGCCCGCGGCGGGCGCTTCGGGGTTACAGCACCTGGGCAACGGCTACTACCAGATCAACTGGAAGTCGCCGAAGACCTATGCAGGCACCTGTCGCCAGCTTCGGCTGGACCTTGGCGAAGGCAGTACGGCCAGCCCGGTCTACCATACAGCCGATTTCCAGTTCAAGAAGTAACGCGTCCACTCCGGATGCGGGTATAGGGACGGCGGTATTATGCCGCCGCCCCTGTCCTGCGGAGTAATAGCACAGCCCCTGAGGTGCAGCCATCGCCAGAAAGTGCCTCAGGCATTGCCCAGCTGCGATCAGCACCCCTCGATGTTCACGTCGTGGACCCCCCGGAACCGGAAACGAATCAGCCCGTGTCACTGCTTGGCGTCGGTGAAGAGTGGCTCAAGCCAGATCCGCCGTTGACGCATCGTTTTGGTGAACGCTGGGGTCTCTTCATACCCGCAAACGCGTTCAAGCAACTCCGCGCGGAACGAGCGCTAGATCTGCCGACCGCGCCGATTGGACGTGTGTGACCGATCAGCGGTCGAAGGCCGCACGACCTTCGGGTACGACGAGCTTAATCAGCTGACGAGTAACAGCGGTCGAGGCCGCTCGTACTTTGCTCGACGGGGGGCGGCGGTTGATTCCGTCAACGGCTATGGGAACACGCCATTGGGAGTCGCGGTGTTCAACTACCGTGGGAACGGCGATTTCATCATGCTGCTCCGGAGTCGCGGTGCGGATCCGTGGCGCGCCAATAAGTCCGGCAATACACCGATCGGCCTGGCGAGGATGGTTGCCAACTACGACGTGGCTAAGATTTTCGCTGACCTTGACACCGAGTGACCAATTCTTCGAATGGAGCAGCGCCCATGTGCGTGGATGCAGTCTGAGCGCTGCTCGTTGGTATGCATTCGGGGTAACGAACGGTATCAAGAACCTCCATTTCTGAAAAGCTTATTAGATCATTTCCACGACATCCCGAGTTCCGCATGAATCGTAACGCAGAATCTCTTCTCATAATCTCCGTTTTGCTGCTTGCAAGCATCGCTGACTTTTGAGACGACACGTGTATGACATTGGCTAGTCTCGGTTCTCGACGGATGATCAGGATCTATCGCTTGGAGTGACGCGCTGAACGCCGCCGGCTGCGATCGCATCTTCAGCGACACCCTGAGTGGAGCGAAGGCGGAGCGCCCTGGACTGGCGGACGCGCTCGATTACTGCCGAGCTGGGGATACGTTATTGGAATGGCGTCTCGATCGCCTCGGTCGCTCGCTGACCAACATCATCCCAGTTAATCGCTCTGATCGAATGACGTTACGCGCTTAGCCTCGGCATTCGTTGGGAGTGGGCGGCGGGAGCGCGCGAGGCGCTCCCTTACGAAACGTGATTTAGCAGAGGGCGGCGCTACGAAAACGCCTGCACCCACTTCTGGGCGAGATCGAGGACTGAACCGGAGAAGAGGCCAAAGCCAATAGTGCAGAGCGCCATCAGGCCAAGGCCAACTCCGAGCAACGGTGTGCGCTGCGCCTGCCACTGCCGAATCGGCTCGTTGAAATACATGACGGCGATGACGCGCAGGTAGAAGAAGGCGGAAACCGCGCTCATCAGCACCAAAACGACGGCGAGCCAGGTGAGATTGTTCTGAATCGCAGCCAGGATGACGTAGTACTTCGCGTAGAACCCGACCAGTGGCGGCACACCCATCAACGACAGCATGAAGACGGTCATCGCCAGTGCGGCCAACGGGCTGCGTGTGCCGAGGCCGCTGAAATCGTCGAGGTCGACGCCGTGCCCACGGTGCTGCAGCCAGGTAACGACGCCGAAGGCACCGATGTTCATAAAGGCGTAGGCGAAGAGATAAAAGAGCAAACTACTCACGCTGCGGTCGTTGGCGTTCATACCGCTGTAGGCGGCGAGCGCGACTAGCATGTAGCCGGTATGCCCGATCGACGAATAACCGAGCATGCGCTTGACGTCCCGCTGCGCCACCGCGACCACGTTGCCATAGACCATGGTGATGACCGCCAGAATAGCAATCAAGGTGAGCCAGGTGTCACTCAGCGGTCCCAGCGCCTGTACCAGAATGCGCGCCATCGCGGCGAAACCGGCGACTTTTGGCACGACCGACATATAGCCGCTGACCGGCGTCGGCGCACCCTGATAGGCATCCGGTGTCCACATATGGAACGGTACCGCGGCGATCTTGAACGAGAGCCCCACGGCAACCAGCAATAGCGCCAACAGGAGCGACGGCTCAAGCTTCGAACCACCGGTGATCATTGGCTTCAGCCGAATCGCAATCTCGGAGAGGTTTGTCGATCCGGTCGCCCCGTATATCCAGGCCATGCCGTAGATCAGAATCGCCGTCGCCAACGCTCCGAGGAGAAAATACTTGAGCGCGCCTTCGATCGAGGTGCTGCGACCCCGCGAGAAACCGGTCAGCACATAGACCGCCAGCGAGCCCATCTCGATGCCGATGAAGATCATCAGCAAGTCGCCCGCGGCACCAACCAACATCGTGCCAAGGATCGAAAGCAACAGCAGCACGAGATATTCGGGCAACGGCATCGATCCGGGTTCATCACCTCCCGAAAGATAGGAGGTCGAAATCATGATCGACATGATGCCGGCCGAGAGCACAATGAGATTGATAAAAAGCGAGAAATAATCGGCGCGGAACATGCCGCTAAACGTCGTCTTTCCGGCGTTCCAATCGATCAACAGGTTGGCGAGCAGCGCAACACCAAAGCCCGCCATGGTGAGCCAACTGAGCAGATACTGGTTGCGGCGTGGCAGGAAGACGTCGCCGGCCAGCACCAGAATCGCCGTTCCAAGAAGAACGAGCTCTGGAACCAGCAAGATCCAATCCGGCTGCACGAATTCCAACGGCACCCTGTTACTCCTTCACATCACGATGTGACGCCGCTCGTCGACGCGATCGCTGCATCCGCGAGGTACTCACGTTAGAAACCACTTCCGCCGAACGGCATCAAGATCGCCTGAAGCGCGGGCTTGACAAACTCCATAACAGTCGACGGATAGACACCGACCCAGATCGTCAAGAGCGCCAGTGGTGCCAGGGTGATAATCTCTTTCCAGTTGATGTCTTTGAACGTACGCGGATCAATGAAATGCTCGTCGGCACCGGAACCGCCCATCACCGGCCGGAGCCGCTCTTCGGGCAAATCGGGGACCGGAGCACGCAACACAGGATCGTTCGCATCCGGCGGCTCACCGGCCGCCCGCCCCCACACGACCCGCTGGAACATCCACATCATGTACCAGGCGGAGAGGATCACGATTACCATGGCGATCGCGCCCGCCCAGCGGTACGACTCGAAGCTACCCAGGATCGCCAGAAATTCACCAACGAAACCGGATAACCCTGGCAGACCAATCGAGGCCAACATGAAGAAGCCGAAGAAAGCCGCATAGATTGGCATGTTCGTCGCCAGCCCACCGAACGCGCGAATGAGGCGCGTGTGCCCACGGTTGTAGATCATCCCGACGATGAGGAAGAGCGCCCCGGTTACCAGACCGTGGCTGATCATGACGATCATCGCGCCGTACATACCCTGGGCGTTGAACGCAAAAATGCCGAGCGTCACGAAACCCATATGACTTACCGAAGAATAGGCGATGAGTTTCTTGAGATCGGGCTGGACTAACGCGACAAGTGCGCCGTAAATGATCGCGATAATCGACAACACGATGATGTACGGCTGCCACGAGCGAGCGGCTTCAGGGAAGAGCGGCAGGTTGAAGCGCAGCATGCCGTATCCGCCCATTTTCAGCAGCACACCGGCCAGAATCACCGACCCAGCGGTTGGCGCTTCGACGTGGGCATCGGGTAGCCAGGTATGGAACGGCCACATCGGCACCTTAATGGCAAAGGAGATAAAGAAGGCCGCAAAAACCCACATTTGGAAGTTGTGGCCGTAGTGCCCTTTCGCTAACTCAAGCACGTCGAGCGTATGGATGCCGGTCTGGTTGAAATAGGACTGATAGGTTGCAACGATGCCGACCAGCATCAACAGACTGCCCGCCAGGGTATAGAGGAAGAATTTTGTTGCGGCGTAAACCCGATTCGAACTGCCCCAAATGCCGATGAGCAAGGCCATCGGGATCAACATCAGTTCCCAGAAAATGTAGAAGAGGAAGAGATCGAGGCTGACGAAGACGCCGAGCATTCCGGTTTCGAGCAACAGCATCGCGATCATGTACTCACGTACACGTGTATTGATCGGGTCCCACGAAGCGATGATCGCGATCAGCGAGAGCAACGTCGTCAGTACGATCAGCAACGCGCTGATGCCGTCGACACCCAGTCGATACGAGACGCCGACCGCCGGTAGCCAGTGAGCTACTTCGCTGAACTGCGGCTTACCCGAAACCTGCATCGATGGCAGGTTCCGGTTGAACGAGAAGATCATCAAGAGCGACAGGATGAACGCAACTGACGTGCTCGCGAGCGCAATCCAGCGTGCAGCTCGGGGCGTCGCGCGCGACCAAAAGAAGATGATCAGCGCCCCGACCGCCGGTGCGTAGGTTATGAAACTAAGAATCGGAATACCGTTCACTACGCTCTCCTACCGGCTACTGGAACAGACTGCTGCCGAAAACGAGATAGGCCCCAATGATGACCACCGTTCCCAATCCGATCGCCAGCGCATAGTTGGAGACGAGTCCGGTCTGAGCGCGTCGCCACCGTTCACTCGTGTACGAAACCGCCGTGGCTACGCCGTTGACTGTGCCGTCGATGATCTCAACGTCCACGACGCGCCAGAGAAAGATCGACGTGAGGTAAAGCGGGTGAACAACGAACTTCTCGTACGCCTCATCGAAGTACCACTTCCCGTACGCGAGCCGATAGGCGGGACCCAGGCGCTGAACCCAGGCGTTCGGGCTGATAACGCCTCGAACATAGGCGAAGTAGGCGATCCCGATCCCCGACGCGACAATCAGCGTGGAGATGATGGCGAAAATCCAGGTCGTCGATGTCGCAAGCTCGGCCGGCGCCTTCCCCTGGGCAAACACCGGCTCCAGGAAGCGATGAATCCAGCCCTTATCGGGCGGCCAGCCGACCAATAGTCCAGCCAGTACAGACGGAATCGCGAGCAGAATCAACGGCGCTTTCATCGACCATGGTGGGTCATGTGGGTGAACTTTGGTTGGATCGAAACGCTCAGTGCCCCAGAAGGTCAAAAACACGACACGCATCATATAGAGCGCAGTGCAGAATGCCCCAACGAGCCCAGCGAGCGCGACATACGGATGGCCCTGAGCCCAGGCTGCACCGATCGCCTCATCCTTGCTCCAGAATCCCGCGAACGGAAACAGACCGGCGTTCGCCAGCGATCCGAGCAAGAATGTCCAGTAGGTAACCGGCATGTATTTCTTCAGATTGCCCATACGGCGCATGTCCTGCTCGTCGTGCATGCCGTGGATGACGCTGCCTGCGCCGAGGAAGAGCAGGCCTTTGAAGAACGCATGCGTAAAGAGGTGGAAGATCGCCGGAACCCAGGCGCCGACGCCGAGCGCGAACACCATGTACCCGAGCTGGCTGACCGTCGAATACGCGATGACCTTCTTGATATCGTGTTGCGTGATGCCGATCGTCGCGGCTACGACAGCGGTCGTCGCACCGACGACGGCAACCACTTCCATCGCGCTGGCCGACGCCTCAAAAATCGGATACGAACGCGCCACCATAAAGACGCCCGCCGTCACCATCGTCGCCGCGTGAATCAGGGCCGAGACCGGGGTCGGGCCTTCCATCGCGTCCGGCAACCAGACGAAGAGCGGAATCTGGGCGGACTTACCGATCGCTCCGGTGAAGAGCAACAGCGCGATAATCGTCAACGTCTGATGGCCCGTCGAACCGAGTGACGCGAATACGCCGGTATATTCGAGCGTGCCGAAGTTAATGAAGATCAACATGATGGCGATCGTGAAGCCGAGGTCGCCGATTCGATTGACGATGAACGCCTTCTTGGCTGCCTGCGCCGCCGAGGTCCGCCGGTACCAGAAACCGATCAGCAAATAGGAACAGAGCCCGACGCCTTCCCAGAAGACGAAGAGGAGCAGATAGTTGTTCGCCAGGATCAACATCAACATTGAAAAGACGAAAAGTGGAAGGTAGGCGAAGAAGCGGTAGTAACCGGGATCGCCGTGCATATAGCCGACCGAGTAGATGTGTACCAACAGGCTCACGCCGGTAACGACCAGCAGCATGATCGCGACGAGTTGATCCACCTGCAGCGTCACCGGAACGCTGAATCGGCCCGCCGGGATCCAGGTATAAAGATGCTGCGTGAGGACGTTGCCGTCGGAGCGAATCTGCATGAACGTGATCACGCTCAACGTGAACGAGATCGCGACCGCGATGATCCCAATCCACGACGCCACCGACCGCAAGAACCAGCGCCCGAATATGAAATTGACGACCGCGGCCACCAGTGGCGCCAGCGGTATCAGGAAAAGCCAATGGGCCATCAGCATTTACCCCTCATCGCAACCATTCCCGGATTCGCCTTATTCACGGAGATCACGTACTGCGTTGATATCGACCGTGTCACGTCGTCGTGAGAGCGCCATGATGATGCCGAGTCCCACGACCGATTCGGCCGCGGCGATAGCGATCACGAACAGGGCGAACGCCTGCCCCACCATTGAGTTCTGTTCCCAGGCGAATCCGATGAAGCTCACGTTCACCGCGTTGAGCATCAGCTCAATGCACATGAAGATCACGAGCACGTTGCGTCGGGTCAAAACGCCCATCAAACCGATGATGAAGAGCGCGGCGCTCAAGAACAAGAAATGATCAGGTGTGAGTTGGCTCATCGCGTTCGATGCTCCCCCCAGGCAGGCTTGTCCGTAAATTCGTCACCGGTCTTGGCCATTACAAGTTCGCGGTCGCCGGCTTCTGCCTTGGTCGTCGTACCAGCCGGTAACATTGGCACCTCGAAGGTCTCTTCTTCACCATCGCCACGTGGGTGCCCCAGTGAAATCGTCAAGACCTGCCGCGCCATGCCTATGGGAACCGTCACCACATCGGGGCGGGCCAAAACCAACGCGCCGATTGTTGCAACGAGCAACACCACTGCGGTCGCTTGTATCGGCAGCACGTAGCCCGAATAGAGCACCTCGCCGAGCGCTTGAACATTGCCCCCTGCGGCGGCAACCTGCTGCGGAGACCACGGGCCAACCTGGCCGACCGCGGTGCGGGTCAAGATAGCGGCAGCGACTTCGCCGAGCAGTACCAGCCCCACGAGGAAACCGAAAACACGTTGCAGTGGCTGTCCACCGTGGAACTCCGGCAAATCTTCCTGATGCACCAGCATAATGACGAAGAGGACGAGCACCAGGATGGCACCGGTATAGACAATAATCTGCACGACGGCGAGAAATTCGGCGCGCAGAATCACGTAAATCGCGGCCAGGTTGACAAAGGTAAAGGCGAGCGACACGGCGCTATGTACCGGGTTGCGCGCCAGCACGACGCCGAGTGCCGCAAGCACCGCGATGACGCTGAGGATGTCAAATACTAAGACTTGCGCAGACATCGTTCGTCCCTTACCCCGAGGATACGTACTCGTCAGGCTTAGTCCCGAATCGAGCGAGCCAGCTTAGAGCGCCCCAATCCCAAACAAGCGAATGAGTCCAGTCAGCGCGATGTTGAGAAAGACGAGTGGCAACAAGACCTTCCACGCCAATCCCATCAGTTGATCGTAACGGAATCGCGGCAACGTCGCGCGTAACCAAACGTAAAAGAAGAGGAAGATGAGCGCCTTGACGACCAGCCACCAGACCCCTGCCGCGATCGGCCCATCAATCCCACCGAGAAAGAGCGTCGAAGCGAGAAGCGAGACGACAATCATGTTGATGTATTCGGCCAGGAAGAAGAAGGAGAACCGAAACCCCGAATATTCGGTATGAAACCCGCCGATCAGTTCGGTCTCGGCTTCCGGCAAGTCAAAGGGCGAACGGTTGGTTTCGGCGACGGCGGCGACGAGGAAAAGTCCGAAGGCAAGCGGCTGGCTCAAGATGTACCAGTTCGGCACCTGAAGCGCACCAAAGCTCAGCGTCCGCGACTGCTCGTTGACGATATCGACCAGGCTCAGTGAACCGGAGAGGATGAAGACCCCGATGAGTGACAGGCCAAGGACAACTTCGTAGCTCACCACCTGCGCGGCGGAACGTAGCGCACCCAGCAGCGAGTAACGGTTGCCGGATGCGTATCCGCCGAGGATGATGCCGTACACGCCCATCGAACCGAGCGCCAAAATATAGAGCGCCGCGACATTGATATCGGTGACGAAGAGGTTCACTTTGTAGCCGAACAGCGTAATGGTGTTACCGAAGGGGATGACGGCCGCGCCGAGTGGGGCAAGAACGAACGAGACAACGGGTGCGACGAGAAAAATCAACCGGTCCGCATTGGCCGGAATGATGTCTTCTTTCGAAAGCAACTTCACGCCGTCGGCGAGCGGTTGCAGCAGACCGAACGGGCCGGTGCGGGTCGGGCCGAGACGATCCTGCAGTCGAGCGAGCACTTTCCGCTCGAACCAGGTCATATAGGCCATTAATCCGAGGAGGACGTTAAGAACGATGAACCCGACAATATAGCTTGAGATCAAATGTTCGTACATGTCGTCCGCCCGTGATTATGGCCGCGTACCCACACTCGATCAGATGCACTGCAGAAACGACGTACATGACAACGGAGCGCGCCGGGCGCTCCGTAACCCAAGAGCATTCTATATGTGATTGATCCATTCGTCCATCAGGATCGCAATCACCTAACGATCAACCGACCCGAGAACGATGTCGATCGTGCCGATCATCGCCACGACATCCGCAAGCATCGCACCTTGTGCCATATACGGCAAGGATTGCAGATTCACGAAGTCTGGCGTCCGCACGCGCAACCGGTATGGGATCGGCGACCCATCGCTCACGATGTAGTAACCCAGCTCGCCCTTCGAGTGCTCAATCGCCTGGTAGACCTCACCCTTCGGCGGAGAGAACCCTTTGATCACCCAGATGAAATGCCGTTGCATGTCTTCGGCGGTCGTCAGCACCGTATCGTGCGGCGGTATGACGTAGCTCGATCCGGTGAGCGAGAGCGGGCCGTCGGTCGGCACTTGATCGAGGCACTGCTCGATGATCTTGATCGACTGACGCATCTCTTCCATGCGCACCAGATAGCGATCGTAGACGTCGCCGTGCGAACCAAGTGGAATATCGAAATCGAGCCGATCGTAGAGCAGGTACGGCTGGGCTTTACGCACATCGTAGTTGATGCCCGAGCCACGCAAACAGGCGCCGGTCAGGCCATAGGCGATGGCTACCTCGGGCTCAATCACCCCGATCCCGCGTGTCCGCGAGAGCCAGATCGGGTTCTTCGACAGAATATCTTCGTAATCTTGCTGCCCCTTGGGGAAGACCTGGCAGAACGTCCGCACCATGTTCGGCAGTTCGGCCGGGATCGGCCGGGAGAAGCCACCGATCTCCATCATATTGGTCGTCAATCGTGCGCCGCAAAGCTTCTCGAAGATGTCGAGAATCATCTCGCGTTCGCGGAAGCAGTAGAGCGAGATCGACATGGCGCCGATATCGAGTGCATGGGTACCGAGCCAGACGAGGTGCGACGCGATACGAGCCAGCTCACCCATGATGATGCGCCAGTATTGCGCGCGCTCAGGCGCCTCGATCCCGCAAAGTTTCTCCACTGCCAGCACATAACCGAGATTGTTCGACGGTGCGGCGACGTAGTCGGTGCGGTCGGTCCACGGCACGAACTGTGAGTAGCGATGCGACTCGCCCAGCTTCTCGATACCGCGGTGCAGGTAGCCGATGATCGGGTCGCAATTGACGATGACCTCACCATCGAGCGTCAACAGCACACGCAGTACGCCGTGCGTACTCGGATGCTGCGGCCCCATGTTCAGCACCATTTCGCGACGCGACGCGGTGATCTGTCGCTCTTCGCTAATTTCGACCGGCGTGGGCTGAGAAAAATCAATAACCATGGCTAAAGTGGTCTCCGAAGTCGCGAACGAATTCTGGGCGCCGGTGTCGTATAGCCCGGCTGCACATATTCGCGGAATCCACGTAACGGATAGTCTTTCCGCAGCGGATGGCCCTCATCCCAATCGTCTGCCAGCAGGATACGTCGCAGGTCTGGGTGATCCTCGAACACGATGCCGAACATGTCGTAGACTTCGCGTTCCATCCAGTTCGCCGCGGCATGCACCGGCACCAAAGATGGCACCGTCTCACCGTCGTCGACGCCGGCTTTAACCCGCAACCGCACACGATTCGGAATCGAATAGAGCTGCACGACGATGTCGAAACGCGGTTCATCGCGCAGGCGCACCATGTCGACGGCGGTTACATCGGTCAGCAGGTTGTAGCGCTGATCCGGATGATCGCGCAGGAACTGGATGACCTCACGCAATCGAGCACGTTCAACCCGGATCGTCATCTCATCGCGAAAGTTGACGGCATCGATGAACGCTTCCGGGAAGCGCTCCCGCACCGCATGCACGGCGGGGTGCAGTTCCGGGTCGATCGGACCCCAATAGCCGGTTGCCCAGGATTCCGCAGTTAGCGCCGGTTTCGCGGGGGTTTGGCGTTGCTCTTCAGCCATATTTCGTGCTTCCTCAGACGCTCACTAACGTCGTGGGCCAAGCGCCAGCTGTGCTTCTTCGCGCGACTGCAGACGATCAGCCTCTGCGACGTCGGGGCCGTGCTTCTTGGCGATTGTCTCGTACTTGATCACCTTATTTTGCAGCTCAAGAATGCCGTAGTAGAGCGCCTCCGGCAGCGGTGGGCAGCCCGG
>Ga0307373_10008291_pt1 | contig 15876 bp, 12 predicted proteins | sample OX2MG_FD_202534 | JGI IMG/M metagenome (GOLD analysis project Ga0307373, IMG submission 202534) | Soil microbial communities from Risofladan, Vaasa, Finland - OX-2 | ecosystem: Environmental > Terrestrial > Soil > Coastal area > Acid sulfate soil | place: Finland: Risofladan, Vaasa | collected... | reverse complement strand
CTCCAGAGGCTGGGCCACCGAGGGATCTTTGGCTTGGACCTGGTGGTGGGCACCGAGGGAAGGATCTGGTGCATCGAGATCAACCCCAGGCTGGTGGCATCGGTGCCTCTCTTCAGCCTCACCGCCCGCGACAGCGGCGGCCCGGGCCTTCTAGATGAGCACCTGGCCAGCTTCGGAATCGGAGAGATCAGCAGCCAGACCTTGGAGTGCCGCTGGTCCCAGGTCATCCTCTATCAACTGGGCGAACGGCGCTCCGACCCAGCTCCGGCGACCTCTCGGGGAACTCTGACCCAGGACGGGCATTTCCACGCCACTGGGGAGATGGGTTTGGGGGGACCATCCCCGGGTGAGGTTGGACTAGTCATCCAGTCCACGTCCCGACCGGGGAAGGAGTTGGCCCGCCTTCTATTCGAGGGAACGTGTTGCGCTCCCGATAGCTCCCTCCTGCCCCATCTCGCGGCCGCCATCGTCGAGCTCCGATCCCAGCTAGAGGAGCCTGGCCCGGAAACAAGCGTTTCGTGAGCGGGGCCGAGACGGTACCTTGAAGCTGTGGAGTTCCGCGACTACTACGCAACGCTAGGCGTTCCCCGGACGGCCACGGACAAGGAAGTCCGTGCCCGCTATCGCAAGCTGGCCCGGGAGCTTCATCCCGACGTCAACAAGGATCCCAAGGCAACGGAGCGATTCAAGCGCGTCAACGAGGCCTACGAGGTTCTCAAGGACCCCGAGAAACGCTCCAAATACGATCGCTTGGGGTCGGACTGGGAGCAGATCGAAAGGGCCGAGGCCTTCCGTCGCGAGCACGGTCAGCCCTTCGCCGACGCCGGAACTCGTGCTCGGGAGACCGCCCAGCGGGCGGCGGATCGAGCCGGGGCCCGATTCGGCGGGTTCAGCGACTTCTTCGAGACCTTCTTTAGCGGCCGCGGTAGCGACCCCAACGATCCCTGGATTGAAGCCCAGATGGAGCAACTCCGGCGGGAGAACCTCGCCGCCAAGAAGGGGGCCGACAGCGAAGACCAACTCGAGGTGAGCCTCGCCGAGGCCATGCAGGGCGGGGACCGGACCATGCAGGTCTCCATCGTCGAGAGCTGCCCCGCCTGTGGCGGCAGCGGCCGGGTGACTGAAGCCAGCGGTGGCGGCGGAACCGCGACCAAGGTCGGGGTCAAGGCCTGTCCGGCTTGCTCCGGCTCCGGCCGTCAGTACCGACGACGGAATCTCAAGGTGACGATCCCCAAGGGGGTGACCGAGGGCTCGAGGATCCGCGTGGCCGGCGAGGGCGCCAGCGGAGTGGGCGACGGCAAGCGCGGCGATCTCTACCTCAAGGTCCGGCTCAAGCTGCCGACCGGTACTGAGGTCAAGGGCCGCAATGTTTATCAGGACTTACCGGTGCGTGATTACCGCGCCGCCCTGGGGGGCAAAGTCGTGACCACCGGGCCGGCGGGAAAACTGGAGTTGACGATTCCCGAGAACTGTCCACCGGGAAGAACGCTGCGCGTGGCGGGCAAGGGCATCCCCGCCCTCAAGGCGGCAGCAGCAGGGGGAGACCTCTTCCTGCGCGTCAGGGTTCTCGCCGCCGGAAGCTCCCCGTTGAGTGAGCAAGAACGGGCAGCCTACTTGGAGCTCGCTACCGCAGACGGCGCCGGTAGCTGAGGCCAGGGTCGACAATGCTGACCGCGAGTACTTCTCGCCGCACATGCCAACGCTGCTAAATACATGGGGTGGGGATACTCTGGTTGGTCACCTTGCCAGTCCGGATGAGGACTGCCACCCAAGACACAATGTTCGACCTTGCGTAGTGGGCCACGAGCACATATCGCCCTGGTTTCAAGGTAAAACGGTACTTCTGGAGCTTGGCTACGTGAGCCGATGCTACCTGATCCGTGGGCAGCACCGTGGTATCGCCGTTGGCCTGTGTCGGCGTCTCAGAGACAGTACCTCGCAACACGCGCACCGTGCCTGCGACGAACCCCGGGCGATGCAGTTCCCGGGCACCAGTGCAGGCGGCGATTCCGCCCACCACTTGGCCATCCCGTCCGGGTAGCGGAGAGGCAGCGGAACAGCCCGTCAGCACCATCATCAGCCCTGCAAGCACTGCCAAGCCCCAGCCGGGGTGGTTCGTTACTTTGTCCCTAGCCGTCATGCCAAACAGGGTGACGACCGTCGTGAGCCCTTGCGCGTTTCTTGAAGGCTCAGCGGGTAGGCACACTCTGACGAAGGCTGGAGCCCCATTTTCAGCCCACTTTCCCAATTTTTTCAATTTCCAATCTCGGATGCCCTTGCGCTTGGATCAGACGCTAGAGCCTGTGCTCAACCTGGAGGCCAGCTCAGTCGACGCAGCAAGAGCCTGGGTCGCAGCGACCGTGTCAATGGAGTGATGTGAGTAGCGCGCCAGTGCGTACAAGCGCGCCAGTGTGTGAGCAGCGCGACTGGAGTGTCCGCTGTCCGGTATCGCCCTACCCGGGTAGCTCTCCGGTGCCTCCCAAGTCTCGCTAGCAATCCCGCGGCTCGTGAGGCGTTCTTCGATATCGGCAAAGGCCGCCAGCACGATCTCCCTGGGGTTAGCCGGCGTTCGGCGAGCCTTGGGCGATGACTCAGGACTGGTGCCGGCGTCGCTGGCGTCACTCAGCTGTGTGCGGCGCGTCTTCCAGAGGACGCCGACCGCGCCTGCAGCAAGCAAGCCGGCGAGCGCGAGTTCCCACTGCGGCACCGGAGTGCTCCTGCCCCGGGATGGAGTGACAGCACGACGGCATTGGGCACCGACCGCGTCACAAGGTAGGTGGCCGTCGCCTGGGGACCTCTTGCGGATGTGGACGACGGTATGTCTATGCTCGGGCAACCTGATCGTCCCGATTCGGGAAGTGCTCATGATAACAACAAGGGTAACTAGAGAAGTCGCGACCAGACTTAGCACGATGAGCCAGGGCATCGACTGCCCGAGACGTGTGCGAGGATTACTCATCCTGGATCCGCTCGACGGCGTCCAGCAGAGGCGCTAGGTCGACGCTGGGTTCCTCGGCCTCAGTAAGTCGGCGCACCTTTTATGTAACCTCGGAGGGCGGATCGAAGTGGTCGCTCAACTCCGCCGCTGCCTCCTCGGCCTGTGTGGCCGAAGACCTGTCGATCGGATGCCGGGAATAACGCGCCAGGGCATAAAGTCGGGCCAATTTGCCAGCTGGGGATCCGGCGCGGGTGTTGCCCGGTACAGCCCGCGCCAGGTAGTTTTCCGGAGCCTCCCATGTCTCTCTAGCAATCCCGCGGCTCGTGAGGCGTTCCTCGACATCGGCGAAGGCCGCCAGCACCATCTCCCTCGGGTTGCCCGGCGTTCGCCGAGTCCTGGGCGATGATTCAAGACTGGAGCTGACTTGGCTGGGGTCACTCAGCTGTGTGCGCCGCGTCTTCAAGAGGACGCCGGCCGCGCCAGCAGCAAGCAAGCCGGCGATCGCGAGTTCCCACGATGGTACCGAGGTGCCCGACGCCCGGGCGGAGCCGATATCTCGCCGGCATCGCGCATTCGCCGCGTGACACGCTGGGGTCAAGAAACCCCCTGGATGCCCTGGGCCGATGCCGACGGAGCGGGCGAGGCTATTCTCCGGCAACTTGATTGTCCCGACTCGCGAAGTGCTCATGGTCACCACAAGGGCAACTAGAGAACCCGCAACCAGACTCAGTACGATGACCGAGAATATCGATCGCGCTGCCCACCGGGGTGAGTCAAGCATCGGCCGCGCGCTCCAAGTCTGCTAGCAGAGCCCCGATGTCGGCTACTGATCGTGGGACCGTCTCCATCTCATGTTCGCCTGCCAGTCGGTCGCCAAGCGATACCAGGTACGTGCCGAATTCGGCGTCGCACCGTCCCGTCCTCCAAGCGCGCCGAGTCAGTGATCTAATCACACCCAGGCTGCCAAGATCGGCGGGCGGCGGTGGCTTGTGGGTGAGTGGGCGCTCCTCTAAATCGGCAACAGGTCGCACGAGTGCTCCCAGACTCAGTCCCAGCCAAGCCAAAACTATTGCTCCGGCCACGATGAGCCCAAGGGCGATGCCGGGAGCGGCATTCTTCGCTCCCGAGTAGTGAAGGTCCACCGCGGTGACTGCGGCATCCGTCAGGAGCAGAATCGCTGCAATCATTGTCCGTAAGGCGACTCGATTGTGCGCGACTCGTGATGATGTGGCGTCGGCTGGAGCAACGAGCCTGCCGAATCGCTTCGGGGTTGAAACGAGGCCGGAATGCCCATCAGCAGAACGCGGTTGAAGGGCGGGTTGGTCACTCAGGAGCTGATTCCTCGCATAGCGCCGACGAGTGACTACACCCAAAAATAGAGCTACAAGTCCGATGGCCGCCAAGAGACCGAGGAGCATGAACTGCAGACCCTGACCTAAATGAATACGCCCGGCCTGCCAGATGACTTCAGCGATAACTCCGATGGCTACCGCGCTGGCTCCGAGCTGAGCCCCCCGGCGGGTGAGGTCCACCGCGGATTCTCGAGCTGTTGTACGTAGCTCTGTCGCCCACCAGCCCAACTGAGTGCTGAGGAAGATTCCGCCCGCAATGACAGGTGCTGAGGCGGCTGCGACGGAAGAGTCCGGCCTTTGCACGACAGCAAGCGCATACGCGAGCACAAGCCCAACTCCAGCCACGGAAACCAGTCGTGGTCTCCTTAGGCCCACGGCTAGGGCCGCCGCGACGAGAGCGCCCACTCCGCCGGTCAGAGCGATCTGTGGAAGGAGCGGACCAAGGTTGAGGATCTGCACGGCGACGAGACCGGTGACGGCCACGGCCAGACTGCCGACGGTCAGTTGCGGGATCAGGCCCGGACGCGCCATCGCCCATGCCTCATTTGATTGATTTGAACAAGCGCGGCATCGAGCGGGTCGGAGGTGTCCCAGCGAACCAGTGGCACCCCAGAGCGCCAAATGTCGCGGCGCGCGGCTGAACGGACCAGCCGCCAAATCCGTCGGCTGGCATCTTCGCCGGTGCCCGTACCCCAAGAGGTAAATCGCTCCGGGTCGATCTCGACTACGGCCAGATCGCATCCCCGGCCATGCAGCTCCAGAAGCACCTTGATCATCCGCGGATCCACCAGGGGTGTGAACGCGATCACCAGAGCTTGGGGCGGCAATGACCGCGGTGGTAGCCGATTCAGGGTAGGACGCTCGAAGCTCGATACCACCTCGGTCTCGATCAGAGAGTCCAGGAACCGATAGAGATGAGTGGTTCCTGAGCCCGGTGGCAGCGACCGCAGTACTCCTCCATATGAGAGCAGACCGACCCGATCTCGGCGCGCGAGATGAAGCTCAGCCAGTGCCGCTGCAGCCCTCCCAGCCCATGCCAGCGTGCTGTTGCTCCCCAGCTGCAGGTCGGTGAAGGCGTCGACAAGGAGGACGATGTCCACATTGCGCTCTGGGTGCTGCAAGTTGACGTACGGCTCAGACCTCCGCGCTGTCACCGTCCAGTTGATGCGCCGCGTCTGGTCCCCGGGCTGGTACTGGCGTATGTCGGCGAATTCAAACCCCTGGCCTCGCTCTCGAGCCCTCTCTTCGCCCACATACACTTGGGTTGCCCAAGGTCTTACGCCGCCACTAAGGCGTGGCGCGGCTGGATAGACATTAACTTCGACCGAGTTGAGGCTCCTTCCCCACGCTTGAGAGATGCCGAATGCATTGCGGGCGACCACCAAGCAGGGATCGATCCGGTGGATTCCCCATTGGCCGCAGCGGATTGAGAGGGTGGAGGAAGCTGTCCCACTCCGGTTCGGCGCCATTGCCAGACGAGCAGGAGGTGGATCGGCGGTGAGGCCCGGTGGTAGGGATACGCTGCAGAGCACGCGCTGGAACGATCGCGCGCGTTGGACAACCACGGTGAGCTCTACGACTTCTCCTTCCACCGCCCGATCGCGGTCCAGAACCAGGCTTACCTGGCAGCTCGTCTGGCCCGCGGCCATCAGGCCCCAGAGCAGCCACAGCCCCATCGGCGCCACGACCGCTGCCAAGGCAGGCAGCCCAAGAGCCAAGGCGCCTAGACAACCCGAGGCGACCAGGAAGAGCAAGCCGCCCAATTGAGCGGTAGGCTGGCTGACGAAGGCCACGCGGCCATCTGGTGCTGGCCAACCCACCTGCGAAAAGTCACCGCTCGAAGATCGGCCTCGTGCTGACGAGGCGGGCCGGCTCATTCCTGCCTCGGGGACTCTCCGCCCTCTGCCGCTATTGCCAGCGACCTCATCATCTCTGGGGGCAGGGTGGGTGGCACAGGAACGGTCTTGAGGCACTCCAGGACGACGTCGGCCGCTCGTATGCGCTGCGCCCACAGCTCCGGGCGGAGAGTGAGTCTATGCGCCAATGCTGGTACCGCCACCGCCTGAATGTCGTCCGGAACGACGAAGTCTCGGCCCATCAGAGCGGCGCGGGCACGGGAAAGACGAAGCAGCGCAAGCGTCCCCCGCGGGCTGGCCCCGACCAGCACGCGTGGGCTCTGCCGTGTCGCCCCCACAAGCTGAACGATGTAATGGAAGAGGTCGTCCGTGACCAGTACTCCCTCGACGGCCGCTTGGCAGGCGAGCAGCGTTGGCCCGTCAAGAACTGGGGTGAGGCGCACCTCATCGTGCTGACGGAGGTGGCGCTCGCGCACCATGCGCTCCTCGTCGGCTGGATCGGGATACCCGACGCTGGCCCGCAGCAGAAAACGGTCGAGCTGAGCCTCAGGCAGAGGGTAGGTCCCTTCATACTCGATCGGGTTCTGCGTGGCCATGACCAAGAATGGCCGAGGCAAGACCATGGTGTGGCCTTCGATAGTGACCTGCCGCTCCTGCATCCCCTCGAGCAAAGCGGCTTGAGTTTTCGGAGGGGATCGGTTGATCTCATCGCCCAAAAGGAGATTGGTAAAGATCGGTCCACGCCGCATCTGAAATTCACCGGTCTTTTGGTTGTATATGGAAGAGCCGGTGATGTCGGAGGGCATCAGGTCGGGAGTGAACTGAACGCGAGCAAAGACGAGCTTCATCGACTGGGCGAACGAGCGGGCGATGAGGGTCTTTGCCAAACCGGGATAGTCCTCCAAGAGGACGTGCCCGTCAGCCAGGATGCCGCTGAGGATCAACTCCAGAACGGCACGTTTGCCGACGACTGCTCGCTCTACCTCCTGGATTACCCGCTCGCCGTGAACTCGGACATCCCGGACCTCCATGGCGTCAGCATCCCACTGACCTTCGAATCGCGCAACTCTCCTCTGATCGCGTACGCGTCGTGGAGGCAGGCAGACAGGCAGCCTTTGGTGCGCGCCAGACGGCTCCGGCAAGTACTGGCGGCCCCACACAAAAACGCCCGCGGACTGCTTCCCGGGCGCGCTGATTCTGAGAGGCTCTGCTAAATCGCCAACGTTTTAGGCGACGGCGCAAACACCTCGCACGAGCGGCCGCCGTTTCGACATAGCGTCGCCTTCCACGGTGAAAGTTCCCGGCGACCACTCTTAGCCCAGCTGAGGTTTCCGATCGACCCCAACGTTGGGATGATCCGCTCCCGCCCCACCAGGTCGCGATATGATGGCTGCGACGCGACCTTGAAACCGGTCCAGCGAGGCCGGTAAGGAGCTCAGCGGCCTGGCCGCTGCGGCCGCCTGCCGGCCACAAGGACTCCTGGAGGAGGACTTCATGGCGGTAAGCAAGCCCTCGAGCGCAACGCTGACTCCACTTCGTCATGTCATCGCGGCCCAGCAGTTCGACCGCGAACGCCTCAGTCAGCTTTTCCAGCTCAGCACCGAAATGGAGCGACTCAGGGAGAGCGGCGGTGCCCAGCTCTTGCCGGGCCGGATCCTGGCCACCCTCTTTTACGAGCCCAGCACCAGAACACGGCTGAGTTTTGAAGCGGCCATGCTCCGCCTGGGCGGCCAGGTCATCTCCACCGAGAATGCCCGCGACTTTTCCTCGGCGATCAAAGGAGAGACGCTGGAGGACACGGTGCGAATCGTGGCCGGTTACTCGGACTGCATCGTTCTCCGCCACTCCGAGGAAGGCGCCGCCGCCCGGGCCGCCGAGATCTCCCCTGTTCCCGTCATCAACGCCGGCGACGGTCCCGGCCAGCATCCGACTCAGGCGCTGCTCGATCTCTTCACCATTCAGGTTGAGTTGGGAAGGCTGGATGACCTCCATGTGGTCATGGTTGGCGACCTGAGTCACGGCCGCACAGTGCACTCGCTGGCCTACCTGTTGGCGCTCTACCACGGAGTCCGGGTCACCCTGGTCGCCCCCGACCGCATCCGCATGAGCGCGGGTGTCGTCGAGCACCTCCTCAAGCACGGAGTCGAAGTGCGAGAGACCGAGGACCTTCTGGAGGCCGTCGCCGACGCTGACGTCGTCTACCAGACCAGAATCCAGGTGGAGCGCTTCAGTGAGCCCTGGGAGGAGTCAGAGGACAATCGCCGTCACTTCCGAATCACCGAGACGGTAATGGACCGTCTACCTCAGGGTGCGATCGTGATGCATCCGCTGCCCCGGGTTGGTGAGATTGACCCAACCATCGACCAGGACCCGCGGGCTGCCTATTTCCGCCAGGCGCGCAACGGCGTCTCCGTCCGCATGGCCTTGATGAAGACGCTGCTGGCCGCATGAGTACGAGCCAAATGACGACGCCGGGGATGCCGGTGCTGCTCGGCCCAGAGGACCTACAGCGGACTCTCTGGCGCTTGGCTTGCGAGCTCCGCGAGCACCATCCGAGTGGCGATGCGGTGCTGTGCGGCATCGTCACCAGGGGAGCCTTCTTGGCCGCTCGTCTCATCGATCTGATTCGTGAGCAGGGTGGCGGTGACTGGCGCGGCGTCACCCTCGACGTCGGCGCCTACCGCGACGATCGACCGCGGGTCAACGAAGCGGACACGACCCAGTACCCACTGCCACCGGCCGCCATCGATTCGGTAAGTGACCGGGTGGTGGTGCTAGTGGACGATGTCCTCTTCCATGGCCGGACCGGACGTGCCGCCCTGGCCGCGCTGGCTGACATCGCCCGGCCGCGAGCCGTCGAGCTCTTGGTGGTCGTGGATCGGGGCCACCGGGAGCTCCCCCTGCGTGCTACCTACGTGGGCCGGAACCTGCCCACTTCCGAGCACGAGCGAGTCCTGGTGCGGCTGGCAGAGTGCGATGAGGGCGACGCGGTCCTGCTGCGTCCATCGGAGGAAGAACCGACTTGAGCCGGATTCTTCTCCAGGGGGTTCGTCTGATCGACCCCTTTAACGGGGTCGACCTCGAGGACAGTGACCTTCTCCTCGAGGATGGCGTACTCAAGCAGGTAGGGGCCGAGATCAAGCTTCCCCGAGGTGGCACGGCGGTGCGCCGCGCCGGCTCGGTGGTCGCGCCATCATTCCTCGACCTCCACTGCCACCTCCGTGAGCCGGGCCAGCCCTGGAAGGAGCGCATCGCTCGCGCCACCGCTGCCGCATCGGCGGGTGGCTTTGGGGCGGTGTGCGCCATGGCCAACCTGACGCCTCCGGTGGACACGGTGGAGCGCCTGCGGCGCTGCCAACGGCACAACAAGGCCTGGGGGAAAGTCCCCGTCCTCCAGTTCGCAGCCTGCACCAAGGACATCGCTGGAGTGGATCTGGCCGACCTCGAGGCGCTCGCTCGCGGCGGTGCGGTCGGCTTCTCCGACGACGGCCGCCACGGGATGGCCGCAGAGCGGCTCCAAGAGGTGCTGACCCGGGCGGCGGCACTGGACCTGGTGGTGGCCATCCATCCCGAGGACGAGGAACTCCTAAAGCGGGCCAACCGGGGCAGCGAAGACCCCAGCCAGTGGCACATTCGCCCCCCCGGCGCCGAACTCTCGGCCATTCAAACGGCAATCTCGGTGCTCCGCGACACACCCGGCGCCCGACTCCACCTCCAGCACGTGAGTACGGCGGGCGGTGTCGACCTCCTTCGCCAGGCCAAGAAGGAAGGTCTCTCGGTGACGGCAGAGGTAACGCCACACCATCTGATGCTCACCGGCGCCGCTGGCGATGCCGGACCCGCCGACCCCGCCCGCTGCAACCCCCCGCTGCGCACGGAAGCTGACCGGATGGCTCTCTGGGGAGCTCTGCTCGAGGGCACCATCGACGCGATTGCCAGCGACCATGCGCCCCACGAGGCGGCCCCGCCCTCGGAGAGATTGCCCGGCTTCAGTGGAATCCAACTGGTCCTCTCCGCTGTCCTCGGTCAGGGAGGGGCGCTCTCCCACCTGGGTCGCGTCGTCGAGACACTGACCGCAGGGCCTCGTCGCGTTCTGGGACAGGCAGGTGCGGCTGCGCCGGGGGATGGGATCCGGTCCGGCGAAGCCGCCTCCCTCACCTGGTTCGACCCCAACCAGAGCTGGACTCCGAGCCCTCAGTCCTGGCTCTCGCTGGGAACCAACACACCATTCTGGGGCGAGCCTTTGAAAGGGACCGTGCTGGCCACCTTTGCCGGCGGCCGCATGGTCCACCTCAACCGGGAACTGGTCCCGGAGTTGGACGGAGACTGATTGACCACGATGCACCGCACCGAGGGGGAGCCCGGGGTACTGGTCCTGGAGTCGGGAGCCTACTTCTCCGGTACCTGGATCGGGGCACCGGCGGCCAAGACCTTCGGTGAGGTCGTCTTCAACACCTGCATGACTGGCTACCAGGAGGTCTGCAGCGACCCCTCCTATGCCGGCCAGTTCCTGGTCTTCACCCAACCCCTGATCGGCAACGTCGGCAGCGCCGTGGCCGACATGGAGTCGGGGCGAGCCTGGTGCCGGGGAGTCCTGGTAGCGGAGTGCAGTCCCAGCGCCCCGCACTGGCAGGCGGAGCAGACTTTCTCAGACTGGCTGCGCGACCAAGGAGTACCCGGGCTGGAGCGCGTGGATACTCGGGCCCTGACCCGCTACCTGCGCCAGCATGGCACCCTGCGCGGGGTCATGGCGCCGGTCACCGCGGGCACCGTGGCCGAGCTGACCGAGGCCGCTCGGCAGTCCGCCTCCCTCTCCGAACAAGACCTGGTGGCGGAGGTCTCCTGCGCTGCAGTCCAAACGTGGGAGGAGGCTCTGCATCCGGCGCTGCGCCGGGGCGCCGGACTTGGGCCAACCGGGCGCGGCAGCGGCGAGAGTCTCCGAATCGCCGTGCTCGACCTGGGAGTGAAGCGAAACACGCTGCGCTCACTGGCGAGCCGCGGCGCCGAGGTACTGGTCCTACCCCAATCGACCTCGTTGGCTGAGATCCAGCAACTGCATCCCCATGGCGTGGTGCTGACCAACGGGCCCGGGGACCCGGCCACCCTAACCTCCCAGGTGGAGTTGACCAAAGCGCTCCTGGGACGCTACCCGGTGCTGGCCATCTGCCTGGGCCATCAGCTGGTGGGACGGGCCGTCGGCGGCAGCACCAGCCGGCTCCCCTTCGGACACCACGGCGGCAACCATCCGGTCCGCGACCTGGTCTCTGGCGAGGTCTTCGTGACCCCGCAGAACCACGAGTTCCAGGTCGACGCCGACAGCATCGACCCCGCCAGTGGGTGGTTCGTCTCCGAGCGCAACCTCAACGACGACTCGGTCGAGGGCTTGCGCCACCAGCAGCTGCCGGTGATCTCAGTCCAGTACCACCCCGAGGGCAGCCCCGGTCCTCAGGACCGCCAGCACCTCTTCGACGACTTCCTCCATCTCTGCCGAAACCCAGAGGCCGCAGCCCCACTGGCGGTCGCTCCGTCGCCGGAGCCGCCGGCTGAGATTCGCCGGGTTCTGGTACTCGGCAGCGGTCCCATCGTGATCGGGCAGGCGGCCGAGTTCGACTATGCCGGGACGCAGGCCTGCCGCTCGCTGCGCGAGGAGGGGATCGAGGTGGTGCTGGTGAACAGCAACCCGGCCACCATCATGACCGACGAGGAGGTCGCCGACAGGGTCTACCTGGAACCGCTGACGGTTGAGGTGGTGGCCAAGGTCATCGAGCGCGAGCGCCCCGACGGCCTGCTGGCCGGATTGGGCGGCCAGACCGCCCTCAACTTGGCCGTTGCCCTGGAGGACGCCGGCGTCCTGGAGCAGTTCCAGGTGGCGGTCCTGGGGACCCCGCTGGAGGCGGTCCGGGACGCTGAGGATCGGGAACGCTTCAAGCGCCGGATGATGGCCATCGGCGAACCAGTACCGCCGTCCCGGACGGCGAACACCGTCCTCGAGGCCAAGGCCTTTGCCCAGGAGGTCGGGCTGCCCCTGGTCGTCCGCCCCGCCTTCACCCTGGGCGGCACCGGTGGCGGCCTGGTCCACACCCAGGATCAGCTCGAGCAGGTGGTCGAAAGGGGCCTCCAGGCGAGCCCCATCACCCAGGTCCTGATCGAGCAGGCGCTGGTCGGATGGCGGGAGCTGGAGTACGAGGTGATGCGGGATGGAGAGGACACCTGCATCTGCGTCTGCAACATGGAGAACCTCGATCCCATGGGAGTCCACACCGGCGACTCGGTGGTCGTCGCTCCCAGCCAGACCCTCACCGACAAGGAGCACCAGCAGCTGCGGTCGGCAGCGCTGCGGATCATCCGGGCCCTCAAGATCGAAGGCGGCTGCAACGTCCAGTTCGCCCTCGCCCCGGACTCCTTCACCTACTTCGTCATCGAGGTCAACCCTCGGGTCAGCCGCTCCTCCGCCCTCGCCTCCAAGGCCACCGGCTACCCCATCGCCCGGGTGGCGGCCAAGATCGCGGTCGGCCGGCGGCTGCGCGAGATTCGCAACCAGGTGACCGGGCGCACTTGCGCCGCCTTCGAGCCGAGCCTCGACTACTGCGTGGCCAAGTCGCCCCGCTGGCCCTTCGATAAGTTCCCCCATGGTGACCGGCGGCTGGGCACCCAGATGAAGTCGACCGGCGAAGCCATGGCGATCGGGCGCACCTTCGAAGCTGCGATCAGCAAGGTGCTGCGCTCCATGGAGCAGGTGGCCCCGGACCCGTCGGCGCTCCGACTAGCCGTCGAGCGACTGGAGGAGGCGACCGACCTCCGGCTCCAGGCGGTGCTCGAGGCGCTCCGGGAAGGGCAGAGCCCGGCCACGGTTGCGGGCCGGACCGGCTACCCGGAGTGGTTCTGCCACCGCTTGGCGGATCTGACCGGGGCTGAGGACGACCTCAAGCAAGTCGAGGAAGGCGCGATCCCCCCACGCCTGCTGCAGTTGGCCAAGCGGTCGGGGCTCTCGGACCGGCGGATCGCCGCCCTCACGGGACGCTCCTCATCCGAGGTACAAAGGGAACGTGACGCGGCGGGGATCGCCGCCACCTTCAAATGCGTGGACACCTGCGCCGCCGAGTTCGACGCTGCTACCCCGTACTTCTACTCCAGCTTCGAGGTGGAGGACGAACAGCGGGGTGTCCCCGGCTCAGCGGTTGTCTTGGGCTCGGGTCCGATCAGGATCGGTCAGGGCATCGAGTTCGACTACTGCTCGGTTCAGGCGGCCGCCGCCCTGCGCCGCCGGGGCCTGGAGGCGGTGATGATCAACAGCAACCCGGAGACCGTCTCGACCGACTTCGACTGCAGTTCGCGACTGTACTTCGAACCGATGGACCTGGAGTCAGTCCTCCAGGTCTGCCGGGTTGAGAGCCCCCTCGGGGTCATGGTCCAGTTCGGCGGTCAGACGGCGGTGAATCTCGCCGGTCAACTGCACCAATTGAATGTCCCCTTGCTCGGATCGGCCGCGGCATCGATCGAGATGGCCGAAGATCGTGGCCGATTCGAAGTGCTGCTCCAGCAGCTCGGGATCGCCCGTCCTCCGGGGGCCGCCACCCGCGATCCCGACGAGGCCGAGCGGATCGCCGCCAGGGTCGGCTACCCCGTGCTGGTGCGACCCTCTTATGTGCTCGGAGGCCGGGCCATGGACGTGGTGCACTCGGTCGAGGAGCTCCGCCTCTACCTGGGCGACGCCCTACTGGCCTCGGGCGAGGCCGGCGGTGAGGTCCTCATCGACAAGTACATCCTGGGCATGGAAGTGGAGGTCGACGCCATCTGCGATGGCGAGCAGGTCCTCGTCCCCGGGGTGATGGAGCACATCGAGCGCGCCGGGGTCCACTCCGGGGACTCGATGGCGGTTTTCCCGCCCCAGCGTCTGGACCAGTCAGTGATCGCCGACCTGGTTGCCATAACCACTCAGTTGGCCCTGGGCACCAACACCCTGGGGTTGATCAACGTCCAGTACGTGGTCCACCGGGGATTGGTGCTGGTGATCGAGGTCAACCCGCGCGCCAGCCGGACCGTCCCCTTTCTCAGCAAGGTGACCGGTGTGGCCTTGGTCGACACCGCGGTGGGAGCGATGCTGGGAGAGACGTTGCGAGGTCGTGGTCTGGAGGTTGGACTGCGGCCTTATCCACCCCTGGTGGCCGTCAAAGCACCGGTCTTCTCGGCTCGCAAGTTGGACCAGGTGGACACCGTTCTCGGCCCCGAGATGACCTCGACCGGCGAGGTCATCGGCGTCGCGCGCGCGTTGCCGGCCGCCCTTGAGAAGGCCTTCCTGGCGGCCTTGGGCTCACTGCCTCGGCGGGGCGGAGCCCTGGTCAGCATCGCCGACCAGGACAAGCCCGATGGGCTCCCCATCGCGGCCCGCCTGGCTGAACTCGGGTTCACCATCTACGCCACTCCAGGCACAGCCGCCGCCCTGCGCCAGGCGGGCATCAGCGTCGTCGAGGTAAGCAAGCTGCACGCTGGCCGGCCCAACGTCCTCGACGTGACCGTGGCGGGCCAGGTGGCCCTGGTGATCAACACCATCTCGGGTCAGCCCAGCTCCGAGATGGAAGAAACGTCGGGCACCATCGGCACGCGGCGCCCAGTTCGAGACGGCTACCGCATCCGCCAGGCGGCGGTACAGCGGGGCATACCTTGCCTGACCTCGCTGGAGACAGCAGCCGCGCTGGTCGCCGCCTTGGGAAGTGGCGAGGAGGCGGTGATCGAAGTCGCCACCATTGACGAGCATCGTCGTGGCACCCTGCAAGCGGTGGCTGATTGAGCCCTACCGCCAACGCCACCTCGGCCAAGGGCCTGGCCGGTGAGAGTGACCTGGGCCGGGCCATCGAGGAGTTAGCCGAGTGCAGCCAGCTCCGTCCCTTGGCGAGAAACCTGTTCGAGATAACCTTCCAGTCGCCGGCGATTGCCGAGCTGGCTCGACCCGGGGAGTTCGCGCAAATCTGGGTCGAGCGAAGCCATATTCCCCTACTGCGCCGGCCGTTCTCGTTCAGCCGGGCCGACCGGCGCGACGGCACGGTGGCCTTCTATCTGGGTGTCGTCGGCGATGGAAGCAGGCGCCTGCGCGCCCTGTCACCAGGAGACCGGGTCCGGATTCTCGGTCCCCTGGGCCGTGGCTTCACCCTGCCCGAAACTCCCGGGCGCTCGGCTCTGATATTGGGCGGCCTGGGAGCGGCGCCCTTTCCCTTGCTGGCCGAGCGGCTCAGGCAGTTGGGGGAAGAGGTCGTCTGGGTGAACGGGGCGAGGACCGCGGATGAGCTCTACCCGGACGAACTGATTCCCCCTGGAGTTCAGGAGATCGTCCAGTTCACTGAAGATGGCAGCCAGGGAAGTACCGGGCGCATCACGGCGGGCCTTCTCCCTCTCCTCAAGGAGGTCGATCGCGTCTACGCTTGCGGTCCCAACCACATGTTGGGCGCAGTCTTCCAGCTGATCTCGAGCTCCAGCTTGGCGCGGCTTCCGCTGGAGGTCTCCATCGAGGCCCCCATGGGCTGCGGCTTCGGAACCTGCCTCGGTTGCGCCATCCCGCTGCGGGCCGATGGGACCAACACCGAGCCGGTGATTGGGCTGTGCTGCCGTCAGGGACCCGTCCTGCGGGGATCGCTGCTGGACTGGGAGCAGCTCCTGCTGCAACCGGCGCACCTGGCATGAGCACTCTCTCTCCCCCATTCGACGCCCGGGTAGACCTCGGCCGCGGTCTCGTCTT
>Ga0307373_10008290_pt1 | contig 15877 bp, 17 predicted proteins | sample OX2MG_FD_202534 | JGI IMG/M metagenome (GOLD analysis project Ga0307373, IMG submission 202534) | Soil microbial communities from Risofladan, Vaasa, Finland - OX-2 | ecosystem: Environmental > Terrestrial > Soil > Coastal area > Acid sulfate soil | place: Finland: Risofladan, Vaasa | collected... | reverse complement strand
CGCAGATCACGGGCAATCCGACGATGGGCGACAAGGTCGCGCTGTTCAGCGCGGCCAGCGGCGCCCGCAAGCGCCCGAACCTGACCACCGGCGCCTTGGCGCCGAGCGTGGCCAACCTGCAGGTTCTAACGAATTTGATGATGCAAATGCGCGGCGAAAACACGCCGGAAGGCGCCGAAGGCGCCGACATTCTGAGCCTCCAGCCGAAATTCATCATCGGGCCCTCGGCGCTGCGGACCACGATCCAGCAGCTCGTGCGCTCCGTGTATGACCCGGCGCCCAACGCGTTCATGGTTTTCAACCCGGCCAACGAATTGGTGGTCGTGATCGAGCCGCTGCTGGACGCGTCGAGCACGACGGCTTGGTATCTCGCGGCCAGCCCGACGCAAATCGACACCGTCGAGGTCACGTTCCTGCAGGGCCAGGAAACTCCGGTCACGCGCGATTGGGTGGACGAAAAGACCCTCTCGCACAACTGGGCCGTGCTGCAAACGTTCGCGGCCAAGGCCCTCAACCACCGCGGCTTGCAGAAGGCCAACAACGCATAGTTCCGGCATCGAAACGCGGAGCCCCGCAACCTTCCAAAAAAATAACAGGGTAAGAAGATGTCCGTTTTTCGTAGGGTAATCGAGAAGGTCGACGAGTTCGACAAGGCGCTGACGCTCTCGACGACGCCGCAGGGCGAGTTCGGCTGGACGCTGACCAAGACGGCTGCGGCCGGCTCGCCGACGGCGGCTTGCGTCTCGGCCGACGATGGCGCATTCAACATCACGCTGGCCAACACCAGCGAAGCCGAAATCATGACAATCAGCCAAGACGACGTCTTGGCGTTCCGCTGGGACTCGCTGCAATACGTCGAGTTCGTCGTCTCGCAACCGGTCGCGGCCGACGCGGTGACGACGCTTTTTTTCGGCGTCTCGAACGCCCGCAACGATGCCGTCGGCTCGATCACCGAAAAGGCGCTATTCAAAGTGCTCGGCTCGACCGATACGACCGCGATCGTGATCGACACGGCCGACACGGTGAACACGAATACGGGCGTGGCCACGGCCAACGTGATGAGCTCGACGCCCCAGCGCTTCGCGATCGACTTCACCGACGGCCTGGCGAAGGTCAAGTTCTATATCGACGGCGCCCGCCAGGCGCCCGGCACGACCTTCAACCTGAGCGGGATGACGGGCGGCCACCGCTGTCAGCTGCAGGCGCAGCTCCAGAAGGCCAGCGGCACGGGCGTGCCGCAGGCGCAAATCTCGCGCGTCTACGTCCGCTACCGCGCCTTCGACGGCGTTTGATCGGACGGCAGCAGACGCAAGAACTGAAACACGGATATTTTTCATTCGTTTCCGCGCCCTCCGCGAAATCCGTGGCTTGAAAAAGGAGCCGAAAGCATGTCCAAAGAAAAGAGCGAAGCCGCCGCGGCCGACGCGACGCCCGCGCAGGAGCTGCTGGCGACGCCCGAAAGCGACTCGACCACGGCCGAGGCACTCGACCGGCTGACGTCGCAGTTGGCGGCGATCTTCAGCGTGCTGGCCGCCCTGGTCGAGACGCTGCACCGCGCGTTTCCGCCGGAGGGGCTCTGTTGCGACGTGACGCACGCCGCGGCCGCGCCTGAAAAAACGGCGGAGGAGCAAGCCGTCGACGATCGCAACTACGCCGAGGCGCTGGCCGTGCGCTACCTCGGGCACTCGGCCGAGCAGGCGGCCGAGCACGTCGCCCAGCTCGGCGCCGAAAAGGCCGCCCAGCTCGTCGCCGCCGGCCGCGGCGGCTTCGTCGGCCGAGTCGCGGCGCTCTTGGGGCTTTGATTTTTGGGCCAAAAGATCTGCGAGAAGTATTGATGGCCGGCGATATTTTTTCCAAAGAGGGCTCGCTACTCGCGCTCGAAACGAGCGGCGCGGCGATCTTGCTCGACAAATCGGCCGCCAACGTCTCGGCCGGCTGGACCCTCAAAGCGATCGTCGATCGCGGGCAGTATTCGTAATGGCCGCGCCGGCGACGCCCGTCCTCTCCGTCGCCGACAACGGCGACGGCACGGGCGCCGTGGCGACGGTCAGCGGCAGCTCGGCCGGCTCGACGAACACGGTCTACGCGGCGCCGATCGCCGCCCAGGGGACGCTGGCCTTCGCCGCCGGCGGCAGTCGCGCCGGCGACGGCGCGATCGACTTGACGCTGGCCAACGGCGACTACGTCGTGTTCGCCCTCTCGGTGCTCGGCGGGCTGCCGAGTCTGCCTTCGAACTTCGTCGCCCTGTGGGCCACCGGCGGCGCGAGTTCCTACGGCGACACGTTCGACGATCTGCTCGTGGCCGACGCGGCCCGCGTGTTTTTGAGCACCTCCGAGTTCGCGATTCAGATCCAGCTTTACCCCGGCGGCCACGCCGCCGGAGCGACGACGATTCCGGCGATCGTGATGCTCGACCACGAAGAACAGTTCCAGGGGCCGCGGCTCGACGACCTGCACGGCGCCGTGCAAGTCCGCTTCGGCCGCCTCGAGATTTCCAGCACGGTCTCCGTGGCGATCGACAAGCGCCGCGAGCTGCGCGACGCCTTTTTGATCAACGGCCAGATCTGGCAGGCCGAGCGAATCCTCGGCGAAGACGCGTTGGCCGGCCTGCAGACGATCGAGATCAGCCGCGAGGAGCACGTCCTGACCCGCCGCACGCGGGCGTGAAAGTCCAAGGTCCAAAGTCCAAAGTAAGCCATGCCTCCCACCCTCGCACCAACCGGCTCGCTCGGCAAGTCGCTCGCCAACCTGGCGTGGCTCGTCGCCAGCTCCGCGACGTTCCAGACGCTGGTCGGCGCGCTCGACGCGACGTCGGCGATGGGCTCGGTCTACGTCGAGGCCGACGACCTGGGCGCCGCGCCGCGGCCGCGGGCGATCGTGTTCTTCCACGAGTATCGCCGCGAAAAGATCGCACTCTCCACGTTCGCCGTCCGCGGCAGCCTGTTTTTGAGTTTCGAGTTTCCGCCCAGCGCCGCCTACGCGCCGCCCGCCGGCACGGGCAACGTCTGGGACGAATATCTCGAATTCTGCAATCGCGCGGACGCGATCGTGGCCGAGATGGAAGCGCTCCAAGGCCAAGGCTCGACCGGCTACCTGGCTGGCGAGAGCTATTTGAGCGTCTCGGAATTCGAGCTGCTCGACGGTCCGAGCGCGATCCCCGAGACAAAAGGCATCGGCGCCGCCGAGGCTCGCGACTATTTCTTCGGCTGCACGTTCGCCGTCCACCGGTTCGGGCAATGAAAACGAAGAGATCGGCGGTTGAAAAAATGATCCAAGTTTCCTACGTCCTCGAAGTCCCGGCGATACTCGTCAATAGCGAGCGGATCCACAATTCACTCTCCAGGCGCGCGTTGCGCACGGCGATCGAGTTACATCACGAGCGGCGGATTCCCCGACACTTCCAGCAGCAGGCCCACGCGCGCTACGGCTACGCCGACCGCAGCAAGCGCTATATCTCCGCGAAAATCCGCCGCTACGGCACGGGCACGGACCTGGTCAAGACGGGCCGCACGAAGCGCGAAATGACGAGCACGCGCCGGCTGTCGATCGGCGGCCAGGCCTCGACGTCGAGCCTCCGCGCCACGTTGAAGTTGCGGTTCCCGTTTCCCGGCGGCTCCGGCCGCTTCCGAAACCGAAACGGCCGTCAGGCCGTCAGCGTGCAGCAGATGGCCCGCGAGGTCGAGACGATCTCCGCTGGAGAGATGCTGGAAATCCAGCGGCAACTCGAAGACGGTTACGCGGGGCTCGTCGAGGCCGAAACGAGCGCGAGAATGCGAATCAAACTCACTTGAGGAAGAGGTAGGATCTCACGCGGAGGCGCGGAGACGCGGAGAGAAGAAGGAAACGAAACATTCTCCGCGACTCCGCGCCTCCGCGCGAGTCCTTGAAAAAAGGACGAGAAAGATGGCCCAAAACCGCTACGGTCTTTATCCCGCGACGCTGACCTACGGCGGCGGCACGCCGACGACGCTGGACGTGCAGCAGCTCGGCCGCGTGGGGATTCGCGCCAACGCCAAGCGCGACGTGATCGTGCCCTCGGGCAACGTCGATCCGTCGGCGGTGATCTTCGCCAGCGGCGAGCCCGAGGTCGATTGGGAAACCGACGACCTGGCCACCGTGCTGGCCGTCGTGACGCCCACCGCCGGCCTCAACTGCACGGGCGGCGCCGTGTTCCAAGCCCAGCAGCGCGCCGACGGCGGCACGTTCGCCGGCGGCTCGACGAACGTCGCGATCACGAGCAAAAAAGGCTTCTGCTATCCCAAGCGGCTCTCGGCCAAGGCCAACGAGCCGGGCGGCGCCAAGCTGCAACTCGCTTATGCCGCGCTCTACGACGGCACGACGTCCGGCGTGCCCGCGCTGCCCGTGGCGCCGCTCGTCTTGGCCGCCGGCCAGGCCCTGGTCAGCACGCCGGCGTTCAACGCGAGGTTCTATTTCGGACCCGTCTACCTCAATGCCGCCGCGGTCGGCGGCGTCGAGGACTGGGACTTGGATTTCGGCATCGAATTCAAAACGAAACTGCTCGACGGCGACCTGTGGCCGCAGGTCGGCTCGATCATCAGCCGCAAGCCGAAGCTCTCGCTGACCGCGGTCGACGGCGTCACGGCCAACGCGATCGCCGCCAGCCTGTTCAATGCGCCGCTGGCCGGCGCGCTCGCGCTTTATCTGCGCAAAGGGGCCGCCGGCGGGGCCCGCGTGGCCGACGCCACGGTCGGCCACCTCAAGCTGACGATCGCCACCGGCGCCGCCAACCTGGAGAGCCTCGATATTCAAGGTCAGGAAGACGGCACGTTCAAGGTGTCGGTCGAGGCCACGGGCACGATCGCCGTCTCGACGGCCTCGGCGATTCCGTAGGTCGGGCTTGCCAGTCCGACGAACAAAGACGGAGATGCGAGCCGCAGACACGGAGACGGAAGAGGATGGACGAAAAAAAAACGAACCCGCGCCGCGATTGCCCGACCAGTGGTTGCAAGGGGCGCATCGAAACCGTGACCTCGACCTGCCGGCCGGGCGAGATCGACGTCACGATTCGCTGCTCGGCTTGCGGCCGCGTGCGGCACGCCGTGCTCGACGCCGACGGCAACGAACTTTCGGCCGAGGCCCTGGCGGTCCATCGCCGCGCAGCGTTGGCGCAGCTTTCGCGCAGCGTTGGCGCAGCATTGCCGGAAAACGCGAGCGCCGCACCGACGCAAGTGCCTTTGACGAAAGAGCTTACGGAATCTCAACCACGAAAACCGGCTATTTCGTCCCCGGACCCAGGGGCCGAGACCCAAAACCAGTAGCGATCGAACAACTCGCGCGAAGCCGCGAAGGATCTCGCGCGGAGGCGCGGAGCCGCAGAGAATTCTTTCAGTTCTTTTGTCTCTCCGCGGCTCCGCGCCTCGCGTGAGTCCTTAACTCTTCGAAAAAGTGGAGTGAAACGAACTCGTATGGCCATCGTGCTCACTGGCGCCGGCGGGCTCTTCACGCGGCTTGGCCGGCTCGCCGGGCTCGTCAACGCGATCAACGCGTACCGCGGCGGCGACTCGGCCGGCCAGCTCGTCTACCAGCTCAACGGCGCCCTGGCCGAGGTCGACGGCGACACCGACGCGATCCGCGCCGCGCTCGCGCCGCTGGCCACCGCTCTGACCAACGCCCAGGGCGCCTCGGGCAGTTTTTTGAGGATCGTGCGGGCCGCGGCGAACAACCTGCTGATCACCCAGGTCAACGCCGACACGAAGCTCGCGGCACTCGACGTCCCTCACGCCCTCGCCGTGCTCAAGACGCAGATGCTGGCCGGCGGCGATTATGTCTCGCCCAATACCGTTTCGTCGTCGACGGCCGCGGCCGCCGGCAACGCGGGCAACGGCGCGATCGCCGTGGGCTTGCGCGACGCGGAGGGCTACCAGCTCGACAACCTGCTCGCCGAGCCGATTGCAGTCACGGTCACCGGCAACTCGACGGCGGGCAGCGAGACGCTGCTGTTCGCCGGCGCCGCGGCGATCGCCGACCGGCTCAGCCAGGCCTGGCCGGGCGGTTCGGGCGCGTCCAAATCGCTGACCTCGCTCGACCCGGCCTTGGGCGGCAACCTGGTCGCCAACGGCTCGTTCGACGCGTTCGCCGTCGCCAACACGCCCGACAGTTGGACGATCGCCGTCGGCGCGGCCGGCACGGAGGTGCTTTCCTCCACGTCGGTGCACCGCGGCACGCACGCCGTCAAGTTCGCCGGCGGCACGGGCCTGCTGACCTCGCTGACCCAAGCCCTGACCACGCTCGCCAGCCGCACGCCCTACGCGGTTTGCCTGTGGTGCGAGAACGACGTCAATCCCGCCGCCGGCGCACTGGCGCTCGATCTCTACAACGGCACGAGCGTGATCCAAGACGAGGCCGGCAACAACTGCTCGCTGTCGATCGACCTGACCACGCTGGGCACGAGCTACAAAGCCTTCGCCGCGGTCTGGCAGCTCGCCGACCCGCTGCCGGCGAGCGTCATGCTGCGGCTGCACCTGACGACCGCGATCTCCGCCGGCAGCAACACGACGATCGACTCGCTCGCGTTGCAGGCCGCGACGCGGCTCTCGAAAGACCCCGGCGACGCGCCCTGGGTCGGCGTGTTCGACGGCTCGGCCAACTGGTCGCTGAAAGACGCGCTGACCTTGACCACGGTCAACAACCGGACCTGCAAATGGCAACAGGCATTCGACCAACTTTTTCTCGACGGACCCAGCGGCTTCGTCTTGCCCACCTCGGGCACGACGCTGATCGCCGATAGTTTGATCGCATAACAAGGATCAACGATGCCCTCACTTCTGATCTACCTGCCCGGCAAACAAGGCGCGTCGCCCAAGCTGCTCGAAGACGCGGGCCTGGGCGACTTGCTCGATGGCGGCTCGTCGCCGAGCTTTTTCCAGCTCGACGGCTCGCGCGGGCCGGACGGCGGCGGCGGAGCGGTCGCCTATTGGGGCCACGCGCTGCCCGACGTCGGCGCCTATCTCTTCGAGCCGGCCAAGGGCCGCAATCCGAAGTCCACGATTCACGATCCGCGATCCAAACCAGGCGGGGCCGGAACGGCGGGCGCGGCGGCGTCGGAAGTGATATCCCCCGGCGCCGCTTGCCCCGTTCCCGTGGAGGGCCGGGCGCCCTCGCCCGACAGGGAGGGCCTGGCGCCCTCGCCCGACAGGGAGGGCCGGGCGCCCTCGCCCGCGCGCTTCTGGCTCGGCCGCCCGCGCGAAGACAGGCTCACTCCCGCCGACCTTGCCCGGCCGAAGCTGCAGCTCGGCGCCGACGTGGTGCTCGCCGACGGCCACGTCTGGCACGTGCCGATCGCCCGCCAACTGCCGCAACTGCTCGGCCTGAACGACGCCGGCGAATGGACGGGCGTCGTCGTGCCGCAGTACCGCGCGTTCTACGACGCCGCTTGGGCCGCGCTCGACTGGCTGGCGCCCGACGAGACGGGCGTCTGCCGCGTCGATGCGCAGCAGGGCGCCGACTTCGCCGCGGCGGCGCTGTCGATCAACTACCGCATCAACCGCGACGTCGCGAGTTTCCTCGGCCTGCTGACCTCCGAGAGCATCTTCGAAGTCTCTCGCGCAGTGATCGAGTTCGATGCGATCGTGGCGGCCGGCGCCGCCGCTCAAAAAAAAACCGCGGCGGCGAGCGATACGCCAGCTTCCGCCGCTGGGCCGCCGGCCTGATGCCCGCCGGCTACTCGCCGGCGATTTACGATTTGCTACTGCTGTAGGTCAGGCTTTCCAGCCTGACGAACATCCCAATCCAAGATCCAAAGTAGCCCATGGCCCTCGACGTCGTCGTTCGCATGTCCGCCCAGGAGGCCGGCGCCTACCGCGCCTGGAAGGAGCAGCAGGAGGGCGTCGAAGGCGTCGCGACGAAACTGCGCGGCTTGAAAGGCCGCACCGACGACGCCAAGACCTCGGCCGCCGAATACTTCGCCGCCAACGCCGGCAAGTGGGTGGCGATGGCGACCGGCGTCGGCTCGGTCGTCGCCGGTCTGCAGAAGGTCCTCGCCCTCAACCGCGAGCTGCGGGGCGAACAGTCGCAAGCGACGTTTTCGACCGACGCGCTGATGCGCCGGTTCGCGCTCCAAGCGCAGCTCGGCGAAGAACAAATTCCCGAGGCGCGCGGCAAATTGTTCGCCATCGCCAATCGCACGTCGCTGCCGTTCGAGACGGTGTCGGAGGCCGGAAAGCAGCTTATTTCCAGCGGCTTCACCTACGAGGACGCGGTCCACGGCGGCGCGCTGGAAGAATTCGCCAAGGGCGTCAAGGCCTCGGCCGCCGAGGGCAAGGATTTCGACGCGCGGCAGGTGTCCGAAAGCGTCGTGCAGTTTCTGCACGCGCAGAGCAGTCCGAAGGATCGCGAACTGACGGCCGCCAACCTGAAGCGCGCGATGCGCGAGGTGCAGTCGTTGTTTCTCACGACGAACGTGCAGTTTTCGGAGCTGACCAACCTGGCCCAAGCGGCGCCATCCATGTCGCTGGCGGGCATCGACCCGACCACGCAACTGGCCCTGTTCAGCAAGGCGCGCGACGTCATCGATCCGCAGATGGCCGGCACGATGCTTAGGAACGTGATCTCGCGGATGGTGACGATTGGGGGCGCCGAGCTGACGCCCGAGGCGCAAAAGGAGTTGGGCTTCGACGAAGACGAAAAGGTCGAATCGCTCGACGTCCAGAAGACGCGCAAAAAGGGATTGCAAATTCTGGGCGTCAAGCCGGAACAGGTCGATCTGGTCGGCGAGTCCGTCGACGAGGCGTTCGGGGTCATGGCCGGAGGGTTCAAGCGGCTGCTGGACGCCGGCAAGACAGCCGACGCGGCCGCCGCCGCCAAGGCGATCTTCGGCGAACGCGGCTCGGTCGGCGCCATTCCGCTGATCCTCGGTTATCGCGAGATCGAGGAGCGGCGCAAAATGGCGCGCGACGAATCGCGGTTCACGAAGGCGCTGGCCGTCGGAACCAGCGGAGAATCCGCCACGTTGATCCGCCTCGAGAACGAAAAGCGCGAGAAGCGGCTGACCGGCTCGGCGGCGCGCGACGAGCTGATCGCCGCGGCGATCGAAGCCGGAGGGGAAGCGGGCATCGTCGAAAAGGGCCGCGCCAAGTTGTACCTCGAGGAGCGCGAAAAAGGCATTCCCGAGGCGCTGGCCTTGAAGACGGTCGGCGGCGAGGGCGCCGCCGCGCGGGTCGACGAGCTGACGGGTCGCGCCGGCCTGCAGCGCCGCGCCGAAGCAAAAGACGCGTCCGAATTGGCGGTCAAACGGGCCCGGGCGCTCGAATTCAGAGCGGTACGCGAGGGCCGCTCGCCAGCGCAACAGGAGGTGCTAGAGCGCAGGGTCGAGGAGGAATTGACCGCGGACGCAGCGGCCGCGCGGGAGGAAACGCGCCAGCGGTCGCTGCTCGCCGTCAGTGCGCGGCTTTTCGACGTCGCGATGGACTTCGGCAACCGGCTGCCGGCGCCGCGCAAGGCGAAACCCGCGCCAACCTACGATACGTCGCACGAGCTCGGCGAGCGGCTCGACCGCGCGTTCGCCCAGAAGCCTGCGCGGTCCCAGCGGCCAAGCCTGATCGACCAACTCGCGCCCGATCAAGAGCGCGAAAGTGGGCAAGAGCTGGTCGCGCTGTTGCGCGAAATCCGCGACAACACGGCCGACAAGACGGTCGAGGTCAAGAACCCCGGCGAGCCCAAACGCCGAGCTCGAAAAAGCCGGCCGCCGGGCTCGTATCCGAAGGGACTGGCGCAGTAGTGGCCCTCCAATTCGCCGGCACGCCGATCCCCGGTTTTCACGAGCAGCTCGCGCTCGCGAAGCCCGTGCTGCAAACCAAGCGCACCAAGTTCGCCGGCATCGCCGGCGAGAGCGAGCTGGTGCTCGGCTCGGGCGGCCGGTCCATTACCTGCAAAATATGGCTCAACGCGCCGGCCTTCGGGTCGTCGCAAGCGCTGGCCAATTTCCTGAGCCAGCTCGACGACCTGGTCGGCGGCCACGGGGACCTGGTCGAGACGGGCGCCGTCAATCAAACCCTATCCGACGTCACGTTCGAAGGCTTCGTCAACGACGGGCCGATGCTGCCCGCGATCGGCGCCGGCCTGAGCCAGGGCAGTTGGTTCGTGCCCGGCACGCTGCACTTTTATCAACTCGAAATCGGCTAACGCGAAAATCTGAGTCCGAGAAAAAATGCCTTCAAGACCGGGTGTACAAACGAGTGTCCTGGTGAACGGCGTCGCCGATCCGACGCTGCGGCCGCTCAGCGCGCATCGCTCGCTGGGCGGCAAGTCGCTGGATACGGCGACCTTCGCCGTCGATCTGGCCGCGGCCGGCCAGCGCGTGCAAAACCTGGCGCTGACCCAGGGCGGCGAAGAGGTCGAGATCGTGGCCCTGATCGACGGCGTCCTGACCTCGCTCGCCTGGGGCTCGGCCTCGATCGGCTCCGTCGACGTCGGCCACAGCGAGGGGCTGAGCTTCACGATCCGGATGGAGCCCTACCACCTCGGCCTGATCCTCTCCGGCGCCTATTACAATCTTCCGGAATTCGGCCCCGTCGTGATCCAGCTCGATCCGGTTTTCAATCCGTTGATCGACGGCGCCTGCCTGCCGAATAGGAGCGCCGATTATTTCCTCGGAAACGCCTCGACATTCCTCGATCCCGAGAGCGTCCGCACGATGGAAGCCGAGACGCTGCAGGGCGGCGCCGCCGAATATTGGACGCTGCCGGAAGCGATCAACTATTTGTGCTGGTCGCTCAACCCCGACGAACTCTACGTGCTGAACCCCGCCGCGGCCGACCTGGCGCTGCTGCCCGAAGTCGCGCTGCAAAACGTCGGCCTGCTCCGCGGCCAGTTTTTGGGCGACTATCTCGACCAACTGCTCTCGCCTTTCGGCTGGACCTGGTGCGTGGCGCTCGAAGCGCCGGGGCTGCGCCAGCTCGTGCTTTTCCAGCGCGGCGTCGGCGAGGCCAAGAGCGTGTTGTTGCAGGCCCCGGGCAGTTCCTGGGCGGGCGACAACGCCGAGCAAACCAGCGTCGATTACAACGTCGGCAGCACTCGCAACAACGTGACGGTCGCCGGCGACTGGCACTACTTCGAGAGCACTTTCGAACTGTTCCGCGCCTGGGTCCCCGATTCGGACGCGTGTCTTTACACGACGCTGTCCCAAGACTCCGGACCTTACACCACGCCCAACAGTCTGATCCGCCGCGTGTGGCGCGACTGGGTGCTGAACGAGGCGGGCGACTACACCGGCACGCGGCCGGAGATCGACGCGGCCTTCGACTTCGAGGCGATCCTGGGACACGCGCTGGTGCCGCGGCGGCAGTGCTTCCTGCCGACGCTGACCCTCGACCCGATCGACAAGACTCCGATCGGCCAGCACTTCGGCGTCCGGATCGACTTCTCGATCGACGACGGCGCGACATGGCTTTCGATCGCGCGGATGACCGATCCGACCGTGCAACTGCTCCAGCGCGAGTGCGGCGTCCGCTTCGACGGCCTGCAAGTCCCCTCCGATCTGTTCGAAGCCGGCTCGGATGCCAAGGTCCGCGTCACGGCCACGCTGCGGGACGATTGGCGGCTGGGTCTGAACCTGCCCAACGACGCGACGAGTCCGCTGGCCGCGAGCAACCCGATCTACGTGGATACCAGCGAGCGGCACCACTGGCGCGAAGTGCTCGACTCGAGTATCTTCGTCGGCCTGTTCGGCGCCGCGCTGGAGGCCGACGTCGCCGACGACGCCGAGGAGTTGGCGCTGTTCGCCGAAACGCTCAAGAGCGCCTGGGACGCGGCCGACGTCTCCGGCTCGATCGAACTGGAGGGGCTGGATAACGCGCAATATTACTTGGGCGACGTGATCACCGAGATCGAGGGCCGGGCGGTCAGCTTCCAGGCCGCGGCCTCGGGCCGCTGGCCGCAGGTCTCGGCGATCGATTACGACTTCCAGAGCCAAAAACGCACGCTGTACCTCGAAACCTTTTCCCCGCCCGAGAGCCTGCTGAGCGGCGCCGCGGCGCATGGATGGCGCTCGTGAGAAGCTGCGAAGAGGGTTCACGCGGAGACGCGGAGGCGCGGAGAGAAATCGGAAAAGAAAAAGTTCTCCGCGCCTCCGCGCCTCCGCGCGGGATCCTTCGCCGCATTGCCGCGAGGTTCGAAGCGTGAATCCATTAGGACAACAGGACGGCGCGGGCGGGTTCGCGCGGCCGCGGCTGAAGGCGAATCAATCGACGCCGGCGGCCGAGCGGCGGATGGAACTGACGAGCGCGCTGGCCGCCGGCTCTAGCGCGCAGGCGAAGTTCGTCAGTTGGGATCTTTCGAGCAGCAGCTACCTGGCTCAAGGCACGGCGATCAGCGTCTACTCGTACAAGAAAGCCAGCGGCTCGACGGGCGACCGGCTGGATTTCGTCTACCGCCCCGACAGCCAGCGCTGGGAGGCGGTCGAGAGCGCCGGCGGCGGCGCGTGGATCGGCGTGCTGGGCGGCGCGCTGGCCTACCAGGGCTCCGCGTCCGTCAACCTGTACGGCTTCGACGGCACGCACGCCTACCCCACGGCGACGGGAGCGACCGACACCTGTTACGCGTGGCTGATGCTTTCGGGCGACTCGATTCCTTCCGGCACGCAAGTCGCCGGCGGCATCGTCAACGGCAAGCGCGTCGTGTTCGGCGCGGCCTGCCAGGCAGGGACCTGACGTGAGTTTCAACTTTCGCTGGCCTGGCGCGGCAAGACAGAGTGGCAGCGCGTGCGTCTGCACGTCAGGGTCCCCGCCCGTCCCGGACCCGGCCTGCCAAAACTGCATCGATCCGTTTCCCAACCGGTATTTTTTTACCGCCTCCGGCGCGTTCTGCGACTGCTGTCCCAACTGCACTCCGCAATCTTGCTGCGAGTGCATCGATTCGAACGGCGCCCCATACGATTTCTGCCCGCAAATCAACGGATCCTGGAGCGTCGATATCGCGCACGCGAACTGTCCGTATCTCAGCTTCGGAAACGCGCCGCTCCCCTGCTACACGACCGCGCAGTACGTGGACGCCTTCGCGACGTGGCAAGCGACGATTGCCAACGTCGCCGGCGGCGCGCAGTGGTACCTGTCCCTGGAGCTTGGCATCCCGGGGAATATATCGACGGCCGTCATCCAATGGCAGTCGGCGGTGTTCGGCTTACCTTTCGACTGCGGGCAAAGCGTCTCGGCGTGGAACATCATCCAGTCGACGCTCGATACGTACGACCAGTCGGGCTACTACTACGTCAACCATTGCGACCTCTCCGGCATGTCCATGGTGTTGCATGGTTGAGGCCTTCGATTGCTGCACGTGCGCGGGCCCGGGTCATTGCCCGCGGTTCTCGCGGAACATGGATGCGGGCCAATTCGAGAGCTGCCGGCTGAATCGAGCTGGCTTCCGCGATTACCTCGAAGCGCGCAAAGCTGGCGGTCAGCTGCCGCCGCCGGTCGAGAGCTCGGCGGGGGCGCCGGCCGAGCCGGGTTTGTGGCGCAAGGCGGCTAACTTCACGGCAGCGGCGCTCAAGCAGGCGCCGCTGTTCGCCGAAGCGCTGTGGACCGGCGACGAGGCCGCGGCCTTCCGCTCGGCCGAGGAGATCGAGCGGATCGCCGCGATCTGCGCGGCCTGCCCGCTTTTCAACGGCGAGGTCTGCACGCACAAGCACTGCGGCTGCGCGATCTCGGCCGACCGGTCGGCGTGGCTCTCGAAGCTGGCCTGGCGCAGCCAGCGCTGCCCCGACGATCCGCCGCGCTGGGGCGCCGGAGAGATTCCGACGCCCGAAGTCGAGGGTCCGAAATCCAAAATCCAAAATCCGCCCGTCGCGACGACCCGCCACCTGCTTTATCACGTCTACGCGCCGCCCGGCTCCGACGTCTGGCGCAAGAACGTGCGGCAACTCGTGCGGCGCATCGAGCTGTTCAACGGCCGCCGCTGCGTGGCGATCGCCACGGGCCCCGGTCTCGTCTCGCCGGCGGAAGTCCGCGCCGCGTTCCGGGAGGGACGGGCGCCCTCGCCCGCCGAACGCGAAATCGAGTTCCTGGAGATTCCCAATTCGCCCTGCCTGCGAGAGCGGGCCACGTTCGAAGCGCTGATGGAGCGCGTCGCCTCGACCGAGCCAGGCGGCGCCACGTTCTACGCGCACGCCAAGGGCGGCGCGACGATCGGCGACGCGACGGGCGTCATGTTTTGGCGGAACCTGATGTATCGCGCGCTGCTCGACGACTTCGAGCGCGTCCGGGCCGCGCTGGCCGGAGCGCCGATTGTCGGCACGCACCGGCTCGGCTTCCGCGTCGTCTACCCGGACGCCCTGGCGTCGAGCGACTGGCACTTCTCGGGCGCCTTCTTCTGGTTCCGCAACGCAGATGTCTTCGGCCGCGATTGGCGCTCCGCGCTTGCCCCTTCGGGCTGGGGCGTCGAGGCGTGGCCCGGCCGGTTGTTTCCTATTTCGCAGTCCCGCTGCCTGACAATGGAGGATCCCGTGAACCCCTACGACCCAACGACTTACGCCGAGGGCGATCGCGTCGCCGACGACGATGGACCGGGCGCCTCGATCGCGCTCAAGCTGGAGATCGGCGGCGGGGCGAAGCCGCGCGGCGAGGGCTACCTGAACGTCGATAAGTGCGCGACGGCCGACGTGCGGATCGACTTCGACGCCGCCGAGTTCCGGCTGCCGTTCGACGACGACTCGGTGCTCGGCGTCTGCTCGTCGCACTGCCTGGAGCACGTCTTGCAATTGCGGCGCTTGCTGCGCGAGATCGTCCGCGTCTGCCGCGTGGGCGCGATGATCGAGCTCCGGCTGCCGCATTGGAATAGCTCCATGGCGATGTGCCACGACCACGTACAGACGATCGCCGAACCGCAGATCGAACACTGGTGCGAATCGGCCGTGGAATACTGGCTCGGCGCCGGCAATCCCAAGCGCCTCCGCCTGACGGCCACGGACTACGTGGCGGGCGGCTCGTTCGCCGAAGCCAAGCAACTGTTTCCGCACCTCAGCGACACGCAAATCATGCGCTTCATCCCCGACGCTTGCCACGAGATCCAGTTCGTGCTGCACGTCGTCGCGGCCGAGCCCCTCGCGGAAGGTCAGCCGGGCAATCGATGAGCCGCGGAGTTTTTTTCTTTATCTTTCCCCTCTGTGTACTCTGTGTCCTCTTTGGCTTCTTTCCCCGGAGCAAACTAGGTGCAAGAATTTCCAAACGCCCGGCCCTTCCCGCACTTCGTCAGCGACGATTCGTCGCTCGCGCCGCTGCTGCGCCGCGCCGCGGCGGAATTCGATTCGATCCCGCCCGAGCGCTGGGTGCGATACGATTCGCCGGACGAGCGCGGCAAGCGCGCGTACAACGATCTCGCGCGGATGCCGCCGGCCTGCCGGCTGTGTCTCGACGCGCTGTTGCATGACGCCGTCGTCGACCTCGCCGAGCGCGTCTCGGGTCTCGAGGGGCTGCAGGCCGATCCGTCGCTCTACGGCGCGGGCCTGCACGTCACGGAGCCGGGCGGCTTCCTCGGCGTCCACGTCGACAACGAGCTGCACCCGGCGACGGGCTTGGTGCGGCGCCTGAACTTGATCGCGTACCTGACGCCCGACTGGCGCGACGAGTGGGGCGGCGAGCTGGAGCTGTGGGCGCCCGACTTATCGCAGGCCGTCGCGAGGATCGTCCCGCGCTTCGGCCGCGAGGTGCTGATGGAGTGCGGCCCGCGGACCTATCACGGCCACCCGCGGCCGCTGGCCTGCCCGCCGGACGTGACGCGGAAGAGCTTTTCCGTGTTCTTCTGGTCGGCGCCCCGCGCCCGGGCCCGCTTCGTCGGGCCGGCCGGCGCCGCGGCCGATCCAGAGGTCGAGCGCTGGCGCCGCGACCGCAGCCGCGCGCCGTAGTCAGAGAAGACCGCCGCCTGTTTCCTC